>Ga0180438_10006675_pt1 | contig 15524 bp, 6 predicted proteins | sample SS_ome_12_FD_132455 | JGI IMG/M metagenome (GOLD analysis project Ga0180438, IMG submission 132455) | Hypersaline lake sediment archaeal communities from the Salton Sea, California, USA - SS_3_D_2 metaG | ecosystem: Environmental > Aquatic > Non-marine Saline and Alkaline > Hypersaline >...
CGCCAGCCTGCAGGCCTGGAAAGATAGCTTCGTCCACCAAGTGCTCTACGCTCTAGGTTTCAACGTCGTGGCCGAGAGCGACAACGTAACCCTGCTTTACCCCATGGGCAGCGCCGATAAGCCGATCTCTGTAGGTTACATCTTGTTGCCGGGAGAGAACCTGGACAACACCAGTATGGGCCGCAACTGGGCGGAGAAGGTCATTCGCAACCTGCGGAACCACGATATGCAGTGGGGTTTGCTCACCAACGGCGAGCGGTGGCGCATCTACCACCAGGACGAGCCCACCCCCTACGAGACCTACCTGGAGATCAACCTGGCGGCCATCCTGGCTGACAGAGCGCGCGAGGCCTACCAGATCTTCCACAAGTTCCTGCGCGCCGAGAACTTCGCCGCCCAAGAAGATGGTCGATCCCAGTTTGACGTCTTCAAAAAAGCGTCGCAGGACAAGATCGATTACATCGAGAAGGAGCTGGAGAACGCACTTAAGCAGAAAGAGGAAGGCGGCCAGGGGGTGCTATCAAGTATATGTATGAGTTATGTGAAGTATCTGAGAGAAAACGGTGACCCCGACCTAGACGACGAAACCCTGCGGCGCAAGATCTATCACGGCGCCATGCTTTATATGTTCCGCTTACTGTTTCTGTACTACGCTGACGCGCGCGGTTTGCTGTCGGATGAGAACCACTATATGCTGGCAGATGTGCGCCAGGCAGCTTATGATATGGTTCATTCCGGAAATCCTCCGGAAAAGAGCTACCGATTGTGGCAGGGATTGGAAAAGATCTTTGTGGATATCGACCAGACCTACAATGGTGGCTTGTTTAACCCCTATGAAAGCGAATTCACACTATTCATAGAAGAATCTAGGATCGCTGATAGCTATCTTGCGCCAGCTGTTTATCATCTGGCGTATTATCATGAGAAGTCGGGTGATGAGAAACCGATTAGTTACCGCGATATGAGTGTACGGCATCTCGGCACGCTTTATGAGGGATTATTGGAACACAAACTCTTCATTGCGGAAGAAGACATCGAAGTGCGCATTTCGAAAGATCACATTCAGTTCATTCCACTATCACAAGGGGGTATACTTGTAGCTGGGCAGTATATCCAACAAGGTAATGTCTATTTCGGTAGTGATTCGAGAGAGCGAAAAGCTACTGGTTCTTATTACACACCTGAATATATCGTCGATTATATTGTGAACGAGACTCTAGGTAAGATTATCCAAGACCTACGCGCATCTTTCTTAAATGAGCATCAAGATTTAATTGTGACATATACCAACGCCGTTGACGATAAGGAACAGGATGCAATTGCCCACCTGATCCAAGTGGAACTGCTTGATTTCGTGAATATGAAGGTCTTGGATCTAAGTACTCTTGATCCAGCAATGGGAAGTGGGCATTTCTTAGTAAATGCCACTATTTTGATTTCCAACTTCATCACAGATTTCTTGAACGAATTTAGTGTTCGTGTAGAGACAGATAGCGCCACTAGGTACTGGCGCAGGAGGGTAGTTGAGAACTGTATTTACGGTGTTGACGTAAATCCATTAGCAGTAGAACTGTCGAAACTCTCGTTATGGATTCTAGCCATGGCTAAAGATCAACCACTCTCCTTTCTAAACCACCATCTCAAGTGTGGAAACTCACTACTTGGCGCGACCCTAGATGAGATCGGAAAATATCCAAGACCTGAACATCAAAAGGACAATAGACAAATATCATATTTTGAAAACAACACTGATTTCAACGCAAAGATACGGGATGCAATCAAAAGATATCGAGGTATTGCAGATAAGAGTTCGACCACACGATACGATATCATATTAAAGAGAGATTGGTTGGAAGAAATCGATGAACTACTAAAGCCTTATAGACATATCTGTAACTTGCACTTAAATACAGCTTTTGATCAAGTACTCGATGAGTTTGGATACCTGAAGGCGCTTGAAAGCAACCACATTGAAGCTTCGCTTACAAATAACAGAAGAAGATATTTTCATTGGGAATTAGAATTTCCAGAAGTCCTCATAAGCAAATCAGGTTTCGATTGTGCTGTGGGGAATCCACCCTACATTAAGGAGTATGTGAATAGACATTCATTTGTAGAGTTTCGCCAATCTCATTTGAGAAGATACTACCAAGGAAAAATGGATATCTGGTATGTCTTTGCTTGTTTATCTATTGATTTGCTCCGTAAGAATGGGAGACATAGCATGATCGCAATCAACAACTGGATTACTAATACAGGGGCTAGCATTCTACGTAAAAAAATATTTTCCGAAACACAAATGCATGAATTTGTTGATTTTTGTAATTACTTTGTCTTCAACAACGCCAGTGTTCAAACTATGATTTACTCACTCGAAAAGAGTGGGAAGAGACATATGGGCTATATTAATTATAGATATATAAAAGATAGCAATATCGACGAGCAGGATGTAATCAGTTTCCTATTTGAAGATGAGTATGATGGTTATGCAGATTCTTTTCAAGCTGCAGGTCCCCAAGAATTCAATGGAGAGGTATTTACTTTTGTAGGTCAGAGAAAAGAACAAATATTGCGGAAAATATATGAATCCGCAAATTACTTTTTAAGGTCGAAAGATGTCGGACAAGGCATTGTCATTCCCCAGGATTTTGTCCAGAGTCGGCATTTGGATAGCCTGGGAACAGAATCAGTTAAGCAAGGTGACGGAATATTCGTCTTGACGCATTATGAAAAAAACTCATTAGAACTGACGCCTGAAGAAGATGCAATCCTCAAGCCTTACTTTACAACTGCTGAAATTCAAAGGTATTACACTGATCCAATAAACGAATATTGGATCATCTATACAGATACCAAAACGATCAAGAGAATTAACTCCCTTCCAAGTATAGCATCTCATCTGGATAGATTTGCAGATGTAATAACATCAGACAATCGACCATATGGATTGCATAGAGCCAGAAATGAGAAGCTATTCCTAGGAGAAAAAATCCTTTCACTAAGGAAAACAAATATTCCTTACTTTTCATACAACGATTTCCCATGTTATGTTTCCCAAACCTTTTTCATTATCCAACCTTCAGATATTAACCTAAAGTATTTGGTCGGATTACTCAATTCAAGATTATGTCATTTTTGGCTGAACAATAAAGGCAAAAAACAAGGAAATGCCCTACAAGTAGACAAAGGACCACTACTTGCCATACCTATAATAAAGCCTGACTCAAGTGACCAGAGATCATATCACGAACAGATTATCACGCTGGTAAATAAGATTATTAGTACGAATACCCAAGTTGTTTACGATCAACCAAATCTTAAGGGACCATCTGATCTGCAGCATCAAGTTGAAAAAGAAATCAACCACATTATTTATAAACTATACAGGCTTAAAGACGACGACATTCATTTTATTGAAAGTTCAGTAAGAGAACAACACCCAATTGACTAAATGGACTCTTTCCGAAGATGAAACTCCAACTTACAAACAACTTTCGTCCCTACTTCGATCAAATCGCTCGACTGGTCCAGTATTTGCGGACAGTCGACGATTCTGCTTTTGTTCCGCGCTCAGACATCGTAGGAGCCTTGGGATTGTCTGAACGGCAGGTCAAGCATTTGAGCAACGAAGCAATTGAGTTTGGCCTCATTAAACCCAAGATCTTCTTATTGACTGAGTTAGGCAAAGTCATAGCCGACAAGGATGGTTTCTTCGAACGTTTAGAAACCTTGTGGATTATCCACTACAACATCTCCTGCAACCCCGAGTGGGTTGTTTGGCACCGAATGGTCAATCAGGTTATACCATCGAATGAGACGATCACTATTTCTGAGACTGCACTCCCCTACTTTGATGACTTAAAGAATCACTTTTCGCAACGGACAATAGAAGACAAGCTACCCAAAGAGATCGGCGTCGTTTTGTGGACCTATGCGCATTCTTCTCTCGCGAAGCTGAACTTCCTGGAACAGGTAGACACCGGGGAATATCGGCGATCATATCCAGTTGATGTGCCTCCCCTGGCGTTCCTGGTGTGCTTATTGACTTATCGTGATAAAACCACTCAGGGTGCCACAGCTATGACCGTAGAAGAGACTGCTCGCGGCGAGAACAGCCCAGGCATGGTGTTGAACCTTCCCGAATCCACCGTGCGCCAGTTGCTAAATCAACTTCACGACACCGGTTTGGTGCGCCTGGAGCAATTCGGCGACTTGGACCAGGTGCGTTTTTCGGATGGGCTAACCAGGCAACAGGTCTTGCAGCACATTTATGCAGGCTGATTATCAAGGGGGGTTTTGATCATGGACAACAACGTGGAGAAGTTCTTTGCTGGAAAACTCTTTCGCGTCCCGAACTACCAACGCGATTATGCCTGGGACACCGACAACGTGGATGACCTCTTTGAAGACATCCTGGAGTCGATCGAAACCCAAACCAACCATTACATCGGAACCTTTATCCTGGCTGCCGGCGCTGGCGAGTCACAGTTCAATGTGGTAGATGGCCAGCAGCGCCTGACCACGCTCATCATGCTCTTCAACGCCGTCATCGAAAGACTCGACAAACCCACCGACCGCATCATCTATCTCGATAAGTTTGTTCGTTCCCAGACCGACTCGGCAGTTCCCTGGAAGCTAGAATTGCTCAACGATAATAACCCCTTCTTCCATGCCATGCTTGAAGGGCAAAATCCTCAGCCGCTCACCCGCAGCCAGCAGCTTCTGAAAACTGCCTATGATCAGATGCAGCTCCGCTTAAAGGAGCTGCCGGTGGACCAGCGGTCATTCCTGGACGCCATAAGCCACCTGGAAGTAATGGAGTTCACAGAGAACAACGATGGCAAAGCCATCCGCATGTTTCAGACGGTCAACGACCGCGGTAAGCCGCTCACCAACATGGAAAAGGCCAAGAGCTTGCTTATCTACTACTCCAACCGTTTTCTCGATGGCGAGCTGGACGAGTTTGTCAACGATCACTTCGGGCAGATATTTCACGACTATACCCAGATCAAGACCATCGGCGAAGACTGCCAGATCGAGGTGATCAGCAGCAAGCGCTTCAGCGAAGATTCGGTCATGCGCTACCACTACCTGGCCTACGCCGAAGACTTGCGTGATCGCGACGCGCCGGAAAGCTACGTGCTCGACACCTACCTGAAAAAATCCCTCAAACCTCTTCGCACCAGCCCGGCCAGGCTTCGGCGGTTCATCCAGGACTATGTGACCGATCTGCGAGATTATTTCGATAGCTTTGCCCGCTTGGTGGCGAGAGTCAAGACAGATCCAAAATACTACAAGCTATTCTCACTCCTCGGGATTTCGGCCACCCTGTATCCCCTCACAATCCGCTTGGAAACTCGGGACCTCTTAGAGAGACCCCTTAAGCGAGATAAGAGCCGCTCATTAATCGATCTGATTGAAGTGACTGATTTCCGGGTGTATAAGGTACGTGGTACCAACCCGCGGGCGGACATGATGTGGCTGGCCAAAGAAGCCAAACGTAGATCCCCAGCCGAGATTGAAAAAACACTGGTCTGGTTTACACACAAATTTATGGGCGATGATGAATTCGAGCGCTATCTCAAGAGCAGTTACCACAGAACGCCTACAGCGCATCTGATGATCGAGTACGCTGAGGAACTGAATAAGCGCCCTTATACACTGGACGAGCTTCAGGAGCGCAAAGCCACCCAGCCCACCGTGGAGCACATCTTCCCAGAGAGGGAACGCTTCAATTTCCCCAACCTTGGCTTCGGTGATGTGGACCAGTACAAGCACCTGATTCAAACCATCGGCAACCTGACTGTCCTGGAAAGATCACTCAATAGCAAATGCCAGAACCGCACCCCGGATCAGAAGATTTCCGATGGCTATTACGAACTAAGCCTGTTCGAGGACGCCAGGCGCATCAGCTTCCAGGTCAAAAACCGCGGCACCGCCTTTACCCGCGAAGATGTCCAAAAGCGCACCAAGCTCCTGACCGATTTTTGCATACAGCGCTGGAACGTGTAGGCGGACGGGGGGATCAAGATGGGTCTAGATTTGCCGGACTATCTGCGGGATTTGGGCCAGGAGAAATTTCGTGCGGTCATTCTGCAGGCCCCACCCGAGAAGAGCCCGGAGCTGACCAAGTTCGCAAGAAAACTCCGGAACAACCAGAATAGCAGCTACCTAGACGTGCTGGCCCATTTCCAGGCTGATGAGGAACTGGCGGCGGGTGTGGACCGCTTCGGCCCGGAGCACGTCAGGAACCTGCTTATTGAGCAGTCAAAGGGTACAGACTTACTTATAGTAGACCACCTTGATTTTCTATTGGATGCCTGGCGAAAAGAGGAGCGTCAAGCCTTTTATCGCATGGTGCAGCGCCAGTGGAATTCATTTCTCGAGAACACCCGCGCCACACTGGTCTTTTGCCTGCAGACTTCGGCGGAACTGGAAGACCTGCAGATTACCGACACCCGTGGCCGCAGCCGCGTGCTGTCTTTGTCTGAACTGAAAGAGATCCTTTAGGAGTGTTCAGATGACCAAGATCCGAGACATTATTGATATCAGCAGTGGTTACACCAGTTATGTTGATCTGTCTGCCGAGTATATCAGTCCAGAGGTGAATCAGGAGCGCATGAAGCGTTACCGGCCGATCACCGCCCACCGGCTGGCTTTTGAGAAGATCGCCAACGCCCTCAACCCCAAGGACCGGCGCTTTTACTTCCTCTCAGGCAGCTATGGTACAGGGAAGTCTCACCTGCTCTTGATGCTGGCCAATTACTTTGCCACGCCCAGTGACCTGCCGGAGATGGAGAAGTTCTTCAAGAGTTACGCCCAATCCCAGGCGGAAGTGCTGCTTAAGCCGGGCGAGACGCTCTCCGAGCGCGCCGCCGCTTCGTTAAAAGCAGCCCGCAGCACCGGACGGTATTTGGTCGCCCTATGCAATTTCGGTTGGAACCTGGAGTTCGAAGGCGCCGTCATCCGGGCAGTGGAGGAGACCCTGGTCCGCGAAGAGGTGACCTTCCAGTTGGACAGCCATTACCAGGAAGCGTTGCGTCGGCTGGCAGATTGGGAGTCACGCAAAGCCGAAGCGCCTTTCTACACCCGCTTCGAAGCTGAGTTGGAAAAACACCCCGGCTGGACTCTGGACAGGATGGTCCAGGATTTGGAGGCGCGAAAACAAGTCGCATTGGATGTCTTCAAAGACTGCTTTGCAGTGGCCACGGACACCGATTTCAGCTACAGGAAAGACAACCTCCAAGACATCCTCAAAGACATCCTGACCAGTACCGAGTTCAAAGCCAATTTCAAAGGGATCGTTGTCCTCTACGATGAGTTTGGCTACGCCCTGGATGACGGCCTAGTTAACCTGAGTCGCCTGCACCACTTCGCCCAATTCTGCGCCAACAGCGGGATGGAACACCTGCCGCTCATTTTCATCGGCACCGGGCACAAGGCTTTCCGCAACCATGGACAGGTGGGAGATGCCGTTCACTACAGCACTTTGGAGGCACGGGTCACCGAGATTGCGCTGCAGACTCAGGGTATGGAAGACATCATCTCCGCCATCGTCCATCCACTGAAAGAAACTGGGAGTTGGAAGGATGAAGTAGCTCCGCATAGTGGAACATTTACCTGGTTCTCCGGCGAATGCAAGCGACTGGGGTTGTTCAACTGGCTGCCGGCGCCCAAGATCCGCAACAACATCGTCGAGAATATATATCCGATGCATCCGCTGGCGACGTTTGCTGTCCTGCGCTTGGCCGAGGAGGCTGGTTCGGACAACCGCTCAGTGTTCAAGTTCTTCTCGCCGGAGTTTGAGACCGGCGAAACCGGCTGGAAAAACGTCCAGGAACACTCCTACCCTTGGTACATTGAGCGCCACGATATCCTCGAGAGTGGCAAACTAGCGTTATACACCGCTGACGGACTCGTAGATTACTTCCGTGACAGCCTGACGCCCGACAACCGCAAGCTGGTCGACCGTATCAAGACTTCTCTGGTCAACTACGAAGCCACCTTGCGCGCCTTAAACGAGTATCTGGCCAAGCAAAGCGCGGAGAAGCTCTTTGAGGAAACCGACGAGCTGATGCTGCGCATCTTGAAAGTCATCCTCGTCCACGAGATCATCAGCAAGGAAGACGGGCGCGTTCCCAACACTCTGCAAAACATAAACTTCGCCCTGCACGCTATTAGCGAACCCGAGAAGACCCTGGTGGAAAGCCGCCTGAAGGTCTTATGCGACGCCGGCATCCTATACAACAACCAGGGGATTTATGAGTTAATGCGCGGCGACCGCAAGGATATCCAGCGCCTGATCGACCAGTACAAGGCCAATCCGGATAACCGGCCCAGCGATCTACTCGATGCCTTCCTGGAGCTCAACCCGCTCAAAGCCGATGAGCGCTATCTGGATGCCAAGGATTACAACCTGACCTATAACGAAGACAAGCGCCTCAAAGTCGTCTTTGCTACGCCCTCCATGCTACGGACCCAATCCGTGGTGAACGGCACCCAGGTCAGCTACTTCACGGGGCTTGAAGCGCAGCGACGCAAAGCCAGCATAGGCAAGGACGGCTATGAGGGCACTGCAGTGTATGTTTTCTGCGAGAGCGAGCATGACGTCGAGCAGGCCAGGAAGCTGGCCACCCAGAACAGCGAGCAGCGAGTGGTCGTCGCCATTCCCAAGGATCGCATCAGTGTGTTCGATCCGATCTTTACTCTTAAGGCCCTGGAGGATCTGCGGAAATCCAAGGATTACGAGTCCTTTGGCCCCCTGGAGATGGTGCAGATAAAAGAAATTCGCGACGCTGCCAACGTCCTGCTCGACGAAGCCAAGAGTGACTATTTCTCGAACAAGCAAGTCGAATGGTACGGCCAGAAAGGGACGCATATCCCCGTCCAGGAAGCCAAGCGCCACGATATCGCCAATGTCATGATGGAAAGGTTGTTCACTGGTCTGCGTAACACCTTTCCCCATAGGGAATTCAACCGCAGCCATACCCGTGTCAGCGGCCAGGTGCTCAGCATCCTGCGCGAGGCAGGTGATATCTTGCTTGATCTCAGCCAGACGGTGCGTATCAACTGGTCCTGGCCGCCAAATCGCGGCGGACACCTTTACCTGCGCCAATGTTTCGTGGATAACCAGATACTACGCTACTTGAACTCTGAAGGCGAAATTCGCTTCTTCAAGCCGGAAGAGGATGTCAACAAGTTCAAAGACAAGCTGCCGGCTTATGCCCAGATGCTGGCGGATCTGGCAACTCTGGAGGGAAAAGGGCCAAGCGCCTTCCAGGAATTCATCCAGCCCTATTTTGAAGAATATGGGCAAGGTGAGATCGCCGTCACGCTCATGCTATTGATGGCACGCCGATGTTACGGCGATGGGCTGCGCTTCAAGCGCGAAAGGGACGCACTGACGGATCTGCGCTTCGACGGCACAGATGACGTGCTCAAGCTGGTCAACGGCGATATGCCCAGCGCCGTCTTGTTGTTTGAGCCGGTGAGCAAGGAAGACCAGGCCTATTTCACCAAGGTTTACCAAATCTTCAGCGCAGAAACCGGCGCAGCCGATGCAGAATACGGCATCAGCGATGCTTTCCAGGCAATCAGCTCCTGGTGGGATGCGCTGCCGATTATCGCGCGATCGGAGAGTTTCCATAGCAATGAAGATAGACCTTTCCTGAACAGCCTGAGCCAGATTAGGACCAAAGATCCCTTCAACTTCATCAAGCACGACTTGCTCGAGCTGCTGGGTTTGATCCCTGGCGAGAAGATCACCGAGACCAAGTTAGACCAGATTGAGGCGCGCCTGGAAGCGTTCATGTCCAATACCGAGGGCATCCTGGAGAAGGTGCAGGATGATGTTCTCTCCCAAGTGAGGGACGTATTCGACGCGGAAAGCGCGCTGGATATCGACATTCGGGATGCGATCCGCAAGTGGTACAACGATACCCTGACCAGCGTCCAGAAGGATCCATTTAGCCCCTTCCACAACAATGATAGCAAACCTCTCATTTTGAAAGTGAAGAACCTGATCAATGTGCGCGAGCTGCTGTTCCGGACCCTGCCGGAGGCATATGGGTTTAATCGTGTCGAAAGCTGGAGTACCAATCTGGTCAAGGATTACACCAACAAAATCGCGCGCGGCAAAGTCCATATCGAAGAAAATGCGCCCCAGATTCCCGAACTCAAGTTGGACATGGATAACGTCCAGGCAAGACATGGCACTCAGGTGACCTACCGGGGTGAGTTGAGAGTCCATAGTGCCACTGAAGACGGTAAGGGGGTGATTTACTACACGGATGACGGCTCAGATCCTGCTGAAGAAAAGAGCCAGCGCCAGCGCCTGATCCCTGGTCAGGAACTGGTTATCAAAGGCAACCGCAAAGTAAAGCTGGTAGTTGCTGATCAAAAAGGGAATTATGGAGTCGTTACTACCATTGACGCCATCAACGAGTTAGATAGATACAAGATCGAACGGCCGCCACAGTTGCCCATCGGCGACGAACTCGTCAGTTTCGTCTTCCCCAAGGATGAGCCTTCCGCCCGGATCACCCTCACCTCCTTGTTCGAAGAGCTGGGGAAGACCGAGTGGCTCAAGCCGGCCGATCTGAAAGCCTTGATTCTAGAGATCTTGGAGAGCCTAGGCAAGCACAAATGATCCGCATTGTTGCTGATTTTGACCATCTGGTCAAAGAGACAGATGGGGTCATCATTTCCAAGATAGCCGATTACGTCCCGGCCTATGCTCGTGTTCTTGAAGCTTCTGTCAACAAGGAAGACCTGACCGTTTACATACAATTGCCGGCAGTTGAGCACTGGTTCAGGCAAATGTCCGAGCGTTATCAAGACGGCAGCTTCGTATTTGAGCGGATTGACGCACGCAAACGCCTGGAGCAGCTTTGGGGTATCCCCGTTCCTGAGACTGTCGCCCCCAGTGACATCGTGGAAGCTGGCTTGCTCGATCTGGAAATCGAGCCAAATCTGGGCGACCAATTTGACGATGTTTTGTTGGAAGTCTTCTATGATCCGGTTTATACAGGCAGAGAGTTTCCTTTCAGCAAATTGGTCGACTTGTTGGATGCGTATGACGAAAAGAAATGGAAACGAAACGAACGGGTTCGCCTGGCATACCGAGCTTATTCTAATCGCCTAGAGGGGTGGAAAACCAGAGCAAAAAGCCAAGAGCGCCAGGAGTTGATCAACCGCATCGCTTCTGATCCTGACTCGCTCAGGCGTGGCTTGATGAGGTACAAGGTGCTGCAGTCCTATAAAGAACTGGGGCACAAGCTGATGGGTAGAGATTATGCTCTGTTCGAGGCACTAAACCTCAACCTGATCCAGCTTCCGGTCGACGAGAGATCGGTTCCCGAGGTGGTTACGCAGGTCACCTACGTCCTAAAAGGATTTGATCAGCCTGCCAGCAAGGAGGAGATGCAAGCGCTGATTGCCTGCGTGAGCGGCTATTTGATGGTGGAGTTTGAAATCATCGAAGGAGCTTTCCGGAAGTCGCCGGAGTTGCTGACCAGCGAGCTTGTCCATGTTCTGGAAGATAAGTTTGAGCCGCTGCAGCACCGCTTGGGAAAGAGTATCGCCAGATTGCGCGGCCTGGTCCGGCCGGAGAAACCATCCACCCCGGACAAAACCTGGGACCTCGAACATATGCTGGATTGGGCGACCCAGAAGTATTTACCTTACCAGTCGTGGTGCGACGCCAATGGGATTGTTGATGAAACGCTGTACGCGTTGGCAGATGTTTTCGCCGAATGGCTATACGACAACTGGCACGAGCTGCACGCCAATTCCAGAAGATTGGTCTTCAACGTCTTGCCTAATCACGCCAGACTGCTCAAGCAGGATGGGTCTGTGAATTTGATCTTGGTGATCGACAACCTTGGCTGGACGCTGGTTTCGACGTTACAGGACTTGTTTCAAGAGCATGGTTTCTATAGGAAGCACGCCGAGCCATATCTCTCCATGTTGCCGAGCGAGACTGAGATCTCTAAGAAATGTCTGCTGGCCGGCTCTCCGACCTATCAAGGGATCGACAACAAGTCCTACACTGCAATCATTGAGAAAGGTTGGGTGCCGTACTTCAACACGGCTGAATTCCGCTATCTGAGCGATCCTGGTAAGCTGGACAGTCTCCGAAGCATCGATGCTCAAACGTATGTGGTGAATTATCGGGCGGTTGATACGGCGCTGCATATGTCATCAGCCCAGCTGGGCCTGCCGCACCATCAGCATATCCACAACTTACTGGTGGGTTTTGTGGAAACCGTGGTTGATTTCGTCAAGAGACACGACCTGGAAAATAAGGTCAAAATCCACATCGTAACCGATCACGGCTCTATGCGCATCCCGGAACAGGTTCCCAATGAGCTCGACCGCGACAACTTCAAGGGGCCAGATTTCCCCAACACATCCCATCGTTATGTGGCGGTTTCCAATACGAGATTTGAAAAGCTGCCTGACAACTTAAGAGCGGACTGCTTCTTCATCTCTTCAACGGAGTTCGGCAACCCGGTGCATTACTTATGCGCCCGTCGGGCAAGTCGCTTCCTCGCGACCAACGATACGTTTTATGTGCACGGCGGGCTTTCGCCAGAAGAAGTGGTTGTACCTTACCTGGTCTTTGAAGCTGAGAAAGTGCTGGTACAGGATCTTACCGCCCTGCTGGTGCGCAACCAGTTCCGCTATCGCACGGAAACGGTTGAGCTGGAACTGGGAAATCCGAACGAGTACGCAGCCGAAAACATCTACATCACGACTCTCAATTCGAACTTCGAAATGGAACCGCAGAAGGTGGAGTGGCTTAACCAACAGACCAAGGTGACTCTTCATTTGCGAGGATTGTTCAAGCAAACACCGAACCCCGAAGAAAGAACCTCACTCTCATTCCTGATCCGCTATGAGTGTCACGGCGAAAAACATACACAAACCGTGAAGCTCCCGATTGAAATGCGAGCGATGGTCGAGTTGAGGGATACCAGTATTTTTGATGACCTGGATTAGGAGCCAAGATGGAGAGCTTTGAAAACAATGCACTGGAAGTCTTCGGCGAAATTGTGATCAACAAATCTTTCGTCCATAAAGCCGGTTTTGGCAGCCGTGCCATCCCAACTTACGTGCGTGAGTGGATCATTTCCCACTACGTCGCTGGTGAACCCGAGCTGACGGACATGTCGCGCGAAAAGATCGCCCGTTTTGTCCAGAAATACGTGCCGGACAAAAGCGAGAAGGAGACGATCAAGAACCAGCTGTTCGAACAGATGGAAGTCCAATTTCTGGACAACCTGGCTGTCTATGTCAATCTGGCTAAAGGCGACCGATATCTGCAAATACCCTTCCTGGATGAGAACTCCGCTCATGTCTCTCCACAGATTGTTCAGGACAACGAGATGCTGTTGAGCAGCGGGCTGTGGGGCTTGGGTACTTATTTCTATGTTCCTCCATCGGACGAGAATCCAAAAGGGCAAGTATGGTTGCGCGAATTTCGTCCCTTCCAGTTAGCAAATGTAGATATCGAATACTTCAAGGAAAGCCGCGCTGCATTCTCGACTGATGAGTGGGTTGACCTGATTGTCTCATCAATGGGCTTTAACCACAAGATCTATTCCGAGCGGCAGAAGATCTTGTTGATCAGTCGGTTGATACCTCTGGTCGAACCACGCTACAACCTGGTCGAGCTGGCACCCAAAGGGACGGGAAAGTCCTTTGTGTATGAGAACATGTCCCGCTATGTGGCTGTGCGCTCCGGCTCAATCACCCCGGCGGTGCTGTTCTTCAATGATGCTAAGAAAACTCCGGGCCTGATCACCCGTTACGATTGTGTCGTGATCGATGAAGCCCAGAAGGTGAGGGGAGATAGTTCGGGCGAATTAACCGCCCTGCTCAAATCTTATCTGGAAGCAGGCAGATTTGGCAGGGGCAGCGCTGGGTCCATCGCTGCTGAAGCAGGCATTGTCATTCTAGCGAACATAGAATTGGACCAGCAAAAACGGCCTTTACATGAGGATACAGGTCTCTTCAAGATCTTCCCAAATTTCTTGCGGGAGACGGCTTTCATTGACCGCTTTTCAGGGTTGTTGCCTGGCTGGGACCTGCCCCGGATCAGCAAATACACGCCATCTCAATCCCTGGGCTTGAAAGGTGATATCTTTGGCGAGATCATGCATTCGCTACGCTTCGACATCAGCTACCGCGACTACGTCAAAACCAATATGGAGCTGTCCAACTGCGATGATATGCGCGACAGCCGGGGCATCGAAGCTGGCGCAACGGGCATGCTGAAGATCTTGTTCCCGGACAAACAGCCGGCTGAGGAGGATTTTTATCGTTACTGCGTGAATCCGGCGCTTGAGATGCGCCAGCGAGTACGCGATGAACTTACCAAGTTAGATCGCGAATATGCTCCTATCACCATGCGCTCCAAGTATCCTGATGAGTTTCAAAGCCACCATAGAATAGCCGCATTCATCGGCCTTGATACCGACGGTCCATCATTCCTTGAGGAGCACTCCGAAGAGACCGACACATTAGCCAATTTGCACACAGACTTGACTGAAGAGCAGCCCGATGTGCTCGACGACGATCAACCCCCTCAAACAACCCTTCGCATTCAGGAAGGCGAAACAGGACATAGCTATCAGACTTTGTTCGGAACATATCTAATGGGCGCCACGTCTATCCATTTAACTGATCCATACGTACGCCTCGAGTTTCAGATTCGGAATTTGCTAGCATTCATCGGAATCATCGATACCTCGAATGGTCCAGTCAAATTACACCTCACCACTTCCGCCGATGATGCCCACCAGGAGCGTGTCAATAGCCAGAAGTTTGACGATCTAGCACAAAGCCTGGTCGATGACGGCATTGAATTCACTTACGAATTTAGCGCCACCGTACACCGCCGTGGAATTGAGCTTGACACTGGCTGGAGGATTATTATCGATCGTGGCTTGGATATCTTCCAAAAGCCTGATTCGTGGTACCATCTAAGCGAGGTGGACCAAAGCAAGAAGAAGTGCAGAGAAACCGAGATCATATACTGGAAAGAGGAAGACTGATCACACCATCGGCGTCAATCAGTTGCCCTGCGGCCTGACTGCTAAGTTGAAGCTCAAACCGGGAATCCCCGCCCTGCCGGCCTCGGTCAGGCCAACGCTGTCGGGCGAGCCAGACTCGCGTAACCAAAGGTATCCTGGATCATCTTGAGATTGGTGCCTCGGGCCGTATGATGGTTGGCAGTTCGCTACAAATTCGATCAGATACGAGAGGTCACTCTTGTAATCCTGGCGGGTGCGAGCCGCCAAGGGTAAAGTGCGCGGCCTTTCTGCGTGCCGTTCGGAATTGGAGATGAGCTGAGTGTCCTATGGCCAAATTCAGACCCGAAGACCTGCCCACCGGTGATGAGAGCCGCGAGAGCCACGTCGAATTCATCCGCATCAACTGGCCCACCGCGGCTGCCTTTGCCTGGCAACAATACCGCAACCAGGGTCGAGGCTGCCTGGTGATCGACGTGACCAAGGCCC
>Ga0180438_10006677_pt1 | contig 15523 bp, 13 predicted proteins | sample SS_ome_12_FD_132455 | JGI IMG/M metagenome (GOLD analysis project Ga0180438, IMG submission 132455) | Hypersaline lake sediment archaeal communities from the Salton Sea, California, USA - SS_3_D_2 metaG | ecosystem: Environmental > Aquatic > Non-marine Saline and Alkaline > Hypersaline >...
CCGCCTGGGGTGGCCAGGCTGTCCAGCATGGCGTCCAGGTCTTGATCCGGCCGGGCCAGGGCCATGTCGGCCGCGCCCCGGACCGTCTCCAAGACCAGCTTCCGGGCCGTCTGCGGCGGCACGCCGGCGGAGGTCGTCCAGGCAACCGTCTCGTGCAGCAGCGCATAAACCCAGCCGTAAAAAGCGGCAATCACGCTCGCCGGAGTAAAGCGCGACTCGTCGGGTAGAACGTGGACCTGGCCCAGCAGAGTGAACAGACCACGCGCCTGGGGATGGTCTGGATAGAGCAGCGTCGGGCTGTGATTGATCGCCGCACAAGAGATGGGCATCGCCCGTATGACTGTCGCTGGCGCTGCGGCCGGTTTCAAGGTCCCGAGCGGCAGGCCGGCCGCGACCGAGACGACCGTCTGTCCCGGCCGAAAAGCGACGCCCTCACACGCGGCCACCGCATCGCCGGGACGGGTCGTCAGCAGGATCAGATCACACGCGCCCGCGACTGCCTGGTTGTCGGTCGCCACCACCGCACCAAACCGGGCAGCCAGGCTCGCCGCCCGCTCGGTGTTGCGCGGCGAGAGGACGATCTCGATGTCCCGGCTGGCCCGTCTCACACCTTCGACCAGGTAGCTGGCCAGGTGACCGACACCGATGATGCCAACCCGTTCGATCACTGCGCTCGCCCCTGGACAGTTTCGAGCAATGTCTCCAGCATATCCTCGACGCGGTGGCAGACGACCGCCCCCAGGGCCCGCAACTGGCCGGTCACGTCGACCGGCAGGCTTGACCGGCTGTCGTCAGGGATCTGATTCAGCTTGCCGCCGATGAAAATCGGCACGTCCAGGCCAACCCGGGCCATCTCCTGGCATAAGTCCTGGAGGTAGCCCAGCGCGACGCCATTGTAAGTGCTGACGGCGATGAAATCCGCTCCGGCCGCCTTGGCCTGCGCAGCGACGGCGTCCGGGTCGGCGCTGACACCAGCGTCTACCACCCCGAGGCCGAGCCGCCGGAGCACCGCCTCGAGGAGAATCTTGCCGTACTCGTGCACGTCGGTGCACGTCACGCACGCGGTCAAGCTGGCCCGGCGCAGCGATTCCTGGTCGGCCCGATCCAATAAAGCAACCACGCCCTCCCCCCTGGACTCCACAGCGGCCACGGTGGTTGCCCGAACGACCGGCACCCGCTTGCGCAACGCATCCTCCCGGCGCTCACCCGGACCGAACAGCTCCTCCAATCGCTTGGCCCCGATGCGGCGGATGGCCAGGAGCAGTTCGAACGGGTTGGCGGTATCTACTCCGGCTTCGTCCAGCCCGCTCAGGACCCGCCCTTTGAAGCGCCGTCCGGCCTCGACCAACCGGTCGGCAACCTCGTCGGCCGCCTCCAGGTCGAACAGTGCCTCGAATCCCTCGGCCCGGTGAACGAGTCGGTTGGCAAAGAGATGAGCATCTACGATCTCGTCGATTTCAGGAATGCGCATCGCCTCGGTCACCGGGACCGGATTGATCGCGTGGCCGGTCGGCTGGCTGCGCTGAGCGACGATGTCAACCAGCAGATAACTCGCCAGGTTGGCATAGTTCTCCACCTCGTCGGCGACAAAGATGGTCGTGTTGCCGTACACCATGCTGCCCGGCGTTTCCGTCACACGGGCCAGCGCCCGCTGGAAGGCCAGCCGGCTCACGGGCTCGGAAAAGGTGTGGCCATAACAGTGTGACACGTGGCCGCCGATGAGTTCCTCGACAATGTAGCGCTCGATCAACACCGCCCCGATGCCGCAGGCCAGATCGCAGAACAGGGCGGCGAACCCGTCGTCCAGATTAGAGTGGACCATGATCTCTACCGGCTGGGCAGCACACAGCGCCAGGGCCTTGACCGTCTCGGCCGTCGTCCCGACGTCGTCACCCCAGCGGGGCATGCGGAAGGTAAAGTACTGGCCCAGATTGCCAATGCTGGTCGCACCGGCGGCCAGCGCGGCGGCCGTGTTCTCGACCGCAGCTGGCGTGCCGATGACAAAATCGCCAAAATGGGGCGCCACTGGTGCGCACCGGGTCAGCGCGAAAAAGTCCTCCGCTCCTTCCAGAATCAAACCGGTTCCGCGGGACATGTCGGCCCGCTGGGCGGCCGGATAGCCCATACTCCAGTCCAGGCAGATGCCGTATCGATCCACCCGGTAGCCAGCGGCGGCCAATCGCTCGTAAATCTCGGCGTAGGCCTGCTGGCTCTTGACCGGACTGCGATACCCGAACTGGGCATGGAGCATGATCCTCCCCTCGGCTGCCTGCTGGCGCTTGTACTCGCTCTCCGATCGGACGCCATAGGCGGACAAGAACGGACAGGGTCCGACGGTGACGGTCCGGGCCAGCCGCCGCCCCTCGGCCAGCAAGTCGGCGGCCTCGGGCAGTTCCGGCTCGGGGAGAATCTGGACACGATCGAGACGTAGCATGGTGCATTTCCTCCAAGCGCGCAATCGACAACGGCTCAGATCAGATCACAGTCCGCGTTCCCATCTAGCTGCTCTTGACCTGTCCCACCGTAAACAGTACGACCGTTGCCATAGCTGTCACGACGGACAGAAAGTGATACACGTTGAACGACTCTTTGAAGACAATGATCCCCACGACGATCGATGTGGCGACGATGGACAGCACCGCATAAATCACATAGCATGACGCACCGCAGCGGCTGTACAAGAAATAGAAGCCGATAGAAGTGAGACCACTGCCGACGCCACTTAGCAAGACCCACCGGTAATTGTCTCTGACAAATGACGAGACGTCAGGCTTTGGCAGAAAAAGACAGGCGACTGCCACCAGGACCATACCGACAGCCGACGAGGAAAGGATAAAGATGAAAGGATGTTCCACCAAGATCGCCTTCTTCTGGCCGAAGGCGAACAACCCATTCCCTACGGCGGCAAAGAAGGCGTACAGCAGTGCAGAGGTGATGGTTCCCTTGCCCATATAATCGCTCTTATCCCTGGAAGGCATACCGCCAATAAGTCCGCTTTCGCGCCCGTTCCCGGCGGCCGGTCATCTCTGAGACGCGGATCTCGACGGCAGCGCATTCCGATGCCGACTCGAGTGAGATGGCTTCGGCATCGGCCCTAAAGCAGCGGTTGAACGCATTCAACGCCGCCTGGCGCTCCTCAAATTCTTCGATCACCCGTGCCCTGCCGTAGCAGATGACGCTGTCACTGTCCACATGGCAAGGGTCTCCCTCTGCGTGCCGGCGGAACTCGCCCGGTTGCCGCCCGACGGTGAAACAGACGTCTGGATTCGCCCTGATGTAATCCAACTTTTGGCCGGTCAGGGCGCAATGAAACAGGATCTTGCCGTCCACGTAGCCATAATTCAGCGGTACGACGTACGGTTTTCCGTCCACGGACAGACCCAGATAGCCGATCAGTTCCTCGCGTAACAGTTTCTCCATCTCGTGGCGGGATTCGATGAATTCGCGTGATGACATTCCTTTTCTCCTTGATTGGTAGATTTGTCGATCAGAGAGATGGGTATCAGACCCTAAGGGTTTCAGAAAACCCTTAGGGTCTTTACGGGTTGACCACAGCCACCGCCTCGATCTCGATCTGGAACCCAAAATGCAACGCCCTGGTCGGCACGACGGCCCGTGCCGGCCGGTGCTCCCCGAACAGCCTGGCATAGACGGCGTTCACCCGATCCCACAGTTCAATGTCCGAGACGTACACCGTCGTTTTGATCACCCGATCGATGTCACTGCCCGCGGCGCGGAGTATCGCGAACAGATTCCTTAACGCCTGTTCCGTCTGTTCTTCAATCGTCCCAATGCGTTTCTCCCCGGATCGTGGATCTACCGGCAACTGTCCGGACACGTAAGCGATATTGTCGTGAACGATCGCCTGGGAGTAGTGCCCTGCCGGTCGTGGGGCATCCGGTGTCAAAATCTCCTTCATGTTGCGTTTTAGCTCCTCTTCTATACAATCATTCCAGGTTACAAAACGGCCCTCATCACACCAGACATCTTGAGCGTTGCATGCAAAAGCACGTTGGCCCCATTGACGCAGTCGTGCCACCGGGTGAACTCTTGTGACGAATGGCTGTAACCGCCGACGGACGGAACAAAGAGCATGCCGGTGGGACACAGGTCTGCAAAGGACTGCGCGTCGTGGCCCGCACCAGACGGCAGCGATAGAGACCTCAAGCCCAGCAATTCAGCGGCCTCCTTGATGACCTGCTGCACCTCGCTGCTCATCGGCGTGGGGGCGGTGGCTTTCAGCCGCTCGACCTGCAACGCCAGTTGAAAGCGCTCTGCCTGCTCGCGCGCCTGCCTGAACAGGGAACGCTCCAGGCGCTGCAATTGCTGCCGGTCCAACGATCGAAACTCCAACGACACATGGACCGCCGCCGGCACGACGTTGAACGCCCCTGGTTCAAAGCGCATGTTGCCGACGTTGACCACACAATCCTTGAACGTCTGCAGCACAGTCTCCCGAGCGGCGAGTGCAAACGCGCTGGCGCCCTGCGAGGCATCCCGACGATTCTCCATCGGCGTGGTGCCCGAATGGTCCGCCCGGCCGATGAACTTCAGACGATAACGGCAGGTACTCACAATGTCCGTCACAATGCCAATGTCCGCACCAGCCTGCGCGAGCCTCGGCCCCTGCTCAACGTGAACTTCGAGATACCCGGCGATCGAATTCGGGTCACGCCCTGCCGACAGCAAACCAGATCTGGACAGGCCCGCCAGGGCCAGGGCATTCTCAAAGGCCTCCTGTCCACCGGAGGGATTCTCCAAATCCTCAGCTCGTAGCTTGCCGGCGAGCCCTCGACTGCCCAGAAAATTGCCATACGTCCCCTCTTCGTCGGTCAGGTCGACCGCCTCCAGGTCGACGGCCAGGGACAGGCCAGTCTCTTTTACCGTTTGAAGCACCTCGAGCGCACACAGCACGCCCAGCGCACCGTCAAACCTGCCGCCGTAAGGGACAGAATCCAGATGAGAGCCAAGGAGTAGCGTCCTAGAGCCAGGGAGACCACACTGCAGGCGGGCCGAATGATTGCCCGCGCCGTCAACTCGCGCCTCCAATCCAGCGCGTTCCGCTTGTTCAATAAACCACTGGCGTGCTTGAAAGTGAGCCTGGCTGAACGTAGGCCGGTGCACCCCGCCACCTGGGGTCGCACCGACGCTTGCCAGGGACTCAAAATTGTTTCGAAATCGCTCCGCGTTCACCCGGAGGCCTGAGACCGCATCACGCATTGACTCCCCCCATACCTGGCTCAGCAGTGGTTGGTGCTCCGCTCGGTGTAGGTCAAGATGGCATCTTGACCCACGCGCACATCACACAGGACGATACGGGTCCTGCAACTCGATGATCGTTCCGCCCTGCTCCGCTCTCTCGAGCAGATCCAATGCCGCCACAACAACTGCACACTGCCTTTCACGGTCGCCAGGCGCTCCAAGCGTTCTCCCCATCAGATGCCGGGTTATCACCACACGGGGCGGCGTCATCGCCTCCAGACGACGTCTCAAGGCTCGGATCCCGATGATCACCGTGGCAATGCCCGCCTCTTCCAACAATCTCGCAACGTGCCCCACGGACACGTGGCATACCGGTCAGACCGGCACCAGCAACGCAGCATCTATCCCGTGCTGCTGAAACAGCCTGACCCATTGTGGCCCCGTTTCTTTCAGCAGGGGCTTCTGTGCACAGGCACCAATGAACGAAAAAGCCTGCGGAGCCAGTTCACCGATGACCCCATCCCGCACTAATTCGACGAGTATCTCAAGCGGGAAGGCCACGTTGGGATCGGTTCGTGCAGCGCGGATGTCATACCCCCCATGCCGTACCCGCAGCCTCCCCTTTGGCGTGTCGGTCGGAATAAACGACAATCGCGGCTCCGACCTGATAAAGTCGACGATTTTCTCTACCGCCTCCTCCTGGGTCATATGCTTCACGCCAAAGGGTTCGGGATCGTCTCCTTCAACAAAGTGCCCACTCGAAGTAAGAAGCGCCAACCGAGATTCCGAGAGTGGCTTCTGCAGGGGCGCGAATGGGCCCTCGGCGTAGGCCCACTCGCTCTCCCCCGAATACGCCCGAACCTGCCACTCGTAGACGTGCTCCACCAGCCTATCCAATTCACCGTCGTCGAACGAATCACCCAGCTTCCACAACAGATCCTGAAAGAATTGGGCGGCGTCCTCGTCCGACAGATTTGACAGGAACTTGAAATTCAGGTCCGTTCGCGAACCATAGGCGAAGGAACGCTTGAACGCTTCGAAAGACTCTCCCTGGGATTCATCAGGCATTACGAGGCACCTCCTGTGAGAACATCTCTGTAAGGCAAAGTACCGCCTGGACTATAGCGGCTGTCGCCGACGAATTCAATCTTTCAGCAAAGACGGGCGAGCAAGTGGGAAAGAGAAAGCGATGGGAGCCCCAGACCCCAAGGGTTTCGGAAAACCCTTGGGGTCTCACAAGACCAAAAAACACGCCAAGACAGGAGGCAAGGCCTTCTTGGCGCGTCATCAGCCACTACATACATTCAGGGAGTTCACTGCCCGGCAGTTCGCCACAGCGTATCCCCCGCATCGAACCAACAAACGTGTAGTGCTTTTGCTCCCCCTCATTGGCCCAAGCATAACATACAACGGACGAGTTGTCAACCCAACGACAGCAAAATCAGGGCCACTTCAGGTGCGTTGCACCTCTAAAACCTGCGTTTGACAATCTACGCCACCTGTGGTATTTTGTAAAGCTACAGGGGGATGAGGAACAGATCAGCGATTTACCAGCACCCGGTCTGGCGAGAGCGCATACGGCGGCAGCCAGGCGGGGGTGTTGCTCAGCGGCAGCACGCTGTCGTCAATGGCAATGCCAAGCTCTTCCCGCATAAACCGCTGCCGTGCACCGATCCGTCCCCAGCAGTCTGGGTATCGGGAAGCTATCTGTTGGCGCAGCGCCTCGTCGGCGAGCACGATGCCGTCTTCGGCATTGATGGTGCACAACGGCCCTTGCGACACAGGAATAATGTCCATTTGCAGGGCCATACCAGACCGCAAGGGTATCGAACTGCCCCTTACAAACGGCGAATGAACCCACTCGTCAAGGTGAATGTAGTGTCCGGGATTCACGGCCAAGGAGAAAAGCTCCTTGTGGCGTTGTGCGTCAACGGCTGCAAAAACGTCACCCGCGATGGCGCCCACCTTGACCGACTCGTACCACCTCGCGACCACTTGAAAATAGTTGGCGGCCAACTTCTGGTAAAACTCGCCTATGTCGTCGGGCAGATCTTTAGGTCCTCGCGCCACGACCCCGGCCCGGCAGGTCAAGCCTCCCGCGACGCCGAAGGCCATGACAAAGGCGTCACCCACATGCGCCACGTTGTCCGACGGGCTTGATAACCCCCGGCGTACCTTCTCGCCAAAGCTGATCATTGGATGGCAGGAACGCGGCAGTCCGCCACCCCAGAAATGCCGTTCCAATTCCTTTTCTGCAACCCCTTCTCTGATAGCCTTGACCGCCGAAAAGATGCCCTGCGAGGTCTTGATGGCCGCATATTCAAAGCGCGCGATCTGATCCACAGCATTGACGATCCGGAGGCCGCTATCGGGATGGATAAACAGATGCGTGGCATTGGTCACGGCCTGCCGGTCCTCGACCAGATCCCGCACCAGGTCCACGAGGTAGCTCGGCACCTCCATGGCATGTGCCGCATCGTCAACGTTCTGACCGGCAAAGTACTTCCACCCCACGCACCCCACGGTCGCGCCCCTGCCAACGCCAAAGTCTGAGACGATGCGCCGCAGCGGCGCCGAATCATCCCGCTGCTGTCCCGGCAGACTGAACTCCTGAAACAACTCGACCCGGCACTTTAGCGCCGGATCAGGCAGATAGCCCAGACACTCATTCCCCACCAGGAGCAACCGATTCCCTGTGGCGTCAAGAAGAAGGACCGCCTCTTCAAAGCGGGGATCAAACCCAATAAGATAACTCATGTTTGCCGAGTGCTCGCGATCCGCATACACGACGAGGAACTGCAAGCCAGATTCTTTCATCCGCTCAACCGTCATTTCCAGCCGCCCCTCATACTCGGCTGTACCGATGACCGGCGTTCTGACCTCATCGCCAAAATCCGGCAGTTCAACGTGCGCCAGAGAAACCATATCAGACTCCTTTGTACTTGTCCATATTAACTTCGCACTTTGGGTCTGAAATCAGGCGCACTGTGCTGTACGCCCAGTACAGTGTAAAACACACTCAAAAATGCGGTGTTACTTCTGGACAAGTGCTTTGTGCACTTTAATCCCAATTTGGCTCTAGTCCTGCCCCACTGGCTGCACAGTATATCAGAGAGTGACACCCAACGCAACTTGATGCGAGCGTCGAGCAAACCTTCTTCTCAAACCGCCCGCTGGACGCCCCAGCTTGCCGGGGAAAATCGAACAAATTTTCTAGATTCATGCCATATTCCTACATAAATATGACTTGATCTGACAGGTATTGGTGGTATACTAGACGTGTCGCTTGACGCCCAGCCATTACCCTCCACTCGAGTCACTTTGGAGAGAGCCATACGCACCATGTACCACGACAAGATCGTCATCCGTGGAGCCAAGGAACACAATCTCAAGAACATTGACCTGACGCTGCCCCGTTTCAAGCTGGTGGTCATCACCGGCGTCTCCGGCAGCGGCAAATCGTCGCTCGCCTTCGACACACTCTACGCCGAGGGCCAACGCCGTTATGTCGAGTCTCTCTCGGCCTATGCCCGCCAGTTCATCGCCCAGATGGAAAAGCCCCGAGTCGATTTCATCGGCGGCCTCAGCCCGGCCATCGCCATCGAGCAAAAGGCGGTCAGCAAGAACCCTCGCTCGACGGTCGCCACCGTCACCGAGATCTATGACTACCTGCGGGTGCTCTATGCCCGCGTCGGCACGCCGCACTGCCCGGGCTGCGGCCGCGAGGTACACGCCCAGTCGGCGCAAGAGATCGTCGAACGGGTGGCAGCGCTGCCGGCCGGTGCGCGCTTTCAAGTACTCGCTCCGCTGGCCCGTAACCGCAAAGGCACCTTCCAGGACCTTTTCGCCCAGGCCCGCGCGGATGGCTTTTCTCGAGCGAGGGTGGATGGCCAGGTTCGGGATCTGGACGACACGATCGAACTCGACAAGAAAAAGAAACACAACATCGAACTCGTCGTAGACAGACTCGTCGTGCCCGACCAGCTAACTGACCCTGACCCACCATCCCCCCTCCCAACCGACTACCTCAGCCGCCTCACCGACTCGGTCGAAACGGCTCTGCGCCTGGGCGACGGCCTGGTCGTCGTTGACCGTGGGAACGGCGACGAGTGGCTTCTCTCCGAGCAGAATGCGTGCCCTGCGTGCGGCCTGAGCTTCCCCGAGCTGACGCCAGCCATGTTCAGCTTTAACTCGCCGCTGGGCATGTGCCCCACGTGCAACGGTCTGGGCACCAAGGTCGAGTTCGACCCCGACCGCTTTGTCGACCCCGACAAGAGCCTACACGAAGGCGGCGTGCGTACCTGGGGAGAGTTGGGCAAAAAGAGATCCAGCGGAACGTACAAGATAGCCCAGCAGATCGTCGAACAGTTTGGCCAGGACTTTGATACGCCGTGGCGCGATCTGCCGCGCGAATGCCAGCAGGTCATTCTGTACGGCGGTGTCAAAGTGACCTGGCAATCGGCAAGCGAGCGAGCTTCGTGGCAAGGCGAATGGGAATACGAGGGCACCCTCAACTCGACCCGTCGCCGCTATCGCCAGACAAAGTCCGAATACATGCGCCGGTGGTATACCAGCTTTATGAGCCAGCAGACCTGTCCCACCTGCCACGGCCGCCGCCTGTGCCCCGAAAGCGCCGCTGTGACCATGGGCGGCGAGACGATCGACAGAGTGACCGCCTTGAGCATCGGCGAAGTGCTCAAGTGGGTCGAGGGTCTGTGGCCGCACATGTCCCCCGCGCAGATAGAGATCGCCGAAGAGGTATTGAAGGAGATTCAACAACGACTCCAGTTCCTGATGAACGTCGGGTTGCACTACCTGACGCTGGACCGTCCTGCGCCGACGCTCTCCGGCGGCGAGGGACAGCGCATCCGGCTGGCCAGCCAGATCGGCTGCGGGCTGGTCGGCGTGCTCTACATCCTGGATGAGCCCAGCATCGGCCTGCACCAGCGCGACAACCGCCGCCTGCTCGACACACTCGAGCAGTTGCGCGACATGGGCAACACCGTCCTCGTCGTCGAGCACGACGAGGAGACGATGCGCACCGCCGACTGGATCGTGGACCTGGGGCCGGGGGCGGGGGTCAACGGCGGCTGGGTGACCGCCTCTGGCCCGTTGCAGGCCATCGTCGAGCACCCCGACTCGCTGACGGGGCGCTACCTGCGCAAAGAGTTGGAAGTGACGTCGCCGAACGGCCAGCGCCGGCCGACGAACGGCCAGTGGCTTACCGTCGTCGGCGCCCGGCAGAACAATCTCAAGAGCCTCGAGGTTCACTTTCCGTTGGGGCTCTTTACCTGCGTCACCGGCGTCTCCGGCAGCGGCAAGTCGTCGCTCGTGGCGCAGACGCTCTACCCGGCACTGGCCCGGGTGCTGCACGGCGCCACGCAAAAACCCGGCGAACACGACCGCGTCGAAGGGCTGGAGCACGTGGACAAGGTGATCAACATCACCCAGTCCCCCATCGGGCGCACGCCACGTTCCAACCCGGCGACCTATGTGCAGGTGATGACGCTCATCCGCGAACTTTTCGCCATGACGCCCGAGGCCAGGACGCGCGGTTACAAGGCAGGCCGGTTCAGCTTCAACGTGAAGGGCGGCCGCTGCGAGGCGTGCAAGGGTCACGGCAAGAAGAAAGTGGAGATGCATTTCCTGCCCGACGTATGGGTGACGTGCAACGTCTGCAAGGGGTCGCGCTTCAACCGGGAGACGCTGCAAGTGCACTACAAAGACAAGAACATCGCCGCTGTGTTGGACATGGACGTCGACGAGGCACTGGCGTTCTTTGACAACGTGCCCAAGGTAAAGCGCATTCTCCAGACACTGGCCGACGTCGGGCTGGGCTACGTCAAGCTGGGCCAGAGCGCCACCACGCTGTCTGGCGGCGAGGCGCAGCGCGTCAAGCTGTCCAAGGAACTCGCTCGCGCGTCCACCGGTGACACGGTCTACATCCTCGATGAGCCGACTACCGGCCTGCACTTTGCCGATATCCAAAAACTGCTGGACGTGCTCCACCGCCTGACCGACGCCGGCAACACCGTCATTGTCATCGAGCACAACCTGGACGTGATCAAGACGGCCGACTGGATCGTTGACCTGGGGCCGGAGGGGGGCGACGCCGGAGGTTACATCGTCGCTCAAGGAGTACCCGAGTCGGTGGCGCAGGTGTCACACAGCTACACCGGCCAGTTTTTGCAGCGCACATTGGCAAGTTCATCTGGCTCGGCGCCGAGCGTTGAAACGCCTGGCTGAAAAAAAGTTTGGACGATTCCCAAGAGTACCAGGAGGATGACAGATGTTCTACGATAGCTGGTACTTGGCCAAAGTACTGATGGACATGAATATTCAGGAGGTAGCCCGCCGGCGTGAGAGGCGTCGCCTGCTGCGCGAGGCTGGGATAGATAAGCGCGGCTGGCTGCCTCGTCAGAGTTGCTGGCTGTTGTGCCAGGTAGGCCGTCTATTGGTCGCCCTGGGGGAGCAGTTGCAGCGATACGGCCAGCCAGGGACCCTCTTGCTCGAAGGGCAGGGCAACGGAGGATACGGTGAGAACAATTAACCTCACAGACTCGAAGGAGTAACTTGACCATGGAGTTCCGAAAGCTCGGCAGGACAGGTCTCGACGTGAGCGTCATCGGGCTGGGAACAGAATACCTCAACGGCCAGCCACGCGAGACGGTGGTCTCGGTTGTCCACGAGGCCGTTGACCGCGGCGTGAATTACATTGACCTGCTTTTCCCCTTCCCCGAATACCGCGACAGCTTTGCGGCAGCGCTGCAAGGACGCAGGGAGCGCGTCATCCTGACCGGGCATTTAGGTGCCACGGAAAAGGATGGGCAGTACTTGAAAACGCGAAGCGTGAAAAAGAGCGAACCGTTTTTCCTCGACCTCCTCTCAAGGCTGGGAACGGATCACATAGACATTCTGTTCCTCCACAACTTTAACACGCTCAAAGACTATGAGAGCATAACAAAGCCCGGGGGGTTGCTCGACCTCGCCCGCCGCGTCCAGCAGGAGGGCAAAGCGCGGTTCATCGGCCTGAGCGCGCACGACATCGCCGTGGCGACGGAGGCAGTCGAGAGTGGGGTGATTGACGTGCTCATGTTTCCGGTCAACCTGGCCGGCAACGCCATGCCCGGCAGAAAGGAACTACTCAGCCTGTGCGCCAGTCGAGGGGTCGGCCTGGTGGCGATGAAACCCTTTGCCGGCGGCAAACTGCTGCACAAGGCCACGGTTCGCCTGGCCAGGTACCAGACCGGCGGCAAAAGCTACAAGCAAAAGATCGCAACTCAGATAACGCCGGTCCACTGCCTCAGCTACGTACTTGCACAGGTCGGCGTTTCCGCGGCCGTCCCCGGCGTCAAGGACAGAGGTGAACTGCTGGCCGCGCTTCATACGTTGGAAGCGACCGGCGCGGAGCGGGATTACAGCCCCATTATCAGCCATTTTGGCCAGGTCGTCGAGGGAGAGTGCGTATACTGCAACCATTGCCTGCCCTGTCCAGCCGTGATCGATATTGGGCAGATCAACCGCCTCCTTGATACTGCACAACAGGGCCTTGCTGAGGGGCTACGCATGGCGTACGACGCGCTTCCGGTGACGGCTTCGGCCTGCACCGAATGTGGCGCATGCGTCGAGCGCTGTCCCTTCGGCGTGGATGTGATCTCGAGGATGAGGCAGGCCATAGAACTGTTCGAAGCAATTGGATAAGAGACCGTAGGGCGTTCGACTAAAGGAGAAAACCTGATGGACAAAATCATTGCCTACTGCGGACTGGTATGCACCGACTGCCCGGCCTACATCGCCACCCAGGCAGACGATCGCGCCGCGCTGGAGCAGGTGGCCGCCCAATGGCGGCAAGAGTACAACGCGCCAGACATCACCGTCGAGTCCGTCATCTGTGACGGCTGCCTCGGCAATGAGGGGCGACACTGCAGCCACTGCTCCGAGTGCGAGATCCGCGCCTGTGGCGTGGTGCGGGGCGTCGCCAACTGCGCCCACTGCGACAACTATGCCTGCGAAAAGCTTGAGGGCTTTTTCGGCTTCGTCCCGGACGCGCGGGCCACGCTGGACGCGATCCGTCGCTCGACGCGATGACGTACAACAGCATCTAATCCTTGTACCGCTGCACGATTCCCTCTGCCGCCGCCCGCACCCGCGCGACCAACTCTGGTGGCTGTAGGGCTTTCGCCGCCGGACCTTGCCTCAACACCCAGCCGGTCGCCCAGTCCAGTCCGGCCACGCCAAAGCGCGTGGTGATCGCACCGTCGTCTTGGTCGGTGATGTCCATCCAATGGCCGTGCCTCTCCCGCACCTGAGGGCCCACGCTGGCCTCCAGACGTACGACGACCGTGTAGGCAGGTTCAAAGCGCGTGCTGCCCGCCAGATGGTCCCGCACCGAAAAGTCGCGCGGTACCATGAACTGATCTTCCAGCGATACGATCTGCCGGATGCGGTCCACCCGGAACGTCCGCATATCCTGCCGCAGGTGACAGAAACCGACTAGGTACCACAGCCCCCACTGGAACGTCAGCGCGTAAGGATCCACCACCCGGTCGGTGTCCTCCAGGCGGGCAAAGCCCCTATATAGCAGGCGCACGCAATGCCGCTCCCCAATGCACTGGCGCAGCGTGTGAATCGTCGGCTCCCAGGGGCGGTAATCCATGCGGGTCAGGCCACCGACGACCAGGCTCTGCTGGGCGCGGGCCACCTCCTGGCGCAAGTCGTCGGGCAAGACGTTGTCCAGCTTGGCGGTGACGCCCGTGACCGCGGCGTCATACGTCTGTCCCCACACCTCACTGACCAGGTTGGCACCCATGTACAGCACCGTCGCCTCTTCCGCAGTGAAGAGCAGCGGCGGCAACTTGTAGCCCCGCACCAGTGAAAAGCCGCCGTATCGTCCCCGCTCCGCATAGATGGGGATGCCCATCTCCTCCAGCATTGTCATGTAGCGATGCACCGTTCGCTCTGAGACGTTCAATTCGACGGCCAGTTCACAGGCCTTCCAACTCGATCTCGACTGCAGCAGCAAGATGAGCGACAACAAACGCGTGGCGACGTTGCTCATGTCCTTCTCTCCAAGTAGGTGCTCAGGCCCCACCCATCCCATGGGCTTGGCCAAAATCTGTAGCCGCGATTTCCACATCGCGGTTTCACTACATCATATGAACGTGGCCAAAACCCGTAGCCGCGATTTCCACATCGCGATTTCACCCCACATCATTTCAGCGTGGCCAGAATCCGTAGCCGCGATTTCCACATCGCGGTTTCACGCCGTACGGTAACCGCAATGTGTAGCCTTATTATACCACAAAATCATGACGTAAATCGTCATGATTTCGGCCCGTGCGACGATCCGTCCAGGTCCGCCCCTTCTCGCTCCAATGCAATTACAGCTCTTTTTTTGAGGCCTCAAAATGTGACTTGACTTTGACAACTCACCCTTGCTAGAACCCTACAAGATCCCGGGCCGTGTGCGATTCGTGACCGACTTTCCGCGCTCAGGAACGGGCAAGCCACAAAAGTTCAGACTGCGCCGGGCAGCACAAGATCGAGGAGGTGAGTCACCATGACAGAAAACCCGAATAACGATCCCCTCCCCTTCGAAGCATTCAGGCGAATCGTTGCCCAGGAACCGCAAGTGGAGGAGGATCAAGTCATCCGCGAGGCATCATTCACAGATGATCTATTCGCCGACTCCATCCAGTTGGTAGATCTGATGCTGCGCATGGAAGAGATGGGCATCAACATACCTCTGAACGCCGCCTGGGAGGTGAACACCGTCGGCGACGCCTACCAGGTCTACACCCAGCAGACCGCCTGACACGGTCAGGTCTCTAAAACACCCATTGAATTTTGTCCCGTTTTGTGGTATGATAGGTGTATGAATCGAGTGTAGAACCGTCGCAGCCCTAGTACGCCGAGGAGTGTAGCGTGAGCGATTGACAGCCGATCACTGCACAGGGATCGATCCTGGCCGGTGGCCGGCTGTCTGTCAATCGCCCGGCAGGCCGCCTCAGGTGGTTGACGGGAGTGACCTCTGTGATCAAACGATTCCCGACTATCGTCCCTCCAGTTGCCTGTCTGGTTCTTCTTCTGTCGCTCGCGTTCTTACGAGCGCAGTTCACTACTGCGTTCTCGCCTGCGCCAGCATCCACGTCGACGCCAACACCAATGGCGCTCCACCTACCGATCATTCTAAGACTGTCTGCGCCCACCTCGCCAAGCCTGCCTGATTTGACCGTCAACGGTATGGGCATCGCTTTGGAGACAGGAGGTGCCTGTGACTACCTGTCGACCCAACTCGGTGTCCGAGTTTGGTTCGAAAACG
>Ga0180438_10006678_pt1 | contig 15520 bp, 10 predicted proteins | sample SS_ome_12_FD_132455 | JGI IMG/M metagenome (GOLD analysis project Ga0180438, IMG submission 132455) | Hypersaline lake sediment archaeal communities from the Salton Sea, California, USA - SS_3_D_2 metaG | ecosystem: Environmental > Aquatic > Non-marine Saline and Alkaline > Hypersaline >...
GACCCATAAGAAACGCGCCAGCTACCAGCCGCACCCCGACAGACTGCCGCTGACGCTCCAGGACCACGGAGACCCAATACGCTACCGAAACATCTGGATTCGCCCCCTGCCCGAAAAGCAAGAGTAAGGATAATGACTTCGAAAGAGCGCATATACGCGACAATAAACGGCGGCTCTCGCGATCGAATTGCTGTTGCGCCGATATTCATGGCATGGGCGGCCAACTATATTGGGCATACTTACAGGGACTTCTACCTTGATGGAAATGTGCTCGCCGAGGCGCAACTGGCAGTAACGCGGCTTTTCAACGTCGACCAGATAAGCGCCATAAGCGACCCGTGGCGCGAGGCTTCGGCGTATGGCGTCGAATTCGATTACCCCGAAGACGGGGTGGGCAAGCCAAGAGACACGCTTATCAAAACCGCCGGCGACATATCGCTGCTAAAGCCCCTCGATATCAACCAGTGCGAGCGAATAAAGCAGCGCGTCGATAGTGTTCGAAGAATGACAATCGAAACGGGACAGACCCACAGCGTCCTCGGATGGGTCGAAGGACCGCTGGCTGAATATGCCGACTTGCGGGGATTGGAAAATGCGTTGATGGATCTCATGGACAAGCCCGAAATGTTCGTCGATGCCGCCGATATGCTCGTCAGCAACGGCGCCGCCTTCGCAAGAGCACAACTCGAAGCCGGCGCCGACATGATTGGAGTCGGCGACGCGGCGGCAAGTCTTATCGGTGAAACGCTTTACACCGAATACGTCCTGCCCGCCGAGCAGAGACTCTTCGCGGAAATTCACTACGCCGGCGCCGCCGTCAAGCTGCACATCTGCGGAAACATAACAGGCATAATCGGGCACATGGCCCGAACCGGCGCCGACATTATTGATCTCGACTGGATGGTCCCTCTCGCCACGGCCAGAGACCTTGTCGGTCCGAACGTCACCCTGTGCGGGAATTTCGACCCGTCCGCTGTCCTGATGCAGGGCTCGCCGGAAGATGTCGCCAAAGCCGCAAAAAAATGTATCGAAGCAGGCGGTGACAGATTTATCCTGATGCCCGGATGCGAGGTGCCCGCCGCCACGGCCGAAGAGAATATACGTGCGTTTTGCCCCTGCGAGGGTTGTCTGATTCGAGAAGAACTAAACTGTTGAGGGCCATAAATAAATATGCACAGAATAAGCAGGCGAACATTCCTGAAAAACTCTTCCGCTGCGACCGCCGCAGCGGTTGCTTTTCCTTACGTGGTACCGTCTTCGGTTTTCGGCGCCAACGGTAAGACCTCGCCCGGCAATCGTATCGTAATGGGCTGTATCGGCGTCGGAGGAATGGGCACCGGCGACATGCTCGCTTTTCTGAAAAAACCTCATGTGCAGGTTGTGGCCGTCTGCGATGTCTACGCCGACCGCCGCAAAAAGGCCGCCGCCATGGTCAATGCCGAGTACGGCAATCGCGACTGCGCCGCCTATAACGACTTTCGTGAAATCACAGCCCGCCGTGACATCGACGCCGTATCAATCGCAACGCCCGACCACTGGCACGCAATCCCCGCAATAATGGCCGCACGCGCAGCCAAGGACATCCACTGCCAAAAACCCCTGGCCCACAATATCGCCGAAGGCCGGGCCGTTTGCGAGGCCGTAAAGAAATACCGCGTTATATGGCTGACTGGAAGCCAGCAGCGCTCCCGTCGCGATTTTCGTTTCGCCTGTGAGTTGGTCCGCAACGGACGAATCGGTACACTCCACACTGTCGAAGTCGGCCTTCCCACGAGATGGCAGCAGACCTGCCCGCCGCAGCCGCTGCAGCCGGTTCCGAACGGATTCGACTACGATATGTGGCTTGGCCCGGCGCCGTGGGCGCCATACACCGAAAAACGATGTCAGCCCTTAGGCTGGCGATGGATTTATGACTACGCCAGCGGGATAATTACCGACTGGGGCGCCCACCATCTCGATATCGCACAGTGGGGCATGGGTACAGAGCACACCGGGCCCGTGGAAATCGACGGCCGCGCCGTTTTCGGTCAGGGCGGCCTCTGGAACGTGGCCAATCGCTACAGGGTCACGTGCAAGTACGCCGAAGGCTTCACCCTCATCGTCGCCGACACCGACAAACTCGCACAGGGTATTCGCTTCACAGGCACTGAAGGCTGGGTGCACGTCAGCCGCAGCAGCCTCGATGCTCATCCGAAATCCATCCTGACTTCGGTGATCGGCCCCAACGAAATCCACCTTTACAGAAGCCCCGATCACAAGCAGAACTTCATAGACTGCGTTTACAGCCGCTCAGAGACCGTCGCTCCCGTCGAGGTCGCCCACAGGTCGGTTGCTATCGGACACCTCGCCACGATCGCCATGAAGACAGGCAGAAAACTAAAGTGGGACCCCCAAAAAGAGCGGTTCATCAACGACGACGAAGCCGACAAAATGCTTTCCCGCCCTATGCGAAGCCCGTGGCGTTTATAAGACGTCCTTTTCCTTATGCTCAGGAGTTAATCTGCCTTTCCTGCTCCGTGAGAAGTTCATTCAGCGAACCCGAGCGAAAGCCCTGCAAATCCACTGTCACAAACTTAAAGCCGAGCGACTTCAATTTGTCGACTATTTCGTCTCGCTGGCGTCCGGTCGTGATTTTTTCGATTTGCGACGGCGGCACTTCGATACGCGCAATATCGCCATGATGCCGAACTCGGAATTCAACAAGCCCGATTGAACGCAGAAACTCTTCGGCATCTTCGACCTGTTTGAGCCTTTGCTCGGTAACTTCCAGACCGTACGTGATTCTCGACGCCAGACACGGTGACGCCGGCATATCCGCCGTCGGCAGGCCGAGCTCGCCGCTCAACTGCCGAATGTCCGCTTTCGTCAGCCCCGCCTCCATCAGCGGCCTGCGAACACCGAAAACCTGCGCCGCCCGATTGCCCGGGCGAAAATCGTCCTCATCGTCAACGTTGCTCCCGCATACCACCCCGCCGAATCCCCGCTCTTTCGCCATCTCGGTCAGAATCTGATACAGATGAGACTTGCAGTGTAAGCACCGGTCAGCCTTATTGGCTGCGTACCTGTCGTCCGAGACCTCGTGCACCGCAACTTCCTCGATATTTGCTCCGATCAGTCGGCCCAGCTCAAGCGCCTGCTCATGTTGCGACCGCGCCAGGGAAGCACTGACGCCGACACACGCCAGAACGTTATCACTGCCCAGCGCATCAACCGCCGCCTTCAAAAGAAACGTACTGTCGACCCCGCCCGAGTAAGCGACAACAACCCTGCCTAACCTGCCCAGAACGTCTTTCAGCAAATCGTATTTTTCCTGAACACGCATCTTGTAACCCGAAGACTAAAAAGCATAGCCGATGGAGGGATTCGAACCCTCAACCCCGGCTTTACGAAAGCCGTGCTCTACCGTTGAGCTACATCGGCAACCAGACCATGATCATACAGACTATACGAATATCTGTAAAGAACCGCCTGTCGGAAAAAACAAGCTGTGCCCCCGGTGCGCTCCGTTCGCAAGGCTCGTCAATTAAACCATTCGTCCTGCGCATCAAAAGCCGGCATACATACAACTATTATGCGCATCCTGCCGACCGCCCGATGTCGACACCCCGGCCTGATCAGTATCCCCGTCATCGGCCTTACTGCAACCTGCTCGCCATCCACCTCCACAAAGCCGTTCCCCTCGAGAACGAGGTAAATCTCGGTCAGTTTCCTGTGATAATGCACACGCGCATCTTTGGAAATCTCCACAACGTGCATCGTCGCCGCGCCCTCCGCCGCATCGGCAAATGCCCGCCTCGACAAACCACACGGACAGTCCACCGGCTCAATCTCATCAAGCTGCGCTACCACGTAATTCGCCATGGATATATCGCTTAGCTCTTTGAAGTGGCCATCTTATACGCATCTTCGCCGCCGTTGATCAGTTGAACCAACGGCTGCGGCCTGTCAACGCCCTCTACAAACTTCGGTCGTGAGGCCCACGGTGTGACACTGAGCACGCTCGTCAAATCCATCCAGTGCTGGAGCCGCGCAACCGGCAGCTCCCAGGTCATGTGCAGATGATTGGCCGGGGGGTACTGCTTGTATTCGACCATGCTCGCGTACTTCGGCACCACAAACGTATGCGGCCAGGTGACATCGGTAAGGTTGCGCATTACCTCGCCAAGCTTCGCCGGAACGTCGGTCGTTCGCGCCTGGTCCCAGATCAGGCTGAACATTCCGCTGGTGCTGCTGTAAGCCATTCTGCCGGCGATGCCTTCGATTCCCCCGGGCGTGACAAAAGTGACCGAATTGCCCCCGCCCGGGAAGTATTCATCGTTGGCAAGCGGCATACTAACCCCGCTCATAATATCCCTCACAGATGCCCCCGGAAGGGCCGCCCAGTCGAACGACGCACTGCCCGAATTGTTGCCGTCAACCACGCCCTTGGTATACCAGTCGGCTTTCTTGTCGGCCTTGACCTGCGCCTTCTCGGCCAGGGCCTGGATTTCCCACGGCTCCCACACCTTCCGGAAGTCCATAAAAAGCGGCGGATTACCTCCGCTCAGCCACGTCATAAACAACATCGTCAAAAGCCCCTGCACGTCGGCCTCGGTCGCGTAGGGAAGCGCAGCCTTGCGTCCGTTGTGGTCGAAAGTGCTGTTAAAAAGCGACTCCATCGTATCAGCTACCGGCAGCGGCAGGCCTCGCTTGTCACTGCCCCACTCCAGCTGGCTCATAAAACCACCACCGACGGCGTTCAAGTCCGCCATCAAATCCCGCACAATCAGGTACATCGCAAGGCTCATGTCGAACCGCTCGCTGTCGGCCTGGTCGCGAAGCTCCAGCCGCTTGCCAACATACCGATTCACCCAGCCGCGCAGCGACTTCAGCTCCTTCTGGTCGTACGCCTTCTTCGCAAGCATATCCGCCAGAAGCTTCATATCCAGCCGAGTTATCTCCAGCCCGAACGTATTCCGCGTCGAAAGCACGTGCGCAAGGGCCGTCTCCATACCCATCGAGTCATGCCCGAATATCACCACGCGCCGCCCCCGCAGCCCCACCGCCGTCACCGCCGCATAGCACCAGTCAATCAGGGCCTTCGCCGTCTGCTCGGTCATCTGCGGGTTCATCCCCTTATCGTCCCAGGTTCCCACGTTCAGCGACGACAGCCGCCCGTACTGCGCAAGCGCACCGTTAAGCGCATGTGCATACACCACACCCGGCTTCGGACCGCTGTTGCCGCAGGTGATGTTTATCGGCGTGTTCGGAGGAAACTGCTGAAGCAGCGATATCGTTGTCAACTGCGGAAACGCCCAGGTATCCGGAACGCATACCAGAATATCCACGCCGGCCTTGCGAAACTGCTGTGCAACGATGTCAGCCTGCGACTCGCCGTCCACCAGAACCGTCGAATAAACCACCGGAACCGGCGTCTTATCTGGAAGAACCACCGCCCCGCTGATAACATCAGCCGCCATCTTCGTAATGTTCTGACACCGCGTGCGGCTGTCAACGTCGATCCGGGGATCACCCGTTGCAAAGACCCCTATCACCGGAACCTTCGGCACAGCCTTGCGTATATTCGCCAACTGCGTTGCTCCGACTTTTTTAGCCATCATATTATCTCCTTAATAAAAGGCCCTTCCAAAAACTAAAGCAGAATATACACCAGAAAAGCCCCAACGTCCACCATTTAATTGACGCCCCAGAACACTCCCCCGAACCGACGTCTCTTGCCCCCCTGCCGCCAGACCGTCAAGCATAAACGCCCTACCTGAGTATTGTAAATGATGCAAGCGGCCCTTTCACGGCCCCGAATCCCCTGCAAGATGCCGCCCCGGCAGCTTCACAATCGACCTGTTCCCCCCGTCCTGCCGCCTCTGCTTACCCGTCACCCGCAAAATGCTCACCGGCCTGCTCCGTCCGCAGCCAGCTATCCGCCAGAATCGCCATATCTATCATATTCACCACACCGTCGCCGTTGAGATCGCCCGCCATCGGCTCCCTCTCGCCCATACTCGCAAAGCGCGTTCCCCCGTAGGCCCCCATATTTATCCGCCCGCCGTTTGGCTCAGGCTCATCACCAACATCTGCCGCCGGATCACCACTATTAACACACGGACTTGTTAGAGAATCAAGCACCCAGACATCATGCTCCCCCCAGTACCGCCCACGCTCACTCCGCAAATGATAATCACCATTGGCAGCATCGACAAACAGCGGGTCTGTTGGAAGCCCCTGCCCGCTCAATCCAGCCTGATAAAGCCGCCCGACCTCCTCAGCAAACAAAGCTCTATTGTAAATTCGAACACAGTCAATCTTGCCCGCGAAATACCAGCCGGGCACGCCCAGTCCTATATCGTGGCCAATCGAAACTTGATCTTCGCTGTATTCCTTCGAATAGAGCGAGCTTATACTCGTGACTGTATCTCTGACCATCGCTCCGTCCACAAAAAGTCTGATACGTGATTCACCATACTGTGCTATTACGTGATGCCACGTATCAACGCTCAGAGTGTTTCCCACTGTCAGCAGATGCTCCGTGTATCCATCGGCTATACGGAAGGCCAGGTTCCCTCCGGTGTAAGCCGTTAAGTGAAATTGCCCAATTGGGCTGGACTTCCACTTGCAGACTATCGGATTACCACTGATGTGACCATCGCCAAAAAACTGCGTGGCATTGACCCACGCCGCGATAGTAAACGCCTGATTCACATCGAGGCTTTCCGAATCCTCAATTGCGACTGAGTTGGTGAGCCCATCAAATGCGAGCGCGTATCCAACTATTCCCTCGGTCCACGTTGCGCCATTGATCGTCCCGTGGTTCGCCCCGGCTGAGTCGTATGCCGTGGCCCCTTCGCCTTCGTCGAAGTTCCAGTAGGCCACCAGGCCTTCGGGGAGGACGGGCAGTTCGTTATCCTCGACCCAGCTGTAGCGGGCTTCGCACTGAAACAGGTCGCCGCCGCTGTTGTTGTAGAAGATGCAGTTGCTGATGTCCGGCTGTGCGCCGGCATAGGCCTCGATACCGTACTGATTGTCAACGACCGTAAGATTGCTTATAGTCGGCGAGGCCCCCGCGATAAACACAGCCATGAAGCCGCCTCTTACGACGAAGTTCCTAAGCACGCTGTCCGGCCCCTCCCCGCTGACGAATAAGACCGCGAAATAATCCGGAACCTCCAGAACAGCCGGCTCGTCCGCACTTCGAACCGTTATCGCCTTGCCGTCAAAATCAACTGCCTCACCATAAATCCCCGGCCATACCAGAACCGTATCACCATCCGATGCCGCATCAATCCCCCGCTGAATCGTCGCAAACGCACTCTCCCTGCTGAGCCCATCATTACCGTCATCGCCGGTTGAACCATCAACGTGATACTCAAAAACCTCCGGCAGCCCCTGCTCATAAAGCCCCCGAACCTCCTCAGCAGACAAGGCCTTGGCGTAAATCCGGACATCATCGATCGCTCCCGAGAAGAAATCGGTCCTGGCAAGCCCGCGATCCCAATCCTGCCCAATAGTCCAAGGCAGCCCGTCTTTTGGCCCTCCAACTTCGTTGAGAACATGCGTCCAGAGGGCTCGCCCGCCTCTGTAGAGGGTAATTTCACTCCTACCGTCAGTTGCAATGGCTGTAACCACGAGGTGCCGCCAGCCTACCGCCGGAACCCCGGCCGTATGCCAATCGTCGCGGATACGAACGTGATACCCCTGTTCGTACAGTCCGAAAAGAAAGAGATTCTGCCCGTCGGCGGTATGCTTACCAATGAAAGCCTGCCTATCCGCTGTGCTCGACAGATTGACCCAGAGGGAAACAGAGAAGCTGTCAGGATAGTCGATATCAACCGTGTCGACACAATCATCTACGCCGTCAAACTCCAGCGCCCCGCCGATTCGCCCTTCGGCCCATTGTGCCCCATGTATTGCCCCATGATTACCACCCGCCGAATCGTGGGCGATATCCCCCTGTCCCTCATCAAACGTCCAGTGGGCCACCAGGCCATCGCTCAAATCCGCCCATCCGGCCCCGCACAACATGATCATAACCAGTACTATCCCAGCCGATTGTCTAATCCTTGCCTCTTTCATAATCTCACGCCCCTTTCAAGCCAATATTATCCGCCCGATCTCTCAAATCCGTCATTCGGATGACCCTTTCCCGTTTTTTGGCAGGCCTCCACGTACTCACTGCCATCAATTTAACACAAACCGGCTGAAATCTGCAAGAATTTTTTGCCAAATTTTACGAGTTTTTTTCTGATAAGGTGCTGAGTTAGCCGCCTCTTTTCCGGGCTTGAAGCGCCCGCCCGCCTTACAGGGCCTGTCGCACGCAACGCCGTCGCCGCAGAGCGCGCAAATCCTTTATCCGGCACGGCACGAATCTGAAAAATTCTCCTTGCAACACCCCACCCGCCGGGCTAAACTAACCGACATCGCACGACGATATACCAGGTGCGAATCATGGGTCGGTGCCCGAGCGGCTAAAGGGGACGGGCTGTAAACCCGTTGGCGAAAGCCTACGTTGGTTCGAATCCAACCCGGCCCACTCTTCTTTTGAGGGCGTGTCATACGACGACACCAGGCTCGAATTGACGCCTGATCTCTCTACGGGCAAGGCTTTATCAACATCGTTCGTTTTCGTCCCGCTTGAGGAATGTCCTCTCTCAGCGGTGCCAGGCGATGACATCCCGTTTTTACCAAAGGAAGTATCTTTTGCAAATTCTCTGTATACAGGTTTGTACACAGTATTCGCGTCATTGACTGGCAAATCATTTGTACCTGTTTTTCGTGCACTTGCCCTCTCCCGGTGATTCCATTTTCCATCAAGCCGGCGGCGGCTCAAGAACCTACGAAATGCTTTTCTTTTCGACGTACATAATCAGCCATTTGTACGGCTGGCGTGTTTCAACTTGCGGTTTTGCAAACCTGCTCAAAATCGTGCTCAGTGACGAGCGGCTGAATTGACGAACGTGAGTTCGACAGGGCACACAGTTTTCGTTGGGCACACTCACTACCAATCGCCCGCCTGGCTTCAGGAAGCGCCACGCCGACTCGAGCATCTTCTCACCCACGCTCTCCGGGACGTGCTCCAGTATCTCAGGCAAAGCAACGGTGTCAAAACATTCCGACTCAAAGGGCAGCTCCAGTACATCCTGATTGACAAATTCTACGCCCGGACAGTTCTTCCTCGCCTGTGCGATCTTGTTTGGATTCTTGTCCACTCCGACCACGACAAGTCCCTGGTAGTGAATTCTCTCGCTAAGCTCTCCCCTGCCGCAGCCGAACTCAAGGACCTTTCCCTTGCAAAGTTCAGCCGTGATTCTCAGACGCTTGTCTTTCGAGCTGTTGGCGGAGGCGGCCCTGATATGTTTGCGAACGCATATTACAACCCACTTGAATGGCTGGTCCCCAAGAACTACGCCTCTGCCGAAGGGTCTGAGCATTTTCGTCAGTCTGTCGATTTTGAAGCACCCCGCCCCTGCCCGGTTTCCACAGGACTCTTTGTTCCGCTCGATAACAAACAAGCGGCCCCGTTTTTTCAGCAGCTCCCATCCCTGCCGCAGTACCTCAGAAGCCCTAACGTGACTTACGTTTTCCAGAACTTCCATTAAAACGACACTGCGAAACGTTTTCGCTTCAAAGTCCCCGATTGAGCTTGCGTCCTCGACCGCAATCTTATTATTACCGCCTTTTGCAATAAGCTTGAAAGGGTGTTTGTCGTTAGCGAACAGGACGCCGTTATCGCCGGCGCGGCCCGCGATAAACTCCCACAGCTCCTCCGCCGAGCGATCCGCTTTCTCCTCGCAGGATGCTTCTCGATTCCCGACACAGTGTTCAGGCGTTATTGGAAACGATTCGCTCGACATAATCCAGAAGTCTCAAAGCAACATCCTGCCCGCCGTTTCTCGCAAGCTCGCGGCAGGCAAGTCGCACGACGGCTGTACCCTCGAAGGCCAAGAAGCCGTTGCCCCCGGCATCTCGTTCCGAAAGGTAAGCGGACCGAAAGCGACTTGCAGCCGCTTCGGCTTGCGCTGTTTTATCGGCTTTTATACCTGCCAGCAGAAGTTCCGCCACAAAGTCGGCCCCATCCAGGTATGGGTGTGAGAATCTTAGCTTAGTTATGTCTTCAATAGCTACGCTGCCGCCGGCGATACGAATCTGGCTTGGTTTAAGTGTGAAAAAAACCGGTGAGATTTCTGCCGTAAGTTCGGTCTTGCCCTCGATCTCAGAAAGCGCCGCACTCGCCCGTGAACAAAAGCCGGGATACTGCCCTTTCAAACGCGTCAGCCGTCTGTGAACCGAATCGAATTCCTTTTCCATCGGATACACTTTGTCCGGTTCGGTCTTCAGCGCACGCAGCGACAAAAGCGCTTTTGCCACTTTTTCGGCGGCCTTGACAATCCGGCCCGTTCCGAGCATCGATGACAACGTCTTTCCCTCAACAGGTTCGACAACCACCGTGCAAATTTCAGTGATAAAACCAATCGGCCGAGGCAGCAGAAGCCCGCTTCCACAGTCCTTAAGGGACTTCCTCAGACTGCAAAAACGGGAATGAGTAACTCTCCCTGCCTTTTCACGCAGCACAACGCCTGATAAGTCGGTCCTCCATTTTCGCCCCTCGAGCCATCCGGACACCTTGTATCTGACCTTGTAACCGTGTCGCAGTCTTTTGGTCTTGCCCGCCTCACAGGCAACCAGTTCGGCGCCGTAGCGTTCGGCGACAACAGGTGTAAGAACGGCCCGCATGTAGGTCGGGTCGCACGCCCACCGCAGGCGCTCATCCGCGTCTATCCGGGTCTTCTCAGCCTGGGGCGCAGACTTCAACACAGAAGCCGCCACCCTTGAATCCCCGAACACCTCTTCGGCCTCTCGGAAAATAATCTCCACTTCATTTTCCCACTCCGGTCGCTGGATTCTGAAAGCTGACGCCGCTGAGGTCAGAAGCGAAGCGGCCTCGAACAGACGAACGTTGCGCACGTCCTCCGGCCGGGTCTTCAGATACTCCCGCAAAAAAAGCTCCCTCTGCTTGGCAAGACCGTCAATGCTACCGAACGAGCGAAGCGACGGTATCCGCAGTGAAGCAAGAAACCGGCCAACATCCACACAAGGGTCACCCCAGGCCATCTCGTCCAAATCGATCAACCGGATTGTCGAGTCTTCAACCAGAACGTTGGTGTGGTGAAAGTCCGCATGAACCGGCGCTCGGATACTGAATCGCTTTTCGATCTGGCTTACGATGCCATCCTGTAATTGCTCGATCCGACTTTTCAGATCCGCCCGGACCTTAATCAACACCTCACTCCATCGCCGCACCGAGCCTACCTCGTCCTTCAGTTTTCGCCTTGTTCTAAGAGGGATAGACAACGAATGAAAATGCGCTATCGCACGGGCGGTCTCGGCGACCATGACGTCAAAGAATTCCGAATCCACCATAGCCCCCAGCCTTTTGCCGGCGACCTTTTCCTGCAGCGTAAGCCGCGGATTGGCCATGAACCCCACCGGACGTGCGAATCCTATGCGCTCTTCCGCCGCCGACCACAAGGCCCATGCGCCCGCAAAAAGACGGTCCGAGCGCTTGAATGCGTTTGTTTTCCCGATCAACTGCCGTCTGAAGCTCTTTGCCGTAACCCTGTTCTCACCCACAATATCATAAAGAAAGGACGCCCTCATGTTGGGAGTATAACCCAGTATCCTGACCTTCACCTTGCGCACTTTCGCTCCGTCGAATATCTTGAGATGGTTGAAACGCCTCCTCATACTGCGCCGGTCAATCGCATCGATCAGCCAGGGAAGTTCAGGGTCATTCGGAAACGGATATAAGACGATTTTCTGCTCGGGCAGCAGAATCATCGGTGCCTGTATCCAGAGCTTCTCGACCTGCCGGTATCTGCTCAGCTCTTCGCTATTCGGCCCATCCGGCAGAGGCTCGGTATCAACCAACACCTTGGCCGTCATGAGCTGTTTCTTGGACCGACCGCTGCTTTCGTCCCTGAGCTTCAGATGATACAGCAGTACGTATTGACCGCTGCCGTCGCATTTGACGTCCCCCACTCTGCCGTGCTCTATGCCGATGTTCGGCTGCACCTTCTTGAGGGCCCGCTGCAAAAGCGGCAGGACCGCCTCGGTCTCAAGAGCGGTCGAAAGACCGGGAAACGAAGAGTTCTTCACGAAATCCATAAAACAAATCCTCACGCTTTCAGCGACGAAGTTCCTCATAAAGATTCGAGTTGGAGAATACCTGCGACGCAGAGCCTTCCCGGACAACCTCTCCATGTCTCAAGACCACCACCCTGTCGACGTCCTGCAGAGTCGCCGGCTGGTGGCTTATCACGAGCACCGTTTTACCCGCCATCAGTTCGTGCAGTGCGCTCATTACCAGTGCCGCCGACTGATTATCCAGACCGGCTGTCGGCTCATCCAGAATTACTATCGGCGCATCCTTGATTATAGCCCGAGCAATTGCGATACACTGTCGCTGGCCTCCGCTCAAAGTGCCGCCCCTTTCGCCCAACATCGTCTCATAGTCATCGGGCAGCTCTTCAATGATCCGGTGTATTCCCGCCCGCCTTGAAGCGGCGCCTATCTCCCCTGCCGATGCATCCGGTTTACCGTAAGCTATGTTTTCCGCAATGGTTGTTGCGAACAGCACGGGTTCCTGAAAAACAAGAGCGATATTCTCGCGCAGCGACCGAAGCTTATAATCTCGTATATCTCTGCCGTCGATCATGACCGCCCCCGCCGTCACATCGTAGAACCTGGGCAGCAGGCTTGCCAGGGTCGACTTGCCGCACCCGGTCGGCCCGACAAGCGCCACCCGCTGGCCGCGCTCGAGACGCAAATTCACGTGGTGCAGCACCGGGGCATCCGCCTGGTACTCGAAGCTCACGTCCCTGTAGACTATGTCCCCGCGCAGACGACCCGCAGTTACAGCATCACGTTTGTCCTTTATGACCGGGCGGATATCGAGCATCTTTAGAATACGCTCACCGGAAGCCGTCCCGCGAGCGGCCTGTTCGGTAAACCTCGAGATACGGCGCAGCGGCCGGTTGAACTGCCTCAAATACGCCACGAATACCAGTATGTCGCCCGGCGAGAGCCTTCCGGAAAGTACCCGGTAAGCTGCTACCCCCAGAACAAGCGACGTTATCACTGCGACCGCTAATTCCGATGCCCACTTGAGCTTGGCCTCTATACGCGCCGCACGCAGCCCGGAACGCAGGCTGCTTTTGTTCTGAACCGTGAACTTGTCGACCTCCGCCTCTTCCTGGTGAAAGCCCTTGACCACTTTAATCGCCCCTAAAACCTCAGAGGCGATGCTCGCCAGATGTCCTTCCCGCTCCCGCTGTTTTCGGATCGCCTGCTTCATGGGCCGCTGATATCTTGCCAGAAGCATCGCCAGCAGCGGGACCACCATCAGCGCCAGAAGGGAAAGCTGTAAGTCCATAACCAGCATCACGACCACCATTCCGACCATCAGGCCCGTCTCGCTGGTTATCGTCAGCGGCAGTGAGATGAGAGTCTGCCTCAGAATTCGGATGTCGGTGGTCAGGCGGGAAAGCAAATCGCCCGTCCGGCGGCGGTCGTGAAAGCTGAACGAAAGCCCCTGGAGATGACTATACAAATCAACACGCAACTCGGCCGTGATCCGCTGGCCGCTTCTCGAGGCCAACAATCGCTGGTAATAATAGAAAACTCCCCGAATGAGAGCTATTACTATTATCGAGATAATCAAAATAGTAAGCAGCAAAATCGGACGATCGCCGGCTAATCCCCCAACAGGCGCAAGTAAAACAGGCAAAGGGCGCTTAAGCAACACGTTGTCAAAAATCAGCTTCATTGGCCACGGCTCAAGCATACCCATCAGAACATAACCGGCCCCTGCACCCTGCGCCAGAGCCAGCCGCTTCATGTTCTTGCGAACGTACGGGTAGAACCTTCCCGCCACAGCACCAAACTCCTGCAGCTTTTTCCACTCCCCGGCAAGTTTCCGCCGGTTCTGCTTGAAAAAGCCGAGTACACCGTTGTGGCTATTGCTCTTGACCATACTTACTTGACCTTCACTGACCGTTCATGCCTTTCACTTCCGTCAACCACCCTGTTCGCGACCTTTTCCATGATAAAGCCGGCTCTGTGTCTCCATGTGTGGAGGCGGCGAGCTTCTTCAGCAGCGCTTTTACCCAGACGTTCTCGCAAAAGCCTGTCATTCGAAAGCCGCTCGACCAAATTTACAAAACACTGCTGGTCGCCTGGCGGCGCCAGCAGGCCCGTCCGCTCGGGCTCTATCAGGTCCTTTACCTGACCTGTCTCTGTCGCGACGACCGCTTTGCCCGCCGCCATGTACTCTAAAATTTTCAACGGAGAAAAATAGAAGGTTTCAAGTTTCGGATAAGGCGCAACGGCAACGTCCACCGCCGCCAGATACCGCGGCACTTCCTCGTGTCGTACCGCTCCTGCCAGCGTAACCCGACCCGACAGCTCCTCGGCCAGCCGCTCCAGCCGCTTTCTCTCCGGACCATCCCCCACGACAAGAAGATGATAGACCGGATTCCTGGAAAGCTCGCGGAAACAGTCAGCCAGAAACTCGATCCCGTGCCATCGTTTGAGACTGCCAACGAACCCGATGGTAACCCGGTCGCTATCCGCTCGGCCCGAAGGACCTTGGGCTGGAGCGAAAAACATCTCGTCCACCCCGTTTGGAACAACCGTGATCTTCTGCGGCGATACGCCAAGTGCGACCAGCGATTCCCGCAACTGGTCACTGACGGCTACTATCGATGATGTATGCTCGAAAGCAACCAGCTCCAGAACCTCTATGACCTCGCCAAGCGCCTGCTTTCGATATGTCTTGCCTTCGCTCGAAAGCAGTGCATTGACCTCGAGTATGTGCGGGGCCTTTTTCTGACCTGCCACAATACCGCCCGCTACCGCAAACGGACTGTAACGCTCGTAAATCAAATCCGGCTGAAACTCGTCGAGCACCTCTTTCACCACCGCCTCCGCCATTACATTGTTCGACGTATGGCTCAGGGCACGGACCATGCGCCGATGAGATTCCATCGGAAGACCCGACAAAAAGTCGGGCCTGGGAATCACTCTTACCGGCATGCCCAGCCCCGCATCGCCATCGGCCGAAGAGGTGACAAGCACTACTTCATGTCCCAACTGTTTAAGGGCGCGCACAAAGCCCCGAATGTGCGCCGACGCCCCCTTGCTGCCGTCAAGCGCTATACCCAGATCCGAGCTCAGATAACAAATCTTCATGTCAGACTTTCCGCAAACAACCGTTTCAATGATGATGCGGTTTCGTGGAGATTAAACCGCGACAGCACCGAAGCTCTCGAATTGGCACTCAGTCTTTCGCACAAACCCGCCTCGCACATGACTCTTTCCATTGCGGCGGCCAAAGCGTCCGCATCGTCGGACGGAACCACCAGCCCATTGTGGTCCGACTTGACCACCTCAAGATTTCCGGTCATCGGAGTCGTTATCACAGGAAGACCGCACGCAAGCGCCTCGACCATTGAAACCGGAAGTCCGTCTC
>Ga0180438_10006680_pt1 | contig 15519 bp, 9 predicted proteins | sample SS_ome_12_FD_132455 | JGI IMG/M metagenome (GOLD analysis project Ga0180438, IMG submission 132455) | Hypersaline lake sediment archaeal communities from the Salton Sea, California, USA - SS_3_D_2 metaG | ecosystem: Environmental > Aquatic > Non-marine Saline and Alkaline > Hypersaline >...
GATCAGGTGGAGGCCATGACCATGGGCGACCGTATCGTCGTGCTCAAAGACGGCCTGGTTCAACAAATCGATAATCCTCTCAATCTGTACAACATGCCTCAAAATAAATTTGTGGCGGGTTTTATCGGCAGCCCTCCGATGAACTTCCTTCAAGGAAAGATCGTCAGAGACAACGGCTTTTGGTTTCACGAAGACAGCATGCAACTGCGCATACCGTCAAAACATCAGACATCCCTGAAACGATACACAGATAAGGAAGTGATTTTCGGCGTCCGGCCGGAAGACATCCATGAATCAGACGCGTCCCAAAGTATCCGGGAAAAATCGGATGTCTCTTTGAAAGTGGAAGTGGTGGAGCCGATGGGGAATGAAGTCTATCTGTATGCCACGACAGGACGCCATTCGATGATTGCTCGACTCCATCCTCGATTTCAGGCGGCAATGGGAGAGACCGTCCGACTAACCATCGATATGGGTAAAGCCCATTTCTTCGACGTGCAAACGGAAGCGTCGATCTCCGTGAATGAGTCTGACAATTAGCGATGGATATGAATATAATGGTGAGGTTTTCTCGTCATCAGATGTGAAGAAGGAGATACGTGTATCCAGCGGGGAATCTAAAATATGTAATATATGCCTTAGATAATATTCAATATTTTCATCGACATGATAAGAATGGCCAATGCCAGAATGATACGAATGATTCGCTCACCGCCCTTAACGGCAATCCGTGCGCCGCACCATCCCCCGAAAGCCATTCCTCCAGCCAGACAGAGTCCATAGCCCCAGTTTACGTGTCCGGTCAACACAAAGATCACAAGAGCCGGTATCGTGTACAGACAAACGATGAATACCTTATGCATGTTCACGTGTACGAGGCTGATTCTCAGAAGATGATACAACGCAGCCATCAATAAGAATCCCACGCCGATCTGAATGAATCCCCCGTAAAATCCGATGCCCAGCATGGCGGGGTATATTAGCCATGTTTTACGGTGATTTTCGATATCCACGGACAACGCGCCCTTGGGTTTGGGCAAGAACAGGGATATCACGATACCGATCATCACCATGCCCAGTATACGATGAAACCATTCATTGCTGATGCGTACGGAGAGGAGAGCACCGGCTACGGCACCGGGGAGGGTGAAAAGGGCCAGGGTCAGACTCATCCTAAAACGATGAAACTTCTGCTGACGAAACGAGGAAACGGCCGTGGCGGTTTGCAGGAGAATACCGATACGATTTGTACCGTTCGCCAGGGCGCCGTCCAGGCCGATGAAAATGAGTGCAGGCAGTGTGAGGGAGGAACCGCCTCCAGCGTTGACGTTGATGATACCGGCGATGGAGCCAACGCCGAAGAGTAATAACCATTTCAGGTATTCGGGCATGGCCAGCTCTGGGTTCACTGTTCATTCGTAAAATCAATCAGCATAATATACGGATAATGATTTGAAAAGACAACTTTCATCGGAATTCGGTGGTGAGCCGGTCTGATTCCGATATAAAGGATACGCCATCGTGTCCTTGCCTTTTTCTATTAATATCATTAGATTGGATGCATCGTACTAAGGATCATTGAATATACTAACCGGATAGTCTGATGATGCTGAACACAGTCCTGTTCGATCTGGGTAATGTACTCGTCGACGTTGATTCCCAGCGACCTGTTTCCCGACTGAAAAAACGGTTTCCATCCATCTCAGAGCAAAGGATCAGCGCCTTCTTCGATCATTCGGAATTATGCCTTCAGTTTCAAACTGGCCGGGTCTCTTCCCACGTTTTCTATGAGGGGTTCCGAAATGCCGTGGGGGAAGATTTCTCATACGATTATTTTAAGCATTTATGGCAGGATATGTTTTCTCCGATCCGCCCGATGATCGATCTGTTGCCGGATTTGAGAGCACGGTATCGGCTGATACTCCTGTCCAATACCGACGAACTCCATGCCGAGTACATCGGCCATCAGTACGGCTTTTATCATTACTTCCATCACTTGATTTTTTCGTACGAAGTCGGTTGTCTGAAACCCGGTAAGGAGATTTTTCAGGTCGCACTGGAAACGTCCCAGTCCGATCCCCAGCGATGCGTTTTTATAGACGATTTGGAAAAAAATGTCCAAACCGCCGTGTCCGTGGGGATGAGGGGCATTCCGTTCAAGGGGTACAAGCACTTCGTGCAGGACTGGAACGAGCTGGGCGAGGACCTAGTGCTGCAAAGAGAATCGTCATAAGAATATCCTGTTTTCATAAATCCATTGAACGTGAAGCAACGGATGAAGGCTCTCGTATTTAATCGCACATTGCAGATGAAGGAAATGACCGAGCCGAAGCCGGCCGAAGACGAAGTCCTGATTCGGGTTCGAATGGCGGGTATCTGTAACACCGATATCGAGATAACCAGGGGCTACATGGGATTTCGGGGTGTATTGGGACATGAGTTCGTAGGAGAGGTTGTGGCTTCGGATCGAAATGAATGGATGGGTAAACGGGTGGTCGCAGACATCAACCTGGGATGCGGTGAATGCGAGTATTGCCGGAACGGACTGAGGCGGCATTGTCCGCAGCGACGAGTCACGGGTATTCTGGGAAAAGACGGGGCGTTCGCCGAGTTTATCGCATATCCTGTAACGAATTTGTTCGCCATTCCCGATTCCATCTCTGATGAAGAAGCGGTCTTCATCGAGCCCATTGCCGCAGCGTGCGAGATTCTGGAGCAGGTACACATCGAGCCGATCCACCGGGTCGCTGTTGTCGGTGACGGAAAGCTAGGGCAATTGATTGCCCGTGTGCTTCGTTTGACGGGGTGCCGAATGACTGTCTATGGAATGTCGGAGCAAAAATTACGCTTACTCGAGTCCCTGGGAATCGAAACGTCTCTGTCGGAATCATCAATGAATGAGAAATATGATGTTATCGTAGAAGCCTCGGGATCGACATCGGGTTTCGCCAAAGCTCTGGAACTGATCAAACCGAGAGGTGTATTCGTTTTAAAATCCACGATGCACGAGGCCACTTCTATCAATACCGCTTCGTTAGTCATAGACGAGATTCAACTCATTGGTTCCCGTTGCGGCCGGTTCGAGCCGGCTGTTCGGCTGATGGAGAATCGATTGATCGATGTCAAACCGCTGATCTCAGGCATCTACCCGTTCGAGGACGCAATGGGGGCGTTTGAGGAAGCCAAGAAACCCGCTACTCTAAAAGTACTTCTCGATTTTCGTTGAAATCAGTTGATATTGTTATAGGATAAAATCGAAAGGATTCTGAGATTTTCCTCCGACGGATACACCATAATGAAGATGGGGTGCCGTGGATTTTCCTGTATTCCCCGTCAATCCGATGATGTCCCACCGTTTCACACGTTGTCCTTTTTGTACAAAAATTTTTGAGAGATGTCCGTACAGCGTTTCATAGCCGTAACCGTGGTCGATGATGATGTATTTTCCGTATCCCTTATTGGTGGTGACCCGGGCGTTGATCCTTTTCACGATACCTGCACCGGTTGCACAGATTTCGGAATCGGGTTTGATGCTGATATCTATGCCGGGATGATCCTCACTTCTGCCTGTGAACGGGTCGATACGTTTTCCGAATGTGGAAGATATCCATCCGCCTTGTACGGGTCGTATTGACGGATAATGGGCAATTTGTTGTACTTTTGTGGAGATCATATTCTCCAGGCGATCCATACTGTATCCCAGGTGTTCGATGTCCATCTCCAACTGCGTTAGATTTATGGACGCGTGTATGATTTTTTTATGTTCATCGTGGGTCATCTTACTTCGGGATTCGGGCCCTCCCACACCGTATTCCACATCCACCATGGGCATAGCAGCAGCCGTACAAATATGCTGATGTCTCTTTTTTAGATCATCGATGTTTGACTCCATGTTTTGCATACGCTCATTCAGTGTCTGGTAAGCGTGTTCTAACACACGGTTTTCTTTGTTTAATGCTGACAAACGATAATCGGTATGTAAACGATGGAATCCTCTGGCAGTTATATAAACGGATAGTGATAAGAGTCCAACCAGCAAGAAACAAATAACAACCACCGTCGTCTTGTTCAGTAAGACCGTGTTCATGCGTTCGCTGTCGACTTCTCCAAAAGCAATGACATATTGTTTCTTCATATTCGAACTGTTATTTCATGTTTTTCAAGATAAATTTCGTTATCGTATCCTTTTTTGCAAAAAACAGGCCATGAATGATCGAGCGTCTGTTGGAATCCGATGTAACCGAGGCTAACCTCTTGATATTAAACGTAAAGTATAAGGATATTCAAGTAAGTTATCGAAGACATACTATTTTCGTTTCTCCATAAGCTTTTTCAAAAAGGACGAAATCAATCCAGTTTTATCATGTTCCTGGGACAGATAGTGTCCGAATGAAAGAGGAAGGGTACCTATCCATACGACATGAAGTCGATTTTTTCGATGTTTGACAGATTTATATGTTACTAAATAAAACATAGAACGAGTAAAAAATTCCTACACAAGCGTTAAAAATTACTTATCCAAAATAAGTAAAGAATGCCTTGGTTCATAATCAACCTTGTAAATAAAAGAATTAGATGAATAATATCTTGTGATTTTTATCGACAGTATGGCAAAGACTTTGCCTTGGGTAAATAATTAGAAATTTTAATGGTAATCGATAAAGTGCCTACCCGGATACGATAGAGGGATCCCACGGGATCCCCTCGGAAGAACCAGAACGGAGATACATCATCAAGCGGAATTTACGATGAAAAAACCGTCGATACATAGAACCTTTCCCTCGCTAAAGCGAGGTTTTTGGTGGATACCGGTTTTTGTTCAAACGGCCTTCCATCTTTTTGCAAAACAGCCCGTTCACTTCGACCACATCACCATCGACGACGGACTATCTCAGAGTACTATAAACTGTATATACCAGGATCATCGAGGATTCATATGGATTGGCACGGACGATGGGCTCAACCGATACGATGGATACGAATTTACGGTTTATAAATACGACCCCAAAGACTCGAATAGTTTGAGCGATAACCTGATTCAGTCGATCTTTGAAGATGCATCCGGGGTGCTCTGGGTGGGAACGTCCGATGGTTTGAATAAATATGATGGGGAGTATGATTCTTTCGTACTTTACAAGAACAAGCCCATGGATTCACACAGCATTAACTGTAACTATATCCGGGTTATCTACGAGGACAGGTCAGGGCTGCTCTGGATAGGAACGGAAACCGGGGGTTTGAATTGCTTTGATCGTGAAACCGAATATTTCGCCCACCATAGACATGCTCCCGACGATTCTTATTCTTTGAGTGACAACACTGTCTCATGCATTTATGAAACACGCGCCGGGGAACTATGGATCGGCACGAGCAACGGATTAAATCGCCTGGATGTGGAAACAGGGCGCTTTCACCGTTATTTCAACGACGCCAGCGATCCCCATAGCCTGAGTCACAACGGCATTCATAGTATTTGTGAAGATCGGCTTGGCAACGTATGGATCGGTACGGACGATGGACTAAATCGATTTGACAGCGATAACGGTTTATTCCATCACTACCGCAACGATCCTAACGATTTAAATAGCTTAAGCCACGATGCTGTCCGGGCTGTGTTTGAAGATCGAAGGGGAAATATGTGGGTGGGTACGGGTGGAGGCGGACTCAACCGGTATGACCGCGAGAAAAAACGTTTTATCCGAAATCAGTACAATCCTTTGAATCCAAACAGCTTAAGCCAGAACGATGTCAGGTGCTTGTATGAAGATCGTTCTGGTCTGCTCTGGATTGGAATGAATACCGGTCTCGACAAACTCGATTTGAATCGCAAAAAATTCCGTCATTACAAGAGCAATCCCTTGAATGCCAACGGTCTGAATGATAATGAAATATGGGCCATACTCGAGGATCGTGACGGGATGCTCTGGGTGGGAACCGAGTCGGGTGGTGTCAACAGATTGGACCTTCGCAGAAACAGGGCCACGTATTACAAGAAGGATTCTTCGAATCCTCACAGTATATCGGGAAATTGTGTCGTTGCGATCTGTGAGGATCGTTTGGGCACGCTATGGTTCGGCACTTATTCGCAGGGGTTAAATAAATTTAACCGTCAAGAAGGGACGTTTGTCCATTATAGGCATGTTCCTGAGGATCCCAACAGCATTCGTGATGATGGTATCACGATGATATACGAAGATCGTTCCGGAACCCTCTGGATAGGCACAGATTCGGGAATTCTGGAACAGTTCGATCGTACAAGAGATGCGTTTATTCATTATGAGACAACCTATCAGGTCTCTCCTGGGAAAATTACGAATGCGATATGGTCTATTCTTGAGGATAGTAACGGCCGTCTTTGGGTGGGCACGGATAGAGAGGGGCTCAAGCTTTTTGATCGTGAAACAGCGACATTCACGCATTATATGGCCAGTGCGGAGGATAATACATATCTAAGCCATAACTCCGTTCTGTGTATTTTCGAGGATAGTAAAAAACGGCTATGGATCGGTACGGGTGGAGGACTGAACAAATATAATCCCATGGATAAAACCTTTGCTCACTACAGGGAAGCAGATGGCTTACCAAATGATATGATATATGGAATACTGGAAGATGACGACGGAGAACTCTGGTTGAGTACCAACAGGGGCTTGTCTCGATTCGATCCTGAGAGCGAATATTTTAAGAACTTTGATGTGAGAGATGGGCTGCAGAGTAACGAGTTCAATGCGGGAGCTTATCATAAGCGCCTGAGCGGAGAGATGTTTTTTGGCGGTATCAATGGTATCACTGCCTTCTTTCCCAAAGAAATACAAAGTCATTCATACGTACCCCCGGTCGTGCTCACGGATTTTCTGGTATTCAATCAATCGGTTCGTATAGGAGATCAACGATACGGGTGTCCACATTTAACGCGCTCGCTTCAGGAGACAGACCAGATTATTCTTACGTATCGAAATCAGGTATTTTCCTTTAAATTTGCCGCGCTGGATTTTAGGCTGCCTGAGAAGAATCGATATGCTTATCGTCTAGAAGGATTTGAGGAGGATTGGAACTATGTGGGGAATCAACGGCTGGCGACCTATACCAACCTGCCCCCCGGGGACTTTGTATTCAAAGTCAAGGCGTCGAACCCTGATGATGTTTGGAATGCAGAAGGGTGTTCTATTCATATTAAGGTACTGCCTCCTTTCTGGCAAACGTGGTGGTTTCGGGCTTTATTTGTGACGTTCGTGCTGTTGTCTGTATTTGTTGTCTATAAGATGCAAATGCACAGCATGAAGCGTAGGAACAAGGAGTTACAGAGAATTAATTTAAGGTTGAATTCGCAAATTGCTCAGCGGAAAATGGCCGAGAAGACGATTCGGCAGAAACTGGATATGGAACGCACGATATCTGCCATTTCCTCCCGGTTCGTCGGTGTGACGGATATCGATGACGCCATACAATCCTCGTTGGCGTATCTGGGTCTGTACAGTAAGGCAAGCCGGGTTTACTTGTATTGTTTGAACAAAGATAAAACTGCGATGGAAAAGACGTATGAATGGTTGTCTCAGGGTGTTCCGCCTCTCAAACAGGATATTCATTGCATGCCCTTGGAAAGGTTTACCTGGTGGATGAGTCAACTGAACGAAAAGGACTTGATAAAGATCGAGGACATAACCTCACTTCCTCCGGAAGCAAAATTTGAAAGGGACATCTTGAAAAGCCAGGGTATTCATTCGCTGCTCGTGCATCCCATGATGGCCGAGAAACATGTACTGGGCTTTGTTGGATTCGATCGAATCACGGAAAACGGAAAATGGAGAGATGAAGACTTTATGCTCCTTTCTGTTTTTTCCGGGATTTTAGCGCATGTATTCGAACGGTGTCGGGCTGAGGATTATGTGAGGGCTTCTTTGAAGGAGAAAGAAGTGCTGTTGAAGGAGATTCACCACCGTGTAAAAAACAACCTGCAGGTGATTTCCAGTTTACTCAACCTTCAAACAAAGTACATAAAGGATCAAGGAGTATTAAATTTATTTCGAGAAAGTCAGGATCGTATTCGGTCGATGGCACTTATCCATGAGAGGCTGTATCAATCCGAAGATTTGGCCAGTATCAATTTTACAGCATACATCAGGAGTCTGACAAATGAAATCTTTCGGGCCTATCGCATCGATCCCTCTCGTATTAAGCTGACATTGGATTTGAAAAATGTTCATCTGAGTGTCGATACAGCCGTGCCCTGCGGGCTTATCATCAATGAACTTGTATCCAATGCACTTAAGTATGCGTTCTCATCATCGGACAAAGAGGAGGGTCATGTATGGATTTCCTTATGTAAGCTGGAAGATGGTGAAATTGAACTGATTATCAAGGATAACGGTGTGGGGATTCCAGATGATGTCAATTTTCGTGGGGCCGATTCTCTGGGATTGCATTTGGTGGAGATCTTGGCCGAGGATCAATTGGACGGGCATATTTCTGTGAATTGCGATGAAGGCACTGAATTTCGTATCCTATTTAAAGAGGTGAGCAGAGCCAATGAGTGAACACGTATCACGAGTCTGGCAACACCGAAGGATATCTTTCATAGCCTCCATCCTTTTCTACATATGGGCATTTCTGGATGTTCGAGGAACACAACTACAATTTGATCATCTATCGATCGAAGATGGACTTTCGCAGAATACTGTTTTCTGCATACTCCAGGACAGCCGGGGTTTTCTCTGGTTTGGAACCGAGGATGGACTGAATCGATATGACGGATACTGTTTTAAGGTTTTTAAAACGGATCCTCAGGACTCTTTGAGCTTGAGCAGTAATATTGTCCTTTGTCTTTATGAAGACCAGGAAGAAACGATATGGGTTGGTACTATCGGAGGCGGACTGAATCGATTCATCCGGGAAAAAGAAACATTCATTCGTTATAGATTAGATGAGAGCTGTAAAGATAGAATCGGTAATAATAATGTGTATGTCATCACAGAGGATGAATCGGGCAGACTATGGATTGGTACCGACAGAGGCTTGCGAACAATTGATCGTGAAGGAACGAAATTTACGTATCGGCTGTCCGACGCCGAAGTTCCTGATGGCCTCAACACAAGTAGTATTTTAGCGATACACAACGACGGTTTGGGTCAGATGTGGATCGGGACACAATACAGGGGTTTGTTTCGGTATACGCCTGAAGAAAACAAATTTTCCAGATATCTTTTGCCATCTTACGCTAATGATAGAGACGGTGTCGGTGCAATATATGAAAATAGAAGGGGAATGCTTCTCGTAGGCACTTCGGGTGAAGGGTTGTATGCGATTGATCCGGCGAGCAGTAGATGTTCAAGGTTTTATTTCACGACCGATGGTCCGGATCGTGTAGATCATAATACCATCCGATGCATTTGGGAGGATGCCACTGGAAGGTTATGGCTTGGGACGGATCGTGGATTAAAAATCTTAAATCCCGTCAATGGAGAGTACGTTTGTCACGAGCACGATCCAAACAATGCAAACAGCTTAAGCCAGGATATAGTACTGTCTATCTTTCAGGACCGCTCGGGAATTATATGGATAGGTAACGAGCAGGGAGGAATCAACAGGCTTCTATCAGCTAGAACGGTATTCTTTCATTATCAACACGATCACACCAATAACAAGAGTTTATGCTCTAACTCTGTCCGGACTTTTTATGAAGACGCATCGGGATTCATTTGGGTTGGAACAAAGAGGGGAGTGAATGTCTTCGATCGAAAAAAGAACGAGTTCGCTCGTTTTGTACATAATTTTGAATATCCTCGAAGCTTGGAATGCGACGAGATCCGAGCCATCCACGAAGATGAACACGGTACATACTATTTTGGTACTCAGTACAACGGTTTTAGAACATTCAACAAACGAACAAATGATTGGATACATTTTAAACACAATCCTCAGAATGCCAACAGTCTGAGCAGTAATAAAGTAAAGTTTATTCATGAAGACCAAGAGGGACTGTTTTGGATTGGAACCGACGGTGGTGGATTGAATAAATACGATAACCGTACAAAATCGTTTATTCATTACCGACACGATCCGTTTGATCCCCACAGCTTGAGTAGCGACCGTGTTTGTACGATCCACGAGGATTGTGATGAACCGGGAAAGATACTCTGGATAGGTACTTTTGGAGGAGGATTCAATAAGTTCGATAAAAAAACAGAGAATTTTATTCGTTTTCAGAATATCCCGAACAATAATAATTCATTAAGCTATGATTACTGCATGTCCATACATCAAGATCGCCACGGCATTTTATGGATCGGAACGTATGGTGGTGGCTTCAACCGATTCGACCCCACGATGGGCACGTTTCAGCATTACCGAGAACAGGATGGTCTAGCCAATAACACGGTATATGGCATACTGGAAGATGAAAAGGGTATGCTATGGTTGAGTACAAATCGTGGAATATCGCGGTTTGATCCTGCACAAGGGACTTTTAAGAATTATGATAAAAAAGACGGGCTTCAGAGCAACGAATTCAACGGAGGCGCTTATTTCAAAGGACGAGACGGGATGATGTACTTTGGTGGAATCAACGGATTCAACGTTTTTCATCCCGATAGCGTGATAGATAATCAGAATGTACCTCAAATTGTCATCATCGATTTTCAGCTCTTCAATCGTTCTGTTCCTATAGAAAATAAAGACGATGCTATCCTACACGCATCCATCACAGAGACGAAATCCATCACGCTCTCTTACAAACACAGAGTTTTTTCCTTCGAGTTTGCAGCCCTGGAATACACATTTCCCAAGAATAACGAATACGCCTATAGAATGAATGGATTCGAGGATGAATGGAATTATGTCGGAAACAGGCGATTCGCTACGTACACGAACTTAGCGTCAGGAGATTATGAGTTCAGGGTGAAAGGTTCGAACAGTGATGGCATATGGAATGAAGAGGGAACTTCTGTTCATATCTTCGTCAAGCCGCCTTTTTATCAAACCGTATGGTTTCGAGTTCTGAGCATTGTCTCGATTTTATGTACCTTCGTCGTAATAAGTAAAGTACGAACCCAACGAATGACGAAGCGAAACGTTCAACTTGAGAAGATGAATATCCGTCTGCACGAAGAAATCGATGAACGAAAACGCGCAGAAGAAATTCAAGCGGCCTCCTATCGTATCGCTGTTGCTGCTCTTACGAACGAAAATCTCAAGGATGTTTTTGAAGCGATACACGATATCATCGGAAAACTGATGTCGGTGAAGAATTTTTATATCGCGTTGTATGACGATGAATCCGATCTACTGAGCTTTCCCTATTTCGTCGACGAGTATGACGAGAAACCGGATTCCTATAAATTCGGAAAGGGATTAACCGAATATGTGATCCGAACGGGCCAGTCCCTTCTGGCAACACCCGACGTATTCAAAGAACTCATTCAAAGAGGAGATGTAGAAAGGGTGGGCCCTCCCAGCGTCGATTGGCTGGGAGTTCCGTTGAAGATTAAGAATAAAACCCTGGGCGTTATGGCGACTCAGAATTACATGAAAGAAAACCGGATTGGAGAAAGAGAAAAACACATTTTCATGTTTGTATCCACACAGGTCGCCATGGCCATCGAGCGGAAGATGGCTGAAGATCAGATTAAAATGGACCTTAAAGAAAAAGAAATTCTACTAAAAGAGATACACCACCGTGTCAAAAACAATTTGCAGGTGATTTCCAGTCTGCTCAGTCTTCAGTCCCAGAATGTGGGCAATAAAGAGTTATCCGATATGCTCCGTGAGAGCCAGGCGCGTGTAAGGTCCATGGCCATTGTCCACGAGAAGCTGTACGGCTCGGAGGATTTTATTCATATTGATTTTGCCGGATACGTGCAGAGTCTGTTGGAGAGCTTGTTTGTCGTATATGAGTTTGATCGGTCTAAAATCGATACATCGGTTTCGGTGGATTCTGTATCGATGGATATCAATCTAGCCATTCCTTGCGGACTGATCATCAACGAATTGATCTCCAATTCCATGAAGCATGCATTCCCGGATCCATACAACGGCCATGGAAAAATAGATGTGATGATACGTTCGTCGGACAAAGATGAGATCGAACTTATCGTGAAGGATACGGGTATTGGAATACCGAAATCTATCGACTTAAGACAGCCCAACAGTCTGGGATTGAAATTGGTGAAGATTTTAGTCGAGGATCAGTTATCGGGAACCTTAAAACTGGACGTTTCCGATGGAACGAAATTTAACATCACGTTCAAGAAATAAACAGAGTCAACGATGAAGACCATACGACAAACGCATTCTAGATGTCATGGATCATGGGTTATCATCCATACGCGTTATGCCAAGAGAACGGATTAAAACGTTGAAGGTCTGCCAAATGACACACGACAAAATCCAGTTTGATGTCTATCAACGCGGATATAATGGATTTAACTGTTTAGTAAAAAGGGGTATAGATACAGGACGGACTTTTTCCTGTTACGATGATACAGGATGTTTATAAGCTCTGAGGGATCTGCTGATGTTTCCGAGCATCGATGATAAAACCATGGAATGGTCCAATAACACTATTCCAGAAATTGTGTTGGCCAACGGCCTGAAACAAAAATGGAACCGGATACGATGATAAAATGAGAGTATACAGAAGACATGAAGAAGGATGCGCTCTATGAGTAAAGGCTTAAAGATACTGATTGTTGAGGATGAACAGATTGTTGCCGAGGATATACGGCACAGTTTATTGAATATGGGCTATTCGGTTTCGGGTATAGCGGGATCGGGGCGAGAAGCTCTCAGACAGATGAAAAACTCTGTTCCAGACTTGGTTCTTATGGATATCATACTCAGAGGCCGTATGAACGGTATCGAGACGGCAGAGAAGATTCGAGCACAGTACGATATTCCCTTCATATACCTGACGGCACATGCCGATTTGGACACGCTGAACAAGGCCAAGGTGACAGAACCTTTTGGCTACGTGCTGAAACCGTTGGATAATCGGGAATTGCAGAGTGCCATAGAAATGGCTGTGTACCGCCATCGTATGGAGATGAGTATCAAAGAAAGAGAATCTTGGTTCTCCACGACATTACGTAGCATCGGCGATGGTGTGATTGCTTCGGATAGAAAGGGTCATGTGACGTTCTTGAATCCGGTGGCACAAAAGCTGACGGGTAGGGATAAAAAAGATGCCGTCGGAAAGCCCTTGAGTAGGGTTTTTCATATTCTTGACCTGGAGACGAGAAAAAAGATTAAAAATCCCATCGGATGTATTTTAAATGAACAGATGAGCCAAAATTCCGACGGTCATTCTATTCTGATTGCCCAGGATAAGCAGGAGATACCCATCGAAAGCACATTCTCTCCCATCAAGAACGACCGGGGAGACATCATCGGTACTGTGGTTGTGTTTCACGATATTATCGACCGCCTTTCGGCTGAACAGACAAGCAGGTTGACGGAAGAAGCATTACGGGAGAGTGAAGAAAGGTACCGTTCCCTTTTCGAAGAATCGCGAGATTCTATCTACATCACCACGCGAAGGGGGAATTTTGTTATCGCCAATCAATCGACCATGGAACTCTTTGGTTTTTCCAAGGAAGAGATGTTCAAGTTGAATTTGCGAGAGCTGTATGTGAATCCCGAGGATTGGAGGCAATTTAAACGGGATATCGAAGAGAAAGGATCTGTCAGGGATTATGAAGTGAAACTAAAGAACAAGAACGGTGAAGAGCGGGATTGTCTCCTCACATCGTCGGTACGTCTCACACAGGCGGGTAAAATTCTGGGATACCAGGGCATTATTCGTGATATCACGGAAAGAAAACGGGCAGAGGAAGAGAAAGAGAAAATACAAGCGCAACTCCTTCAAGCCCAGAAGATGGAGGCCGTGGGCATTCTGGCAGGGGGTATTGCCCATGATTTTAACAATATCCTCACCGTTATACAGGGCAATTCAGACTTGTGTTTGCTAAAAATCGATGAATCCAACGAACTCTACACCGAGATGAAGGAAATTCAGGTGGCCGCCATGCGGGCTGCAGACTTGACCAGTCAGCTGTTGCTTTTCAGCCAGAAAAAGCCCATGAGGTTTGAATCTGTGCAGATGAACCAGATCATCGAAGGTCTGTTAAAAATGCTCCATCGTTTGATAGGAGAGGATATCTGGATCAGTACGGACTTGGAGCCCAATTTATGGACGGTGCGGGCAGACCGGGGAACGATGGAACAGAGCATCATGAATCTGGCCGTCAACGCCCGGGATGCCATGCCCAACGGGGGCCGGCTCAAGATTAAATCCGAGAATGTTGTTCTGGATAAGCATGCCGCACAGAAGATGACCGAAGCACGGCCCGGTCGGTTTGTCTGCCTGACGATTGCCGATACGGGTATGGGCATGGATAACGAGACGATTCAACACATTTTCGAGCCGTTTTTCAGTACAAAAGGGACGAGAAAGGGTACCGGTTTAGGTCTCTCGGTGGTTTACGGTATTGTTGTACAGCATTCCGGATGGATTCATGTGATCAGCAAGCCTGAAAAGGGATCGGCATTCCAGATTTTCCTGCCCGGCATCAACGCGAACATCCAAAAAAGCCATAAAGAATCGATATCCTTGAAGGAATTGTACGGTGACGGGAGCCGAATTCTGGTTGTGGAGGACGAGAAGGGGGTTAAGGAATACACGACATCGGCTTTACGGGAGCACGGATATGAGGTGCTTTCTGCCGAAAGCGCAAAGGAAGCCGAAGCGATTTTTAAAAGAGAGGATGGACGCTTTGACATGGTGCTGAGTGATGTAGTTTTGGCCGATATTACGGGTCTGGAGTTGGTGGACAATCTGCTGTCAAAAAAACGCGGACTCAAAGTGCTGATGTGCAGTGGATACACGGGAGAAAAATCCCAATGGGTCGACATACAGAAGCGAGGATTCCGTTTTATGCAAAAACCCTACACTCTGGCCGATCTTCTTCGCGTCGTCAAGGAAGTGCTGAATGGAAATAAGGCATAATCCAGGTTAGCACTCAACAGGTCGACGGAAGGCTTTCTAAAAAACGAAAGTCGTCGGATTTCTGCGTATTAAAAAGGATCAACGATCATCTAAATTCAAAAAAACATCAGAAAGTGTATTCCTGAAAACTCGTATAGACGGGTCGAAGAGACCCAACCTGTTCCCATCAGTGGACATCCCCCGCCCTTAAAAAACAAGAGATATTATCGAACTGTTCGCTATAAACGATCTCGGATCGGATGAATCACGTATATGATATTCAGTAAAGTACGCTTTTGACAGTTCCTGCAAATCCACCCATTCCACGCCGAATCATCTATTTTCTTGCCATGAACAGCCAGCATGAATGTATCCGTTCCCGAACAAGGTGAATCATCACGTACGCTCATGAATCGCTAAAATTTATCGTATTTTATAAAGCATCCGGCCTAAAAAATGCTTACATTATAGTATGTATATCGAATCGGTGATAACTGTTTAAATTTTTAAGCTGGATTCATCGGAATGATGAGTACCCGTCC
>Ga0180438_10006681_pt1 | contig 15517 bp, 11 predicted proteins | sample SS_ome_12_FD_132455 | JGI IMG/M metagenome (GOLD analysis project Ga0180438, IMG submission 132455) | Hypersaline lake sediment archaeal communities from the Salton Sea, California, USA - SS_3_D_2 metaG | ecosystem: Environmental > Aquatic > Non-marine Saline and Alkaline > Hypersaline >...
ACTTTTAATTTTTTAATTTCTTTCATTTGCCCCCCATTTGCCCCCATATCCTCACAAGTTAGTATCGTACTTCATGCTTTGAATTGGTATTTGGTATAGTCTTCTATAGTTGAGGCATAAGTAACGAAACGCATCCACTATATGACTTGCCCAGTTATGCTGGGGTTTGGGTGCATAGCATGCTTTAGCTTGGTCGTATGTTCGTTGGTACTCTCTTAACGCCCTTATTCCTATGTCGCATTCAGTTTTATTTATTCTGACTCTTGGTAATACAAATCTCATAGCTTCTATACCATCTTCTATGTCTACTTTTGGTGTAACAATAAAGTTCCAGCCAGCTTTTCTTGCTTGCATTAATCTACTTTCTGTTGTCTCCCATCCTTGATGGCCCTGAGATACATCATGAGGCATGAAGTGCTGCCCCCATTGGCATTGGTAAGATTGTCTAATTCGTTCTGCTTGGTCTAAATAGTATTTAAGACCTTGTCCGTTATCATGAATAATATTTAAAAGATTTACATGCTTTCCTTCTACTTGGAAAATCCAACAAGCAGTGGCATCCGTACCGCCCAAATCCCATGCAGTGTTAAGCGGTAGATTTGGATTTACATTTATAATGCCGATACGTTTTTCATTTAACATATCAGACATTTCTCTTGTGAAGTATGACCCCATGTTGCCAACTTCAAAATCTACATAGAATTCTTGCCTTATCATTTCATCAGACATACCCATGGCTTTAGCTTCTTGTATCTGACTTTCACTAACAACGGGGATTGTCATTTCATCATCTTTAAATGTTTTATCAACACCTAAAACCTGAACAAAATAATTAGGATTGTCGCGTACTACTTCAAGTAATTCATATCCATGGTTCATCCCACGCGGTGTAAACTGAGCTATTTCTAGCCCGCCATTTTCGATAAGTATGGGATTTAAGAATTGTCTTGCTAGTGGGTTATGTAATGAATATTCAGAATAAATAATCGTTACGGGATTTGTTCCCATTAAAGCATTAAAGTTATTAGAGCCTGCGAACTTTATTACGCTACCATTAATTAGTTTAATTTCCATTCGAGCATCATTTTTTTTCTCAATAAGATACTTAGGAATATAATTAATAAACGGAAAGCCTTTATGGTCTATTCCCTGCCAAGCAATTTGTCTTATTTGTGTTTGTAATGGAGCTAAATAAATATGTGTTCCTACACGCATTAAAGCTCTTAATAATATTGCTTGAATTGATATAGTATCTTTACCGGCACGGCGATGAATTACCGAGCAAACATTTATTCCATTTCTTACTTTTAAAAGAAAATCTTTCTGGTAGTGTCTAGGTGTTAAGAGATAGGGAATTTCTATATACATTAAGACTTAGGGTGAGTGGGTTTAAAATATTCGTCGACAATCTTCATGCACTCATCTATACCGACACCAATGTCGGCTTTATATCCAACGCTATTCATTCTATCGATAAAAGATAATTGTTTTTCAGTATGTTTTTGATTGCTTGGAACCATTTTCCATCCATCTTTTTTAATTTCAAGCCATAAGCCATAGTATTCTAAAGTTGGTTTAGCAATAAATAAATCAGAAGCTCCGATATGAAGCCCGCATCTTTTTGCAAGCTCATGTCCTTGTACTGTTCTTTTTCCCTCGTTATCAATTTTAATAATAAACTTTGCTGCATGAGGATATTTAAGTTTTATGTATTTAACAATAGCAAGCTGCACTTTTGTCTCAGGGAAGAGACCTTTACCTTTCTTTTTTTTAATAACTTTTATTCTGTTTCTAATCATTAAGCTTCCTGCGTTTGTTAAAATATCTCCATCCAAAAAGACGCACTGATAAATAATATCTATATGCAGACCCCTTGGATAATCCGTTTGCTAATAAAGAAGCATAATAAATATCATCAACTAATAACCTGCTTCTTCCGCCTGGCTTATAATAAAGCCAGTCATGAAGAATAGATGGAGTAACGGTTGTAGACCTTAAAGGGGAAACTATGGGCCATAATATTCTGGGAATGCTAGCTAAGTCTGTAATGAATCCTTTTTCAATCATTACAGGCTTATTATCAATTAAGGCAGTATGTGTATAGCAAGTTTTAAAATTACTATCCATATAAGGAGTAATACACATTGCATCTATATGGGCAATCTTAGGTAAACTTTTCATATCCCCACACCCAGTTAAAAAAATAAATAAACAAACTAATATTTTTTTTAAGCTATCCATGCTTAGACCCTTATTATAGATTTATAAAGGAACGCCCTGTTGCTGCTCTTGCTCTTCCTTTAGTCTTTCAGCTTCTTTCTTAGCTTTGTAAGCAGCAACGACTTCTGGTGTCCATATTGTTTCTGCAAATTTTACCTCGCTTGAGTCAGGTTTATTTATATGTGACTTAAGTTTATCTATCTGGTCAGGGTAGAATGGCGCTCTATGCGCACCAAGGCTTTGAGTTTCGATGCCATCTTCAACCAGCACAGTTTCACGTTCAACAAAGATTGCATTAGTATCCGCCTCAAATTCTACTCTCTTAATTTTATTTGTTTTTTCTATGTTCATTTTTTGTCCTTATGCTATTTCGTAAGAAGTGTAAAAATAAATATTTGTAGTTGCGCTCAGGTCGCTAATACCTACAGATGTATTATCAATGTCTGCTCTATACATTAATATATTGGTCGAGTTATTAGAGTTAAAGCCAGTTAAAGTAAAGTCGTTAGTAAAGTTATGCCTGTACCCAACACTAACAGCCCCTCTATTTATAGTTGAATTTCTAACTGTATACGGAAGACTTCCTATACCAAAATTACCAGCCATTGTGCTAAGAGATGTAAAAATCAACCTGCCCCATATTTTGCAAGTTGTGCCATTTAAGATAAAGCGCCCTTCAAAGGTTCCGGTTGGGCTGCCAGCAGTTGTTGTGCCGTATGGTGTAGGCGTCCAGGTACCAATAGTTTCAAAAGGAACGTCAAGCCAGTTAGAGCCATCGTTACCCTCGAACGTTGTGTTATCTGAGTTATAACGAATTAAACCTGCGTTGTTTGCTGGTTGCTGCGCTGTTGTTCCAGAAGGTAATAAAAGTGCGTTAGTGCTATCGCCGGACCAAGTGTTAACTACAGATGAAGTGCCTGACTCTTGAAGAATAACATTACCTAATGAGCTTGCAGGTTGTTGAGCGGGCAATAAGTGCCTATATGTACTTGTTATACTTGCTGGGGCTTCAATTGAAGATGAGTTTGTGCCGTTTGCTGATGCTTCAAACATAGTCAATTTACCAGACTGGGAAGAGTCTTGACTTGCAATCTGAACAGCAGAACTCCCTTTAGGCTTTATTAAAAAGCTTATATTTGTATTAGTACCAGCTGTACTAAATGTTGCTCCTGCAAGAGACATATGCGCGGTAGTTGAGCCACTACCAGTAAATATTAATCTACTACCAGTAGAGCCAGTAATTCCATATGTAGCCGAGAACTCCGAATTAGCTTCAAGCTTAATGTTCTTATCATTTGTTATAGTCATTGCAGTGGCAGGAGTAAGGGAACCATCAGGTGTAACTTGAAACCTTATTCGCCCAGGCATACTAGCTGCGCTAACAGTGCCAGTAGAATCTACAGATAAATCAATAGCCGCGGCAAGTTTATATGAGCTTGTTGACCAACCGGCGCCATATGTTGTTAGTAGAGACTGACCAAGCGTCACATCTGAATGCGAAGTTGTATCATTATTTGTTCTAGCTCCAAGAATAATCGGCGCTAAAGTTGTTGAATGCCTGTGGGCAATAAACTGCGCAGGAGATGTGCCGCCAATATCATTTACTCTTAATGCTGTATCATAAGTAACACCATTAATATTTATACCTGCTGCTTCGGATGCTGGTGGTTCAAAAATATCAACGCTACCGGTTGTGTTTGGCTTTAATGTAATGTTTCCACCGGCGTCTTCTGCCGATATTAGATTGCCATCAATACGAATATTATCAATATTTATTTGAGCGATAGAGTTAAGAGTGCCTGAAGTAAAATCAATTACACTATTTCCTGCCTCAATATTTACTGGATTGGAGCCAGTGCTTTTTATTATCCTTGCCATTTTTATGCCACCCTATAAGAAATTGAAAAGTAAATCTCTGCTATATCACCAACATCATTAACAATGTCTAGCTCAGTATTGTTTGACTCCTCGTTATAAAATTTAAGATTAGCCCCGTCTACAAAACCACCTATAACAAACTCATTGATTAAATGGTTTCTGTAACTCACTGCTATAGCAGACCTATCTCTTGGTAAGCCAGTTCCAGGAAAAGGCAAGCCTGAAACAAGCAAAGTACCTACGGCACCTCCGATACTTGTAAATACCATTTGCGCAGTAATTGTAACCATGTCATTAACACGTGACCAGTTGCCAACAAATACACCGGTAGGGCTTCCAGCTGTAGTTTGTCCAGCAGGGGCAGGAGTCCACGTCCCAATACCTGTATAGCTAGATGCGCTTATCCAATCCGAGCCATCATACCATTCAACTAAACTAGTTGTTGAATTAAACCGCATCTCTCCTTGAGTTGGTGAAGAGGGTCTTTCACCTGTGGTGCCTGTGGGCAATGTTACTTTTTCATTCCCGGGTAAACTAGGATTGTCAGCAATGGTAATTGTTGGGTTGCCACTTACACCGTCACCATTTGTTATGGTAATTGTATTAGCTGTGCCTGTCATTGTTCTGGCTGCGGTGTACCCTGTACCTGTCGTGTTAGATAAGAATCCAGATGCAAAAGAATTGATGGGAACTGAGTTGGGGAGCAATGAAGTCTGGTCAGTTTTAGTATAAAAGTCCACATTACCAAATGTAGTTATGTCTGTTGAAAGAACGGCTTCTATTGCTGTATTAGCAGCATTCATTCGCCATACATTCATAGCTGGAAGTATGGGAAGAACGATATCTTTAGGATTTACAATTGTTTCACTTACATTGTATCTAGTACAAATTTCTTGTCTGTATAATTTATTTTGCTGAGATATAAATACTGTTCTTCCAAAATCACCATTAAGCATACTTGGAGTAAAGTTAGTATTTGTGTAAAGATTATCTCTATCATCAGGTGTTTCACGAGTAATTGTAATTATATCATCTAATGTACGACCAACTAAAAAAGTAACCCTTACAGTTAGAGAGCCGCCTATAAAAGTTACATTGTAATCAGCTGAAGAAACTAACTGAGCTGCATCGTCAGCATCAACGCCTGTTGCTCTAGCATAGACCTTTACATCTGAATCTGCGTCAGCAGAAAAGCTAACATTAAAAACAGTTTGTCCAGATGTTGCTATAAATTGCTCTCTAGGTAAAACATCGTCGATGACCACACTCATTTACAGTCCCCTTGTATTTTTTTAATATTTTAGCATTGTTTAACTTCCCCAGATAGACTGAGCACTTGCTTTAGTTTGCGGCAAGTTGGTTGCTTCAACAAATTTCTGAACCAATGCCCTAAGCTGCCACAAGTTAGCCATAGGTAATAAATTTATAGCTCTTTTTAATTCTGTTTGAGAAAGCTTGCCCTCTTTAAAGGATTGAAGCAATTTAAATACAGCATCAGCTACACCACCAGCAGGACCTCCTAAAGTACCAAATGCTGATTGCGCATGCCTTCTATCATTTTTATTTTTTAGTAACGAATAACCTAGCGCAACATTAAGCTGCTCAAGTAAAGACATTTGCCAACCACCAAGTGAACTGTTTGAGAAAGCATTTAAAAATGCCGCATCATCATCAAATTCAAACTTCTCGCCTCTTGCTAATCTTCTTAATGGGTCGACCAGAGCACCTAAAGATAACATCATAACTATTCCATTTAACTGAGATAATTGAGGTCTTTGTAATGACGGCAAGACCCAATTATTCATGGCAGTAAAGCCCCATTTCTGGAATAAAACAAACATACCCATTACAGGGTCATTTGCCCATAAAGGACCATCCAGCCATCCAGACTTTAATGTTGAGAAAGTAACTTCATGCCTTAAAGCTTGAGAAAATACTTGTTGTGCATCGTAGTGTTCCCAGTCATAAAAGTGACTTTGGTAACCTCCTAGCGCACTCTTTTCTCCTTTAGCTGCCTTAAACTCCTTTACCATGATTTTTGCCCATTTCTTTGGGTCTATTCCAGCATTTAGCAATGCAATATTTTGACGTTTAGTTATTGTTCCATCCAAATATTTATGCAAATAAGACATAAATTTTGAATCTGCAGTTAAAGCAACTGTGCGCTGCATGAGATTATCCCATGCGTGCTGACCTGATAACTTCATCGTTAAATTTTTTGCAGTATTTAAAACGCTTTCTATTCTACCTATTCCAGATAAAGAGCTTGATGTAGTCGGATTAAACATAAGGTTTGCATGGTCAGCCCTAAGCGCGTCAACAGCAATAGCCAAATGTGCAGAAGATGATTTAATATTATTAGCATGCTTACCTTTTGCTGCAAATAAGCTTTGTAAATGAGGGAATAACCCTTTAGATAAATAAGGCCATAATCCTTGCTTTAATATTATACCGCCTACATCAGACAAAGAAGCAATTGGGGTCGCTCCTAACCGTGTTGACATTGTGTAATTTCGAACGGCCGTAAAAAATCTTCTAATACCACTATCAGCTGCAGTGTTATTCGTTAGCAAGTTAGATAATTGCTTTGCTTTATTTATCTCTTTTTCAAACTCTTTCCCAAGCTTTGCTAACGCTTTCTTTTGTTTTTCTGCAGGAAGCTTTTGCTTTAGTATTTCTTTTTGCTTTAACTCTCTTTCAGCAGCATATGAATTTTGTAATCCTTTAAATCCTTTTCCATGTATTGGGTCAACTAGCAGATTGTTTATATGAGTCTGCCTACTTAAAGTTGAAGTATATAGGGAAACCATTTTATCTAAATCATTTGATAGAAAATTATTCTCTCTTAATACACTATCTGGAATTAAGTGTGTTCTGCCTTTAACAGGAGACTCTGCATGACTAGATATTTTTGAAATAGAATCTAACCCTAATTGCTCAGGAGAATATTCTAAATATTTAAGACGCATAGACTCTGCAACTTTATAAACTTCATCGTCAGGAATTATGGGAGTTAATTTAGGCGTTTCATTAGGGTCTCTGAAAACCACAGGCTCGCCTTCTTCAAGCTTCATAAAAAATCTTCTATTAATTAATCCACTTCTTGCTTTTGTTTCCAGTGTAACTCTTTCTAACTCAAATGCATCTTCTGCTTCGGTAATCTTTTCTTTTAATTTTGGTATTTCATTATCTAATTTTTCAATCTCTTTTATAGTTGCTTCGGCTTTTTTCTTCGACTTTATCTTGTTTAGTTTTTTTTGCTTAAAAAATCTAAGCTGGTTAATTTCATTATGTTTTGTTTTAGCTTCTTCAACTTGTTTTTTAAGCTTGTTTCGTTCTTGCAAAATTCCGCTTAGCTCCACTTCTTCATCTGAGCTTAACCAATTTCTATCTTCTAAAAGAATTTGCAAATCTGGATTGTCTTTTAGTTTTGCTCTAAATTCTTTTTTCTCTTGTTTAATTTTATCTTCGGTAGATTCTATTAAATCATATAGTAATTCTTGATTATCTAATTCTGAGAGCTTTCTTCTTTCAAGAGTTTTTAGTTCCTCTCTTAAGTCTTCCATCGGCTTTAAAAGATCTCTTTTGGCTTGATTAGCTTTCTTATAATAAGCACCAACCACCTCAACAAAGCCAGTGCCATCAGGTAAACTTGCTCTTTGTATCATTGCATCTCTATCAGCAATTCTCATGACATATGCAAGCGCAGTTCTAGGACTAAATATCTCCTCGCTTAATCCAGAAGATTTTAAAAAAGCTTTGTAAACTGGTTCGTTGTGATTATTGATTACGTTAACAGCTTTATTAACTGCCTCAATTTCATGAATTGAATCAGTATAAATTGAATCAACAACCATTCTATAAAAATCTTCTCTATTTATATAACTTCCAGAATCTATTTTTTTCTTTAACATCCTGTTTAATTGTTTGGTTAAGACATTTCCGGTTATACCGTTAGCCTCCATCCAAAAGACATTTAAATTAGCTGAAACCTGTCCTGCTAAATCCATATCTTGTCTTACTAATTTTTCAATATTTGGTCTTCTTGCCTCACCAGCAGCAATATCATGTGTTATAAAATCACTATCAAATGCCTTTACAATAAAATCTTTTGAGGTTTTCCACTTACTTGTCAAGAATTGATAGTAAGGGTTTGCAATACCAAATAACTTATCAATAACAGGAAAGTACATAAAGCCGCTTCTATCTAATCCTTGGTTAGCTTTTATAGTCCATTCGTCTAAAACTGCAGCACTAGCACTAACACCATCAATTGAATAAGCCTCTAAATTAACTTTCCCATCTTTTCCAATTACTTGCTTAAACCCAATATCTTCTCCTGCAGCAACAGCTAGCTTTCTAGCTGCATATAGTTTTCCGCCAGAAGCTAATCTTGATAATCCAGCACCTCCACCAGCTAGTGCAGCACCAAATGTTGTATCAATGGCGGTATCTATTATATAGTCTTGGGCTTTTTTAGTTTTATCTGCTGTATCTACAACTAAGTTATGAGATAAAGCTGCAGCACCCATAGTTGGTACAACTCTTAAGGCATTACTTATTATATCAACCCCAGCATTAGCCATTCTTACACTTTTTGCTATAGGTATTAACGAACTTGGACTCATTGCATAACCTAGTACACCACCGGTCAAATCGGCTATACCGCTACCTCTACTAAAGTATTCATCACTTTTCATCTCAGCATGAACTTCATCAATTCTTGCTTGTAAATCAGACTCTGACCTAGCATCGGTAATGTAGCTAAAATATCTCAAATCCGTAATATGGTTTTCTTCAAGAATAGAAGCCCAGTCTTTTTTTTCAAAACCCTCATTATTATCTGCAAGCGGGTTAACATATTCTAAAGCATTATTTACTGCTTTGTTTAAGTTTAAAAATTCATTACTTTTAACGAAGGCATGACCTAAAGTTTCAAAAAAACCTGGCTCTGGTTCTGGTGCTGGGATTGGCTGATAAGTACTGCCCGTTAATATCCTATGCTCCGTATTAGCATAAGAAACTTGAACTGGAATTTGACCATTTATATTTTTGCCAAATAAAGTATTAATGTCATTCTCTACTGATTCGGCCCGTGATTGGTCGATAGTTTTATATTTAGATTCTGATTTTGCAACTTCATCAGGAACGTCTAGGTTTCCAAGTTGCTGAGCTTTTAAGTTTTTAGAAAGGCCGCCTAAATCTTTTTTTTCATCATCTAATATAATGGTCATTTTATTACCCTCTTATTAAATAATGGCGGAGTTTCAGCAATTTGTTTTATAGTTTCTCTAAACGACTTTCTAGATTCTTTTCTTTTCATCTCATCTTTAAGGGCGCGCTCAACTCTTTTCTTAAATGATTCATGAGTTTCAGTTGGGTTTATTGGTAAAATAGCAGCAGCATCTCTTTCTAGCGCGTCTTTATGCGGCCTATAAAATGCATTTCCAGTTTGCAATTTGTTAATGCCATTTATAGTGCTTAACACTCCATCTTTATCGATACCTTTTATCTCCCAATCTCCAATAGCATCATTTGCATTATCGGATGAAACACCTATCAATGATGATGCTACAACAGCAATTGAATATTCAACTTTAGCGCCATTTCTATAAACCTTAGTTAATTTAGCAGGGCCAGTATTCATACTTTTTCGAATAATTCCCTCAGCTTTTTGCCATTGAACTAACATCTTTCTTGTTTCTTCTGCATTTGCTGGCTCTTTAATACTTAAGCCATTCAATATCACTCTTTGGGCAATTATAGTTTTTAAATCAGGTTTATTACTTATTTCATAATAAAATTCATTATTCCCCTTTTTAAATGCTTCATTAGTTGGGGCTATTTGAGCTTCTAGTTGATTTGCAATATCAAACTGAATTACAGATGTTGCAGCTTCTGGAATACCCATTATCTTATTTACTGGTAAGTACTGAAAAGATTTTTCACCATTTACTGTGGTATCACCATAAGCTTGCTTCAATTGCTTTTGTGTATGAGTTAATGCTAAAGAAGAATTACCATTAAACATCTTCCAGTTAGCTTCATATAGAGACAATGCTCGTTTTGATGCGCCAACAAAATTAAATATTTGGCTAGACTCCCTCCCAAAAAAACCACCCAAACCAAATAGATTATGAACTAATCCTTGCTTATCTGATATTTTTGGGTAGCTTAAAGCTATATGCTGCCTATATCCTTCGTTTAATGCTGCTACCTCATCATTAGTTTTACTAGTTACAATTCTTCGTACTTCATCTAAAACCTCTTGGTCAGTCTTATTTATATCTTTAGCGCCTACTTCTGCCTTATACATTGCCATTATCGCAGCAGCTTTTGTTGTAAGTGGAAGATTTGCGGCGTGCTCTGTGCCTATAGTATCAACTAATCTAACATTGCTATTTACTTCATCGGCATTGCCAGTTAAAAATGACTGGTTAACGCTATGTGTAACCTCTGGAATCCCTCCTGCAGAATGACTTAAGATGCCTGCTACAGCATCAAGTTTACTCTGGTTTGGGTTCTCCTTCATATGCTTATCTAATAACTGCCTAAATGCTTCATTCTTTTCTGATGGAGAATAATTAGCAAAATTACTAGAGTTAATATCTTTAATGGTAGCATTTATTCTTTCTTCTTTTTTTTGTGTTTTAGATGCCTGCTGAAATGCCGCAGTTTTAAACTTGCTAAATAATTCTGGTTTTAATCTAACGGAAGCATCTAAATAGCTGTCACTTGTAAGCGTGTTATTTTTTACTTGCTGTAATTTATCTTGATATATAACTTGCTGATTTTGATTTTTTAAAGATTGGTCAAACTTAACTTTTTTAAGTACAGCTTCTTTAACAGATTGTTGCTCAGAAAGATTTAATCCTTCAATATTTTTTGTAGATAACTCATCAAGAAAAGGAGCTATTTTTTCTCCTGCTGGGTCATTTAATGCATCTACTGCTTGTTTGGATAATATTCCAGACCATAAAGTAATCTTAGCTTGAGATGTAAGTGATGCAAGCTGCTTATCATCTATAATAAAAGCTTCTCTATTTGACTGGTTATGCTGAATAAATTCTTCTGTTAATTTTTTTGCTGACTTAATTGCGTTTTCATTATTTGAGAATGCAGTATCATAAATCTGAGCAACAGTTGTATTGTTATATGCATTTGCTTGAGCAACAGAGTCTTTATGTTCTTGATTGGCTAATTTAATTTGAAGCTTTGAAGAGGAATTAATTAAACTTTCGTGAAGCTGTAAACCTAAATGACCCTTAATTTCGTCAGGTGCATTTTGTAGTAAATCAGAAATCATTTCTGAATTATTTTTTGTATAGCTATCAATATTTTCTTGAGAAAGCCTGTTAAGTGAAAGCATTTCAATTTGAGAATCTAATAATGCTTTATGACCTTGCAATGCTAACGTTGATTGTGCTGATGCATTGTATGAAGCTTTATAAGCGTCTGCTGATTTTCCAAATCCAGCAAATACATTACCTTTTGGGTCTTGGCCTGCTTCATAGCCCATTTTTTCATTTAGCTCTAATGATGCTTTTTGGGCAATATCTGCTCCAAGCTCTCCAAGCTGGTTAGTAGATGCTGCAATAGCTGCAAATTCACCAATGAAGTTTCCAGATGCCACTCCACCTTTTAATTGCTCAGTTCTTTGAAACTCTGGTAATTTTTCTTGCGCCATTATTATGCTCCTGCTGTTGCTGCGGTTCCGAAGCCAAATGAGCCAGCCATCTTCGATGCTCCTTCAATATTGCCTCTATTGGATACAGTTTGAAACATCTCGTTAAAGAATTGTTTATTTATTTCCGATTTCTTTTGGATTGCACTTAATTCTGACATTGTATGACCAGACCTTAATGAAGTTTCTTTCATTAATAGATTTAGTTTTCTAATCCTTTCGTCTTCGGAAAATCCTTGGAATGATGCTTGCTGTACGGCTAACGAGCTTCCAACTCCGGTTCTAGTGCCTCTGGCTGCTTGAACTGCTATTTGACTGCCTATGGTCTGCCTAAGTTTTTGCATGGACTCTAAGGACCCCTCGGCAGCTTGAAGTCTTATTGCTTCTAGATTTGTTTCAAATGCTGATTGCTCTAATCGTCTACCAATTTCAATCATTCTTTTTGATTCTACATTTTGATAATAATTTATAACTGCACCTGACGCTTGAAAGGCCATCATTGCATATTCTGAGCTACTCATATAATTTACTCCTCAAGCATCAAGTGCATAAAATACACCAAGCAATTTAATATCAAATGGCTCGGAGTGATTAATTGTAAAAGTTGGATTATTAAAATCATCCCACCCTTTCATGATATTCATTTTAAAAATACCCTGAGCTGGTGCTGGTGCTGAGCCAAAGTCAACTTCATTAAATCTTTTTATAGCAATAGGTATGCCATTTATAGTTCCGCCTACTGTGTTATTAAACATAAATGTAGCTGTTCTAATATGTTTTGGCTGAACTAGGTTAGTTGTTTTTAATTCGCTTCCAAGTCTTAAGGATAACGGCATAGGTTCAATTACAACATTAATAGGGAATCCAACCTGAGCTTCTGATACGGTCACCGCAGAACCATGAGCCGTAATATCTGCCTCATCATTTCCCACCGTATCTGAAAATCCATATCCATCGCCTTGTATTAGTACTTCTTGTCCGTTAAGTCTAGATAATCCGGTAATGGTTGAAGTTGCAGTTCCAGAATACTTTGCTGCACAATCGACTGTTAAATCGAAATCTAATTTTTCAATAAAAAACTTTGTTGTAAGTGGAGCAGGTACAACTTGCGAACTAGTTCCTGCACTTGTAAAAGTTATTCTATTTGTATCATTTGATGCATCATCGTATGAAGTATATACATAGTAATCATTTGCATTTATGCCTACTGCCCAATAATTTGTAAGTACTGCTATTTGAGGTGTAGAAGTAGGAAGTGTGCCAGATGTTGTAAATGTACATAAACTAGGCTCTGTAAGTGAAAAGTTTACGCCAGTCGAGGTTAAATAATCTGCGCCATATGCCGAAATATTTACCGGTGTTACTGCTTCGTATATTTCCCTTTCCACAACAAACCAAAAGTTTCCATTTGAATCAGATGTAATCCATCTAAAATATGAATTACCAATACCTTGCTCAGTCTCACTTTTAGTCCATCCAGATATATTCTCAGCTATTAAAGTTTGGTATATAGCTAAAGAACCATCATCGTTGACAATAAACATATATCTACTGCCAGCTTTATCAATGTCTACATAACTTGCTTCATCTTTAGGCGTTCTAATTACCTGTTCATTTGTTACTGATATTAGATTTGAGGTATAAGAGTTATTTACACCATCCCAGACTAATGAATGTGCGTCATTACCCGACATTATCAATATTTGATTATCAATATTTCTAGGCTGAACTGTATCCGCTGGTGTTGTATCTTGTATTGATAAAGAAAAGTTAGTTGGAGTTATAGCTCTATCAGAGTTTAATGGAGTTGAATAAACTCCTGAGTTTGTATGCACGGTTAAGCTTCTATAAGGAACTATAAAATTTATATAGCTTACGGTATCACTTGTTGGGAACCATGCTATAGCTAAATCATCATCTGGTTCTGCACCATTAAAGTTATCAAAATCATTAATAACTGAACCCCAAACACCGTTTGGAAGAAGTTCTGTATTAGCGAAAAAAGCTCTATTTTGATAAGAAGAGCATTTTCTTGGCCATTTTCTGGATGTACTCCATGCCGGTTCTGCTAGAAAGCATAAGATGCCGCTAACTGCGGTTCCGCTAACAAAGTCTGTAATGACTTGGCCGGTCATATTTTGTGCATCAGTAAATGCTGTTAATCTAGCAACTCCACTTTTAGCGTAAAATAAACCTCCAACATGGGCTGCTGTAAATATATTGGATGATGCAGCTATGGCGACTGAGCTACCAGTTACTGTAGGGGTAAAATCTATTGCATCATAACCGCCATCAAAATCGAATACAGGTAGGTTTCTAAAGCTAACTGCGTTAATAGCAAACCCATCAAGGAAGTTTGCGACTGCTGCAGTTCCAATTGTGGTTAGAGTAAATTCATTTTCTTCATTTTTAGCATCTTCTGATGTGGAATAAATTTTAAATGTTGTTGTTGTAATTGCTCTTGCGAAATATGTCTTACCTGTAAGTAATTGTGGTGATGTAGTAGGAGCAGCTGTCCATGTAAAATTTATTGCGTAAATTACATCTGCTGTTACTAATCCGCCAAATGTAAATATATTTGATGCAACAGCAGTAATATTACCTGTAGCACCTATTGCTCGCGTTATATCTTTTGGCTGGCTAATGCCTGTGGTAACTCTAAATCTTGTCTCAAGAACTGTGTAATCAATTTCCTGAATTTCTTCTGCTGTAATACCTGTTCCAGTAATAGTTTTATTAACCGTACCCTCTAAATAAATATCTATTTGGTCAGGTGTAAAAACAACCAAATATGTACATTCATTTATATATTGAAATGATTTAAAAAATATCTGATTTGAAGCAGTTGCATTTGATATTGTTGCCAGGTATTCAGTTCCAAACCTTTTTCCAACAGCGCCTTGTGGATATGTAACAACATTTTTTGCTGTTTTCATACCATTAAAATAAACCGCAGTTGTTGTTCTTGCATACATCAACGGTGATAATTCGCCAGCTGTAAATACATCTTGCGACCATAATGACTCAGGCATTATTAATCCTTATAAATTAATAGATATATATTGTTCAGTTGCTCTATTTGTAAGAACTGGAAAATCTATTTGACTTGAATTCGGCCTATTTTGAGCATCACTTGCTACAGCCATTGCTTGTGATGAAACTCTTCTAGTCTCTAACACATTAAAATATTCTGGCTTTTGTGCGTTACTAAGAGCTAAATAAGCTGCAATCTCGTATACAAAGTACGAAACAAAATATGATGGCAATAAAGACGGGTCTGGCTGAAATACATATTCCATATAAAATGGCTCGTCTGTATTAAAACTTGTATATAGCTTTTTGCTTTCAAATATTTCCCATGCATAATTTTGAGGAAACACCCTTATTGTTTTTAAATATCCTGCTGGCAATAAATATATAGACTCATATAAAGTTTCAGTTGGTGGGGTTTCAAGAGTTTTTGAAAGTTGTTGTATTGTTGTGGCAAATCGCCATGGAGCATTTGATAGAACGGACGGTAATAATAAATCATATGCTTGTTCAGCAGATATAACTAAATCATTAGCGTTATCAAGAGTTGTAACAGGGGCGTTCCCTAATAGCGCCACTGCAGAAGAAATAATTTTAACTTTAGTGGTCGCCATTAGAATTTACCCCTTGTTATTTATAGACCAGCAGTAACTACCTTGTAATGTATTTTAACATAAACAGGGCTATCACCAGCAGCAAAGTTAG
>Ga0180438_10006682_pt1 | contig 15516 bp, 12 predicted proteins | sample SS_ome_12_FD_132455 | JGI IMG/M metagenome (GOLD analysis project Ga0180438, IMG submission 132455) | Hypersaline lake sediment archaeal communities from the Salton Sea, California, USA - SS_3_D_2 metaG | ecosystem: Environmental > Aquatic > Non-marine Saline and Alkaline > Hypersaline >...
CAAGGAACTGCTGGCGCACATGGAAGAAGAGCTGCTGAAGAAGGGCTGCTACAAGATCGAGATGTACGCCTATGCGGAACAAAACCGCTTTCTCAAATTCTGCGCCCGGCTGGGATTCAAGAAAGGCGTCCTGATCAAGAAGAGCATGTTCGGCTTCAAGATCCGCAACATCTACAAATACATCGGAGTATGCAGCCCGGAGGACAAGGTCAAAAAGATCAAGATCGTAGGCGAGGCCGGCCAAGGGGTCAAGCTCATGTCCTACACCCTGGCATCGCTCCTTACGCAGCTGGGGAACGAGGTCACCCTCAACCTGGAATACGACTCGGCGGTGCGCAGCGGGACCATCAGCGCCGACCTAATCTTCTCCGACGATCCCATCGACAATCCCATCATCGACGAGGCGGATGTCCTGATAAAGTTCACGCGCACCCGCGACTGGTTTCCGGCCCGCGATCTTGTGATCGACGAGAGCCTGTGCGGGACCAAGAACCTGCAGTGCAGCATCCTGAGCAAGAAAGGCATCCATTACGGCTTCCAGGATGTGGCGATCAGCAAATTCGGCAATAAGATCTACATCAACATGATCGCCCTGGGCCGGATCCTGCGCTATATCGGCGTCAACATCATGCTGCTCAACATCCGGGACCTGCTCCCCCCCAAGCACGTGGAAAAGAACCTGGCGGCCATCAAATACGGATTCAATTTCCGGGACGACACCTGAGGACCGGACCCTTCTCCCGCCCGTCGAGGCGAAGCCCGGGAAATCCCTGTCCGCTGAAACCTTAGGAGGATTTTTTCTTGGGGACAAATCCTATCCGGTCGAAGGGATTGACGACGCTGGTGGTGATGTTGCGCAGGTGGGAATTGATCCGCTTGAGGTACCGTATGTAAAGCGCGAGCGAGGCGGCATCCCCGGCCCGGATGGTGGCATCTTTTTCTTTGACCACATCCACCACCCGATCATCGCAGGCCTCGTTGACCCAGGCATATTTATCCAAGAGCTCCAGGGCCAGGGCGGCGTCCTCTTCTTTGAAGCACCGCCGAGTGGTGACGAAATTGTCCTCCACGGCCTCCTCGATCCGCTTGAGGTCCTCTTCCAGCATGCCGCCGTGCAGCTTTCCCGGATGATCCAGCGCCAGCTCCACCATGTTCTTGGTGTAATCGCCGATCCGCTCGATATCGACGATGATGCTGACCAGGGCCAATCCGGAGGGGAGGTCGACCGTGCCCTGCACCGCCAGGTGGTTGAACACCATGCGCCGCACTTCGCGCTCATACTTGTTGACGTCTTTATCCCTGTCCTTGATCTCGAGGTCGATCTCGCTGTCCTCTCTCTGGCGAAGAGACTCCCTCGCCTCCCGGAACATCTCCAGCGTGATGTCGAGCATCTCGAAAGACCGGTTATAAGCCCGAACCATCAACGTGTCCTTCCTGAAAATGGACATCAGATATTTAAACATGATCGTCTCCTTCTAACGCGACAAATAGATGAACAGGATCGGGATGAGGAAAAACACCCCGATGATATACATTATGGGTATGAATTTTCGGCGCAGAGAAATCTCGGAAAACTTTTCCGCGATCCTGATGGGGACGATTTTGAGCGGCCACCAAACGACGATGCCGGAGATGTTGAACAGCAGATGCGAAAAGGCCACGATGATGGCCGACAAGTTGCCGGTGACCAGGGCGGCGAGGATGGCCGTGATGGTTGTCCCTATGTTGGCCCCCAGGGTGTAGGGAAAGATTTGAGCCAGAGTCAGGAGGCCGCCAGCGGCCATGGGAACCGCCAGCGAGGTCGTGATGGAACTGCTCTGGACCATGGCCGTGAGCAGCATTCCGACCAGAAACGCCCGGGGCGCGGTCTTGAAGAGAAAACGGTCGAACCAGCCTTCCGCCTTCTTGACCACCAGCACCTTGAGGGACTTGACCATCCGGGTCAATGCGAACAGGAGCAGAAAGATCGAAATCGAGAAAAGAATCCAGGGATGGTCGCCGACCATTCCTTTCAACATCTCAACGGGAGGCTTGGTGAGCGCCTTGACGGGGCTCAGGAATTCGAGCCCGCCGATGTTCTGGAAGCGTTCGCCCAGGTAGCTAGCCGCGCGGCCCAGGAAGTTGGTGTAGTACTGCAGCGGAAACAGGACGATAACAGACAGGACATTGAAAAAATCATGGACAAAGGCGGTCGCCACCGCGCGCTGAAACTCGATCTTGCGGTTGATCTGGGTCATGGACACCATGGTATTGGTGACCGAGGTCCCGATATTCGCCCCCATGACAATGGGAATGGCGTTGGCGACATTGAGGGCCCCTCCCGCCACCAGGCCGACGACGATCGAGGTCGTGGAGGAAGAGGATTGGATGATGGAGGTGGTCAGGATTCCGATGAACAGCCCCACCAGCGGGTTGGTGGTGGTGGCGATGAGGGTCTCCGCCAGGCCCTTTCCGAACATCTTGAGGGATGCGCCCATGAGTTCCAGGCTGAAAAGGAAGAGATACAAAAAAAGAATCAAGAATATGAGATTAAAAGCAGTCATATGACGGGTGTAAAAGCGTCCGAGTGCCTTCATGTCAGATCCATTCCCTACTGATTTTTGAGTCTTGTCCCGGGGAATCTCCCGTATTGATTTCTCAAGCTGCTTATATCACAGCAAAAATTCCCTGTCAAAGCGACGAGGAGGGAGTCGGCCACACCCGGACGCCGTGATGGTCGTGCAGTCCCGCGGTTGTTAAAGCCGGCGAAAGTCTCTATGATTGTGATATGTCGACCGATCGATCCGGCCCTTACGACTATCCACCCTTCCGGCCTCCCAATGAAGCCGGGAGCGCGCTCATCCGGGTGACCAGGGGCTGCCCTTGGAACCGTTGTGCTTTCTGCGCCATGTACAAGGACCAGAAATTCGAGGTCAAGCCGCTGGCAGAGATCCGAGCGGATATACGGGAGGCGCGGCAAATTTATGGGGCTGCGGAGACCGTCTTTTTGGGTGACAGCGACAACCTGGTGCATGATCGACTGCCGGAGATCGTGGCGTTCATCCGGGAGGTGTTCCCCGAGACCCGGCGCATCACCAGTTATGCGCGGGCCAAGACCGTGGTACGCCGCCGGATCGAGTTTCTGGAAAGGGTGCGGTCGGCCGGTCTCGACCGGCTGCATTTCGGCCTGGAATCCGGGGACGCCGTGGTGCTGGAGCGGATGTGCAAGGGTACGGAGCCTGAGGACATGATCCAGGCCGGGCAAAAAGCCAGGGCGGCCGGCTTCCAGGTGTCTTTTTACGTATTGTGCGGGGCGGGAGGTACAGACCGCTGGCGGCAGCATGCGGAAGCCAGCGCCCGCGTGCTGAACGCCGCCGGATCCGATTATATCCGCCTCCGCACCCTGACCGTCCAGTATGGGACCCCCTTGGATCAAGACCTGATGACCGGGGTTTTCGAATTGACGCCGCCTCTGGAACGGCTTCGGGAGGTCCGGACTTTCATCGACCGTCTGATGCTGTCCGCATGCTTCCTGGCCAGTGATCATCTGAGCAATTATCTCTGGGAAGGAGATCGGATCATATACCGTGGGGTGGCCGGTGAGCTTCCCGATGAAAAACCCCGATTACTCCGGGAGGTGGATCGGGCGATCGCCTCCATCCAAGCCTCGGGCGGCGACATCCGGGACTCAAACCGCCTCTATCGAGAGGGAATCATCCACAGCCTGTAGGCTCTAAGGTTCGTACTCGAGGGAGCGGCGGTCACCATAGACGTATTTCAAGAGCAGAAGTGCCTTGGGGGGAGGCACATCCACAAACTCGATCCCCATTTCGAAGAGTTCTTCGCCGTACACCGGATTGACCCAGCGCACCTCCCCCTCCAGGTTGAGCATTTTGCGTACACGGGATAGCACCAAGCGGATCTTCACCCGGCTGTGGAGGGGGAAGCGGGAGTCGCAGAGGATGTGCAGACCTCCCGTGGAAATGTCTTGGGTTAGAGCCTGGATGGAGGTCTTTCCATCAGGAAGCCTTTCACCGGATGAGAGGCTGAGCGTCACTTGGTCTTCGGCTTTGCGGCGGGGTTCTTTCCGGCGGTCACTCATTGAAAAATCCCGTATTCCCTTTAGTCGGTTGCTCCCGGCAATTGCTTGAATTATTCCTACACCCGAGGTCGACTGCCAAGCCAGCAGGACCAGCCGAGGAGAAAGATTCTCCATGTTTTTATCATGACTATGACTTGAAATCCACAATCATGTTCTGGTATACCGTTGGGGCGGCCATAACGCCGAACTGAAAGGACGCCGAGAGATGCGGAAAGCCTTCAAACGCCTTCGCACAACGCTGGTGATCGTGCTGCTTCTTGCGGCGGTTCTTTTTTGGGTCAAGCGGCCTCGGACTCCCAAGATCCGAGGGACCGAAGCCGTCGCCGCGCTGGAAAAGGTGACCTTGGGAGGCATCCCGCAGTGGATCCTGATCCGTGGGGAAGATCGGACCGCCCCGGTTTTGCTCTTCCTGCACGGCGGGCCGGGAATGCCCATGATGTACCTGGCCCATACATTCCAGCGGAGGCTGGAAGACCGCTTCGTCTGCGTGCAGTGGGATCAGCGGGGGGCGGGCAAGTCGTTCAACCATAATATTCCGGAGGAAAGCCTATCCGTGGAGCAGATCCTGGCCGATGCGCTGGAACTCATCGGCCTGCTGAGAGAGCTTTTTCACCAAGAGAGGATCTACCTGGCGGGGCACTCCTGGGGAAGTTACCTCGGGATGCTTTTAGTCCACCGCCATCCGGAGTTTTTCCGCGCGTTCATCGGCATCGGCCAGGTGGTGGATGAGGCTCGAGGGCAGGAAATCACCGAGCGTTTCATTCGTGAGCAGGCCATTCAGAGGAATGATCAAGAGGCGTTGCTCGAACTCAATACGCAGGGGCATGCGGCCCATGAGAAGTGGCTGTTCAAATTCGGCGGGGCGCTCTACGGCAAAACCGGATACGCATCCTTTATTTGGGCCGGGATCAGGGCCCCTGAATACGGGCTCTTCGATATCCGTAAGGTCGCCCAGGGATCGTCCTTCTCCTCGCGTCACATGCAGTACGACGCCATCGCGGGCCCGCTCATCGACCATGTGACGGCGGTCCGGATTCCAGTCTATTTCTTTGCCGGTCGCCACGACTTTATAACGCCCTCCGAGTTGGTTGCAGAATATTTCCGGGCGCTGGAAGCTCCGCGGAAACGCGTTGTGTGGTTCGAGCGATCAGCCCATTTCCCGTTTTATTCCGAACCGGAAAGATTCGCCCGCGAAGTCAAATCACTCCTGGGGGACGTTCCCCAAGGTACCACCCCGCACCCCTAGATGACACCTTAAACCATCTTGTAAACCTCATCCACGATCGTGTCATACGGCCTTTCGATACGAACAAATTCCCTATATCTCGATAGGCATTCATCTGGATTCTTCCCCAGCTCAAAATAGGATGGATGCGTATTCCGAATAATCTTGTCAGCTGTTCCCGAGGCATAATGATGGAAGCTGCTCCAAGGATAAAGGTCCAAGTCGTCGGTCATTTGGGCACGCAAAGGATTGCGTTCAATATAACGAGCGGCCTCAAGAAGATAGGCTTCGCTGTGTATATAAATGCTTTTATATCTGTTTTGAAAGATAAATCCCACAGAGTCATATTTCTTGCGAAAATACATGGCATAGCTCTGCAGGATGCCTTGCATAAATTTGGGCAATTCGGAGGCCAAAGACAACTGTAGCAAAAGATGGACATGATTGAGCATCAGGCAGTAGTGATAGATGGAAATATGGAAGTGCGACAAATATTTATCAATGAGGCTGAGAAAGACACGATGGTCCTGATCCTCTTTGAACAAGTCTCTGCGGTTATTTCCCCTAGTGAGGACATGGTAGTACCCTCCATCTACAAGATTTCTGCGTGCCCTGGGCATTTCTCGGCCTCCAAGTAGAAAGACGGCTGCTCCATGCTTAGAATCTCAACCTGGATAATTCCTTCGAGTTGGAATAAAATTGGCCAGGGTGGTACCTTGGGGGATGTCCCCCAGGGGCGATGCAACGCTTCGCGTCTGTTTCGAGTTACAGAAGATTAAGGAGGTGAGAAACCATGCGAAATATTAGAGTCGTCGCAGGCCTCTGCGGATTATTCATTGCGCTCGTTTTGCCTCAGAGCCCCCAGGAGATAGAGACTGTGGACGGCGTCAGAGTCGTCCACAACCCGAAGGGCGGGATATGGGGAATGGACACCAGACTGGACGTGCAGTTCGTAAAGAATGTCGGAGAACTCGATTCCAGCGACGAAAACGTCCTGTTTCACCAACCGGCCGATATCGCTTTCGACGGGGAGGGTAACATCTATGTACTGGACGCCGGCAACCACCGCATCCAGAAATTCAGCCCGGCCGGAACCTACCTGGCCACCATCGGCCGACGAGGCGAGGGTCCGGGCGAGCTCCAGTTCCCTCTGTCGCTGGACATCGATGCGCAGGGCTATCTGTACGTTCCGGATATGGGCAACCAACGGATCCAGGTCTACAAGCCCGACGGCACGGCCCACAACGCCATTTCCATGAACCGCGTTTCGCTGGGAACCATCCGGCTGCGACCGGACGGCACCATGCTTCAGGGCACAGGAGGCTTCATCATGATGGGCCCGCGCGGGAGAGACCGCGATGCCCCGCCCCCGCCCCTACTCAAGGTCCGAAATCAAGAAGGTGAGGTGACCCAAGAATTCGGTGAGCCCAAGGATTTCAAGGACATGCTCCTCAACAACATGGGGAATCAGTATAAATTCTCGGTCGGTCCGGACGGATCCGCATACATAGCCTTCAACTTTCAAAATCGAATCGACAAATACTCCCCCGATGGAAAGCGCGTCTGGACCGCTGGCCGCGAGCTGAACTATGACATGAAGGCCGTAAAATCCAAGGGCAGCATGCGTTCCAGCGGAGGCAATGTCGCTATCGAAGCTCCCCAGATGAATCGGGCATCCAACGGAATCGCCCTGGACAGCAAAGGCCGGGTGTGGGTGGTGAGTCTGGTCCGACAAATCCGGGAAGAGGAGCAGGTCGGTACCCGGGTCGAAATGAGCATGAGTGACACCGGCAAACGCAGCGCCAATATCGCCTTCGAGGGCAACACGGACCTGACTCGGACCGACATGTATCAGCTGGAGGTCTACGATCCTGAAGGGATCCTGCTTTCCACCTTTCCCATCGAACATTTTGCCGATAGTATCCGCATCCACAAGGACCGGATCTTCATCATGGATCGGATGCGAGGCGCCCAGTTCTACGAATACCGTATCGTCGAAAAATAAAAGACAACCTCAAGGTGCCCGGAGAAGATCCAGCTCCGAGCAGGCGAATCGGGCTATGCTGATTCGGTCAGGGTGAGGCTCAGGTTAGCAAGTCCTTTGCGGATCTCATGCGCCTCGGCCCCGAATCCGATTCGGAAGAACCGCGAGTCCATCTCAAAACACCGACCTGGCACTACGAACGTCTTGTGGACCTCAGCCAGGCGACGGAACAACATCTCCGGCTCCTCCGTCACTTCCGGCTTCAAGCGCGGGAAACAGACCACCCCCGCCTCAGGGGGCACCCACTCCACCAGGCTCTGTTCCTCCATCCATTGCGCCACCACCGCGCGGTTGCGGGTGATGCGCGCCCGGGCCTGCCTTAAAAAATCCTCCTTACGGGCCAGGACCGCCTCGGTGATCACCTCGCTCAGGGCATTGTTGGAGATGCTCACCTGTTCACGGATAGCCAGCACTCGATCCAAAATGGTTTGGTTTCTTGTGGCCAGCCATCCGGTGCGGATGCCGGGAAGCCCGTAGCATTTGGACATACTGGTTATGCTGATCGCCCGATCGCTCAGGCAAGCCGCCGGGGGCAGCCGCATGTCTCCGGCGGCCATATGGCGGTAGGTCTCATCGAAGATCAGAAACATGTCCCGCTCCTCCACCAGAGCCAAGAGCTCCCGCAGTTCCGCTTCCGTGATCATGGATCCGGTGGGATTGTTGGGATGGGTGAGACTCAAGAGTCGGGTTTCGGGGCGCAGCAGCCGATCCATCTGCTGCCGATCGGGTTTGAAGCGATCCTCAAAACGCAGGGTGAAAAGGGACACCTCGCAGCCCAAAGAACGGGGGACCTCATAGAGCGAAGGATAATTGGGATGTTCGACGACCACATGATCCTCGGGCTTGACCAGGGCGGAGATCACTACGAAGTTGGCCTCCGAGGCACCGGTCGTAACCACGATGTGTTCCGGCGAAAGGCCGGGATACTGCTCGGCGATGACTGCCCGCAATTCCGGCTTTCCCTTATGATATCCATACCGCAGCAGCACATCGTTCACATCGATATCCAGGTCCTTCATGGCGAGCGTCTTCACAGCACTCTCACCGATGTCGTACTCGATCGCATACTGATAACGATCGAACCAAACTTCCAGGGCCATTCGGTTGAACCACATGATGATTAACCTCGCACGGTGTGATGTTTCGGACGGAACCGTCCTTACGATATACAAAGCGAGTCTCTAGGTCAACCGAGAAGGCTCGAGCGCGCATCGCCATTTCTTCCCCTTATCCCGCCGTACTCGAATGAAAACGGACATCCGCCCTTCGGTTCGGATATCCGGTCTTCATCAGGCTTTCGAGATGCTTGATCCGATTTTCAAGAGGGGGAGTCGTATGCCGTGTACAGGATGAGCGGATTAGGCGGCTTTAATCTTTCCCTCCCCTGTGGTAAAAACATAGACACAGACACTCTATGAGCGCGTGCCCTACCGAAGGAGGTTGAAATGAAGTCCATCCCCCTGATATTACTTACTCTCATGGCCTGTGTCGGTCTGGATTACCCCATAACGGCCCAAACACGGGAATGGCCGGTCCTCAGGGTCTATGACCTGGAACACTTGGACCGCATCGCCCTTCCACTGGGCGGTATAGGCACCGGAACCGTTTCCCTCGGCGGCCGAGGCGACCTGCGCGATTGGGAGATCATGAACCGGCCGGCCAAAGGATTCACCCCCGACATCGGCCAGAGGTACGGCCCCTTCTTTGCCGTCTTCACCCGCACCCCCGATGATCGGATCCAAGCCCGCGCCCTGGAAGGCCCTCTCCCGCTCTCCGCCTACGAGAACAGCCACGGAAGCACCACCGTCAACCACGGGCTTCCCCGGTTCCGGGAGTGCGAATTCGCCGCCGCCTATCCCCTGGGCCGGGTACAGCTCTCCGATCCGGACATGCCGGTCAGGGTTCACCTCCGGGGCTTCAATCCGCTCATCCCCGGCGACGCCGACCGCAGCGGAATTCCAGTGGCCATCCTGAGCTTCGAGATCGAAAACACCACGGAAAAGCCTCTGGCCGTCTCGGTCTGCGGCAATCTACCCAATTTCATCGGACGCGACGGCTCCCAAACCGGAACGACCTGGACCGGGGATCCGGCCGTCACCGGGGGAAAAGACAACCGCAATGAATTCCGTCGCACGGAGCACCTCCAGGGAATTTTCATGACCTCCGCCGGCGTGGATCCCAAGGCCGAGGCCTTCGGCACCATAGCCCTCACGCTGCCGTTTTCCGAAATTACCTCTTACCGTACAGCCTGGCTCCAGGGAGGCTGGGGAACGCCCTTTTTAGACTTCTGGGATGACTTCCGTCGGGACGGACGGCTGGAAAATCGGGAGATTGGTAAGGAGGATACACCCATGGCCTCTTTGGCCGCAAGCTTTGATCTCGCACCCGGAGCCAGCCGGGAGGTCTTGTTCCTGCTGACCTGGCATTTCCCCAACCGCATGACCTGGACACCGGACGGCACCGAAGCGGATCGCATCGGCAACTACTACACCACCCGCTACGTGGATGCCTGGGATGCGGCGGAGAAGACACTGCGCGATCTTCCGGACCTTGAAGCAAAGACATTAGAATTCGTCCGGGCATTTTGCGAAAGCTCTCTACCTGAAGAAGTCAAGGAGGCGGCCCTGTTCAATCTCAGCACCCTGCGTTCCCAAACCTGCTTCCGCACCGCCGACGGCCGCTTCTACGGATTCGAAGGCTCAAGCAACACCCGCGGATGCTGTCATGGATCCTGCACGCACGTCTGGAATTATGAGCAGGCCACGGCCTTTCTGTTCGGGGAACTGGCTCGTTCCATGCGGGAAACGGAATTCATCTATGCCACCGATGACAACGGCCTCATGAGCTTCCGGGTCGCCCTCCCTCTGGACAGGGCCCAAAATTTCGGCAAAGCCGCCGCCGACGGTCAGATGGGATGCCTCATGAAGCTCTACCGGGATTGGCAGCTGTCCGGGGACGATGAGCTTTTGCGAAGGACCTGGCCGACCGCTAAAAAAGCCCTTGAATTCTGCTGGATCGAAGGGGGCTGGGATGCCGATCGGGATGGAGTCATGGAAGGCGCCCAGCACAATACCATGGATGTCGAGTATTACGGCCCCAATCCCCAGATGGGACTCTGGTACCTGGGAGCGCTCCGCGCGGTGGAGGAAATGGCTTCCCATCTCAACGAAGATGAACTGGCCCGTACCTGTCGTGACCTCTTCCGGCGCGGCCGCACATGGGTGGACGCGCACCTGTTTAACGGCGAATACTTCGAGCACCAGATCCGACCTCCCCGGGACAGATCCAAGATCGCTCCCAGCCTGCTCATCGGCATGGGAGCGGCCGACCCTACGAAGCCGGATTATCAGCTGGGTAAAGGCTGCCTGGTCGACCAGCTGGCAGGGCAGTACATGGCCCACATCTGCGGCCTGGGATACCTGGTGAATCCCGCGCACGTGCAAACCACGCTACGCAGCATCCTGAAATACAACCTGCGGGAAGGCCTATTCGATCACTTCAACTGCCTGCGATCCTTCGCCTTGGGTGACGAATCCGCCCTCCTCATGGCAAGCTATCCCAAAGGGCGGCCCCGCAATCCATTCCCATATTTCACGGAGGTGATGACCGGCTTCGAATACACGGCAGCGGTGGGCATGCTGCAGGAGGGAATGAAGGAGGAAGGCCTCCGCTGTATCCAAAACATCCGTGACCGCTACGACGGCCGCAAGCGCAATCCTTTCGACGAGGCGGAGTGCGGGCACCACTACGCCCGCGCCATGGCAAGCTGGGCCGCGGTGCTGGCGCTGAGCGGATTCCAGTATTCCGGCGTCACCAAAACCCTTACTTTCGCTCCCGGAGCCGACACCCATTTCTGGTCGAAAGGGGATGCATGGGGGAGCTGCCGGCTGAGGCACGAGCCCGGTAAGATCCAGGTGGAGCTGGCGGTAAGTTTCGGCAAGCTGACCCTGAAGAAATTGGAGCTAAAAGGCTTCGGCGGGATAATCTTTGACGAAATCCGACAGCTCGAAGCGGGGCGGCGCTACAAAATCTCAGTGAATCAGGACTGAACAACCGCATTTGCCAGCAGTGATTCTTCTTCTGTTGCAGACCCTGGGACATGAAGGTCGGTTTGGCTTGGAGGACCGTGATGATTTTTTTGTCTAATCCCAAGCCGCCGATATAACACTCGGTTGTCTCGAATAATCACGAGCGAAACTCGTCCTATCAGCTCAGCGGCCGAGATATGGTACAATAATATCAGGTCTTTACTCCTCGAAACCGGAGTGCGCCGCGAATCGATACGAGACGTCAAACGATGAGATGGGAAAAATCCCTGTCCTGGTTGTGTTCGCTCGGACTGGTGGGGGCCTTATCGGCGGTCTCAACCCTCCGGTTGAATGGCACAGCCCGGCCACCGGATATTCAGCACGATGTCACCGTTACGGTGAAGCTCATCCAGGCTTATGTCGTTGATGAAAACGGCCGTCCGGTCACCGACCTAGAGCGACATCATTTCATCGTGTATGACAACGGCCGGAGCCAGGAGCTGACCGAATTCGAAAAACACATTCGGCCCGTGAAGCCGATTCAGACAGAAAAAAGGCGGTCGGAAAAGCCATCGGAAGCCGACCTCGATTCCCGCGCCCGGCTCGCCCGTAAATTCATTTTCCTTTTTGACCTGGATCGAACCGATCTGGAGGGTTTCAAGGAGTCCAAAGAAGCCGCGCTGCATTTCCTCGATACCCAGGTTCAGCGGGGGGACGAGGTGGGCATCTTTACCTACTCCGGCCTCCGGGGCATAAGAATCTTCGAGTACCTCAGCAACGACCACGTAGAAATTCGGCGGCTCCTCTCCGGATTAAAGGAAGTGATCGGGCGGCCGGGGAGAGGAGCTGCAATCTCGAATCGTGGCCGCCGGGGTTCTGCCACGGCCGGAACCGGCCGGGAGATCTCAGGGGATTTGGTGCCGTCGCGTACCCCTGATATGGATTGGCGTGAGAAACTGGACATGGAATTCGTACAACAGATGGAGGATCTGGCCAAGGGCCTGCGTTACATCCCCGGCACCAAGAACATCATCCTGTTCTCCCATGGTTTTCCCCGGTCTCTCTATGAGGGCGACTCTTTTTTCCAGCGCAATTACGATCGTATGGCCCAGGAATTCGCCACTGCCAACAGCCCAGTGCACACCATAAACACCGAAGGTCGGCGACAGTATGCCAAATCCATCGGCGCGCGGGGAGACTCGACCCTGAAAAACCTGTCTCAGTATTCAGGCGGGCGGTACTTTCATAACGTCAAGCAGCGTGAATCCATCGCCGAGGATCTGCAGGCCATGACAAGCGATTACTACGTCTTGGGATACTACGTAAATGACGTGTCGGACGGCGAGTACCACGAAATCAAGGTCGAGGTCAAACGTCCCGGCTGTCGGGTTCTTGCCCAAAGCGGATATTTTAATCCCAAGCCCTTCAAGAAGTTCACCCGATTCGAAAAACGGCTTCATCTTTTCGATCTGGCCATGAGTGACACACCCCGCACCCAGATTCCCGTGCGATTTCATCTTACGGCCTTGAACTTCGCTCTAAGCGGAGCCAATCTCGTCCTTATCGCCGGCATCGAACGACAGCCAACCGAAGAGATCCTGGGGCCGAAGACCGAATTGGCTACCCTGATCTATGACGATTCCCATAACATCCAGGCATCGAGTCAAAGCCGTTTCGATCTAGAAAAACTTGAAGACGCGCGGTTTTACCATTACTCGATCGTCTCGCTCCCCCCCGGTCGCTATCAGTGCCGGATGGTGCTGAGAAATCTCGAGACCGGCAGGAGTGCGGTAGGAGCCGCCGAAGTGACTATTCCTCAGTCCCTGTCATCCGGTATCCGGCTCTTTCCTCCTCTGATGCTTAACCCACAGCGGAAGGCCGCATTCCTGCGATCCAAGAAAGATGAAACCTGGATGGAAGCTACGGCGAACCTGAGGGATATCTACGTTTTCCTGAGCGAGGAAGCCGCCCCGCTGGGTTCCGTTTGGACGGACGCTCATCCTTCGGTACTGGCCGTCGTGCGCAGCGACATCTCCGGCATCAGCCAGCCGGACACTGCCCTCTCGGCCCACCTGACAGGGCCGGGGCAGGAAGCCATCCCGATCCGCTCGGAGATCTTAAACATCAAACGCACCGACGCTTCCGAAATTTTTTTGATGGAACTACACATGCCGTATCTCAGGCCGGGTCTATACTCTCTGGAGATCCGAGCGGAAGAGCGGACGACACAGACCCAATCCTCGACCCAAACCGGGGTGAGGATCAAAAAATCTTCCAATGAAAAACGTGAATGCGGAGTTGTGGAGCCGGGGAGTTGCCCCGGGTTGAATGCCTTTCTTTTCGGTTCCATGCTCTATAATCCTGATGAGGAGATAGGGAGGAACCCGATTTGACTTATTAATCAGGTCCGATATATTAACAGTGTTATTTTGTTGACGTATTGATCGAGCAAAATGCATATGAAGTTGAAGAAAATCCTCGTTCTTGTGGTGCCGCTCATTTGTGCCGCTCAGCTCTCTGCGCAGAGCCTGTATGAGCTGGCCCAAAAGGAAAAAAAGCGGCGCGCCAAGTACCAGGGAAAACAGGTCCGGGTGGTGACCAACGCAGATCTGGAAAAAGCTCGGCGGATTCCGGCGGTCATCTCAGGATCGGCCCAAGCGGAGCCCGAACGTCCGTCAAAGACCACGCCTGATCCCGTCAGCGCTTTTCCGCGCATCACGGTAAGTCAGGAGTCCCCACCGCAGCCCGGCCGGCCAGAAGGAAGAGTGGAAGGACGCCGCTTCGCCACCAAGGTCTTAACCACCAGCGAATTGGTGCACTATCCGGAAGCGGCCCTGTATGCACCGGATGGAGAATCTGCCGCCATCGAGTTTTACGGATTCCTGGACCTGGAGATCGAGACAGTAAACGGCGCGGGAGAGGACATAGCGGTCTATGTCACTAAGCCCACCGACGGCCAGGCTCCCGAAAACATGCATTATCTGGTGTTTTCAAAGGACAGAAACGGGGAATGGATAGGTTTAGGAGTAGGGGGTGGTATGGCGAGCCCCGAGAGATTCGACCTCGGAGAATTGCGAAGAGCGTCGGTGATCCGAATCGTCTATCGCAACCTGCGCCGCATGTATGACACGCATATTGATCCCAGAGATATCACCCGCGGCCGCTACACCATAAACATCGATGCCGTGGCAGCTCTGCATTGATCAACCGAAGCGCCGAATTATGAATTCGGAGATCAGGATCAGCATCCTTTCAAAATCCTCATCACGGGAATAGCGGTGATCCGCATCTGGAATGATCTCCAACCGGCCGTCGGGCAGAAGGTCGGACAGCCTGCGGCTCTGGGCGACCGGGACAGACGCGTCGGCATCCCCATGCACGATCAAGGTCGGGACCCGGATATCTCGAGCCACATCATAGGCGCAGTTTCTCTCGGCATCAGTATAAAATGTGTAGTTCAGCCTGATTTCCTTGCCCTCGAAATGCATGAAGGTGAGGAATCCTCGTCTTCTCCAGCTGTCCCGGTCACATCTGTCCTGGCTTAGAATCAAACGGCTCATATAGTCGGAGACCGGCGACTTGAGCGAAAGACTGATCAGATTCCCAGACGATGCTGCGGTGAGAAGGGCCGCCAATCCCCCAAAACTGGAGCCGAATAAGGCGAGCCTGTGATATCCCTGCTCACGCGTATAGCGAATCGCACGGAAGACGTTGTCGGCGGCTTCCGAAACGGTGATGTCCGCGATATCGCCGCCGCTCTCTCCGTGGCCGAAAAAATCGAAACGCAGGGTGGCGATTCCCGCTCGGTTCAAGTCCGCCTCGAGCCGCATATTGGTGCGCCCGTCCTTGCCGGTGGCGAAGCCATGACAGAGAACGACGGCGGGAACGTCAGGCATGGGCTCCGGTCCGGATAGTATTCCGCAGAGATCGATCCCGCAGCAGTTTTCAAAAAAGACTTTTTCGTGCATGCTCAGAAGCATACGATGCGATCTGCTGCCTGAAATGTCAATAGTCTTGAGTCTTGGGGACGTCCCCCAAGGTGCAACCCCTGGTGTGAAGGTGCGCTGTTTCACCGGCTGGGGTGGCACCTGGGGGGACGTCCCCAAGAGGCACGTTGCGGAAAACTGATATTCCCGTA
>Ga0180438_10006683_pt1 | contig 15513 bp, 13 predicted proteins | sample SS_ome_12_FD_132455 | JGI IMG/M metagenome (GOLD analysis project Ga0180438, IMG submission 132455) | Hypersaline lake sediment archaeal communities from the Salton Sea, California, USA - SS_3_D_2 metaG | ecosystem: Environmental > Aquatic > Non-marine Saline and Alkaline > Hypersaline >...
ACCCGGACAACGATCCGACGCCGTTCTTCGCGTGGGCCGGCACCGACAACAACGGGTGCACCGCTCCGGGGAACCTCGAGTTCTCCACCAACCTGGATGCCGGTGGTTGGTCCGGTTGGTCGTCCGCAACGTCGGCGACGATCGGACCGCTCGGCGAGGGTTGGCACACGTTTGAGGTTCGCGGACGGGACGAGGCGGGCAACGTCGAAGCAACGGCCAGCTACACCTGGTTCGTCGACCTCACGCTCCCCGTGATCAACCTGATCACACCGGACGACGACGACGAGTACGTGCTCAACAGCGACGTCTTGGCGAACTGGACCGCACGAGACGACGAGTCGGGCCTCGCGTCCACCACCGCGACCAACGCGTCGGGTGACGCGATCGACACCGCGAGTGTCGGTGCCAAGGACTTCTTCGTCGAAGCGACCGACCGGGCCGGCAACGTGGCAAGAGTCGACATCACGTATCGCGTCGTCTACAGCTTCACGGCCGCAGCTCCTGCCGGTGGCGGTGGCGCGTTCGAACCGGTCGGGGGTTACGACGGACCGCTGTGCTTCCTCGACAAGTGCATCGCCGGAGGCGGAGGCGACGTCGGCGGTCAGCCGTTGGCCGCAATCTACGAGTTGGGCGAGATCATCCTCGTCACGTTTGTCGTGACCGATGACGACGGCAACCTGATCGTTGACGCGGTGAGTGCCCTGACGTTCGTTGAGATCACCTTCGTGGGCGAGGACGAGGAGTACAACATCGTCGGGTACTTCGTCATCCCCTACGACGCGGAGCTCGGGCTGTACACGCTTGGCATCCCGACCGTGACGGAGGGTTGGTCGCTGCGGGTCGGCTACTACGACCTGTGGCTCGACTTCGATGACGGGACGAGCATCCTGCATCGGATCCAGATCATCGAGCCGGCGGAGTGAGTGCACCAAGCAACGGAGGGCCAGGTCATTGCCTGGCTCTCCGTTTCATGCATCGCCCCATCTAGTTCATCGAGATCCCGACAAGGAGTGAAGCAAAGGCGAGGAGGAAGGCAGCGGGAATCCATAGCGCGATCATCTTGGGCATGATCCGGACGATCCATGGGAACCGAGCCGCCTCAGGATGCCACTGCTCGCAGACCCACGATGCCGAAGAGATGCAAACTTGATCCCCCTGAAGGAGGCGATGGAAGCTTCGATGGAATTCCGCTCCGGCGAATTGGCTTTCGACACTCCTCAGCAGCCTGTACCAGTGCTGATACTCGAGGAAGAGCCGAAGTTGGGCGATGACCCACACGAAGGAGACCAGAAGGCCCAGAGCCGCTGCTCCGATCCCAAGGACCTGTTGGAAGGACGATGAACCGCGGGTGATGCTATAGGCAATGACGGCAATCACAAGAGCGCAACTGATGGCTCCCCCTGCAAACAACGTCCAGAGACTCCGCTCGCGATTCGCAGCCGATTGCGACACAGCACCGTACACGGCAATCCACTGGCTGAGTTCCATTTCTCCCTCCCTTCCACCGGTGTGCCAACTTCACAGCTTCGCCCGAACTGATGGGAGCCGGAAGCGCGAAGGTCATGTCGCATGGAGACACTGGTCCCGGCGACCTCGAAACTGGCGGGGGTCCCTGTTAACAGCGATAATCGAGGACGGTTCGTGGAGCCATAGCGAGGGCAAGCGTGGAAGCTACCGAACACCTGAGCCACAAGCAGCTCGCTCAGCAGGTGCTTGAGAATGTGGTAGACGGCGTTGCGAAGAAGACACCGTTCCAGCGTGTATTGGCGACCTGTTATGACTCGCTGATTGAGCCCGACACCCGTTCCTCTACAACGACGATCCTGGGGTTTGCCGCCCGTGGCCTGAGCGACGCCGCCCAACAGGTGGTTGGGGGGATCGTCCGCGCCGGGACGCCTGTTTATGGCGCGCGCTATCAGGAACGCTACAGGCTGGGCAATTCCTACTTCTTCCCGGGTGGAGAGGGCCTGGGCGGGACGTCTCCGGCCATCCCCAGCTCACGGAGGTTTCTCAACCAGGGCGGCTGGGATCATCGCGACGCTCTGCTGGTCCCGTTCTGGCTCGACCAGCGGATTCTGGGGCAGATCTCGGTGGATGACCCGCGAGACGGCAAGCGACCCGATTCCGCCAATCTCGCGCTTCTGGAGGAGAAGGCGTCCGTCGCCGCGCTCGCGCTCTGGGACGCCTGCAGCCTGGACGAACTCAACGAGACGGATCGGCTGTTCCAATTCCTGGCCACGAGCGGGATCACCGGTCTGGTGGTGGTGCAGGACGAGCGGATCCGGTACGTAAACGATCGGGCAGAGGCTCTTCTGGGATACGACAAACCCTCATTGAGAAGCCTCGCTCCGTGGTGGAACTTCCTGCATCCGGACGACCGGCCGTACGCGTGGCATGGTGTCCGGAGCGAGGGATCAAGACCTCAGACCATACGAGCCGTTCGACGTGATGGTCGTGTCGTGTGGTTCTCCGTCTGTGCGCATGAGATGCTCTACAGAGGGGAACAGGCGACCGCGATCCAGTTCTACGATGTTACCGATCGAATCGAGACCGAGGCACAGCTGAAGGACAAGGCGCTGCGTGATCCCCTGACCGGTCTCCGAAACAGGGCGTACTTCGATGAGACCATCCACTTGGAGATCTTCCGATGCCGGCGCTACAAGAGATCCTTCACGCTCATGATCGCGGATCTCAGGAGCTTCAAGACCATCAATGACACGCTGGGCCATCAGGAGGGCGATCGCATTCTTGCCGGCGTCGCGCAGCTCATGCGAAACGAGTTGCGGGAGAGCGACTGGATCGTTCGGTACGGAGGGGACGAGTTCCTTCTCGTGCTCCCCGAGACGGGTCAGGACATGGAGTCACTTGTGCGGCGCCTCCAGAGCGGAATTGCAGCCTGGGCGAAAGCGAACGTTCAAGCGGCCCTACCCTTCGGCGTTGACTTCGGGTGGTCCACCTGGAGTCCCGACAGTCCACTGCCGATCAAGGATCTCCTTAAGTCCGCCGATGACATGCTGTACGCAGCGAAGCGAGAGAACCACTCCGGCCCAGCGGGCTGACCTGCGAGCGCTCGGGGGACGCAGAGCGCAGGTGTCGATCCGAGGGGATTAGCACATGCAGGTCTGTCCCTCCCACGAACACCCTGCTCGACAGAGGATCCGTCGGTCGGCTGCGATGTCCTGTGGTGGAGAGATCTCCTTCCATCACAGCCGCCAGGGATCAACGTTGGCGGTCGGTTCGGAATCCCGGACAACCATGCCGTTGACGGGGGACGTGTCAAGCGCCTCGGGTCTTGAGGATCCCCGGTCGATGGAGGGTCGCGCGGTGGATGATCCCCGGTGAGAAGGCCGGGCCGGATCGCGCCCGAACGCGGCTCGCGAACGTGAGTTCCCTCCTGTCAAGTCAAGCAATCCGCCCGAGGGGACGCTTCGCGGCAGTGCACGTCCGGAGTATGCTGTGTCCACGTCAAGGAGGTAACATCATGCGGGCCACCGGCATTGGGAGAGCGCTTCTGCTGCTTGCAGCGTTGGTCTCGGCACTCGCTCTTTGCGCATGCGACAAGAGCGAAGCAACGGTCCTTCTCATCTTCAGCTACCACGCTGAATACCCCTGGCATGTGGAAGAGGCGAGAGGCGCGGAGGAGGTCTTGCACCACGAAGGGGTGAGGTATGAGACCTTCTACCTGGACACGAAGCGGCACGCGGATACCGAGTGGAAGGAACGGATTGCCGCCGAAGCGGCGGAGCGGATCGAGGATTCCGAACCCTCTCTCGTCATTGTGTTCGACGACAACGCGTGCGCGCTTGTGGCAAGGCACTACGTCGGCGAAGCGCTGCCCTTCGTGTTCTGCGGTGTGAACGCCGATCCCGCGGAATACGGATTCCCTGCGGTCAACGTCACCGGTGTGCTGGAGAGGCCCGATCTCAAAGGTTCCGCGGAGCTCCTCAGACAGCTGATGCGAAGCGTGGAGGACGTGGCGTTGCTCCTCGATGCGAGCCCGAGTGCCGAAGGTTTCGCGGAGGGGATCGAGGACGAACCGTTGCCGGTTGAGATCGCCGCGGTCTACCTCACAGACGATTTCGCCGAGTGGCAGGCGAAGGTGGTGGAAGTCCAGTCGAAAGCGGACGCGGTGGGCCTGTTCACGTACCACACAATCCGGAGGCAGGGCGAGGAAGAGAGCATGTCGCCCGATGAAGTGCTCCGATGGACGTTGGAGAACAGCACGATACCGGAGTTTGCCACGCTTGATTTCACGATCGAAGGCGGGGCGCTTTGCGGCGTCGTGCTTTCCGCCTACGAGCAAGGGAAGACTGCAGCGGAGATCGCGATCAGGATCTTGGCCGGTGAAGCGCCATCGAACATCCCCATGGCCATCCCCCAGGCCACTCGTGCCATGGTCAACGCAACAAGAGCAGCGCAGTTGGGCATAGAGATCCCGGAAGACATACTCGCAGAGATCGAACTCGTCGACTAGCGCTCTTCGATTCGCCGGAGCTTCTCCGTACGGGTCGAGCAGAGCACGCCGAGAGGACGAGATTCCCGAAGCTGCTGTGGAAGAGACTTCCGGCGGCGGTGATGAGTGAAGTCATCACCATCCCGGGGGGCGGAAGTTCCGGGGCGACGAGAAGACGGGTGACTTCGGGCGTCTTTCCTTCTGAGACCGAAGCAGTTCGTGGACATCGACAGCTCTGCATCTCACCATGAAGCGACGAGAGCTTCCAAGCTTCTGAGTATGGAGGAGCATCAGAGCCGAGGATTCGAGCTCGCGAACGCAGAGAGGAACTTCCTTCTCTGCGCTGTTTAGGAGATGGAGGATGGCCGCTGAAGCCCTTCTTCGGTTCTCCAGCGGCTGGGGAGTTTGCAGATGCGAACTGCGTACTCTTCGGGTACGTGCGAGTTCTCCTCCGGAGAACATCGCGCTGGATCATCAGCGGGTTCTCAGACTCTTCTCAACGAGAAGAGAAGCACCCTCCGAAGAGGGTGCTTCTCGCTTGGTTGGGAGTGGTGAACAGGTTTAGAACTCGTTCTCTACCCATTCTCGCCCCATATGCTCGACCTTGAACCTCTGCAATCTGTCGGGTGTGTGTTCCGGGAGTGTTCTTGGTGAGCGCTTTGACTTCGAAGAGAGTTTAGAACACTTGACATACGTCCACCGCGAGTAGACAATCGAGCGAAGAAATCAACCAGGCTGCGAAGACGGTTCGAGGTGGCGAAGGCATGTCAACCCAGAGTGGTCCTCTAGACAGGAAACTAAACCGCTTGCTCCAGGCGTGGCCGTCCGGAGCAGTCTTCACGCAGAGAAAACTCGCCGAACTGGCCATCTACAGGCAGCTCATCAGCAAGTACACACGCCACGGCTGGGTCAAGAGGCTCGGGACCGGAGCCTATGCGCGAGCGGGCGATACGGTTAACTGGCGGGGCGGGCTCTACGCTCTCCAGACACAACTGGGCATGACAGTCCATGTGGGCGCCGACACCGCGTTGACTCATCTTGGGCGAGCGCACTTCATTCCGCTCGGATCGCCACAGCGCGTCATGCTGATCAGTGATCAGGCGGAGCAGCTGCCGGTGTGGTTTCGGCAGTATTCGTGGAACGCCGACCTCAGACATCACTGTCTCAACCTGTTCGATGCAATTCCGGACCAAGCGAGCGCACAGATGAGCCACAGTGGTTTCCAGATCCTCCTCTCAAGTCCTGAACGGGCTATCATGGAGCAAATCCGCCTCGTACGCACGAATGACGGGATCGACTACGCCCTTGAACTCATGAATGGCTTGTCCACACTTCGCCCGGATGTCGTCCAGGCATTGCTTGAGGCCTGCCGGTCGATCAAGGTAAAGCGGTTGTTCCTGTGGGCCGCGGAGACCGCACAGCACCATTGGATGGAGCAACTCGATCCGGACAGAATCGATCTCGGGAAGGGCAAGAGGCAGCTATACAAGGCTGGGAGTTTGGACACCAAGTACCAGATCACCGTGCCCCCGGCAAAGGAGTCGCCGGATGTTTGATCCGCGCTACGAGGCTCAGGTTCGCTTGCTGCTCCAATGTCTTCCGCTCTTGCGCGGGCACTCAGACTTCGCCCTCAAGGGAGGCACGGCCATCAACCTGTTTGTGGAAAGCATGCCACGCGTTTCCGTGGACATCGATCTCACATACCTTCCACTCAAGCCTCGAACTGAAACCTTGGCGGCAATCGATGTGGGACTTCGGGACCTGAAGCACGCGATGGTTCAGCGCATCCCCAACGTGACTGTCGAGGAGCAGCGCTCAAGCGGGCAGGTTGTACGCTTGCAGGTTGCTGGCCCGGAGACAAGCATCAAGATCGAGCCGAATCTGATCTTCCGCGGCTCCGTCTACCCACCTGAGGAAAAGGATCTCTGCGCCAAGGCACAGCAACACTTCCAGGCGTCTGTCCGCGTGCAAACGCTCAACGTGGCGGACCTGTACGGTGGGAAACTGTGCGCAGCGCTGGATCGCCAGCACCCGCGGGACTTGTACGACATCGCCCTTCTTCTGAACGACCTCGGCATCACGTCTGACATCCGTCGTGCATTCGTCGTCTATCTCGCTGGGCACAATCGGCCGATGAGCGAATTGCTCCAACCCCGGTTGAAGGACATCTCCGCGCTGTACGACGAGCAATTCGCCGGCATGACCGACCGTGAGATGTCGCTCGGTGAGCTCGCTGTAGTACAAGCCGAGCTACCGACGTTGCTGCGACACGCTCTCGATGACGATGAGCGTGCGTTCCTCATCTCACTGAAGCGTGGTGCGCCTAAGTGGAATCGGTTGGGAATTGAGCACATTGCGCAGCTTCCCGCTCTTCAATGGAAGCTCCTCAACATCCGACGCATGGAGAAGGAGAAACACCTAGAAGCCTTGGGGAAGCTGCAAGAAGTCCTCTCCTCCTGAGCGTTCCAATTGCCGAGTCAACCTGAGACCGCCTGCGTCTCGTTTGCGCTTCGAGCGGCTGGCTGGCAGCGCTTTCGTGGGTACTGCAACTACTGCAAGAGCAAATGGAAACTGCCTATGGCAGGGCCTTTCCGAGTTGGTTGGTAGATGGAGGATACCTGGCTGCTCGTTCGAGCAGCTTGCGGGTTTCGCGCGGCGAAACTCGTAGCACGACTCCGGTCTCGGTTCTCCAGCGGCTTGGGAGTTCGCTTCGCGAACTCCCGTCCTCGGCCTGGCGGTCCTCACCGACTCTCCCAAAGCAGAGCCCTGGGAGCAGTAGCTCCTCAGGGCTCGGTTTTGAGAGTGGTGGACAGGTTTAGAACTCCGTTGGCCACATAACCACTCGTCTTGTGGCCAAAGCTCCTGTCGGAAGCCGCGCTGGGGATGTGCAACACGGACGTGCATCGCCACGTGGTGACCAACGTCTACATCACGGAGCCCTAGCGTGACGACAATCCCATCTAGATGCAGGATGTGGCAGTTGAGGAGGGGGCTCGCGACTGATCAGTTATGGCTGGAGCGTGGGCGGAAGAAGCCGGTACTTGCTCCTGTAGGTGGTGCCGCATTGCGGGAGACTGGGGCAAGCGGCGGAGCACCGAGCAACTTCCGCTAGACTCAACCGAAGCGTCCTTGGAGGTAGTCCGCCACGCGCTCGTCCTGCGGCGCTTCGAAGACTGACTTCGTCGGACCAAACTCTGCCAGCTCGCCACCGGCGAGAAGAACGGCGACGCTGTCGCTCACGCGGCGTGCCTGCTGCAAGTTGTGCGTGACGATGATGACGGTTAGCTCTTCCGCCAGTTCTCGAGCCGTGTGCTCGATACGATCGCTCGCCTTGGGATCGAGTGCCGAGCAGGGTTCGTCCATGAGGAGGATCTTCGGCGAGACGGCAAGCGCCCGAGCGATGCACAGCCGCTGCTGCTGTCCACCTGAGAGAGAGAATGCGCTGTCCTTCAACCGATCCTTCACTTCGTCCCAGAGCGCAGCTCGATGGAGCGCATCCTCGACAATCGGCGCCAGCCTTTTCCGGTTCCGCAGGCCGTGGATCCTCGGTCCGTAGGCTACATTGTCGAAGATCGACTTCGGGAAGGGGTTCGGTCGCTGGAAGACCATGCCAATCTTGTGGCGCAACACGACCGGATCGGTCTTGAGCAGATCCTCTCCCTCAAAGACGATCTTCCCGCTGGCCTTGGCGCCGGGGACGATCTCGTACATTCGGTTGAGCGCCCGCAGAAGCGTGCTCTTGCCGCACCCGGACGGCCCCATGATGGCGGTCACGCCGTCCTTGGGGATGCCCAGCGAGACGTCCCGGAGAACCTGGTTCTTGCCGTAGAAGAAGTCCAGATTCCAGATACCAATGATCGTCTCGCCACAGAAGCTGCGCTTCACCCATGCGCGCGTCGCATCCACTTCGATGTCCCTCTCTCTCACACAGTCTGGGATCCGCGATTCGGCGTGTTCTACCATGCCTTCTTCCTCCTCACACGCGTGCGCCAGATGATGGCCGTCAGGTTCAGCAGCGTAACGACGATCATCAGGACAAGGACGGTGCCGTATTGGATGTGTCTGGTTTCGTTGTAGTGCTGGCTGATCTTGATCAGCCCGTAGAGGTGATAGGGGAGCGTCGCGACCTTCTCGAACAGCGAGTGCGGCCAAGGGTCGGTCATCATGAAGGCGGTCGCGGTGAACATGATCGGTGCCGTCTCGCCGATGGCGCGCGCCATGCCAAGGACTGAGCCGGTCAAGATGCCCGGGATCGCCGTCGGCAGAACCACCGTACGGATCATGTACCATCGCGTCGCCCCAAGGGCGAGCGCTCCCTCACGAAAGGACCGGGGCACCGCCCGCAGTGCCTCTTCCGATGACCGAATCAGGATTGGAAGCGAAAGCATCGCCAAGGTGCACATGCCGGAGAGGAGCGAAACGCCGAAGCCGAGCGCCACGACAAACAGGCCGAGGCCGACGAGGCCGAAAACAATCGACGGGACGCCGGCCAGCGTGTTTACGCCAACTCGGACGGCACGCAGCCACCACCCCTTCCAAGCGTACTCAGAGAGCCAGATGGCAGATCCGAGCGCGAAGGGCATCGCGACCAGAAGCGCACCGCCGGTCATGAAGACTGATCCAAGGATCATCGGCGCGATGCCGCCTTCGCGGGCCAGGTTGCTTGGAGCCGCCGTCAGGAACTCCCAGCTGATCGCCGATGCGCCCTGGCTGATGACCCAGTAGAGGATGAAGGCCAAGAAGAAGAATCCGAACAGAGAGCCAATCCCGAGGAGCGTGAAGGCCGACCACTGGGTGATCGAACGCTTCTTCCGCCCTTGCATCAGGGCCTGCTCCTTCTGAGTCTCGAGGTGCTCGTTAGTCATCGCTAGCCCTCCCGGATCCCTTGGCGACGGAGCAGGCGAACGTGGAACCACTCGGCCGTCCAATTCATGATGAGCGCAATCAGAAGAAGCATGGTGCCCAGCGCGAAGAGGGCGTGGTAGTGCGCCGAGTAGTGAACCGATTCCGCTATATCAAGCGCGATCCCGGCCGTCAAAGGCCGTATGGAGTCGAACAGGTTCCAAGACAAGAAGGCGCTGTTCCCGGCGACGAGGAGGACGGCCATCGTCTCGCCGACGGCGCGCCCCATTCCCAGGATGGCCGCTCCGATGATTCCCGAGGAGGCCGACGGAATGAGTGTCCGCCAGATCGTCTGCCACTTGGTCGCCCCCAACGCCAGCGACGCTTCGCGGTACGTCTTGGGAACGGCGTGAAGCGCATCCTCAGCCAGACCTGCAATTGTCGGAAGAGCCATGATGCTGAGGATCAGCGCCGCGGCGAATCCGTTCTGCCCACTGATGACGTTGAAGTTCTCCCGCACCCATGGCGCGATCACGATCAGGCCGAAGAAGCCGTAGACGATCGACGGGACGGCTGCCAGAAGCTCAAGGACCGTCTTGAAGATGTCCTTCAGCCATCGTGGGCCGACTTCGCCGACGAAAACAGCCGCGCTGAGGCCAAATGGGACAGCCATGGCAATGGCGGCGAGCGTGATCATCGCTGTGGCGACAATCATCGGAATCATGCCGAAGAACTGGTGCTTGTAGCTTGCCGGGCTCCATCTCGACGAGAAGAGATCCCACAACGTTGTCGGGGCGTAGTGCTCACCCCACTTGGAGACTGTCCCAAGCTCCTCGGGCACGAGCTTCATCTTTCCAACGAACGGAGCCGCCTGGGCGATGATGAAGTAGAGAATGGTGCCGAGCGCAAGTAACGAGGCCAGCGCCAGCGCGAAGAAGACATACCGATCCACGTTCCGGTTCTTCATCCGGATCCTGAGCTCAGGCTCCTTCTGCCCCCCGGATTCCGCCACAATCCCCCCACGTCTTGCCCTCTTGCCGAGCCTGTCAAGCTATCAAGAGATCTCCCTCAGTATATATATCTTGGCCGTTCAATCAAGAACTACGCCGTTGTTCGAACGCTCAGCGTGACCGCGCGATCCATCCAGCTCCTTCAGTGGTTCCTGGGTTTCTTCCGTCTTCCGCTCAAGAGCCCCACCCCCGGCCGAAGGCGGGGGTGGGGCATAGCTTCTCTGTGTCGATGACCACGCGGGGCCACTAGGATTGAGTTCTGTCTAGAAGCCCATGTCGGCGCAATCGCACTCGCAAGCCCACACAGGGATGAACTTCTCGGCGAGCGTGGCACATCCACCGACGGCACCCATGAAGGCGTCGACAACTGTAGCGACGTCGCCCTGCGGGATGCCGTTCGTGGAGATGAAGAGCGCGCGACCGATCGGATAGGCGGACGAGGCAAGCTCAACGCCATCAACGGTCAGAACCTTGACGCCCTCCTGGAAGGCGAGGCCGACGTAACCGATGGCGTTTGAATTGCTGGCGACGAGTTCTTGCATCTCAGGGTTCCCGGCAACGACGGTCACCTGAGTGCCCGTGTAATCGGCGTCGTCGAGGACGATCTCGGTCCAGACGCCGTAGGTCCCCGACGAGGTGTCGCGCGAACCGAAGAGGATCGGCTCATCGTTGCCGCCGAGCTCGCTCCAGTTCGTGATTTCGCCCATCCAGATGCCGGAGAGCTCCTCCATCGTGATGTTCGTGATCGGGTTCGCCTCGTTGACGATGACGACAATCTTGTCACGGGCAACCGTGTAGATGTAGGGTGTCACGCCGTTCTCGACAGCCTGACCGAACTCCGACGTCTTCATCGGGCGGCTGTGCATGGCGATATCGGTCGTGCCGTTGATGAGAGCGGCAACGCCGGTACCGGAACCGGTCGCTTCGATGTTGATGGTGATCGCCGGGTTGTTGACGATGAACCATTGCTGGATGAGCGTGGCAATCGGGCCAACCGTCGTCGAACCGTTGATCTGAACTTCGTCGGGCATCCCGGCGAAACCGAACAGCGACAGCGCCAGAACTCCAACCAGTAGCACACGAGCCTTCTTCATGTATCCATTCTCCGGGTATAGAGTTATTGACCGTAGTATATAGATCGAGCTAGAAATATCAACCCTTTCAAAGCGCTGACGCTAGAGGCAGGACCTAACTGCTACGGATAACGGATGTGCCGATGAAGGCAATTACCTTGCCCAATAAGGATCGCTGCGGTCGGCGGTTCATCAGAAGCTCACGTGAAAGCAGTTGCTCGACCCTGTGGCTCCGGGCACATCCGGCCGAGGCACTAGTACTCTGCGCGCGGTGGTACGGACAGCAAACGAAGTGAGGAGCGACTCACATGCAGGTGAGATCACTGATCTGCCAGAAGGTACGGCATCGAGAGATCGCTCAAAGGAACAGCGATTTGGAGCCTGGGGAACTCGAACCAGCGGCACTGACCGATGATTGTCTCATCGCAATGGTGGGTTTCCACCGGGAAACAGGAGGCAAGGATTCGAGCCTGATAAGGAAGATGAGAACTGCGTTTCCAGCGTTGGCTGGGAGAGGAGGACGGCAACTCGAGTGGTCCCGTGGCTGTCCAGTTGCTTGGGAGTTCGCTACGGCGAACTCGTATCCTTGGCTTGGGGCTTCTCACCCCGCACTCAAACCACAAGCTCCAGAAGCGCTACGGCCTCTGGAGCTTGTGGTTGGGAGTAGTGGACAGGTTTAGAACTCCGTTAGCTACCTAACCACTCGCCTCATGACCTGAGCTCGTGCCGAAAGCCGTGCTAGCTCGATCTAGAACGCATTCGTGCGTTGCGTCCTGCCAACCGATGTCTCCAGTCAGGCCGGCACATCCGCCGAATGCACTGTTGGGATCCCATCTTTCGCCACTGATTGCCAGACGCCCTCTGCCAGCAACACCTGGCAATCCTGACATTGCGTTTGGACCGAACCCAGGCGGGAAGGTCAGTGCGCGTGGTTGGGCAGGCGGTGTCCTACTCTACTTGTCGAACCTGACGTTCACGATTCGCAGTAAGGGTTCTGATAGATTAACATGAATGGAGGCATATGCGCTTCTACTACTACGAAGGGCGCTCACTGTCAGTGCGAAGTCAAGCAGCATGGCTCTCTCGGCATCAGGTCCCACCGGCAACGGTTCGCGGTTGCGAAACTGCCGGTTGAACTCCAGTGGCTCATTGCCGATGTTTACGTCGCGGGCGCAAACCTTCACCGTCCGTGAAATGAATTCTCGAGTGCTGCGGTTCCGAGTGTACCAATCCACCCACATAAGGCTCAGGTCCTGTGGGGTGCAGTCGTTCCGCAGCTTAGTCGCAAAGGGACTCAGCGTGATTGTCTCCCCGTCGTTCTGCATGTCTGTCGGGATTCCCGGGACAACGCTCGAGACCGAGGCAGCGAAGTTTGCAACAGCTGAGCAGTTCCGCTCTCCAAAGAGGGTACCTGCGAGGGACTCGGTGAGCCAAGCGTTGCCGTTGATCTCTTCTGCCAACTTGGAGAGCAGCGCGCCGCTCCCGATGTTGAAGAGGGGGCTCGTGCCGGGAATAAAGGTGAGGAGAGCGCCAAGTGTAGTCGCAACAGAGCTGCCCGGGTTCACATATGGTGCATTGTTGTATGCGTAGAGATTGATATTTGCAGCTACCTCGGCATGGAACGCTAGTCCCGCAGACTGCAATCCACCTGTCCAGATCTCCGGTGGTCTTGTACGTAGTGCGATGGGAGCGTTCGTATACCCCGCTGTGGCGGCCACAATCTTGTTGCTGGCAAGCATGAAGGGATCGTCCTCTGTGAGTGGAACCGATGACGTGCGGATCCACGGCGACCACCCGTCGATAAGAGGAGTGTGTGCCGATGCAGCTGCACTTCCGTTTGCGCTCCCACTGATCTCCGCTAGAATCCCTGCCTTGTCGCACCAGCACAGGCCACCTCGGGAAAAGCATTTGACTGTGTCCGTGAAGACCCCAGGGAACTGGTAGGTCACTCGCGTTTCCCCGTGTGAAGTTGATGTGTCGTAGCAGTCTTCGGTCGTCCTCGAACACGCTTCCTCCACGTACGGGCTGAAGGTTCCCCGCCACTCGGGTGGCTCCTTGAATGCGGCGACTACCTCGAACAGCTTGACTCGTACGACCTCACTGTACGTTGGCCAATCGTCTTCCCATAGCGCTTGCGCGTCAGCGCCAATACGGATCGTGCCAATCCCAGCACCGAAATTCCCTCGCAGCTTGAGGCGGCGCTGCGTGTGGGTAGGGGTCAACGCGGCAACGGCAGTCTTGTATTCGTCTGTCTCGGATACGTCGAGAGGTCGCAGACGCACAACGAACTGACCCTCTTGGTCGGTTGTCCCACGTATCGCTACACTGCCGTCTGCGCAAGATAGTTGATCTGTGCTGTCGAACGCCGCAATCCGCTCGCCGCTCTCGTTCCGAAGAGTAGAGTAAACGGTGACCTCTTGATTAACGGCGGGCTCGTTGGAACCGTAGTGGCGTGCAAGAACCGTGATCTCCACAGCTCTTCCCTTGCCGCTCACTGGGTTGATGGGAAGCAGCGGGATGCCATTGTCATCACCGAGATTCTGCGCGAGCTGCTCTACTTCATTCCTAGCCGTGACGCTCACCTGAATCGCCGCTTGTGCGCTCTCAGAGGCAATCTTCATCAGCTCGATGACTTCTGGGAGCAATTGAGTTTCTGTAGCAGCACAGACCTTCCATGTTTCACTCGGCCGGAAGGGAAGCCCGTAGGTCCGACCGTCGACTCGTGCAGGGGTCAGTCCCTGTCCTCCGCAGATGAAGGCACCTTCCAGAAGCTCCTCAGTGTAGGAAGACAAGTCCAGAATAGCTCCCGCTTCCGCCAACTCACGCAGCCAGCTGTGGTGGATCATCAGCACATCAGCTAGGTGGTTGCCCGCCATGTGTCCCACCACAATGAGCTGCTTCAGTTGCCCGCTCGGGTACGGTTTGATTTCCGCGTCTGCGCCCGAGCAGATGGTCCTGAACTCCTCCAGGATCGTGGACCAGTCCTCTTCACTTCCTTCGACTGTCGCTATCGTCAAGGTCTTCGCGCCTGCAGGCGCCGAGAGCAGTACGGCCGTAACTACCACCAGAAGCAGGACATGGAGCGCTTCGCGAATACCGAGTCCGCTGGGCACGTGTCTTCCTCTAGTAAACTCCTTGTGAGTCAACTAGCTCAATCCCGTACGATTCATATGCCGAGTATAGCACACGGCAGAACAGCATCGCATCAATGTGCATCCACGTCCGATTCAGTTCAGGCAGAAGTCCAAGATCGACATGAGTTAGCGTCTAGGGGAGGGAGCGAAGATGCGCAAATCGAGGTTCTCTGAGACCGAGATCGGATCTACGGTTTGGAGCCTGTGGAACTCGAACGAACCGCTTCATCTGACGATTCTCACCTGACGCAAACGGGCTTCTAGCGTAGGAGCAGGAGTCTGCGAACCCGCTAATTGAGACAGCAACTGCGTTTCGGCGCTGGTTGGGAGATGGAGGATGGCAACTGAAGCGGTTTGCCCGTTCATCAGTTGCTCGGGAGTTCGCTGTCGCGAACTCCTATCGGTGACATGGGGGTTCTCACCACGCTCACCCAAAGAAGAAACGCCCTCGAATGAGGGCGCTTCTACGTTGGTTGGGAGTGGTGGACAGGTTTAGAACTTCTGGCTAGCAGTCTCCTGACAGACGCTCTTCCTTCCAGCGCTGACCCAAGGCTGCCTAGCGGCCCTGCAATCCCTTCTTACTCTCTCGAGCCCAATACGGGAGTCGCAATGGGCTGGTTCGCCCAACATCATGCCACGAGAATACCCCTGAGCCTTTGCGAGGCCTTCTCCGCAAGGACTGGAACAAAGCCCGAGAAGTGTGTCAGAATGGGAACGTACTCGGGAGGCATGCGATGGAGCAGAGCGATCGCAACACAGATGGCAGAGAGAAGGTTGCGCCTTCAGTGACGAGGGCTCCCGCCGGCATCCCACGCGCAGCAGGCCAGCTCAGGGTGTTCTTCGGGTATGCCCCCGGGGTCGGCAAGACACACGCGATGCTCGAAGCCGCGTCGCGGGCCGGAGCTTCAGGCCGGCGGGTCCTGGTCGGCCACGCCGAGCTCCACGGGAGCGCGGATCTCGAAGCTCTGGTGCACGATCAGGATCTGCTCCACGATGGCCCG
>Ga0180438_10006684_pt1 | contig 15513 bp, 14 predicted proteins | sample SS_ome_12_FD_132455 | JGI IMG/M metagenome (GOLD analysis project Ga0180438, IMG submission 132455) | Hypersaline lake sediment archaeal communities from the Salton Sea, California, USA - SS_3_D_2 metaG | ecosystem: Environmental > Aquatic > Non-marine Saline and Alkaline > Hypersaline >...
CTCGAAATCGCCCCCATACCGAACCAGTACGACCAGGTGACCGTCAAGACCTGGCTCACGATACTCGGCAAGGGCACTGCCCCTCCGGGCGCTTTGGTGGATACCCCACCGTTTGATGCGCGGCTCATGATGAGCGGCCCCTGGCCGGACTGGACGTACTGTGCTCTCAGGGACAACGGCATGGCGCCGGGCACGTTGGAGCTTAACCCGCTTGCGCAGTATCGGGACATCGAGGCCACCATCAAGGACAACGGGTATTTCCAGGTTCGCAACGCGACCGGCAATCTCCTCTGTGAGGTGGACAGCGGGGGAGGCTACTTCTGGACCGACAGCACTTCGGGCACGGCCGTCCGTGCGTATGCCACCGCCTCAAGCGGGTTGACGTACGGCTTTTACGGCCTGAGCAACTCCACATCAGGCAAAGGTGTCCTTGGCTTCGCAGGCGCATCAACCGGTGATGCATGCGGAGGGTTGTTCTCGAGCATGAGCACATCGGGCAAGGGCGTCGATGCCTTCGCATCCGCCTCAACCGGTGAGACATACGGAGGGCACTTCCGGAACTGGAGCACATCGGGCATGGGCGTCTATGCCGCCGCCCTCGCCTCAACCGGGCAGACATACGGAGTCCACGGCCTCAGCCAGAGCACGTCCGGCACAGGTGTATGTGGCCACGCATCTGCCTCAAGTGGGAACACATACGGAGGGCACTTCGAGAGCGACAGCACATCGGGCATAGGTGTATATGGCAACGCCTCGGCCACAACAACTGGGGACACATACGGCGGATACTTCCAAGCCGACAGCCAGCATCAAGGCAGCGCAGGGGTCTATGGGAACGGCGGATATACGGGCGTTCACGGTCACGCCAGCGCCGGCGGCCTAGTGGATTCGTACGGAGGATACTTCGAGAACTATTCGGTAGGGGGCGCCGCAGTTCAGGCATCGGCCCTCTCTTCAACTGGCCAAACGAGAGCAATTTCAGCCTATGTGGACTCCTCGGACGGCTACGCCGGATACTTCTTTGGTGGCCGCGGGGTTTATATAGTGGGAGACCTCTTCTGCAACGGCACGAAGAACTTCGTTCAGCAGCATCCCACAGATCCCACGAAGGAGATCGTCTACGTTGCCATCGAGGGGCCGGAAGCCGCCACCTTCATCCGTGGCACGGGTGAGCTTGTGGACGGCAAAGCCGAGATAGCCCTTCCCGAACACTTCGGCCTGGTGACATGCGACGCAGGCATGACGGTCAACCTGACTCCCGTCGGAGCCTGGCTACAGCTTTACGTCGAGCAGAAGTCAACTGGACAACTGATAGTGCGTGAAGCTTCGGGCAAGAGCGGGACGTTTGACTACCTAGTCCAGGGAGTACGCAAAGGCTACGACAACTTCCAGGTAGTCCGCGACCGCCGTCCCGAACCCGAGGATGATACCCACACCGCTGCGCTGGAAACGGACGAGCCCGCCAGATCCATGTGAGGGACAGCACACCAATACAAGTGAATAAATGGCACACGCGCACTTGCCGTGCTGGCATCTCCGACCCTCTCGGCAGGTCAGCGCACTCGCGACGAAGTTGGGATGCGGTCTCTTAGAAGCAGATTCATTCGACTCTCGCACCCACTCCCCGTCCCCCCTCACCCGGGCTCAGTCAAGCGTGTGCCATTCCGGTTCGCAGATCACTTCGAACGACCCCACGTTCACCGTGGCCTGAACCTGAAACTTCCCCTTCAGCCCTCTGGGCATTTTCCCCGAGTACCTGCATACCCCCCCGCAGCTGTACTCAAACGCACCTCCGCGGACTGCCTTGCCCGACTCGTCCAGTATCTTGAACCTCTGCCGATGGACGAAAGCCTTCCCGTCCTTCAGACCTCCCGGCTCATATCTCTCGCCCGCCTTCCCAATCAGGTACAGATCGACCACAAGCTCTTCCTGCCCCTGCCTTCTCACTTCCGTTTTCGCCCTCAGCGGCTCCCCCAGGTTCAAAGACGACGTCGCGCCGGAGCGAACGCTGAACCCGTTCACTCCCCCCGTCCCGCCGTAGCAATTCAGCTTCCACTCGACGCCTCTCTCATCCGTTTTCTGAATGGTGATTCGCTGAATGACATAGTCGCCGACCGCCATCTCCGCTATCCCCGGCCCTCCCTTGTGCTTCCAGGCCCCGCTGTCCGAAAAAAGCAGCATCTCCACCGTCGTCCTTTCCGCCATTTCCAGCTCGAGCTTCCCCATCTCCGGGTCGGCCTTCTTGAAGCTCACCGATGAACCGTTGGCCGCTGCCTTCACGCTGTAGTATGTGCCGTCTACCCGGAGGAACTTCACTAGCGGAAAAACCTCCGTCTGCCCGTATGGCTCGATCTTTCCGTCCATATCCAAGTCGATCCCTATGCGATCCGTTTTCGCAAAAGCCTCCAGCCCGTTCGGAACAACGCACAGAAGACCCTTTCCGCCGCCTCTGTCATCCGAAGCGCTGCGCGCTCCCAAGCGGCTCTCCGTCGAGAACGCCCCGTCGTAACGCCCGTCGTAATCGCCGTCCACAATCCCCACCTTGTACGCCTTCCCTCCCAGACTCACTTGGCCGGACCGGCATCCCGCCGGGAAGCACGTCAACTGGGTGTCCGCGGTCTTATGGAAATAGCGTCCGTGCACCCGGAAGGTCAGCGGCGGCCCTTTCGATCCTCCCGCTGTTCCTACCTTGAACAGCCCGAAGTCCGCGTCGCCGAACGTCATCGACACCATCCCCGTCGCAACTCCCGCATGCCCTTCCTCGTCACGGAAATCCTTATCCCCGTCCGTGTCAACGTAGAGCTTGGGCGGATCCGGTTTATGATCCAAAATCATGAGCACTTCTCGTTGCCCGAATTTCACACGGTAGTAGTGGCTGTTTGCGGACATCCCTTTCGGCACGCCCGAGATCTCCGGATAGCGCTGTTTCGAGCACGAAGCCGGGGCGCGGACCCCGCTCGCCATCGGGTGGGTCGGCTTCGAGATCTCCTCGTGTCTCAGCGGGAACTCGCCCTGCGCCCACGCCGGCGGGAACACGAGACACAGCACCGCCCCCAGCACAGCAACGAGCCTCGCCTCTCTCATTTCTATGCCCCCTCGTTCAATCCCGGGCCCGACTGCGTCTTGCACTTACTCCTCTTTCACGCCGCCAACCATGACAGCCCCACCCGCCGCCGGCTTCTCAACTGCTCCCGCAGCCATGGGCACCATAGGGGCGCTGCCGGAGCCTCGCATCCCGCCCTGCGCGGCACCGCTCGGCATCTCCACCGATGGCGCCATGGGCGCCGCTCTTTCGGAGTCCGCCGCCCCAACCGCAGCCGCCGGCGCGACAGCCCCGGAAACTTGAGGCACGCCCGCTTCGCCTGCCGTCGGCTCCGCCTCCACGTCGCCGGTCCGTGCCAGCAAATATGCCGTCGCCCCTCCTGCCAGCAGAATCCCACCCACGATCGCCAGAATCACTTTGCCTACCGTCACCTCTGCACCTCCTTCGCTTATAAGCACCGGCGCATGCCGGGCCGCCGATGAGACCAAATGGCGCGCCGCCTCACCAAGCCCGAGCTTCAGAGCGTCGAGCCCCAGTTTCCCGCAAACTGAACCCGCTGGCGCTGCACCCAGTATCCGCATTGCGAATTTCTCGTCCGGCTTGGCCCTGCGGATGTTGGCCTGTATCTGTGAAGTCATGAACCCCACGTGCATCGCTCGCGACGTTACGCGCAGATGCTGCTTCGCCCGTTCCACTCGCTTCACCACCGCCGCCTTGCTTATCCCCAGGTCTCTCGCCGTCTCGGCGTGCGTCTGTCCCTCGAAGTAATGGAGAACCAGCGGCACCCGCAGGCTTTCCGGCATACTCTCCATCGCGTGCCTGACGATTGCCAGCTCCTCCCTTGTCTCCGCCACGTCCTCGGGCCTCTTCCCGCCTGACCGCACCGGCCTACGGTCCAGCTCGGCTCTCAGCGCCCGCCGGTACGTCTCCGACCTCTCCCACCGATTGCACAGGTTGTGCGTGATCCTCCGTATCCACGCCGCAAACTTCGAACCCGACCGCAGTTGACCAAGGTTCTCCAAGCTCACCAGAAACGCCTCCTGCGCGATGTCCCCCGCCCTGTCCGCGTTGCCCAAACGGCCGTACGCAATCGCGCACACCAGATTCTGATAGCGCTGCACCAGCACACCGAACGCCGCACGGTCGCCCTTTCGGGCCTCCGCCACCAGCGCCTCGTCCGTTTGCTTTCCCAAGCTCATGAGCCGCCTGCTCCCGTCTTGCCTCACTATACTAGAGCCACAAAACCCCCAACCACGACACGAAAAAACCGCCGAAATCTCATCCGAGATGCACCCGCGCCGCCTCATAGGTGGAAAGACCCGCTCCCCCGCCATCTCCCCACTGCACGAACACCCTTAGGGCAGTTCGCTCCCCGCGGAGGCACCAACGTGGAACTTCTCCCCCCACGTCAGCCTCGCCGCCCGCCCCTTTTCGAAAAACCGCCGAAAAGACCCCTTGTAGTGCGGCATGATCGTGATCACACCGTGCGTCGGCTTATGCCCGAACTCATACTCATGGCACGGGACCAGAATCGGCTGCACTATCTTCTCCACGTCGGGAATCATGCTCTTCGGCCAGTGAATCGGCACGAACCACATGTCCACGTTCCAACCCTCGGCCGCCGCCTCTTCCAGCCATCCGGCGAAATGCTTCCCCCGATTGTCCCCGTGATGCAGAAACGTAATCCCCTCACGCGTCCGAATCAGATACACGTTGTTCTGCGCGTCGTACTTCGGCACTGATACCCAATTCCCCGCCTCGTCATTTCTCATGTACTGAACCCCGTCGAAGATGCGCACCGTCAGCGTCCCCACACTCTCATCCGTATCCGGCTCCAACACCGTCAGCTTGCTCGCAAACTCGTTGCGCTGCCAGTGTTCCTTCAACTGCTGCGGCACCACCACGACCTTCCCCGCCTCGATCATCGCCTTCGCCAGCGCAAACGAAGCGTGGTCGTAATGCCAGTGCGTGACGAACAGCACGTCCGCCAGCTCGGCGAAACGCTTTCGCATCCCATCCGTCCACTTGAACTTGAACTCCGCCGCATCCTCAGGCGACCCGTCGATATCCTTGAACGGCCCCTCCACCGCGTCTACCGCAAACACGCACTCCGCCGTCCTCACCAGGAATCCCGACGAATAGAGCTTCCACACCGTCGCGCCCGCCTTCACCTCCGTCGTCTCCGCCTCCTCCAGCGCCTTATTCATCCGCCGCAGGTAATACGCGAGCAGGTCAGGATTAGCCGTCTCCTCCTTCCCGTCCCAGTAGATCGTGTCCGGCGCGAGCGCCCACTCATCGAGCGCCCTGTAGTACTCCTCCCTGTCCGCGTTATCCCCAAGATGGGGTGGGGCGGACTCCAAGCCCTTCTCGATCTCCTCCAACGCCATAAGCTCCTCTCCCTGCGCGCACGCCGTCCACGCAAACACCGCCAGCGCCGCTGCCGCGATCCTCAATGCATCCATCATATCCACATTTCCTCCGACGGCGCATGTCGACTTTCTAACGCCACGGCCCATCTTCATTCTTCGTGGACCTCGTCCACGGGCCCCGAGTGGCCCCGCTTCGATAGGACCATGTTACCAGGAAGCCGCTTCGTTTTCCCCAAAATGCGGCGTCGGCCATTTTGCTCTCAACTACCTCTTCGTCGCCGACCCTTCCGCCGCTGCCTTTTCGGCCTTCTTCCCGACCTTCGTCACCGGCATCACTATCTCCACCTTCATCTTCGAGTAGTCGCCCGTCATCGCGTTGGTCAGGTATGTTTCGCTCGGCCCCTCGGCTCCCACGTATCCGTGCTCGAACACCCACCGCGCCATGCCCGCGTAGATCGGCCCCGGATCCGCCATTCCCTCGGGCTTCACCCCAACCACCGCCTCAGTCGCCGCCATGACCTTCACGTCGGTGAATTCTCCCAGCGTCCCTGCCAGCTTCAGCGCCTCTTTGCCCACCGGTATCCGTATCTCCGACAGCCAGTGCTCGCTCGACACCCGCATCGGGTTGTTCAGGTACGAGATCGACATGTTCCCTTGCGGCGCAATCCCCTTCTGCCCCGCCAGCGCGAACAGCTTCCCGATCGCCGGTCCTACAGTGTCGTAGCTCCCACGCCGCAGCGTGTACAGCACCGCCTGCTCCTCCACCTTCCGAACCGAAAACGAGAACTTCGTATCCGACTGCGCGAAAATCTGGACGACGCACACACCTACCACCAGCGCCGCAGCCGTCACGCCCAACCATGCTTTCTTATCCATCACAACGTCCTCCTTCCGATGATCCGCTTCCTCACATCACTTCGACAGACTTGCTTCATCGCGCTCTAACTGACTCCTCCCGCCTCACCTCCTTCGATGATCCCTCTCAGCGCCTCGACGTGCTCCCCGAACGCCGCCCGCCCCTTCGTCGTCGCGCTGATGAACGTCTTCGGCTTCCGCCCCACGAACCTCTTCTTCACGCTTATGTATCCCGCCTCCTCCAGCTTCTGCAAGTGCGCCCCCAGGTTCCCGTCCGTCACCGCCAACAGGTCTCGCAGGTACACGAAGTCCACCTGCTCCTTCGGATTCAGCGCGTCCAGGCACGCCATGATCCGCAGCCGCACCGGCTCGTGTATCACCCTGTCCAGCTCCGCCATCCCTACCTCCATCGCTTCCGGATGAAGAGTCCCGTTCCGATCAAAGTCCCCCCGCCTGCACCTGCCATCCAGAACCAGAAGTACGGTTCCAGCAGAAGCAACCCGATGACAACCAGCCCTGTCACCCCCAGCCCCAGCCACACCATGAACCGGTCAAGCCACAGCCCCATCACCACGTACGCGAACATCGGAACCGTGAACATGATCCCCCCGAAGTGCTTCGAAAACGCTATCCCTTCCTCCATGCTCCTTATCTTGACGAACGGGAACAGCAGCCACAGCCACAATCCCACGTACAGAAACATGAACAGCCAGAAAAACCCCAATCGCCTGTCTGTGGGGCTGCTGACGGGACTCTTGAACTTCGCAACCAGCCCCGTGACCGTCACTCCCACTGCCAGCAGCCCGAACCAGATCCACTGACACTTCTCCAGAAAGAACTCGTCGCCCATCGACCCCAGAATCCATATCACCCCCCACACGATGAACAGCACGTCCCCGCCCCCGTAAGCCACCATCTTCCTCGTCCGTTCCGCAGTCTTCTTGATCTGTGCCAGCGACTCCTTCGCATCCTCCGGCGTCACTTCCATCGATTCACTCTCCTCCTCCATACCCGTTTACACCTATGCGCAGAGCACTCTGCACTACAGAGTACCACACCAACCACACTCCATCAACCCCAATTTGGGAAAAATTCCTGCCCCTCTTTCCGGCTAGCCAGACTCTCGGGGGGGCAGCTCAGCAGGCGTTAGCCAGAATCGCCTTCAGCTTCCGCGCGAGATTCTCTCCCATATTGATCATCCCGTTGTCCGCGGGATGGATGAGGTCGGGAGTGAATCCGCCCAGGTCAGTCAGGATCTCTGGGCCTTCGATCAGGTGAACCTTCGGATGCGGGCATTCCCGCACCGCTCGCCGCAGCGCCTCGCGGTACTCCTCGCTCGTCCCCAGGTCGCCCTCGGGAACAAACTGCTCCCCGAAGTCCCGGAAGTGCGGGTAGATCGTTATGCATGCCACCGGCCTGTTCGTGTTCGACCCGGCCACGGTATTCACCATGTACGAAACCCGCTCGTAGAACTCTTCGAGAGAAAACCTCGCGCCCATCATGTTGACCGAAAGCGCCAGCGTCGCGATGTCCCAGTCCTGGCGCGAGCCGATATGGTCCGCCAGCTCCTTCTCGCAGAACGCCGTTCCGCCTACGCCCAAATTGACGAGGTCCGCTCCCAGCCGCCGCGCCGTCTGCGCCGCGTAACACAAATGGGGCGAAGTCGCCGCTCCCCCGTGCGTGATCGAAGTGCCGTACGCCAGGTACCGCAGCTTCGGAATCTCCTCCGCCTTCGGCGGCCGCGCGTCTCCCTCGACCCCGTGAAAGAACACCGCCTCGCCCGCCATCATCAATCGCGTAACGCACGGCCAGAACGGCATGTCCTTGTAGAAATCACGCGTCAGCTGATCCAGCCTCGGCCGACGCGGAATCTTAATCGTCACCTTCTCGTTCGTGATGAAGTGCTGCTCCCTGAACTGGAACGGCCCATGAAGCAGCACCACCTGCGTCGTGGCTCCCGACGACAGCGTCACCTCCGCGCTCTCGCCTTCACTCACAAACCGTATCTCCGCGCACGCGGGCGAGAGCATCCGGTTCTGCGCCCCCTGGTTCAAATGAACTCGCACGTTCTCCGGCACTCGTTGCAGCCGCACCCCCTCCCTGCCGGGAACTTCGTGTACCTCCGCGATGTTGTGCATCTCCACGTTCTGATAGATCATGATCCTTCCTTTGCCTCGCCTTCCAGATTGTCGCTCAAAGTTGAGCCTTGTTGACCAAATCCTCGCACTCGGGGTAGTCCCACGGAATGTCCGGATAATCCTGCCACATCTTCACGTCCTGCGTCAGCAGCCCGTACATATCCGGCCGCCGCTGGTGCATCGTCCGCAGGTGCTTCCGGTGATGACGCAGCTTCTTGAGATCGATCGTCGCATGCACGCACCCGTCACCCGGCTCCTTGATCCGCGGAAACAGCCGCATCTCCTCCGGCTCGCCCTCGGCCGAAACGAACCCTCCCGCGAATCCCGTGTTCCGCCCGTTCGTTATGTTCGCGCCCACCACGCACCCGTACGCCCTCGACGCGAAAATGCAGTGCGAGTCCTCTATCATCCCGTTCCGGCCGTTGATCCATAGGATTATCTCCGCTCCCGCGAACGACGTGCATCCCCACGCCTCAGGGAAATACCCGTCGTAGCACTGCAGGATTCCCACCGTCCCGAAATCGAGATGAAACACCTTGACCTGGTTCCCCAGAATCCCCCGCGCCTCGCCGTCCTTGCCCGGCAGTGGCGGCCACCAGTGCGGCGGCGGACCAGACGCCGGATGAGATTTCAGATACCGCCCCAGCAGATTCCCCGACCGATCTACCATCAGCGCCGTCGTTGCCCACTTCGTGCCGTGACTCTCCACCAGCCCCGCCACCGCGTACATCTCGTGCTCCCTCGCCAGCGCGAAAAACTTCTGCACCCGCTCGTGCTCGATCGTGATCCGCTGTCCCAAGACGTACTCCGGGAAAGCCACCAAATCCGACCCATACTCGCTTGCCTTCTCGAAGAATGCCGGCATTCGTTCGATGGCCGACTCCGGGTCCTTCTTGTCCGTAAGTTGCACCATAGTCATCTTGCACTCGTCTTTCATGCTTGTCTCCCGTCGCTAGCGCATCGTCAAATTAATCTCAAGCTCGGACATGGCAGTTCCCAGCCGCCGGCACGCGGCTAGCCACCGGCTGTCGCCTTCGCCGAAATCTCCTCCATAATCGCGCGATTCGATTGCGGCTCGAACGCAAACTCGTTCTTCAGCACTTGCAGCATCGCATCCCCTCTGGCTCGATCGCACCCCAGAATCGCGTCCCCCGCAAAGATCACATCGAAGTCTCTTTCGTACGCTTCGATAGCCGTCAACCCCACGCACGCGTTTGTGGAGAACCCCGCAAGCACCACCGTGTCAATATGCATCTTTCTCAGGACCGACTCCAGCTCCGTCCTGATGAACGCGCTGTGGCGCGTCTTCGTTATCACCACGTCTGTGTAGAACGCGTGGACCTCCGGGTGTTCCTCCGCATCTCTCGTGCCCTCAACCATGGCGGACCTGTCATGCCGCTTCATCCACAGATCCCTCGTGCTCCCGTCAGCCTTGTGCACGGTCAGGACATGAACGATGGGCAGCCGCTTTTCGTGAAAGAAGTCTATCAGCTCATTGGTCTTGGCGATCAACCTCGGCACCCCGGCCACTTTCTCCGCCGTCCCGATCTCCAGGAACCAACGTTGCAGGTCTATCACAACCAATGCCGCCTTCATCTCATCCCCCTCGACATGCTCTCGGTATGTGCATGCACCGGTCATGTCCTCTGCATCTCCCGCGTCGCCTCTTCCCAAAGAGGCAATGAGCCGCGCCAGCCCCAGACGCCGAAGTTCCATGGCACAGGCGGCTCGGCTACTTCCGACAACCTGCCTTCCTCGACGAGCAGTCGCAGAGCAATATCCCTGGCGAGAAAGCCTTCAGCCAGCGGGAATCTTAACCCCATTTCTTTTCCGGCATCGCTCCGTTCCTTCTGCGAGGGCACGGTGACTTCGACATGGATCGTCTCTGCAACTGCATCGCCCGCGCCAACCAGCTTCCCAAGGTCAGAGCGGGAGAGAATCGGGATTCTCAACGAGTACCTTCCGTTCTGAGTGCGCACCGCCGGTGGGTCGCTGGATGTCCATTCCTCCAGTGTCTCACGCAACTCGTCAGCATCGCAGGGTGACATGGACGCCATCTCGTCGAAGGACATCTGTGCGCTCCCCAGCCCAAACACCAGGGGGCGCACACGCAAGCCGAAAAAACACTTGGGCGCCCGTTGCCTCTGCGGCGGCGGGTCGAAATAGCTGAACGTCGCCAGTCCGCCAGTCCGTGGTTCGTCCAAGTCCAGGTTCTGGCAGAATGCCCAGCGCTTCTGCCGAAATCGCGGCCTGCGTCTTTCGTATCCAACATATCCCCACCTGCTTCCGTCTGCATGCAGCGGCGGCACCAGACCCTCTTCTAGGTACTGGGGAAAGAAGCGCACTCGGTCATACACACACAAGTCCGCCACAAGTCCTCCCACTATAATGAGCGACACGCTTTCCCAGGGAAAACGGCTTGAGATCTCACACGATTCGTACGACTCTCGCAAGCCAGGCAGAGAAGAGCGCAAGATCTCTACCTCGATTCCTGCGTACTTCAATCCAATCCCCTCCGAAGCCGTCAAAGCCGCCGCCGTGTAGATGGGCATATTCGCCACCCACTTGCCCGCGTTGCACTCGTCGCGGACGATCAGCTCCCACCTTGCCAATTCGTTTATCCTTTCTTTCACAACCCCTCTGTCCACTCCCAGCGTGTCAGCAATCTCCGGTATTGATCTCGGCTCACTTTGCGTCGCCAGCAGGATCTCCTGAACAGTGCCGTCGCAGGTGAGTTCGCGCCCGAAAGGGATCGACCCCCATATGTCAAACTCAAGCTGCACCATGCTGTGCACCCTCTTCGGCTATCACCGTTCTCATTATGAGACCGTCTCCATGTTGTAGTGCGTCTCCGTGTCTCCTGCCACGCTGGATCCGTCACTTCAGGCTGTAGGCGTGGCCGCCGTCCACTTTGATGACTTGCCCCGTGATCCATCCCGCTAAGCTTGACGCAAGAAACACGATGGCATTCGCCACATCTTGCGGTTGTCCTATGCGCCCCATAGGCAAACTCGCTACCTCCTTCTTCTCGTTCTCCCGCGAAATGTAGCCGGTCTGCACGGGTCCTGGAGCCACACAGTTAACGGTAATGCCCATTGGTCCAACGCGCCCAGCCGCGGCCCGCGTCAGCATCTCTATGGTCGCCTTCGTGGAAGAATATGCTATATGGTTTCCCGCCACTTGAGCACAGTCCTGGCTCACATTGATGATTCTTCCCCACGTCCCGCCGCCCGCATTGTGACGGGTCGCGAACTCCTTCATCATCAGCACGGCACCGCGCGTGTTGACTGCGAAGTACCTGTCGAAGACCTCGCTCGAGGTGGTGAAGACTGTGGTCTCAGGAGTCTCGGAATGGGTCGCGTTATTCACCAGGATTTCCACGCGACCAAACACAGCCTCGGCCCGATCGAAAATCTTAGGACTGTTTTCTGGGTCAGCAAGGTCTGCCTCCCATGCTTCCGCCATCCCGCCGGCATCTCGGATTTCCTGTACCACAAAGTCGGCAGATGTGGCCCATGTCTTCGCCAGCAGCTCTCTGCCGGGGCTCGTGGCCTTCTTCGCCGCTTCCTCGCTCACCCCCCAGTGCTCGGGCGGCCTGCAAAGGTATGTGATGAAGATCTTTGCACCCTCTGATGCCAATGTCTTGGCCGTCGCGGCTCCGATTCCGTGATTCGCGCCGGTTACAACAGCCACCCTGTCTGTGAGCCCAGTATCCAACATCGTGCACCCCCTTGTCTCATCAGTGTCGGGCATCCCACAATCAAACCTCGAGCCCGCCTGCAAGCTCACAGGTCAGGCTCACTATCCCTCACCGACACGAATATCCCCGAATCCTTGCTGATCCGAATGACCCCGCCGCTTGACTCCATCTCCCGCGCCACAAACCTCTCGAACTCTCTCAACCTCTCGCCTTCAAGGTCCATCCACCCCGAATTGATATACTCTACCAGCGGTCCGACTTCTGTGACGGCAAGCCCATCTTCATACCGACGCATGGTAACTTCACCGAACCATCGCGAAAGCTGCACCTCGCCGTTCTCAAGCGAAAACGGCTCTCCCACTCTCCCGCCGCGCTCCCACCGAACCGCCGCCACAGGATCGAACTTCCGTATCAATTCGATGATCTCTATCACGTGTCGAGCGCCATTCGCGGCCGAGTAGAAATGACCTCCCGGCTTCAAGATTCTCCGGACTTCCGAGAGCGCGGCAGGCCTGTCCGACAAATGGTAGAGCATGTGATTGGCGATGACCGCGTCGAAGCTTTCGGTCTCCAACGGCAGCGGCGTTGACTGGGCGTCAACCACCTCGAATTCAAAATGCCGACCGCGACCAAGATCCTCCTCGGCCTGCTTCACCATGCCTTCCGAAAAATCCGACAAAATGATCTCCCACCCTTCGGGAATTCGGTTCAGGTTCTCAAGCCATAGGGCGCCCGTCCCGCATCCCAGCTCCAGGATCCGGCAGCGCTCAGGCAAGTCGAACTGGTCGAACACCCACCGATGCCAGCCGTAGGTGTTCGTGCTGAACCGCTGATGAAGTCGCAGCCGCGCATTCAGATTCGACCCGTCCCCATATTGCTTCGTTAGATACTCCCGCCCATTCACTTCTTCGCGCGACATCGCTTTCCCCGCCATCCTCTATCCTCACGAATCCTCTATCTGCTACACGCTGTCTACTCCTCGCCATTTGACACTCAAGTGCCCATCATACTCGCGCACGTCTTGCGTTGTCTCCCTGCAAAGTCCCGATGTTTCCGGCAAGTCATGGTCACAACCCGCGGCCCAGAGGTATCTCGTCTATCAGTTCCACGCAGTTCCGAATGGTTCCTGCGGTCATCTCCTCCCGGCCCCCGTACCAGTCCTGCCATTCGCCGATCGCGACATCGCTCACGTGACCGAGGTACACGCTTTCCACACCGCACTTCGCCGATGCGGCGTAGAAGGGCGCTGCCTCCATGGTGATCACCTGAACGCCGGCGTCACGCCACTCCCGAAGCAAGGCAGGCGTCTCCCGATACACCGCGTCAACGGTTCCTGCCGAAACCGGACGAGCGGAACCCACGAGCCTCAGCAGTTCAGCGCTTCCCCTGACCGCCTCGTCGACGTAGTGCTTGCTGGTGCCGTCGGTCAGCAGCGCAGTGGCGATGGCGAACTGCGTGCCGCGCGGCAACTCGGGATCGATGCTGCCGGCACAGCCGTAACCTATGATGCACCGCACACCCATGTGCGACAGCTCTTCTACAAGAATCGCCGCCTGCGGCCCTCCCCAGATGCAGCGGGTCACTATTGCGACGCGCTTGCCGTCGCTCTCGTACTCATACACACTGTGGAATTCAGCAGTCTCCTCCATCCCCCACAGGACCTTCCTGCCGATCGGTCTTGCACCTACGGTCTTCACGAGCGCCGCAGACCCTCTTCGATCACGGAAGCAGAGAACGGCTATGTCCCACTCCGGAATCTCCGCCTCTCCCTCGAAGCGTGCCGAGATCACCTTCTGTGGCGTGATGAAACGCTCGTCCATCGTCGATTTCCCTCTCGCGAAAACCGTCAGCCTCTGATGATCAATCTCTCCCCGCCGAACGTCACGCCATGCCATTCTGCGTCTGCCGCCGAAAGACATGCGTCATCCGCGCAGCTTCAAACGAAACCTCGCACCGCAGATGCTAGACAATCCTCGCGCCAACTTCAAGCACAGCAACAAGGGTGGGGGATGGGGAATGAACAAGGGGTTTTCATGGGAGGGGCAGGGACTTATACTGGCCATGCGTCTTCTTGGGGGCTCATAAGGGCTATTTGAAGGCTAACTCGGCCGAGCAAAGACAAGGGAATCTGCGGTGACGGGAAAGCGCGATCCGAAACTCGAGAAGCTTGCTCAATGGTACGCCGAGTACAAGGTTGAGGGCAGACCGGGATGGTCGGCGGACTACCAGTTCAAGAGAAGACGGATCGACAGGATGCTGGCTATCCCTGGGGTTCCGCAACATGGTAGGTTTCTCGAACTGGGTTGCGGGGCGGGGAACGTTACTTTGTACGCAGCGGAAAAGGGATTCGAAGCCTATGGAATCGACGCGACGCTCGATGCAATCGAATGGGCACGGGAAAACGAGCGGCGGTCTGCGGTAACAGCTGATTTTCGTTTGGGGAGCGTGGCGGAATTGGAGTCGTATCCGGCTGATTTCTTCGACATCATCTATGACGGCGACTGTCTCTTCATGGTGCTCAGTCCCGACCGTCCGACCTGCTTTCGCAATATCTATCGCGTGGCGAAGCTTGGAGGATTCTTCCGCGCCCGCGCACATCTTGCGAAGCCGCATGTGACCGGGCGTTGCCATATCCAGTCCGATCGCTACTATGACCCGGAGACGCGGCGCGTTGTCGTTGACGGTGTGCCGATCTACCAGTATTCTACGCACGACGGATTCGTGGGCGAGATTGAGGAAAGCGGATTTCGCGTCACGAACGTATACGTCTGTGGGCCGCACCCACCGGACCATCCCGCACTGGCCGGCTTCATGTGGGCGGATGCCACGAAACGCCGGTAGCGGGTCGATGGTGCCCGGGCTTTGCAGAAACGGGAACCAGTGGCGCCTACGGGCACCGCAAAGTCCATCGGCGCGATCTGAGGGTTAAGTCACCCCCGCAACTTCAAGCACAGCAACTAGGGCGGGGGTGAGGAAGCGGCAGCGACAACGGCTCGGGCGCTCTCATATGTCTCTCCGGATCACCACCCGATCCTCTCCGGGGCCTGAGTAGTCTCGGACCACCGGGATGTCCTCCTCGTTTGGTTCCCCAAGCAGCGACATACCAAGGCTCTCGTGAAACGCGATTGACGCCGCATTCCCCGCCGACGTAATCGACTTGAGATGCTTGCAGCCGTGTGCCTTCGCTTCTGCAATGAAGTGTTCGCAGAGCTTGGTTGCCAATCCCCCGCGCTGGTGGTCGGGGTGAACGCAGAGTGCATGGATATAGGCTGTTGGCTCTGTCTGAGAGAACAGTCCCAGCAGGTACGCGACCACCTCACCGTCCTTCTTCATAACGTAGGCAGTGTTCGCGAACTCATTCACGAACAGCGGATGGTGCAGCGTCCTGATTCTCCGAAGGAAGTCCTC
>Ga0180438_10006685_pt1 | contig 15513 bp, 11 predicted proteins | sample SS_ome_12_FD_132455 | JGI IMG/M metagenome (GOLD analysis project Ga0180438, IMG submission 132455) | Hypersaline lake sediment archaeal communities from the Salton Sea, California, USA - SS_3_D_2 metaG | ecosystem: Environmental > Aquatic > Non-marine Saline and Alkaline > Hypersaline >...
AGCTCATGAGCGGTTACGCCGAATGGCCCCGGCCGCCTGAGGACAACGGCCTGGGCATTCATGGGGGTCTGAATCTTTCTCAACAGACCCTGGACAAGGACATCGCGCGAGCGCTGGAACTCAACGTCAAGTGGGTGATGCTGGCTCCAGAGAGCAGGGCCGAGCTCCGAAGGGCGGCATTGGCCTACTGGGACGAGGGCATCATGCCCGTGGTGAGGCCGGTGTGCCTAGTTGATGATGATCACGATTTCGTGGGGGACGCGCGTCTGCTGGCGGGGAAGGGCATTCCAGCATACGTCCAGATCTACAATGCCCCTGAGAACCGCAACGAGTGGAAGAGCCGGCACGTGGACATGAGAGCGTTTGCCTCCCGCTGGCTCGGCCAGGCGAAGGCTTTGGTCGATGTGGACGCGTACCCTGGTCTCCAGGTGAATTCCCTCCAAGACCTGCGCACGGTCCTCGACCAGGCCAAGACGGAGGGATTGGAGCACATCTTTAGGCATTCGTGGTTCTGCGCACACAATCGCGGGCGCAACCGGCCAGCCCGCTATCCTTATGATGACATCAATCAGCGGGCTCTGGCTGTGCAGCATCCCGAGTGGGAGTTCGCCGGGACAGTAGACCAGGTGAACCGGTGGCGTCAAGAGGGCAAACACCCAGGCCAGACAGTATACGATGACTACCACTGCGTGCTGGGCTTCCTGGCGTACGCCAGGGTGTTCGAGGAGGAGCTCGGCTTTGTGCCGCCCATCATCTGTGGCGAAGGGGGATGGGAGTACGGCGACCTCACCGATCGACGCTACCCCAAGGTGGGCGATTTCTTGCACCAGGCCCATCACATGGCGATGTTTGCCTGGTTCAAGGACGGCGTGCTGTCAGATGGAAACAGGCTTCCAGAGTACCTGTTTGCCGTCTGCCCGTGGATCCTCTCGGGTGATGATGAGCCTGCCGCCTGGTACGATGGTTCTCAGGGGACGCGGCACCAGACTGTTACTGCCGTGGCAGGGATGCGCAGGTTCATACGCGGAGGGGCCCCGGTGGAGCTTCCCATTACGCAGCCACCCGCAGCGCCTCCGCCGGAGCCTCCCGTGAGCCCTTCGCCGGCGCCACGTCCGAGTCCTGCGCCGGCGGCGAAGAAGTGGCAGGTGATCGTAGAACGGCAGCCGCGGGCAGATGGGGTAAGGGCTATCGCCGGTAGCTTCCCGCGGCAGGGCATCCGGCTCGACGTCACCGACCCGTGGGGCAACTCGGTGTCGGTGATCAGTGGATCGAAGACGGACTACGGACCTGGAGGCTTCGAGGTACCAGTGTGGGCCGACGCGGTTTTCACACTGCGCTTCTTGGACGAGACAGTCCAGGTGGAAGTGAGGCACGAAGTTGTTGTTCTGACTTTCAGCGAGAACGAGTCACCCGGTGACGATGGAGGAGAGGACGCTCAGGCCCAAAGTCGACTCGTCACCGATTGGATGGAGCCAGCCATTGTTGATGAGCTGTTTCGCGACTTGAGCCGCTATGAGGATCTCTTCTGCATGGAACGAGAGTAGCAGATCGCTGGGGCCACCTCCGCGCGGGTACTCCCTGCGGGGCACGCGATTGGCCTAGCGCCGAACACGACCAAGGAGGCAACCGAGATGGAGACTGGAACGGAGACGAGAAACAGCAAGTTGTTCCTGGTGATCGCTGTGGTGCTCACGGGGACGTTGTTCATGGGTCTCGTGGGGATTGGAGGGCTGGTGGTCTTCAGACTGGCCTCGTCGCCGACAGAGGTTGCGATGCCACCCGAGGCCACTCAGCCCGCTGAGGTGCCGCCAACTGGCGCCACATTCACGCCGGCGCCCCTGCCGAGTGCGACGCCAACAGCTGCCCCGACGCCGACACTGGTTGTGACCTCGGGTAGTTCGGAGCCTGCGGAGCCCGACTCCAGCAACAGTGAGGGGCATGACAGCCCCGGCCTGAATAGCCCGAATCCTGAAGAGTCCGAGATGCCCCAGACTGGGCTGGGCCTAGTGGAGACCATCGGTCTGGGACTTGCGCTCGCGACTCTGCTCGGTGGAACCCGAGTGGCGCGCCGTCTTCGGGCGGGGCAGTAGTGCCTACTGGGTGGAGATTTCTCGTGTCGTTGATCTACCGACACTAGCCTTGAAGGAGTGATCAGTGATTCGGCATTCTGTCACGGGTCGCGCATCCCTGCTCGCGCGTCTCGACCGTATCGTGAGCACCATACTGGCCTTGGCTTTCCTCATCACTGGGTTCCAGACGGGGTACCGCCTGACGCAGGGCGGAGGGTTGGTGCCGGGCTCTATTGAATGGTCTATAGGTCGGGACCCATCCCCAGGTCAAGATGTGCCTCTTGACACACCGGTCCCTGTCAGAGAGCCAATGCCGATGTGGCAGGGCAGTGAGAGGCTGAATCTGCTGCTCATGGGGTTGGATCAACGCCCTGGGTCGGCGTTGCCCGGGAGAGCGGATGTGGTCATGATCGCCAGCGTGGATCCGACCGAGAGGAAGGTGGTTCTACTGTCCATACCCAGGGATCTGTGGGTGGAGATACCAGGGCACGGGGAGAACAGAATCAACAGCGCCTACTTCTACGGGGAATTCGAGGGTGCTGAGGGGGGCGGCCCCGGTCTCATGAAGAGGACTATAGAGCACAACTTCGGGATTAGCATCGACTACTATGGAACACTGGACTTCGAGTGCTTCCGCCGCATCATAGACGTCCTGGGTGGTATCAGCATTGATGTGCCCGAGGATATCCGCGACGAGCAGTACCCGGACGACCACTATGGCTACATGAGGATCTACATTCCGGCTGGCAAGCAGCAAATGGATGGTGACACGGCCCTGCAATACGTGAGAGCGCGGCACGAAAGCAGCGATTTCTCCCGCATGCGGCGGCAACAGCAGGTGATGCTGGCGGTGCGAGACAAGGCATTGAGACTGGACGTACTGTTCTCTCTGCCAGAGCTGATCCCACTGCTAGGTAGGGCCTTCTCGACAGACTTGACGATGCAGAATTTGCTCGCCCTCGCCAACCTGGGAGCGCAGATCGAGCGAGAGGATCTGCAGCTACAGGTCGTCGATGAGTCGTTGACCATACCGTACGTGTCTTCGGATGGCGCCCAGGTACTGTTGCCCAGGTTGGACCAAATCCGTTCGCTGGTTGGCGGGCTCTTCGGCGATGGGACTGTCGCGCCAGAAGCTTGGGAGTCCAGCGTGGACGAGATTCACATCATAGTGCGCGCTGATGTGACCCGTCCGGGGCTGGCGGCAGATGTAGCAGGTCTGTTGCAGCGTCGAGGCTACGACGCGTGGGTGGAGAGCGACGGCATCCAGATTCAGTCAGAGGGTACCTTCATCGCCAGTAGTAGAGAGGCAGTCGAAAGCGCGGTGCTGATCGCTGGGCTCCTGCGGGTCGGTCCGGAATTCGTAATGCTGGACCCGGCCGTGCAAGAGGGGAGAGACATCGTGCTGACCTTGGGACGTGACTTCGTGATGCCGGACTAGGCCGGACGGGGAGGCAGTGTGAGATCCACCGTGAAAGAGTCAATCCTATTCCTGAGGACTGCTCTGCGTATTGACCGGCTCAAGCCACTCGCTGGCACACCATCCGAGGGTGCCGCCGCGGTCAAGTTGCCACCAGGTGAACCCGTCCCTGGTTTCGGGTCCCCCAACGACCTGGAGGACGTCGCCATCCTGCGCCTGTTCAACGGTGGTGTGGCTGAGACCTGGCCCGGACCGCATGCGCAGCCCGGCACCCTCGGTGTTCAGCACCCTGACACGGCCGCCTACGGAGATTTCGAGGATGGCGGTGGCGGAGACTCCGGGAGATTGCACGGACGCCAGCAGGGACGGATCGTGCCCCCTGGCGTCAAAGTACTCGCGTCCGAGGTCTCCAAACTGCATGGCCACGCTGGCCGGGGCATCGGTATGCCATTCCAGGCGCGCGTGACGGAAATACTGGGCGATGACGCCGGGCTCCACAAGCACTTCGCTAATGGGCGGGCCGATCACGGCCGTCCCACCGTTTTCCTGGTAGAAGGTGAGGAAGCTGAAGCAGACGTTGTGTCCCGTCTCTGTGAAGTAGCGGCAGAGGCCGTCTCGGATCATGGAGTGGGGCACAGGAGATACCCGGGGAGTCTGCTTTCCCATGAGTTCGCCCAGTGGGCTAAGTACGGCCTTGCAAGGGCCCTGATCTTGCTCCACACATTCCAGACGAGCGCTCTCGAAGTACTGGACAAGCTGTCCGTTCTCTTCAAGGGGCTCGGTGATGGGGAGGCCGAAGACCTGAGAACCGCCCTGCGTCACAAAGGAGGACAGGAAGGGTTCATCAACGTAGTGCCCCGCCTCGGGGAAGTACGTGGCCGTCTCTTCCTGTGCCCTACCTGGCCGGAAAGTGACCAGGATCATGGCCAGAGCCAGGCACCCGATGATGAAGATTGCGGTCTTTTGCGCCATAAGTTCCTTGGACGGAGCGATTTCCTCGACGCCATTATAGCATAGTGCTCTCGTCTGAGACAAGCAAGTTCCATAGTCTGCACTTGGTACATAAATCTTGCGAGTCGGTCGGCGGATGGGCAGTGAGGAGGCAAACCATGAACGAGCAACCGGATGTGCAGGCCGTGAGGTTTCAGGTCAGAGAAGGCAGGCTCCAGGTGAGCCTTCTGCCCCGCTGCGGCACTGCGTCTGACGGTGTTCTTGGCAGTTGGGGCCGCCTCTACGTAGTCTCCCATGCAGTCAATCGGGGTCTCGTAGCCCAACGCGTCTGTGAGCGCGTCGAGGACGTCGCGTTGGAGACCTACTGCCGGTCAGCGGGTGGAGTCACGAACAGACTCCGTCAGGCCGCGAGGAATGCCAACAAGTATCTATACCTCAGAAACCTGGTCCGTGGAGAGGAGCAGGCGCTGCTTGCCGCGCTCGCCTGCGTGGCCGTACGAGGAACAGACGCCTACGCCTGTGGCATTGGACCACACAGCATAAGTGTTCTCAACCGGGGGCGGGTGCGCACGTTTCACAGTCACCTAGCACAGCAGGGACAGAAAAGCACCGATGAGTGGCGAAGCGACGGATACTTGCTGGGGCGCAAGGCGAAGAGATCGGATCCGAGGTTCTCCTACCGTCAGCTTCTACCCGGCGACCTTGTGCTGCTGGCGGCTGGAAGCGATGCGGAGTCCTTTGGGCGGGCTGCTGGGGAGCTGGCACCAACTCTGGATGGATGCGATATTGAGTCGGCAGCCCGAGCGCTAGCCGAGTCCATGGGACAGTGTGGCGATGGTTCAGCATTGCTCATAGGGGTGCAGGCGGAACCGACATCGCCGGCCGATGTGTGCAAGACCGCGCAGAGGGGAGAACCCCGTCTGCCGTACTCTGGGCGTAGTTTTTTCCGTGCGCTGCGCCGACCCATTAGGGGGCGCGGGGCAGCGCAGCGGCAGACGCTCCCGAAGGGCGAGTTGGCAGGTTCGCCGCCGCTTGACGCGGAAGCTGGGACCAGGTTGCGTAAGATACCGAGCAGAAACGAAGGAACATACGATTCGGGTGCAAGCCAGGTTGGAAGGGTCATCCATGGCGGAGCAGGTTGGGAGAGAATTCTGCAAGGCGGAGTGGAAAAGTGCCGCTTGCTGGTCACTCTCCTAGGCTCTTTGCTCCTAGCACTGCGGGCAGGTGTGTTGTGGATCCTTACGTCGTGGGCTGGTGTGGTCAGGAGTTGCTGGCGCTGGATCAGGAGGCGTGGCGTCTTGGAGCACCTGGCCGGAGTGTGTCGGTTTGCGCTCTTCGGCGTGTGGGCTGGTCTCAAGGGGTTGCTGATCGGCATACTGCCGGAACGACAGGGTACAACGACGACCTTCGCATCCTCCGCCAGGCCCATGGCCAGGGCAAGAGTCTTGGGGTTTCACCCTTCGGGCAGGAGCCGCGCGGTCATCGGAGCGCTGATCATTCTCCTCGTTGTTGCCCTCGTCGGTGCCTCTGCTATACGAGTGAAGTCTCGCCTGGAGCAGGCGGATGTGGAGGCGCTCGTCAGCCAGGTGCATGAGAGTCTCAGCATGTCCGAGCAGGAGGAAGGCAGAGAAGCCAAGATGGCTATGCTGGCGGAAGCGCAGGAGCTGATTGATGGGGCGCCTGCGAGCCAGAGGGACAACCCTGACCTGCAAGAGCTCTCCCGGGAGTTGAGGACGCGGCAGGACGGATTGACCGGGGTGGTGCGGCTGCCGTTTGCGGAGGCAGACGCGCTGGCCAGTGGGGTGCAGACCGTGGCGCGCATCGTGGCAAGTGAGGATGCGCTATACGTCCTTGGTGCGTCAGGCCAGAGTCTCACCATGTATGCGCTGGATCAGCAGGGAAGGATCTCTGTGGCCGAGGAACCCTTGACATGGGACTCCACGACAGCCGGAGAAGAAACGGAAGTGGAGATCCTGGACATCGAGTGGGTGGAGGCAGGCAACGGACGTGTCACGACTGGCCTCGCTGCGCTGACCAGTGAAGGGTCTGTCCTCGAGATACGGGCCGACGGCTCGACACGGCGATTGGCAATCACTGACACACCGGGGCGGCGGAGTCCGCGAGCTATTGCAACCTACATGGGCAATCTCTACGTACTGGATCCAGGAAGTGAGAACATCCTGAAGTACGTGCCCCAGGGCGAGGACTATCAGCATCCGCCGATCAAGTATGTACTTGAGCCGCTTGACATAAACTGGGCCAGCGTGCTGGACATGGCGATCGATGGCTTCGTTTACCTCCTACTCTCGGATGGCAACATCGTGAAACTCGCCGGCGGGCAGGCTCAGCCATTCTCTCAGGAAGGATTGTACCCTGCTCTGGAGAGCCCGACGGCTGTATTCGCCAGTCCCGAGTCTCAATCGGTCTTTGTCGCCGAAAAGAGCCGGGGTCGCGTTGTGGAATTCAGCAGGGAAGGTCTGTTTGTGCGGCAATACAGGGCCAGCGCGGACGGGTTTGATCCACTTGGAGCCTTGAATGCCTTCACCATTGATGTGGCCCGCGGTCGGGTGATCGTGGGCACCACAGCGGGCACGTATTTCGCTGATCTACCTTCTCTGCACCAGGCCAGTGGTGGCTAGCTTGGGAGGCGTGTTGAGGGAGAGAAGGCACCGTTCTTGAGTGTTGGGCGAGCAACGGGCAGAGGCGTCTCTGCATAGAAGCGCCGGGCTGAGACGCTCCCCAGTATGCGAATCGCTGGGGGAATGCCTGATTGAGCCAGAAGGGTCGTGAGGAGAGTATGCTGCGCGGAGGCAAGATACATCAGACCTTGGCCAAGCAGATGACACCGCGGGGCGGTGCGCCCCGCATTCGGGTGATCGTCAAATACAAGGAGCAGGTTGCCAAGGCTAAGGCCGTTGAATCATCCACGCTGCCAGAGCCGCCGTCGAGGGTGCTCACTGTGATGCCCGTAGTGGCACTGTCAGCGGTGTCCGACGAGATCGAGGCTCTCAGTGAACAGTCTGATGTGGAGCGCATATGGCCCGACCTTCGCGTCCGCGCCTGTCTGGACGTGAGCGCGCCTCTGATTGGTGCTCCACGGGTGTGGCAGGCAGGCTATACCGGGGCTGGCATAGGCATAGCGGTTCTGGATACCGGGATTGATCTGGAGCATCCAGACTTCGCGGGCAGGATCACTGGTATGGCGGATCTGACCGGAGAGGGTATTGTGGATCTCAACGGTCACGGAACTCACGTTGCTGGCGTAGCCTGCGGTGATGGTAGGGTTCACGGTGGAGAATACACAGGGGTGGCACCGTGTGCCGAGCTGTACGTCGCCAAGGTGCTGGATCGCGACGGGGCGGCCTACATGAGCGACGTCATGGCGGGCATCGATTGGGCTGTGAAGCAGGATGTCCACGTCCTGAACCTTTCCCTCTCGGGCGCGCCGCCGGGCGATGGGACCGACGCACTCTCGCAGATGTGTGATTTGGTGGTAGAGAAGGGGTTCGTGGTCTGCGTCGCTGCTGGCAACTCTGGCCCCCAAGCGGGGAGCATCGGACCGCCGGGTTGCGCACGAGAGGTCATTACTGTGGGAGCCTCCAACGACGACGACGGTGTCTTGGAGGCCTCCTCGCGGGGACCGACGCTGGACGGACGGGTGAAGCCCGACCTTCTATTCCCGGGCAGTGGAGTGGTCTCGTGTCGGGCCAGGGATACATCGCTTGGCAGTCCCTTGGACTTGGCGTATACGGAAGCCTCAGGAACGAGCATGGCCGCGCCCCACGCTTCAGGGGTGGCAGCCCTGTTGCTGGAGGCTGATCCGGGACTGACCCCACGTGAGATCAAGGACCTGATGATGAGCTCGGCCGTCGATCTGGGACTAGACCACAATACAGAAGGAGCTGGCCGAGGGGATGCCTTTGCGGCGGTGGCGTCCGCCCCTCGACTTCAGCCTGAGCCTGCGCCGTACGGATGCCTGCTGCCACTGCCTCCATTGCTGGAGCTGCTGGGCCGACTTTGGCGTTGATGGACTGCCGACCACCGCTCACCTCATCGAATCCCGCGAGGTCCATTGGGTCGCCACGGAGCAGCCACCCACAGCATGGTGAGATGCCGCGTCGCGACTCGACGAGGGGGATGCCCCTTGAACGGGGCCAAGGGCTATTGGTGGCGGCGGCTGGTCGCCATGATTTCTCGTGTGGTAGAATCAGGGACATTGACTGGGGGGCATTGGAGGTGCTGAAGAGGGATGCGTCGAGTCATCTGGCGGTTGGTGTGGCCCGGAGTGCTGCTGTGGCCTCTCCTGGTGGCGTGCGCGTGGCTGGGACCGGCGGCGGCGCCGACGCCGACGCCAACCTGCACGGCCTCCCCGACCTCGACTTCCACGAGCACAGCTACTCCTTCACCTACGTCGTCACCGACCAATACCCCGACGCCCACCCCGGAGCCCACACCTACGCCGCGCGGGCACCTGCAGGTGGTGGTGATCCTCCACGGTCCGTCGCGCTTCTTGCAGGTGGATCGAGTGTTGGCGGAGAACGACGCGTCTTCGATACCCGTCCTGGCCTACGCAGGTGACGAGATTCCTGACTTGACCGAATTCGATGCGGTGATCCTCTCCGGAGGGGAATATCCACCCAGTGAATTCGACGAGGTTCCCTTCCTGCAACGGGAGCGGGACAGGGTCATGGAGGCTATCGACAGCGAAGTACCGGTCTTGGGCATTTGCCTTGGCCATCAGTTGCTAGTTCACTGGCTCGGCGGCCGCGTGGAGAAGAGCAGCGAGTTCGAGGTGGGATGGCTGGAACTCGATGTGAACCAGGATGGCCTCGAAGATCCATTGCTGCAGGGCATAGGGCCGCGTTTCTACACGTTCCTGTGGCACTGGGACCAAGTGACCCAGCTGCCGCCTGGAGGTGTGAATCTGGCTTCCTCGACGCTAACCGCGATCCAGATCTTCCGCTATCGGGCCCTACCTGTGTGGGGGGTCCAGGGGAATCCACAGTACACTCCCCCTCTAGCAGAGTCAGCGCTGCTGGGTGCCCAGTGGCTAGCTGATATGGGACTTGATGCCCGGGAGATGGCTAGCAGGGGATACGAGGTGGAAGACGGCAGCCAGGATCAACTATTCCGCAACTTCTTCGCCTACGTGAGAACACACTGAGGGCCGCCTTGAGCGGCCCGTCTCAAATCGGTCGCTTGCGCGGCCGACAGTGTGAACTGGATCTCGTGCCCTCAAGGTGCGCATTCGGGATGGCCGGATGGTGGAACCGAGAGGGGGTGTGGCGTGTATCGAGTTCCCTGCAAGGCATAGTGAGCGCGATCACAGCTAGGGGCTGTACTTGTGGGCGCGCGCCGTGCTATCGTATGGAGTCTGCGCAACGGGTCTGTTGCGGCGGTCGTGTGGCGGAGAGTTGAACAAACGGCCCGTTCATGGTATAATAACACCTGCCAGGGGGAGTGTCGGAACTGGCAGACGAGCGTGATTTAGGATCACGTGGAGCAATCCGTGTGGGTTCGAGTCCCACCTTCCCCATGAGAATGGTCTTGTAAGCGGGTGTAGTTCAGCCGGTAGAACGTCTCCTTGCCAAGGAGAAGGTCGTGGGTTCGAATCCCATCGCCCGCTTTTCGTTATGCCAGGGGCGCGGGTGTCGAGCGGACTCTCTGGCGATGAACGGGGACGCCGAGTAGCGGGGTCACGGAAGTCAGCAGGAGGTGGGATAGTTCAGTTGGAAGTTGTTACGAAGGAGCTGGAAAACAGGCAAGCTGTCCTGACCACCACTCTGGACGAAAAGTGGTTGGATCCATATATGAAGAGCGCCTCACGACGTCTGGCCTCGCGCGCGTCGATCCCAGGTTTCAGGAAGGGCAAGGCGCCGCACGGCGTGGTGTTGCGGCACGTAGGTCGGGAGGCGCTGGTCAGGGAAGCCATGGACGACCTGGGGCAAGCGGCGTATGAACAGGCGGTGGAGGAGAGTGGGCTGGAGCCCATTCAACTGGACGACCTGGAAATCGCCGACTGGGAGCCTCTTACCCTTCGCTTGACTGTGTCTCTGCCGCCGGAAGTGGACCTAGGGGATTATCGAAGCATACCACTGGAGGTTGAGGAGGTCGAGGTTGGAGAGGAGGATATCGAGGACGCGCTCAAGGAACTTCAGGAGCAGTATGCGGAGCGGGTCCCGGTGGATCGACCTGCGCAGCTATCCGATTTTGCCGTGCTGGATGTGGATGGGACAATCGATGATCGAGTGGTTCTGAAGGTCGATCAGCAGGAGTATGAGCTACGAGAAGATGGCGAGAGTCCAATAGCCGACTTTGCAGAGAGACTTGTGGGGATGTCAACCGGGGAGGAGCGAAGCTTCGACTTGACGTTCCCTGAGGACTACGATGACGAGGATTTGGCCGATCAAGAGGTGTCATTCGTTGTCCGCCTTCACGAACTGCAGGAGAAGCACCGTCCCGCCGTGGATGATGAATTGGCGAAGATGGTCGGCGGTATCGAGACCGTGGACGACCTGCGGGACGATATTCGGAAGACCCTGCAAGCGCGTCGCGAAGCAAAAGAGCTGGACGAATCGGCAGAGAGACTCTTGGACGCCCTTCTGGAGCAGGCTGAGATCGACTCCCCGCCAGTGTTCGTAAACCGCGAGCTGGAGGTCATGCTGAGGGGGTTGGCCTATGACCTTCAAGAGCAGGGCTTCACTCTTGACGGCTACTTGAGAACGACCGACAAGACGGCGGAGGACTTGATCGAAGAGTTTCGACCCACAGCGGAGAGACGCGTGAGCAAGTCGCTCATCTTGGCCCAGATCGTCGAAGACGAGGGGGTTGAGGTCGGGGAATCGGACATTGAGGAAGAGGTCGCGAGGATGACTCGCGTGTACGGGGAAGAGAACCAGGTCCTGCGCGACGCGCTTCTTGGCAACGATCAGGTGAGGGAAGAGATCCGCAACAGGTTGTATGGGCGGAAGGTGGTGGAGCGCCTAAGGGAGCTGTCCGGCGGCGCCGAGGGCGAGGAAGCAGAAGCCGATTCTGTGCAATCGGAAGGGGATGACGCCTTGGATGACGAATCGCGATCCGTGCGGACCGAGTCATCTGAGTAGGGATGAATATCGAATAGCGAGAGGTGCTTCCGGAGGTAGTACCATGCAGAGTCTCATACCCATGGTCATAGAATCAACCGGTAGAGGCGAGCGGGCCTACGACATCTATTCTCTCTTGCTCAAGGAGAGGATCGTTTTCTTGGGCACCCCTGTCGATGACACCGTGGCGAATCTGATCATCGCCCAGCTGTTGTTCCTGGAACGGGAGGATCCTGACAAAGACATACATCTTTACATAAACAGCCCGGGAGGTATGATCTATCCCGGCCTGGCAATATACGACACGATGCGGCTGATCAAGGCGCCGGTCTCGACCATCTGTGTGGGGTCCACTGCCAGTCTGGCCACCGTCCTGCTTGCGGGTGGAACGAAGGGTAGGCGGTATGGTCTGCCGAACTGTACGATACACATGCATCCGGCCGGTGGAGGTGTGCGCGGGTATGCGCCCGACGTGGAGATCCAGGCACGCGAGTTGCTGCGCATGCAGACCAAGATACATGAGATTCTCGCCCTGCACACTGGTCAGACCGTGGAGAAGATAGCTCACGACTTTGATCGCGACTACTACATGGACGCCGAAGGCGGCGTCGAGTATGGCATCATCGACGAGATCCTCACAGGTCCCACCGATGAGGAGGACGAGGAGTAATGTCCGAAAAGGCTTCGGAGCATCTGCGCTACTGCTCCTTCTGTAGCAGGCCTCAGAATCATGTCGGACGTTTGATCGCCGGCCCTGGCTCTGTCAACATCTGCGATGAGTGCGTCGAGTTGTGTCGCGAGATTCTCGCTGAAGAAGAACCATCTGCTGCTCCAAGCCCAGCTCCGGTGGGCAAGATTCTCTCCCCGAAGGAGATATGCGACCGCTTGGACGAGTACGTGATCGGCCAGGAGCAGGCCAAGCGCGTGCTGTCGGTTGCTGTCTACAATCACTATAAGCGCGTCTTCGCTGGCTCACTCGTCGATGACGTGGAACTGCAAAAGACCAATATACTACTCGTTGGGCCTACCGGGTGTGGGAAGACGCTCCTTGCCGAGACCCTGGCGAGGGTGCTCGATGTTCCCTTCACCATCGCAGATGCCACGTCCCTGACTGAGGCAGGCTACGTGGGCGAGGATGTGGAGAATATCCTGCTGAGACTGATTCAGGCTGCGGACTTCGACGTTGCCCGGGCGGAGAAGGGGATTGTCTACATTGACGAGATAGACAAGACCGCCCGGAAAGCTGGGGACAACCCGTCCATTACGCGAGATGTCTCCGGGGAAGGGGTTCAACAGGCGCTGCTCAAGATAATCGAAGGCACCGTTGCCAACGTACCTCCACAGGGTGGCAGGAAACACCCGCATCAGGACTTCATCCAACTGGACACGACGAACGTGATGTTCATCTGCGGCGGTGGGTTCGACGGGCTGGATAGCATTGTTGCGGAGCGCGCCGGCGGGAAGAGACCCATGGGTTTCCGGGACAAAGAGAGCCGAGGGACCGAGGAGATGACATCCGCTGAGCTGCTGCGCGAGGTCATTGCGGACGATCTCCTGAAGTATGGCCTCATCCCCGAATTCGTCGGAAGGCTGCCCATGGTCGTCAGCGTCGACCCGCTTGACTTGGAGACGATGGTGCGCATACTCAAGGAGCCCAAGAACGCTATCGTCAAGCAATTCAAGAAGCTGTTTGCTCTGGACAGTGTCGAGCTGGTGTTCACCGACGATGCTCTGGAGACTGCCGCTGAGAAGGCACTCGAGTACAAGACTGGAGCCAGGGGACTGAGGACTATCATCGAGCAGGTTCTGCTGGACACCATGTTCGAGATACCTACGTTGAGGAACGTTCGCAGGTGTGAGATCACCAGAGCGGCCATCATGGGGGAGGCGGAGCCCGAGCTGACCTACTGGTCCGAGACGGCCTAGCACGACCGGGCGTCACACACAAACGAAAGGGCCCACTGCGCCAGGCGGTGGGCCCTTTTTGGCGTGCCAAGCGACCTGGTTCACGTGGGCTGCATTACTCGCAGCATCCCGCTGGGGTCCCGATTTCGGAACCATCACGGCAGCAAACCTGGGGAAGGCGGCGCGTCACAAGATCGCGGTACGCGGCGACGATCTGCTGCGTGACAATAGGCCATGCATAACGTGCGGAGACCTTGGAGGCTTGGAGTCCCATCTTCTTTCGCAACTCAGCGTTCGTCAGCAACAACGCCAGCTTGTCAGCCAACTCTTTCGGATCATCGTTGGGCACCAGGAAGCCGCTGCGTCCATCTTGTACGGTGAATGTGAGGCCTCCGACCCTGGAAGCGATAACCGGCGTGCCGCACGCCATGGCCTCCAACGCTACCATGCCAAACGACTCATAGTGTGAAGGTACGACGCAGACCTCAGCCGCCGTATAGTGGAAAGGAAGTGTCTGCTGGTCTCTCTTCCCCAGGAACGTGACCACGTCGGCAATGCCCAGTTTCTCCCGCAAGGCCTGCAATCGTGCCATCTCCCGGTCCATGCTTGCTGTGTCTGCATCTGGCTCACCCCCGATGATGCATAGGCAGACATCGTCCCGCAACTCGGGGTGCCTATCCAGGACCAGCGCCACGGCCTCGATCAGAACGTCCGTGCCCTTCAGAGGTTCGATTCGGCCCACGAAGAGCACCATCTTGTGACGGTCTGGCATGTCCAGGTACGCTCTGGCCTCGCTCAAGGGTTGAGGATGGAAGAGGTCCAGGTCGACTCCGCAAGGGACTACCTCGATCTTGGCCGGATCTGCGCCGTATAGCCAGATCATCTGCGCCTTTTCGAGCGGATTGGCAGCTATGAGCCGGTCGGCGGAGTTCATGATGGCTCGTTCGGTGTCCAACCGGAGCGGTAATTCGAGTTCAGCGGCACTCTGGGCGACGCGGTTCTTCAACTTACCCAGAGTGTGGAACATGTGCATCACGGGGGAGTTCCATATCCTGCCGATTTGCTCGGCAACCAGGCCCGAGAGCCAGTAGTGGCTGTGGACAACGTGGTAGGCCACATCTTCTTCACTGCAAAACTGCAGCAAGTTGTCGGTGAATTCGTCCAAATGATTGTAGACCAGATTCTTGTCGTAGGGAGCCTCGGGACCGGCCTTCAAGTGAATGGCGCGAGCATTCAGACCAAGGTCGACGATGCGGGGACTGTCGGGGTTCTGCGAGCGCGTGAAGACGTCGACTGTGTATCCTCGGCGCCCCAGTTCGCGGCTCAGGTCTCTGACGTACACGTTCATGCCGCCCGTTTCCTTGCCACCCAGTGCCGCTTTGGGGCAGGTGTGGACGCTCAACATGGCCACTCTATACATGATCACTCCATCACCGAGACAGTCTCAGATTGTGGATCTCGGTTCGAACTCCGCCGAATCGGTACTTGTACTCCTCTTCGCCTCGCAGGAAATCGAAAACTCTGCGCCCCCTATCTATGGCGTCGCGAATGCAATGGGCGAGCAAGACGATGCCAGTGCTGAGGGAAGAGTACGTGTTGGGATCATAGCCTGAGTTATACACTAGATAGCTGTCATCGAAATCGAAACAGAACATGGAGGCGACTTTCGCGCCGTTGACCACGAGGAAGGCAAGTCTCAACCATTCGGCATCAAAGACAGCATGAGCGACGTCGCGAAAGAAGCCCTGCATTCCCTCGCCCATGAACGCCTTCTTGTGGGCACCACTCTTGCGATGCAACGAGATGAAGTCGTCCACCTCATGATCCAGAGAAACTGGGTCCTCGGCATAGTACCAGCTGACCTCTGCCTCGCGATTGGCCTTGCGCAGCTTGCGGCGTATCTCATGACGCTGCTTTCTGCTAAGGAGCGACAGGTACTGGTCCCAGGTGGATGGAAGCGTGATCACCGGGCAGACCTCTTCGATGTCCGAGGTAATCTGGAACTCGCCGGAAGCGCTGGCTATGCGGGGCAGAGTCCGCAGGGTAGGAGAAGAGGCCGGTACGTTGTGAAGGTCCAAGACGTGCCAGG
>Ga0180438_10006687_pt1 | contig 15510 bp, 10 predicted proteins | sample SS_ome_12_FD_132455 | JGI IMG/M metagenome (GOLD analysis project Ga0180438, IMG submission 132455) | Hypersaline lake sediment archaeal communities from the Salton Sea, California, USA - SS_3_D_2 metaG | ecosystem: Environmental > Aquatic > Non-marine Saline and Alkaline > Hypersaline >...
AACTGACAAACCAGGGTCAGATCGAGATCTACACTGGCGAACCTGACTGGGATGCTGCATTCATGCTGTCCCAGAATATTGTAAATGGATTAATATTTGGGCCATCAAACCATCTCCCATATCCTTCATTTGTACTTAATCGAACACCCGACCAGGGTTTTTCGTTGCGTGGTGATGGCAGTGATTACAACCACATGTGGAACGGTCAAACAAGTTTAGATACATACTTTTTATTGGATTATCTTTTACCTTCTTCTTTAGATGTGGCCAAAGGGATTGTGGAAAATTTTTTCTCTGTTCAGGATGATACAGGTTTTATTGATTGGAAACCGGGTATCGCCGGGCAAAAAAGTAACCTTTTAGCAACTCCAATATTAGCGACCCTGACATGGCGAATATTTGAATTCAACCAGAATCTTAACTTTCTGGAGAAAGCATTTACCAGATTGCTGAAATTCAGCGATTGTTGGTTTTCTGAACTGCACGATCGGGATAAGGATGGCATTCCAGAGTGGGACCATCCATTACAAACTGGATATGAAGATAATCCAAATTACTCTCAATGGGATCGTAGATATCTAGGGATTGATATTCAAACTTCAGAAAGCCCTTCTCTTTGTTCATTTCTGTATCAGGAATGTATCACTCTAATTAAAATTGCCAAAACTCTTGGTCAGATCGAAACTATTCCCTTCCTTGAACATAAATTAAAAGTGTTACAAGATTCATTGAATGAGTTTTGGAGACCAGATGAGAAGTTCTTTTCTGATCGAGACCGGGACTCGCATTTAAGTTCAGAAAATTTATTGCTGGGAAAACAGACCGGGCCAGGCATTTTAATTCTCGATGCAAATTTTGACCTTCCATCTAGACTTTTATTTCATATAGAAACTAAAGACGCCACCAGGAGAAACCCAACAATTTTCATATACGGTTATGGAGCATCTGGAAAACATAGGGTGGAACAGGTAAAAAGTGATGAAATTACCTGGCATCTTGGGACAGGTCGGATTACCGGAAAACATCAATATAAAAAAATCTCGCAAATTGAGATCAGAAATTTAAATCCAGAGGATATTTTTCTTATTTACAATGCAGGTTACAGGACAATCAATCAAACTTCATTCATTCCCCTCTGGGCAGGAATTTCCGATATTGAAAAAGCTCAACAATTAATTAACAATCATATTGTAAATCCAGAAATGTTTTGGAAGCCCTTTGGCATCCCTTTCGCCCAACCAAAGCAATTATTTATAGAAGAAGATAGGTCTAATTTAATAAGTGTCCAGTGGAATTCCATTATTGGTAAAGGATTACTTCAATATGGTCATCACAATTTTGCTGCAGAGTTAGTTGAAAAATTGATGAATGCCGTTATTTTGAACCTTAAAACTGATCGAAACTTCCGCCAGCACTATGATGCTGAAAACGGGACTGGTGTTGGGGAGAAAAATGCCCTGACGGGTTTAGCACCACTGGGTCTTTTTATGGAAACTTTAGGAGTTCACATCTACTCCCCGCACAGGATTGCGATTGAAGGTGTAAATCCATATAAATGGCCTGTAATAATCAATTATAGAGGTACATCCATTACTCGGGAGAATGAAAAAACCATCATTAATTTCCGTGATGGGCATACTTTTGAAAATTCTGATCCCGAACCTAAATTGATTACTATTTAAAACAAAAATTATTACTCAGAAAATTTCTCGACCTGGTAAGTCATAACTTCTATTTTCTTATTCCTCCACATTTCAGCAGGCGCGCCCATTTTTTGACATAAGTGGCTTAAGAATTGTTCCTTATCGGGAATTTTTGACCAAACCTGAGGTAAAAATGTGGCTCTCGCACTCCCATCTTTTAAGATAATCCCATCTAATCCGGGTTGTATCAAATTCAGAAGTTCATCAATATTTGAATAATTTAATTTTCGTGGTGTGGATAGTAAAGATATTTCAATTTTTATATTGTCCACTTCATCGGCTTCAAGGGGAGGAAAACGATAGTCATCCATAGCTGCTGCAGCAGCATGGTCGCAAACGTCAGCAATTATGGATCCTGTAGGGTTGAGTGTGCCAATACAACCTCGCAGCATACCATTTTTTGTGAGAGTTATAAATGTGGCGCCGGGTTTTTTCAAACTCTCAGGAATCCTTTCGTAATTAATTTCAAGGTCTTTTTTCCCTGAAACAGCATTTTCTATCGCTCTCCGAGCTGTATTTAATAATATCTCTTTCTCCATTGCTGTCAATTTTTCGTTCATAATTCATCCTGATTATTCTCTCTTGATATGATGAATAATATTTCCTCCCGGAAATTCCCTGAATGTTGATTATATTACGAATGGACCTCCAGTAATCAACAATTTGACCTGGTTTTTGTTCTGTTGGTTACTTTATTTGCATCCCTTATTATTATTTTTCCCTATACATTTGAAATAAACCATGATAAACTCGCACGTCAGCTATGCCTAAACAGGCTTGCTTTCCGCTCCTGACTCACCAAAGGTGATAACCAGGGGCTATCCCAGGGAAAGGAGGCATCCCATGCGGCAGTATGAAATAATAATAATAGTTCATCCAGAATTAGATGAAAACGCGCTGGATGATGTTGTCAAAAGGATCAAAGACTGGATAACCGATGATGGTGGCGAAGTAACTAATACAGAACTATGGGGAAAGAAGAGACTTGCATACTTAATTAATAAACAGAATGAAGGCCAGTATGTATTTATGCATGCTCAAATAGCTCCAGCATTCTGCTCCCAATTGGAAAGAAATCTTCGCTATCTGGAACCATTGCTGCGCTATTCAATGGTTGCCAGTTAACTAATTGTGGGTTACCAGGAGATAAAAGTGAGCCGTGGTTTAAATAAAGTCCAGCTCATTGGTCGTTTGGGTCGTGATCCAGAAATGCGATACACTCCATCTGGTCGACCCGTTACTACATTCAGCGTTGGAACCACTCGAAAATGGAATACTTCCGAAGGTGAACCCAAGACCGAAACAGAATGGTTCAATGTTGTAACCTGGAGCAATCTGGCTGAAATCTGCAATCAGTATTTAAAAAAGGGGGGCTTGGTGTATATCGAGGGTAGATTACAGAATCGCCAGTGGGATGATGCTGAAGGTATTAAACATTTTGCCACGGAAATTGTCGCTAATGAAATGATTATGCTGGACTCAAGACGTGATTCTTCCATAAATGATTCACTTTCAGATTCCGCAGAAGAGATTGAATAACCCCCAGAGACTAATATTAAATGTCTATATTCGGAAAGATGGAGTAAAAAATGAATGACCAAATAACAAATAATGATTCAGATTCCCCGGTTAGACGTTATTATTCACGTCCCCGCTTTTGCCAATTCTGCACAGACACATCTATTAACCTCGATTATAAAAATGTTGAATTGCTAAAGAGGTATATAACAGCTGATGGCAAGATAAGACCCAGAAGGCAAACGGGTACATGCGCAAAACACCAGCGGGAGCTTGCCCGGGCAATAAAGCGCGCTCGCCATATTGCATTTCTACCTTACACTGGTGAAGTTCTTCGTTGATTGCTCTGGCATAAGTCAAAGATAGTATTCCAATAGCCAAATCGACTTTGTAAAAAAATTCCATATTAAAAACCAATACTTGAGGATATCCATAGAATGGCAAAAAATCCAAAAAAGCGGATAGAACCAACTAAGAAACATCTCGCCAGAATGGAACGAGAAAATTTGCAAAAAAGGTATATCCTCATAGCTAGTGTGGCAGTTGTTGTTTTGGTCGTAGGATTGGTGATTTATGGTGTAGTTGACCAGTACTATTTGCAGTCAAGAAAACCTGTCGCGGAGGTGAACGGTGGAAAAATCTCCGTTGCAGATTTTCAAGGCCAAACCAAACTTGCCCGCTACAATATGATCCAGAGCGCCTTTAATATATACCAATTAACACAATTGATGGGCAGTGACCCTGCAACGTTGCAGCCGATTGTAAACCAGCTCCAGTCAATCGATGGACAACTTTTTCCTCCAGTAATCGGGCGCCAGGTTTTAGATCAAATGATTGACGACCTGCTCATAAAACAGGAAGCTGAAAAATTAAATATTTCTGTATCTGAGGAAGAGGTAGACAGAGAAATTGAAACTGCATTTGGTTTTTTTCGAGATGGCGTTCCAACACCCGCTCCAACAATAGAACCAGAACCAACTTCAACATTAACTGAGCTCCAGCAGGAGATCACACAGGGTAACGAAGAGGCGCAAATTACTGAGGTGCCTGCTCCAACAAGTTCCGAATCTTCTCCCGGTTCTGAAATCGCACCTGAATCCTCTTCTCAAGACGATACAACAACACCTCAACCCACCTCAACACCTTTAACTTTTGAAGGATTTCAGGATCGATTTAATGAAACGATCGCAGGATTGAACTCCGAATATGGAATAACCGAGAAAGATATGCGCAGCGCATTCCGCTCCAGTATATTCCAACAAAAGATTATTGATGCGGTTGTTGGAGAAGTTGAATGTTCCGAGGAACAGGTTTGGGCGTCTCACATTCTGGTTGAAAATGAAGAACTCGCAATAGAGATTAAATCACGCCTGGATGAAGGCGAACAGTGGTCGTTAATGGCCGCAACCTACTCAACTGATACAAGCAACAAAGATTCAGGCGGTGACTTAGGTTGGTTTGGTAGAGGAGCAATGGTTCAAGAATTTGAAGAGGCTGTTTTCCAAATGGAGATTGGTGAGATCAGCGATCCGGTAGAAACCCAATTTGGCTGGCATATAATCCGGAAAATTGGTCATGAAGATAAACCCATATCCAATGATGATTGCCAGCAATTAAGAATTGAAGAGTTAAATAAGTGGTTGGAAATTCAACGGGAGAATTCTGAAATAGTGATCAATGAAAACTGGGGAGAATTCGCACCAGACGAACCATCTATCCCGATTGAAATGAAACAATTTATTGATGCCAATCAAAATTTTCCCGCCCCAACCCCCAGTCCATAAGAATAATTATTAACAAAATGCTCGCAAAAATTTTTATGCGAGCATTTTGTTAATCAATCACCTTTGATAATTCATCAATTTTTAAACTCAATACCTGGCTAGTCGAATCCCGCCCCATTGTAACGCCATAAATTATATCTGCTGCTTCAACTGTATTGCGATTATGAGTTACGACAACAAATTGCGTTTTTTGACTCATTTCTTTCAATAAAGCTCTGAATCTTCTCGAATTTGCCTCGTCTAACATTGCGTCAACTTCATCAAGCAGACAAAATGGGGTTGGCGAAACCCTGATCAATCCAAAGACCAAAGCTATTGCAGTAAGGCTTCTTTCCCCCCCTGAAAGTAAAGTTAACCCCTGGGTTCGTCGTCCGGGTAAACGCGCATCGATCTCAATACCCGTGTTGGTAATATCTGAAGGATCTGACAGAATAAGATGGGCTGATCCTCCTCCGAATAATCTCGAGAAAATTTCTTCAAATTCCTCCGCAACATTTTCGAATGTCCGGCAGAATTCTTCTTCCATTAATTGATCTAATTCCTTAATCACATGCCTTACATCTGCATCTGCCTTTTTTAAATCATCTATCTGGTTTATCAAAAATTCATACCGGCTCTTTACTGCCTCATATTCTGAGCTTACTTCAGGATTAATTGGTCCAATCTGTCTGATTTGCGATCTCAACCTTCGTAGTGACTTTTCATAATCCGGAGGTAACACCTCAACTACCGGAAGTTGCTCTACGAAACCATCAATAGGTAACGGATACGGACCTGAAACTTCATCAGCGTATTCGAAAGCTACCAAACCGAGATCATCTTCGATTCTTTTTCTAAGGTTTTCCACACTCTCCCTTTGCCTGGCAACCTCAATTTTTGCATTTGTGAAAAGTTGGTCCACTTCACTTATCCGTTTTCGAATATTAATTGAGAGTTTGGATAATTCTTCCCTTTCATACTCGACTGCGATGAGGTTTTGTTCCTCCTCATGAATTACTAATTCTAATTCTTCAAGCTGTTTTTGGATTTCATTTTCAGATTCTTGTTCTTTGATTAATTCCTCTTCAAGTTTCCTGTATTCTTCTTCAAAATGAATTATTCGTTCAGCCAGTTCCCGATATGAGCTTTCAATCTCTGCAATAAGTAGTTTTTTATCATTCAGCAATTTTTCTGAATCTGCAAGCGATCTGGCGCTCAACGCATACTCTGTCCTGGCAGTCGTATAATGATCTTGAAGAAGTTCTTGGTCTAAGTTACCCAATTCATTGACAACATCATTGTATTTTCGATCAACTTCCGGGATCAACTCTTCAATCTTTTTTATTTCTACTGATGACGATTTAATTTCCTGGTCGTTTTCTTTTTTTTCATTTTCTATGCGCAATATTTCATTTTTGCACCAATTTATTTGCCAGTCAAGACGTTCTAACAATACGGTTTGTTCCCGTTCCTCCTCCTTCTTCATCCGAATTTTTTCCTGGACATCTACCAGCTCAGATCCAAGATCATCGTAAATTCTGGTCTGCGCTTCTAGTTCCCCCTCCAGCTTAATTAATTCAGATTCAAAATCCCCTATCTTTTTTTCAATCCCACTGAGTTCTTTAATTAGCTTCTCTATTTGTGCTGACCTTCCCAGAAGAGAATTATCCTTACTATCATATTTAGTCCCAAATGAAATTATTGGACCTTTTGAACTGAATGCTTCACCATCCAGTGTCACGGCAACTATTGTTTTTATTTGATTGGCTGTTACACGTTTTGCTGTTTTTCGATCGTTTACAATCAGCACATTTCCGAGAAAATAGTCCACAATATTCTTAATACTTACCGGGTAATTAATTAACTCACTGGCAATTCCTATTACACCGCTGCCAAAATCTTCATCTTTTGATAATAACATCTCATCATCGCTGACTATTGAATCAATTGGCAGGATCACCCCTTTGGCTGAATTCTCCAGAAGTATGTCTAAAGCAATATCTGGATCATTCTTTAATAAAATAGCATCGATATACATAGCAAGAGCTGCCGCAATTGCAGTCTCATGCTCCTTATCCACACCGATTATCTGGTGTAAAACGCCGGTTATTCCTGAAATTTTTTTCTCTTTGGAAGCGTTCAATAATACCCGGGAGCCTTCGGGGTATCCTTCTAAACTTGATTCTGATTGTTTTAAAAGTTGGATTTTTACGAGCAATTGTTCATGCTGGTTATTTAAACTCGCAATTTCTAGTTTCAATTTTTGAATCTTATCTTCAATTTTTCGCTTTGTTTTTTCACTGTTTTCTGAATTTGATTTGATAGTACTGAATCTTTGTTCTTCATTCTTGAGGAGTTCCTTTATTTTTCCAATCGTGTCGGCTGCATTTTGGGAATTTTCCTCAATACCTTCTAATCTTACTTTTGTATTATTTAATTCCTTTTCAAGCGATTGATTTCTACTATGGCGAGTTTCAATTAAGCTTAGAAGCGTTTCCCGTTTCGATTTTAATTTGATTTGTTCTTCATTCAAGTCATCAATACTGAGCTCTAATTTTCCCCTCTTTTCATGCTTATTGTCATAGCTTATTTTTAATTCCTCATATTTTTGTGTTATTGATTTATTATTTCGTTCGATTAGATCAAATTCTTCCTTGGTTGAAATCAATAATTCCTTTTGGATGCTCAATCTTTGTTGTATTCTTTCCAATTCCCCAGACGTATCTCTTTTTTGCTCCTGCAACCATCCTTTACGTTCATTACCTACCGCAATTTCGCGGGAAACCACTTCTCTCTTCGATCGCAGGGTATCTTTTTGTTCATTCCATTTGTTCAATCGATTTCGGCAATCTGATATCCCGGATTGGATACCTTCGATGCTGCTACTGATTTGAACTTCTTCATGCTGTAATTCCATTAATTTCTTTTCGTATTGTTCCGAATTATTATGCGCTCTTGAAAGAGCTTCCTGAGAGTTATGCCAGTGAAAACCATACCATTGGCGCAATACATCCGACAACTCGGATGCTGCTTCCTCGTACTCTTCTGCCCTGTTTACCTGGCGTTCAAGACTGCGTAAACGCGGTCGAAGCTCTATCAAAATGTCCTGTACTCTTTCCAGGTTTCTCTGGGTAGCCTCTAACCTTCGAATAGCATCCTCACGGCGGGAGCGGTGCAATCCAATCCCTGCGGCTTCTTCAAATAACCGCCGCCTCTCATCAGCCCGTAATGATAACGCCGCATCAACCAGCCCCTGTCCAATTATTGTGTAAGTCCGTTCCGCTAACCCGGATTGCGCTAATAATTCCGAAACGTCCATCAAGCGCACACGCTGACCATTTATTAAATATTCATTCTGCCCATCACGATAAGCCCGGCGTGTAATTGCTACCTCATTAAAATCTATCGGAAGCCAGCCATCATTGTTGTCAAAAGTGATCGTTGCATATGCCATCCCGGCCTGTGAACGGCTTTCAGAACCCGAAAAAATCATGTCTTCAGTTTTCTTGCCGCGCAGCAACCTGTATGATTGTTCACCTAATACCCACCTCAAGCTGTCACCAATATTGGATTTTCCGCTGCCGTTTGGACCTACAATAGAGGTGACAGTATCCGCGAACTCAAATACTGTTCGGCTTGCGAAAGTTTTGTATCCGCTTAATTCAAGTGACTTCAACCTCGAGCCCATATTATTGTCGCTTAGCGAAATCCTAAAGAGTTATATCCAGTGATGCAATTGCTTCTCGAGCTGCCGCTTTTGCAGCAGCTTGCTTTGTGTGTCCCCGTCCCCGGCCATATGTTTTTCCATTTACCAGAACTTCAACCTCAAATACCTTTTCATGGTCGGGTCCCTGCTCAGATATCGTATGGTAACTGGGCGGGCCAAACCCTTTTGATTGTACCCATTCTTGAAAAACACTCTTGGGGTCCTGGTCAGCCCGTGAGCTCATTATTTTATAAACTGCGCGTTCTAATTTCGGTTCAATAAATTCTTTAACCGCATTTAATCCTGCATCCAGATACAGAGCACCAACCAATGCTTCAAAAGTTCCACAAAGAAGCGCTTTTCGTCTCCTCCCTCCACCATGAACTTCTCCCACTCCCAGATGGATTGCAGCTCCGAGATTGATTTCCATGCCAAACTCAGCTAATTGTTCTGTTCTCACTAATGCTGAACGCAGTCGGGTGAGGTCGCCTTCTTTTAGCTCAGGAAAATGATTGTACAACCAGGCAGCTACGATAAAATCTAAAACTGCGTCACCCAGAAATTCAAGCCTTTCGTTATCTTCAAGTGCATCCGGATTCTCGTTCAAAAATGAGCGGTGTGTTAATGCGCGACTCAATAGTAGGTAATCCGTAAAAGGCAGATTGTTTCTCTTTGCGAATTGTTGAGGAGTTTCTTCTGGATCAATTGGAAAATTCTCATTCATAAAGATATCCCAAGCTTGTTTATTAAAGTATGATCAATTAATTTAGAGACCGAACTGCTCAATGAAATTCCATTAGACCTGATCAACGAAACCGGGATATTATAAGCCATTTCGGTTATGGAAATGTTGTGCATTCTTATAGTCGATAAATTAAAGATTAATTGAATTCTTTGTATTCGTTTAACAAATGAATTTATAGAATCTATTTGATAATCTAACCAATGCAGATTGATTTAAAAAAATTCTCAGGCTTGCTCACTCTTTAAACCAGAACCGGTTAAAATCGCAATTATTGGATCGGGGGAATTACCAATCGCTAGCTCGATAGCCTTATAAACAACCGCGGAGGTTGGTTCTACAAAAAAACCTAATCTGGCTAACTCTGATTGACCTGATTTTATCTCATCTTCGTCAACAGCAAGCATATCGCCGTTATATTTACTTAATAACTCCAGAATAACATCACCCCTTAAAGGATGGATAATCCGAACCCCTTCAGCAATTGTTTCCCCTTCCGTAATCATACTTAAACCTTGCGCTCCATACTGGTAAGCCGCCCAGATTGGCGCACAAGCTCTGGTTTGAACGCCGACAATCTTTGGCATATGTTTAATATATCCACCATGTAACAAGGATGAAAATCCGTATATGATACCCAGCAATAAACTTCCCTGTCCGACAGGTAAGATGATTGTCCCTGGGGTCTGCTGAACTTGATCGAAAATCTCGAACGCAATTGTCGCAAATCCATCAATTCCATAAGGAAAGTAGACATGAGACGCATAACAGACGCCTGATTCAGCCGCTCTCAATGCTTCTTCAGCTGCAGCAGATCTAGGGCCAGGAACCGGTTTGGCCTGGGCTCCATATGCTTGGATTTGATTCCTTTTCTGTATGGATGCATAACCAGGTAGATAAATAGTCGCCTTGATATTCGCTCTTGCGGCGTAAGCCGCGAAGGAGGAACCCGCATTCCCGGAGGAATCTTCAACAGCAGAATTTACTCCTCTCGATTTCAAGAAACTCACCAGCAGAGATGAGCCTCTATCCTTAAAAGAGCTGGTCGGATTTAAAAGTTCAAGTTTAAAACCAACTTTGTGATTATGGATATTTGCCCAAACCGTGGGAGTATCCCCCTCGCCAAGGTAAATTGCAGGAGAGTTTTCACCAATATTGAAGAAATTTCTATATCGCCACAACCCAGGCATTTTGGTATCGATAAGATTTAAATCAAAAGCTTTGATTCCCGGGTGCCGGAAAAATCCGCCGCAGATGTTACATTTATAGGAAGTTCCTTTTTGGGGATATTCTGAACCACAATTTGAACAATTTATGCCTGTCAATTTGAATTACCTTAAGATATATATTTAATATTTGATCGCATGTTCCGTGGATTTATTCCAAACTCAATTTTTCGGTACTGCCGCATAGATGGATTCGTTAATCAGAAAAATTATAACGTCACAAATTGATAATAATGGTTCAAAGCTCTGATATTCTATACCAAAATCCCTTTAGATCACCGTGATATAATTGCGCTTCATGTCTAACGTACTGTCCAAATGGAAAACTGGATTAGAAAAATCCAGCAAAACAAAATTTGGTCAAATAGCTACTTTTCTTGGCGCTACCGAGATAACCCCAGAAACATGGGACGATCTAGAAGCTTTGTTAATTCAAGCCGATATTGGGGTAGATACCACTCAGTTTGTTATAAATAACCTGCGAGAGCGGATAAAACAGGAAGGAATAACAAAATCTTCCAATCTTCTACTCGCTTTACGCGATGAATTAAGAAATTTGCTGATAGATCCCCCCAATATTGAATTCAGCGACCATCCTTCGATCATACTAATTGTAGGTGTAAATGGCTCCGGAAAAACCACAACAATTGCCAAGCTCAGTTACTTGTTTATAAATCAAGGGAAGAAAGTTTTATTGGGAGCAGCTGACACTTTCCGGGCGGCGGCAGTAGACCAACTCCAAATCTGGGCTGAACGGCTGGGGGTTGGGATTGTTTCTGGTCAGCCCGGTGGGGATGCCGGTGCGGTAGCATTTGATTCAGTTAAATCCGGTTTTGCCAGAGATGTAGATTTTGTGATTATTGATACTGCCGGAAGGCTACACACCCGGTTTAACCTGATGGAAGAACTGAAAAAAGTCTACCGGGTTGTAGGTAAGGCGCAAACAGGTTCTCCTCAGGCAGTCTGGCTTGTCATGGATTCCACCACAGGGCAAAACGCCCTGCAGCAGGCACAAGCATTCACAGAAGCAGTTAACGTGACGGGTGTAATTCTGGCGAAACTTGATTCCTCTGCACGCGGTGGGATGGCATTTGCTATCCAGAGGGAGTTGAACTTACCAATACTTTATGCTGGTTTGGGGGAGGCCCTCCAGGACCTTCAGCCCTTCAATCCGGATGCCTTTATAGATGGAATCCTGGCGGGTTGGGATTTGTAGTCAGGACACCCGCTCAAATTATTGCTATAATAACAATGGTATTGAACGGTCAAATAGCACCAGTTCAGGAGATTTGCGATGTTAGAAATTATCGAAAAGCTACAAGATTTCAACCAAAGATCTCAAAAACTACAGGAGAGTCTTTGACTTAGCGGGAAATAATAAAAAGATAGCTGAACTTGAAAAGTTATCTCAAGCACCAGATTTCTGGAACGATCCTCAAACTGCTAAATCAGTGATGAAAAAAAAGGCTGCCTTGCGTAATGAAATTGAAAGCTGGGAGCAGTTTCAAAGCCGGATTAAGGATGCTCTTGAACTATCACAACTGGAAGATGAGAGCTTAAATCTCGAACTTGATAAAGAGATTCTGGACATACAACAGGAGTTAGAAAGGCGTGAATTTAATGCAATGCTTTCGGGCAAGTACGATTCTGGAGACGCCTTGCTGGCGATACATGCTGGCGCAGGTGGAACCGACTCGCAGGATTGGGCAGAAATGCTTCAAAGGATGTATTTGCGCTGGACAGATGCTCATGGTTTTGATACCGAAATTCTGGATATGACTGAAGGGGAAGAAGCTGGTATCAAGAGCGTCACCATTTCTGTTGACGGCTCTTATGCTTATGGGTATTTACGGCCCGAAAAAGGAGTTCACCGGCTTGTCAGGTTATCTCCATTCGATTCTTCCCACCGCCGGCACACTTCATTTGCCTTAATAGAAGTACTGCCTCAGGTGGAGGATGAAACAGAGATCGAAATCGATCCAAACGATCTGCGAATCGATACATATCGTTCTGCAGGCGCTGGCGGACAGAATGTCCAGAAAAATGATACCGCAGTCAGGATAACCCATCTCCCCAGCGGGATTGTGGTCACTTGCCAGAATGAACGATCACAGATTCAGAACAAAGAAAACGCTATGCGAGTTCTGAGAGCAAGACTTCTTGATATGAAACAGGCCGAAAAAGCCGACCAACTTGCCGAGCTCAGGGGCGAATACACAAAAGCGGAATGGGGTAGCCAGATACGTTCATACGTTTTACATCCATACCAGATGGTAAAAGACCACCGCACTAATTATGAAGTTGGGAATACCCAGGCTGTCCTGGATGGCGATCTGGACGGGTTTATTGAATCATATTTAAGAGATAACCTTGGCAATGGGAAATAATGGATGGTTATAGCAGGTCAGTAAAACCATCCTTATTTTGTTTAATTTTCATAATTTCCGCAATCTCAATTTCAAGTTGTGTGACACTTCAGGATCCTGAATCATCACAGGAAAATAGGGGACAGGTCGTTGCCTATATTCAACCAGGAGAATATGCAGGCCAGACAATCAAACCACGAAGAACCCATTTCGATAGCCTTCAACTCTGGCTTCGGATTTCAAATGATGTGCAAAACACAGATGGAATTATACAATTCGTCTTATTTGAATATCCTGAGACGTCTGAACCTGTCTACATTGTTGATGTTCAAACGGATGATATCGAATGGATCAATCCCGTAACAATTAAATTCCCCCCGCAATCCAACTCTTCCTATACAAATTATTACCTTAAAATATTATCTGATACATCTTCATTTGAAATACTTGGTAGTCTTGAGGATCGTTACCCAGATGGTGACTTATATCTAAATGGCGCTGCAACTGACGGGGATATCGCCTTCCGAGCATTCTATAAATATGGGATTGATTCCTTTATAGATGACCTCACTCGATGGTTTTCACATCTCCTGTTGATTTTTCCAATGGCCACATTAATCTTGCTGCCAGGATTGTTGATCTTTAAAATTATCAACCGCAATAAAAACAATCCCCTTCTTCCCCAGTTTTACCTCGAGGAGAAGATCGCCATCATGATCGCTGTTAGCCTGTCTGTTATCCCAATTTTTTTTCTCTGGTTTTATAATCTCGGGATCAAAATTGATAGAAATCTTGTCATATTATTTTACGTATCTGCCCTGTTGTTTCTATTATGGCTCTACCGGGTTGAGATACTCACAATAATTAGAGGGGAAAAACACTGGTTCAAGCATCCTGATAAAACCTGGGTGGCATTATTGATAATTTTTTTTATGTCACTTGTTATCCGGTTAATAATAATCCGCGATCTTTCCGTGCCCCCCTGGGTTGATTCAGTTCACCACAGTTTAATGACCAGAATGATAATCGAACAAGGGGGTTTGCCTTCCACATACTTGCCATATATAAATATTTCTCCGGTTAACTACCATTCAGGTTTCCACACAAATCTGGCAGTATTGCACTACCTTACTGGCATAGAAATCCCTTATTTGATGTTAATATTTGGGCAGTTATTAAACGCGCTGACAGTATTTGCTGTTTATTTATTCACGACCGCTGTAATAAAAGACAAATTGGCGGGCCTTATTTCTGCGTTCATCACAGGGATGGTAAATCCAATGCCAGCTTACTACACAAGCTGGGGAAGATATACTCAGTTGATAGGCATTTTAATTTTTTCAGCAGCTCTGGCGCTAATACTATCCATAATTCAAAACCGGGAAAAAAATCAGAAACCGGAAGCGTTTCACCTGTTCTTTTTCCAATATTGGAAAACCATATTTATTGCTGTTCTTGCATGTGCAGGCCTGTTCTTGTCCCATTACAGAGTAGGAATATTTTTAGGTTGCTTTTTCGGATCGTATTTTGCAGTATTAATTTTACGTGAATTTATCATTCGAATTAAAATCAATTATTTATTTCAACAAATCCTAATTTTTATACTGGTTGTTGCATCTGCGCTTTTATTGACTTTTCCCTGGTGGCCTGATACCTTAAACTCATTCTTCCTGCCACGTTTATTCGTAACTATAGCGACCCGACCTGCATTCCAGGTCTTTCACTGGAGTTACCTCACTGCCTCCTCCGGTAAATTTGTCTTAATCCTCGGTATATTGGGACTGCTGTTAGGGTTTCTACAAAGAAAGAGATTTGCCCCGGTTTTTATTCTTTGGATAGCCATGATGTTCGCTTTCGCAAATCTGCACGCTCTACCACTGCCTGGAGGGGGATTAATCAATAACACATCTGTTTTAATTTTTCTGTTTATTCCCATTTCTGCTGCTGGTGGATATTTGATCTCTGAGAGCATTACCAATCTGAGTAATTTGATCCCTGACAGACGGAAATATTACAATTATATATTTGTGTTTCTAACCATTTTATTCATTTCAATAGTTAGTGTCAGAAATATGTTATCGATACTCAATCTGCAAACCATTCTCCTCCTAAATTCCGATCTGACCAGTTTGAAGTGGATAAAGGAAAACGTACCCGAGAATGAGGTTATCTTGATTAATAATTTCCCCTGGGCGTACAGTCTTTACGCAGGAAGTGATGGTGGCTACTGGATATCTCCAATTTCGGGCAGGCAAACAATACCCCCTCCGCTTTTATACGGATTCGATAGAGCTTCAACAGTTAGACAGGATATCAACAAATTCCTTTTACAGATATCAAGATATAAAGATCAGCCTGATATATTGTACGATTTAATTTCTGCAGAAAATATTAAATATATATACACAGGAACCAGGGGTGGCATGATCTCACCTCAAAAATTATTACAACATGAAAATTTTAAGCCTATATTTGAATACAATGGA
>Ga0180438_10006688_pt1 | contig 15508 bp, 10 predicted proteins | sample SS_ome_12_FD_132455 | JGI IMG/M metagenome (GOLD analysis project Ga0180438, IMG submission 132455) | Hypersaline lake sediment archaeal communities from the Salton Sea, California, USA - SS_3_D_2 metaG | ecosystem: Environmental > Aquatic > Non-marine Saline and Alkaline > Hypersaline >...
AAGACGGGAACCACGTTCTTCTTCCCGATATAACCGATGATGCCGCACATTACTTTTTCCTTTTGCGCTTCCGCTTCCAGCCCTTCTTTTCCATCTGACGGCTGCGGGCCACCGCCAGCGAATTGGGGGATACGTCTTTGGTGATGGTGGAGCCCGCCCCCACATAGGCGTTTTTGCCCACTTTGACCGGGGCGATCAGCTGGGTTCCTGAACCTATGAAAGCGCCCCCATCGATCCGGGTCTTGTGTTTCATCACACCGTCGTAATTGCAGGTTATGGTCCCGGCCCCGATGTTGACCTTGGCGCCGACGACAGCATCGCCGACATAGGATAGGTGCATGGCCTTGGAACCCGGTCCGAAATCCGTGTTCTTCATCTCCACAAAATTGCCCACCCGGGCATCACGGCGAAGGCGGGTCCCGGGACGCAGGCGGGCGTAAGGGCCGACTCGGGCCTCGTCGGCGACCTTGGCCTCCTCCAAGAGGCTGTGGCTTAGGATTGTGACCCGGTTCCCGACCTGCGAGTTCGTGACATGCACACCGGGATAGAGCACACACTCCCTTCCGATGCGGGTCGTCCCTTCCAGCACGACCGAGGGATAGATCACGGAATCGGCCCCGACCTTGACATCAAAATCCACCCAGGAGGAGGAAGGATCGTAAAAGGTGACCCCTTGTTCCGTCAAAAGCTTGATCTTGCGCTCCCGGAGCTTGTGGATGGCGCGGGCCAAATCGAGGCGGTCATTGACACCCACGATCTCATCATCACTCCGGGTAGGGCAGGCCGCAACCCTGCGGCCGGATGCCGACAGGATCTCGATGACATCGGTCAGATAGTACTCCCCTTTGACGTTCCGGTTGGAGATCTTAGGAAGCGCCCAGAGCAGGTCCTTGATTTTGAAGAGGTAGATCCCGACATTGGCCTCTTTGATCCGGCGCTGATCGGGGGTGGCGTCCTTTTCCTCGACGATGCGGATGCGCTGATCGTCGAGATAGATCACCCGGCCGAATCCAAAAGGGTTCGACATCACGGCCGACATGAAAGTCAAGGCATTTCCCTGGCTGCGGTGCTGCTTGAGAAGGGGCCGGAGGGTCTCGGGACGTATCAGGGGAAGGTCGCCGTTCATGACCAGGACATCCTGGTCCGGGTATGGTCTCAGAATCCGGCCTGCTGCCCTGACGGCGTGGGCCGTGCCCAGTTGGGATTTCTGCTCTACAAACGTGAGGTCGTTGGAGGCCAAGGCTTTCTCCATACGTTCCTTCTGATATCCGACCACCACAAAAATCCGGTCCGGGCCGAGGCGGGCGACCGTATCCAGGACGATCCGGATCATAGGCTTCCCCATCAGGGGATGGAGGACCTTTATAGTCCTGGACTTGAATCGGGTTCCCTTCCCCGCCGCTAAGATAAGAGCATGGAAACCTTGCTTCATGCCATTTTGGTGATCACGGCAAACCGCTTGTCCTGTTTGACCGGATCAAAATTCGACTCATTCTGGGCAAGGATGGCGAAATAGGAGTCCAGTTTCACGGCCTGCTTCAAGAATTCCAGGCAGTTGTCCTTGTCACCTTGCATGCAGTAGGCATCCGCCATCACATAGAGGAGCTTTGCTTTCGAGGGCTTCTTCTTCCGTGCCTTTTCCAGCGATTCGAGGGCCTCATCATATCTGCCCATATTCAAGAGATATACGCCGTTTTGATAAAAATCCTCGAACGTAGTCAATTTTATCTCTTCAGGCTTCAGGCGACTCTGGCAGATATCCCGATAGATTTTGGCTCGGTCGACCAGCTCCCGCTCCTTGCCGTGCTTTTCGACAAAAGCATTCAGGCTCTCTTCTGCTTTCGCATAATCGCTCTGGTGAAAGAGCTTCATAGCCTGGTTGTATGCGGCCAGTGCCTTTTCGAAATCGTTTCGTTTCGTCTTATTTTCTTTTTGAGCGGTCACCTGTTACTCCCGGTTTATGTCATTGTGTTTCGGTTTCCGCAATTTTAACCAAACAGCCGCGGTTTGACAAGTCCAATCTGGCTTGTGTCCAATCCGGCTTGACTTCTTTAGTGACCTTTAGCCGGAAGCAGCGGACCACAGATCGGGATTCTCGAGCAGAAAACGGACGGTGCGCAGATGCAGGTGATGGCCGGCCCTATCGACCTGGAAGTGCCCGCGAATCGGACGCCCCAGGATATAGAGGTCGCCGATAAGATCCAAAATCTTGTGCCGTACGAATTCATCCGGATATCGAAGGGGGCCGTTGAGCAGTTCTTTTTCATCCAAAACCAAGGCGTTATCCAGCGTGCCGCCTAAAGCCAGATTCCGTGCATGAAGGTCTTGAACGTCTTTCAGGAATCCGAAGGTCCGGGCCGGAGCGATCTGTTCGGTGAAGCTTTCGTGATCGACCGTAACGGTCAACTGCTGCACTCCGATGGCGGGATGATCGAATTCGATCCGGTATGAGACGACCCAAGAAGCGGAGGGCGAGACTTTTATGCTCGCCGCCTGATCTTCCAGCATAAAGGGCCGGCGGATCGACAAAGGACTCCTGGGCATTGAGAGCGCCTTCGTCTCCGTTCCTGCCAGCGCCTCGGCAAAAGGCTTGGCGCTGCCGTCCATGACCGGGACCTCCTCCCCATCCAGCTCGATGAGGACGCTGTCGACGGAAAAGGCGGCGAGGGCTGCCATCAAATGTTCGATGGTGAGGATGCGGCGTTCACCCTGAACAAGATTGCAGCTGTTGCGCGCCGCGGCATTCGCCGGTTCGAGCCGAAATTCGAGCCCGCCCAAGTCCTGTCTGCGGAAGACGATCTCGCCTCCCTGGAACGGCCGGAGGCGCATTTGGACGGATTTCCCCGAGTGGATGCCCACCCCACCAAAAATGATATCACGCGCGATGGTGTGCTTGAATTCCATCCCCTCCCAGTATAGCCAAAAAGAGGAAATGGGGACAGTCCCCTTTTTTAGAAATGGGGACTGTCCCCATTTCTCCAGCTTTATGCTAGAATGGAGCCTATGAAATCAAGGCTGAAAGACATCCTCTCCCAAGTTGAAAAGGGCGACATGTCGGCCGAAGAAGCGCTGCAGCAGCTCAAACACTATCCCTACGAAGACCTCGACTTCGCCAAGATAGACCACCACCGCGAACTTCGGCGTGGTTTTCCCGAGATCGTATTCGGAATGGGCAAAACCGAAGAACAGATCAGGAATATATCCCGCTCCATCATCGATGAGGGGAGCAATCTGCTCGTGACCCGGGTTAACCCGGAGGTATTCGCGAATCTTCACCAGGACATCCCCGAACTCGCATACAACGAACCCGGGCGCGCCATGTATTACAAGATCAAGTCACCTCCCCAGGGAAAGGGGAAGGTCGCCATCATGACGGCGGGAACGTCAGACATCCCGGTGGCGGAAGAGGCGGCGGTGACCTGTGATCTGCTGGGAAACGCGGTGGAGAAGATCTACGACGTAGGTGTGGCGGGAATCCATCGCCTGTTCGGAGAATTCCCGCGACTCAAGGACGCGCGGGTGATCATCGTTGCAGCCGGCATGGAAGGCGCCCTGCCCAGTGTCGTGGCGGGGATCACGGACATCCCCATCATAGCGGTCCCCACCAGTGTCGGCTACGGAGCCAATCTCAACGGAATCACCGCTCTGCTGGCTATGCTCAACTCATGCCCGGGAGGAGTGGCGGTGGTAAATATCGATAACGGCTTCGGAGCCGCTTATCTCGCCAGCCTCATCAACCATCTCTAGACCGCGGCGGCATCCCACCCGAGAGTCTATCATTTGAATATCCGGATGAAACATCAGACATTTCAACGCCCCCGGCGGCGGCTTGACAATTCAGGCGGCGACACCTATATTTTATGAGTTAAATTTCAGTGTCAACGTCTGCCTCATAATGGAAATCATAGATCAAATCAGGCACTCTTCCAATATCATCGAAATCGCCGCCCAATACACCCAATTGCAGAGGCGGGGGCGTCGGCACGTCGGCCTCTGCCCTTTCCACGCGGAAAAGACCCCCTCCTTTTATCTGGATGAAGACAAACAGCTCTACCACTGCTTCGGATGCGGAGCGGGAGGAGACATATTCACCTTGATCATGGAAAAGGAGAGCATGAGCTTCCCGGAGGCCATGCGTTTTCTGGCCGAGAAGTACAACATCAAAATCCCCGAAAGCAAGAGTTTCTCGCCTCAATATCAAAGTCTCAAAGAAAAGATCTACCAGGTCACCGAGGATGCCCTGGCCTTCTTCAGAAAGAACCTGCACAACACGGAGGAGGGCAAAAAGGCTCTTGACTATCTTCATCAGCGGAACCTCACCCCCGAGACCATAAAGAAATTGAGGCTCGGATATGCTCCGAATTCCTGGGATGCTCTCTTATCATATTTCCGGCGCCGAAAAATCCCCGCAGACCTGCTGGAAAAGGCCGGCTTGGTACTGCGCCGGCAAAATAAGGAAGGTCACTACGACCGATTCCGAGGCCGGATCATCTTCCCTATCTTCAATGACCGCACCGGGAAAGTGGTGGCATTCGGGGGCCGATCGCTGTTAGATGAAGATCCCAAATACCTCAACTCGCCCGACACCCCGATCTATTCCAAAGGCAATCTGCTCTACGGTCTCAACTTCTCCCGGGAGGCGATCCGGGAAAAGGACGCGGTGATCCTGGTGGAAGGCTATACCGATTTTCTTGCTCTTTTCCAAGCCGGTATCACCCACGCCGCAGCCTCTTTGGGAACCAGCCTCACCCCGCACCAGATCGACCTGCTCAGGCGCCGCTACACCTCGCGTATTGTCGCCTGTTATGACGGAGATCTCGCCGGGCGTAAGGCCTCTTATCGGGCGGTGTCGCTGGGTTTTGAACAGGGCGCTCAGGTCCGTGTCGCCCTGCTCCCCGAGGGCGAGGACCCCGACAGTGTGATCTCCCGGCACGGCCGGGAAGCTTTCATCCAGCTGATCCAGAAAAGCGTTACCGGCCTCAGGTTTCTGATCGACTTTCACACAGCGGGAAGGCGCCCCACCACACCTGAGGCGAAGGCCCGCGTCGCCCGGGAGGTCATGCGGGAAATCCGGAAAATTCCGGATACGATCGTAAGAAGTGAATATATCAAGAGCACCAGCGAGTCGCTCCAGATCGACGAACGAGAACTCCGTAAAACCGCGGGCGACAAGATGACGCCCAAGCCGCAACCGTCCCCCCCCGTCGCTTTTCTCCATGCCGAAAAGAGGCTGCTGCAGATCGTATTCGAAGATATGGAAATCGCGCAATATGTCTTCGAGGCCCTGGAGGAGGCGGATTACAAGAATATCGTCAGCTCACCGCTGTGGCCGCTGATCGCCGACTCCTTCCGCAGGCGCCGGATTCCGAGCATCCACGACCTTAAAAGCAATCTAGCGCCCAATCTCTTCAACGCGTTCATCGAGATACTGAACGAGCAGAGTGAGCAGAATCCTTCCCTGGACGAGGCCCATGACCTTGTGAATACCCTCAAGTCGCTCTCGCTGCGCCGCACGAGAAGCCGACTGAACCAGGAGATCTCCCACTATCAAAAGACCGGGGAGATGGATAAAATAAGCAAACTGCAGAAACAGATCCAAGAAATCACCCATAAATTGTGTGAATTACAGCACAGCATTTGATGAAAGACGAGGTATAAATTGTCCGCAGACAGCGATGTAAAAAAAGACGAAATCACCCAGCTGATCTCGAAAGGGCGGAAACAGGGATATCTTCTGTTTGACGAGGTCGACAAGACCTTCCAGGAAGAGATGGATACCGGAGAGGACTTCAATGATTTTCTCAGCTCCATGGATGACTACGGGATCAAAATCCTGGATCGTCGACGCGATTCCCAGCCCAGGAGAAGAAAGAGCGATATCGTATCCTTGGAGGGATTGGAACGTACCACCGATCCGGTGAAGCTCTATTTGAGGGAAATGGGCAACATCTCCCTGCTGACCCGGGAGGGGGAGATCGCCATCGCACGAGAGATCGAGCGAGGCGAAAAAACCATCATCAAAGCCCTTTCCAAGACCACGATGGTGCTGAACGAGGTCTTGAGCTTGGAAGACCGGATCGAGGATCAGCCCGAGATCCTGCAGGAAATGTTCGACATATCCGAAGATGATATCACCGAAGGCAAGGTGGAAGAGAACAGAAAGCAGATCATGGCGAAGATCGCCGAGATCAAGGCCTTGAGCAATAGCCTGGATCGTATCAAACCCATCAAAAAGAACACCATCGCCAGGGGCCGCCTCATCGTCCAAATGAGCCGCATCATCCGGGGTCTCAACTTCCGTCCAGATCACCGGGAACAGGTTATCGAGACCCTTCGGGAAAAACTCAAGGTCATCAATGAACTGGAGGAGAGCCGGGACGAACTCCAGATCATGGCCGACCAAACTCGGGGCAAGAAAAAGAAGGCCGAACTGGAAGAGAAAATCAAAGAGATCAATAACCTTCTACGCATCTACCAAAAAGAGATCTCTTTGGATTCCAGTGGACTGCGCAAAACCCTGAGGGCCATCACCACCGGAAAAAAGATCAGCAATCAAGCCAAGAAAGAACTGGTGGCGGCCAACCTCCGGTTGGTGGTCTCCATCGCAAAAAAATACAGCAATCGCGGACTGCAGTTCCTCGATCTCATTCAAGAAGGGAACATGGGACTGATGAAGGCCGTAGACAAATTCGAATACCGGCGCGGCTACAAATTTTCCACTTATGCCACCTGGTGGATCCGGCAGGCCATAACCCGAGCCATCGCGGACCAGGCCCGCACCATTCGCATCCCGGTGCATATGATCGAGACCATCAACAAGCTGATCCGCATCTCGCGGAGCCTGGTCCAAGAGATCGGACGCGAACCCACCTGCGAGGAGATCTCGGAGAAGATGGACCTTCCCGTCAACAAGGTCCGCAAAATCATCAAGATAGCCCAAGAGCCGATCTCGTTGGAGACCCCCATCGGAGAGGAAGAGGACAGCCATCTGGGCGATTTCATAGAGGACAAGTTCATGCCTTCCCCACCCGATACGGTCATCCACATCAATTTGAGAGAACAGATCGAAGAGGCCCTGAAAACGTTGACTGAAAGAGAAGCCAAGGTCCTCAAGATGCGGTTCGGACTGGGAGACGGCAACGAACACACGCTGGAAGAAGTCGGGCAACAATTCAAGGTCACTCGTGAGAGAATCCGGCAAATCGAGGCCAAGGCTCTGCGTAAGCTCAAACACCCCAGCCGCAGCCGTAAACTCCGGTCTTTTACGCAGGATCAACCCTGAGGCGTAACGATCCCTCCCGCGATTTCATTGACTCTAAATCCCAGATTTGCTATAAGATTGGGCAGGGGCCTATAGCTCAGCGGTAGAGCCACCGGCTCATAACCGGTTGGTCCCAGGTTCGAATCCTGGTAGGCCCACTTTCCGCCAGAGGAAACGATGTGGAAATCAATTTCGAGCATTTGATTCGCCTGCAAGGTCTGGATGAAGAGATAAAAGCCGTTTCCTTATTCCTCGAAAGCCTTCCCTCCCGGGTGCGTGCCATCGATCAGATGATCCAAGAAAGCGCCAAGATCGTCGCGGACGCCAAAAGCCGGCTGGCGGAAAATCAGAAAAGGCGTCGGGATCTGGAGGGTCGTGTCCTGGATAAAAAAACCCTTATCGGCAAGTACCGCAAACAGCTTAACGACGTCAAAACCAATAAGGAGTACACGTCGCTGCTCAAAGAGATCGCTGATGTGGAGAGTGAGATCGAAACCTTGGAAGAAGAGATAATCAGCGAAATGCTCACTGCCGACGACCTGGAATCCGAAATCAAAACCGCCGAGAAGCGGGCCTCCGAAGCCAAGGACACACTGCTTTTGGAAAAAGAAGTCTTACAGCAGCAGGGGAAAGGCAAAGAAGAAGAAAAAAAGCTACTGCAGCAGGAACGCGGAGCCTTAGTCCCCAACATCACCGATGACCTGATAGATCTCTACACCCGCATTTTCCGCAAAAACGACGGAATCGCCCTCTCCCCGGTGACGGATGATTTCTGTTCCATGTGCCAAATCAGGATCCGCCCCCAGGTCCTGAACGAGCTGATCGCACAGAAAGAGATAATCCTGTGCGAAAATTGCGGCCGGATCCTCTACTGGAAACCCAAGAATTAGGGATCCGTCTTTGATATTTCCCGGCTACTCCGTATAAATCGAATCGATCCGATCCTTGAATTTTGCCTCGACTATGTTGCGCTTGATCTTTAAAGACGGCGTCATCTCTCCTTTTTCGATCTCGAAATCCCTATCCATTAAAATGACCTTCTTGATCTTTTCATAGGATGCCAGATTGGGAGTGATGCGGTCGATGAGCTCCTGATAGAAGTTGACAACACGATCTTCCTGGACAAGTTCCGATAGGCTTCCAAAGGAAATGTCCTTGGACTTGGCATACTCCTCCAGCTTTTCGAAATTGGGAACAATGAGAGCGGAGATGAACTTGCGGTTGTCTCCCACCAACAGGGCGCTTTCGATGTGGGGATCGGTCTTCAAAAGATTCTCGATGGGCTGCGGCGCCACATTCTTCCCGCCGGCGGTTACGATGATGTCTTTCTTGCGGTCGGTTATTACCAAGTGACCGTCCTCATCCAGGTGCCCGATGTCTCCGGTATAAAACCAGCCGTCCCGGATCGCCTCGGCGGTCTCGGCCTCCATATTGTAATAGCCTTTCATAACGTGGGGTCCGCGGGTGAGAATCTCGCCGTCTTCTGCGATCTTGACCTCCACACCCGGAATGGGAGGCCCAACGGTCCCGAATTTGAGATGATCGAAGGTGTTGACGGCGATGACCGGCGAAGTCTCGGTCAGGCCGTAGCCCTCGAGGATCAACAGCCCCACCGCATGAAAAAACTCCGCGATGTCCCTGGAAAGCGCCGCTCCGCCGGAAACAAAAAAACGAACCCGGCCTCCGGTTTTCGCCAAAATCTTGGAGAATACCAGTTTATGCGCCAGCGAGTGCTTGAATTTCAATCCTCCGGGGATGACCTGCTTTTGCAGCGTTCGCTGACTCACCTGCTTTCCCACCTCGACCGCCCAGAAAAAGATTTTGCGCCGGAGCGGGGGACTTGCCAGGACATTATCGATCACCTTGGCATAGATCTTCTCCAGGACCCGCGGGACATTGACCATGATGGTGGGCCGCAGTTCCAAGAGGTTCTCTCCCAGCGTCTCGATGCTTTCCGCATAGCCGATGGTGCATCCTTTATACAAGTAGGTGAAGCTGACCATCCGCTCCAACACATGGGAAAGAGGCAGGAAAGAGAGGCAGGTGTCTCTTACGGAAAATTCCAGGATCTCATCCACGGCCCGGATGTTGCTGAGGAAGTTGCTGTGCATAAGCATAACGCCTTTAGGTATCCCGGTGGTCCCGGAAGTGTAAATAATGGATGCGATATCGTCGGGCTGCACGGCCGCGGCCGACTGCTCGAACAGCTCGGGCCTAGACCGGCCCAATTCCTGCCCCATCTCCCGTACCGCCTCGACCGAGAGTGCGCCTTCCGGTCCTTCGCCCGCCGTCAGGGTGATATAACGCTCGACCTTGGACAGCTGACTCTTCACGGCTTCCACCTTCTGCCACAGATCCGTCCCGGCACAGACGACGACCTTGGCATCGCTGTTGTCGATGATGTACTTGACCTGATCCGGCATGAGCGAGGTGTAGATTGGGACGGTGATCCCCCCTAGACACAGGTTGGCCACATCCGTCATCACCCAAAAGGGGCTGTTGTCCGCAAAGATGATGAGCTTGTCGCCCTTGTGCATGCCGATGGATTGCAGGCCTAGAGAGAAGTCTTTCACCCAAGCCGCAACCTCTTCGGTGGAGATAGGCGTATAGCTTCCGGCCTTTTTGTGCAGCATGAGTGCATCTTTTTGATAGGCTTTGACGGTGTTTAAGAATAGTTGACTGATCGTCTCGACCATTTTAACCCTCCTTGCTTCAGGCTGGCTCAATTCTATGGGAGACGGCACAAACCTGTCAAGTCCAAAGGGATGATGAAAGAGTCGGACAATCGTGAGAGAGGATGGGAAATCGACGGCCGTTCGCCTGTAGCTCAGGATTCCCGCACTTTGGCGATGGAGCAGACCGAGTCGCCCTTATCCAGATTCATGATGCGGACACCCTGAGTGGCCCGACCGATCGAGCGGAGGTGGGCGGTCTTGATGCGAATCACCTTTCCCTGTTCGGTGATAAACAGCATTTCTTGATCCTGAATGCCCACCATGCCCACGGCCCGGCCGATCCGATCATTGACCTTGAGATTGATGACGCCTTGACCGCCGCGATGGTGCTGCGGGTAGGCATCGACCTCGGTCTTTTTCCCGTATCCCTTCTGGCTGGCCGTAAACACGTACTTCTCCTCGTCTCCGGCCACCACCATGCTGATGATGCAGTCCTTTCTGCCGAGCGTGATGCCCTTGACTCCGGCCGCCGTGCGCCCCATGGGCCGTATCTCCTTCTCATGGAACTTGATGGCCTTCCCCTGCTGGGTGCCGATGACGATCTCTTTGTTGCCGTCGGTCAGCTTGGCATCCATCAGCTCCGCCTCGGCACCCAGGGTGATGGCGATGATTCCGCCCTTCCGAATATGACGAAAATCGCTCAGGCGGCACTTCTTGATCTTTCCGTCGGTGGCCAGCATGACCACATACAAATCCGCAGGAAATTCCTTGACCGCCACCAGCGAGCTGACCCATTCATCCGCCTCGAATTCAACCAGGTTATTGATGGATTTCCCGCGGTTGGCCACTCCCACGTCCGGAATATACAAGGCCTTCAACCAATAGAGACGGCCTTTGTTGGTGAAGATCAGCAGATAGGCATGGGTGGAACAGATGAACAGATACTGGACGACGTCCTCGGCCTTCATGCTGATGCCGCGCTTGCCCTTGCCGCCTCGGAGTTGAAAGCGATAGCTGCTGAGGGAGGTGCGCTTGATGTATCCCGAATCCGTGTAGGTGATCGCGACATCCTCTTCTTTGACCAAATCCTCGGGACGAAGTTCGGAAACGCTCTCCGCGATGATCTCGGTGCGGCGGGGATTGTCATATTCCTGTTTGATCTGTTTCAGCTCCTCCACGATGATATCCAGGATCATTTTTTCGCTTCCCAGAATACGCTTCAGCTTCTTGATCAGCTTCAAGAGATCTTGATATTCCTTCTGGATCTTATCCCGTTCCAGGCCAGTCAATTTCTGGAGCTGCATCTCCAAAATCGCCTGGGCCTGAATCTTTGTCAGCCGGAACCGGGTGATCAATCCTTTGCGCGCCTGATCCACCGACCGGGAACCGCGGATCAAGGCGATGATCTCATCCAGATTATCCAGGGCGATCGTCAAGCCCTCCAGGATATGCGCCCGATGCTCGGCTTTTTTGAGCTCGAAGCGGGTACGGCGTTTGATCACATCCTGGCGGTGGGAGATGAAATAACGCATCACATCCACCAGGCCGAGCAGCTTGGGCTGCTTATCCACGATAGCCAGCATGATGATACCGAATGATGTCTGCAGCTGGGTGTGTTTATAGAGGTTGTTCAGGACAACCTCGGGAAATTCTCCCCGCTTCACTTCAATCACGGCCCGCATGCCGTCCCGGTCGGATTCGTCTCGAATGTCGGCCACTCCCTCGATCTTTTTGGCGTTCACCAGGCCGGCGAGGTTTTCCAGCAGACGGGCCTTATTGACCATGTAGGGAATCTCGGTGATGATGATCTTATCGCGCTCGCCTTTGCTTCCCCGTTCCACGACCGCTCGGGCCCTGAGGGTGATGATCCCGCGCCCGGTTTCGTAGGCGCTTTTGATGCCGTCCAGGCCGTGTATGAAGCCGCTGGTGGGGAAATCCGGCCCGGGAACGAACTCCATGATCTTTTCCAGCGTGGCTTGGGGATGGCGGATGAGATGAATGATGCCGTCGATGACTTCCCCCAGGTTGTGAGGCGGAATATTGGTCGCCATTCCCACCGCGATTCCCGATCCGCCGTTGACCAGCAGGTTGGGGAACTTGGCGGGAAGTACCTCGGGCATGGTGAGGCTCTCATCATAATTGGGGACGAAATTCACGGTGTCTTTTTCCAGGTCCGCAAGGAGCTCGTGGGCCAGTTTTTTCATGCGGACTTCGGTGTAACGCATGGCCGCCGGAGGGTCGCCGTCGACCGATCCGAAGTTGCCCTGTCCGTCTACCAAGGGGAAACGCAGGCTGAATTCCTGCACCATGCGCACGATGGTGTCGTAGACGGCCATATCTCCATGCGGATGATATTTTCCGATCACGTCCCCGACGATACGGGCGGATTTTTTATAGGGTTTGTTCCAGGCGTTGCCGGCCTCATGCATGGCGAAGAGGGTCCGGCGGTGGACCGGTTTGAGCCCGTCCTTGATATCCGGGATGGCGCGGCCGATGATGACGCTCATGGCGTAATCCAGATAGGAACGCCGCATCTCTTCTTCGATACTGATGACCGACAACTTGCTGCTCATTGATTCCGCTTCTCCTTGACCGCCATCCGAATTGGCCGCTGATGGGGATCAGATGTCCAGATTCTGGGCTTCCAGGGCATTATCTTCAATGAAATTCCGGCGCGGTTCCACTTCGTCTCCCATCAGGATGGTGAAGATCTTGTCCGCCTCCACGGCATCCTGGATGGACACCTGCAGCAACGCCCGTCTCTCCGGATCCATGGTGGTCTCCCATAGCTGCCCCGGCGTCATCTCGCCCAATCCCTTGTACCGCTGGATCGAAATGCCCTTTTTCGCGTTCTGGTTGAGATAATCCAGGAGCTTGGCCTCGTTTTCGATCTTCACGGTCTCGCCGTTGGTGAGGAGCTGAAAGGGCGGGCGGCAGGCGGCCAATTCGGAGTGGATCTTGAACAACGTCTGATAGCGGGGAGACGTGACCAGGTCCTTATCCACCGAACAGGTCACCTGCACGCCGTTGAGTCCGAATGTGATGGAAAGCTGGTATAGACCGTGCTCCTCGTCTCTGGAAAAGGTGCAGTCGATTCCCTTTTGCTGGAGAAGCACGTGTAGCTTCTCCATCTTGGACTTGTTGCGGAGGAAGGCGATCCCGTCGATCCCCTCCTTCATGAGCGTATCGATCAGGAAGAACGGGAAATTGCGCCTCTCCAATGCCTGAAGTATATTTTTTTTGGTGATGATCTTCTGCAAAAAACGCCGAAACTGATCTCCCCGAAGCGGCTCCTTGGTTCGGTTGGCCCTGAGTTGAAATTCACTGGAAATTTTCTTTATCAGATACCGTTCATACTCACGCTCGTCCCCGATGTATTGGAACGATTTGCCTTTACTGATCTTATAGAGAGGAGGCTGGGCGACATATAGGAATCCTCCCTCGATGAGCTTCGGCATCTGCCGGTAGAAGAAAGTCATCAGGAGAGTACGGATGTGGGATCCGTCCACATCGGCATCCGTCATGATGATGATCTTGTGATAGCGCAGCTTTTCGATACTGAAGTGACTCTGTTCCACGCCTGTGCCCAGCGCAGAGATCATGTAGCCGATCTCTTCGCTCTTGAGGATCTTGTCGAACCGGGCCTTTTCGACATTGAGGATTTTGCCCTTAAGGGGCAGAATCGCCTGGAATCGCCGGTCCCGAGCCTGTTTGGCGGAACCGCCGGCGGAATCCCCCTCGACCAGGAACAGTTCGCTGCCCGCCGGATCGCGCTCCTGACAGTCGGCCAGCTTTCCCGGAAGCGAGGTGGATTCCAGGACTCCTTTGCGGCGGGCCAGCTCGCGCGCCTTTCGCGCCGCTTCCCGGGCCCGGGCCGCGTCCAGAATCTTGAGCACGATCTTCTTCGCTATCGAAGGATTCTCTTCAAAATAGGCCGAAAGCTGTTCGTTGACGATGGAATCGACGATACCCTTGACTTCCGAGTTGCCGAGCTTGGTCTTGGTCTGCCCCTCGAACTGGGGATTCTTGAGCTTCAGGCTCAACACGGCACACAATCCTTCCCGGGTATCATCGCCGCTGGGATTGGATTTGAGGTCCTTGGCCAGCTGGTTGGAATTGGCGTAATTATTGATGGATCGGGTCAGCGCGGATTTGAATCCCACCAGGTGGGTGCCGCCTTCGGTGGTATTGATGTTGTTGACAAACGAAAAGATGGTTTCAGCATAGGAGGTGTTGTACTGCAGCGCCATCTCCACCACCACATCCTCTTTGACCTGCTCGAAATAGATGGGTTTGGGATTGAGGGGCGTCCTATTCTGGTTCAAATACTGCACAAACTCCCTGATTCCCCCCTTGTACTGAAAATCGTTGCGCTTCTCGGTGCGCTCATCCTCGATGGATATCTTGAGGCCCTTGTTGAGGAAAGACAATTCCCGCAGGCGCTTGCTCAGGATCTCGAAATTATACTCGGTTTCGCTGAAAATCTCGGTGTCGGGTTTGAACGTGACCTTGGTGCCTGTCTTTTTGGTCTTGCCGACCTTTTTCAGCTTGGATACGGCTTTTCCCCGGGAATAGCTCTGCAGGTAGACGCCGCCGTCGCGCTTGATCTCCAACTCCAACGTCTCGGCCAGGGCATTCACCACCGAGACTCCTACGCCGTGCAATCCTCCGGAAACTTGATAGGTTTTCTGATCGAATTTCCCTCCGGCGTGGAGGGTGGTCATCACCAGCTCCGCCGCCGGCCTTCTGGCGGTTTTGTGCATCTCAACCGGGATGCCGCGGCCGTCATCGATGACGGTGACGCTGTCGTCCTCGTGGACAATCACATTGATTCGTGTGCAATAACCGGCCAAAGCCTCGTCGATACTGTTATCCACCACTTCATAAACCAGATGATGCAGCCCTTCGGTGCCGGTGCTCCCGATATACATGGCCGGACGCTTGCGCACGGCCTCCAGTCCCTTGAGTACTTTGATGCTTTCGGCGGTATATTTTTTTGTTGTCATGCTCTTTTGTTTTTGGGAAAAAAGTGGGTTAAGGAGGAAGGAATTTCACATAACCCGTAAGGCATCTTCTACAGAGGTAATTATACCCGATTTTAAGGGGTTTTGCAAAGAAAATTCCCCTGAAAACCAGATGAATTCTATTAGATAGACGCCGGCTCCCGGCAGGCTCTCTCACAGCCCTGCCACCCGATGCTTCCGGCCGCTCTGGATTTTGAAAATCCGCCGGCCTTGAGATATAATCGGTCACTGAGGAAAGACCATGCCCGCCAATCTACCGCCGCAGTTCTTCGAGGTCGAGAAAAAGCTCAAGACTGCCAAGGCGCCGGAAGAAAAGATCGCGATCATGGAAGAGCTGCTGTCCATTATTCCCAAGCACAAGGGGACGGAAAAGCTGCAGGCCATGTACAATACCAAGATCGCCAAGCTGAGGGCCCAGGCCCAAAAGAAACCAACCACAGCGCGGCAGGGCGCTTCCTTCTACATCGAAAAAGCCGGAGCCGGACAGGTCATTCTCATCGGACCGCCCAACGCCGGCAAGTCTTCGCTCATCTCGTCATTGACCAACG
>Ga0180438_10006690_pt1 | contig 15506 bp, 33 predicted proteins | sample SS_ome_12_FD_132455 | JGI IMG/M metagenome (GOLD analysis project Ga0180438, IMG submission 132455) | Hypersaline lake sediment archaeal communities from the Salton Sea, California, USA - SS_3_D_2 metaG | ecosystem: Environmental > Aquatic > Non-marine Saline and Alkaline > Hypersaline >...
AGATTTTTCAACCAGCAACGAGAATGAAAAGGAGAAAACGAAATGCCAGAAACGAAACGTTGTTTAATTAGCGAGGTCGCGATCAAATTTTATTCGGATCGCGCCGACGATGACAACGACGACGAACGCGTTGTCGAAATCGATTCGGCGGTTACGGAAATCGCGGCGACGATCGAAAATCTTTTCGCGTCGAACTCGCTAAAAGTACCGGCCGGAATTACATTCGAAATTTTATCGATTAACGTCAACCAAAAAGGAGAAATGAAAATGGCGGAACTTACGACGAAAGAAGTCGCGGAAATTCTCGAGGTAAACGAAACGACGGTTCGGAAGTACGCGCGCGACGGAAAACTTTCCTGCCTGCCGTGGGGGCCGGGCGGCGTGAGAACGTATCGATTCAATGAGGAATCGGTTCTCGACTTCATGTTGAAACGCGAGGCCGACGAACGCGCGAACGCGTAAATGTTCAACGATTTATAGGCGCGCCGAACAACGAAACGTTCGGCGCGTCGATTAAACCGTCGAACGCGATTGATATAATCGATCGTGAAATTACATTAAACCAATAAAGGAGAAACAATTATGGATGTTAAAGAATTCAACGAACAAATCGAACGAACGGCGCGTTTCGTTTGTAAGGAACAGGGGTTCCGCGAACCGCGCGGCGTATTCATCGCCGTTGACGACTTTCCAAACAACGACGTGTTCGTTCACGACGTTTTCGAAGTACATCCCGGACCGAACGGCGAAATCGTGATTAAACTCGGCAGGAAAATCAACGCCGACGAACTCGACGCGAACGAAACGGAATCGGTTGTTTCCGTCGCGTCGATTCGGAATAAATTTCCGGCGCTTTCGGAATCCGAATCGCAAGCGGTTTATGAACTCATGGAACTCGGACTTGGGTTGAATTTCAAACAGGCGGCCGCGTACATCGCGCGCAAGGTAAATTTGAACACGGGCGAGCGCCGAACGTTCGAAAAAATCGGCGCGATTCTTGGCGTATCGGGTTCGCGGGCGAACTTAATTTACAAAGCGGCGAAACGAACCGTCGAACGCGCATCGGGGAAAAAATAATGAGCGACGAAACGAAAAACGAAACGACGAACGACGCGAAAAAGGAATTGACGATTTTCGATTTCGCAACGCTCGCGCGGGCGGAAGTACTTCGTTCCTTTTGCGTTGACGCCGCAAAACTCGACGAGTGGTTCTTTCATCGGCAGGCATTGCGCGTTGATATCGGGCGCCCGCGAACGTGGTTCGAAGTTCTCGACGTTGCGTATACTCGCGCGGAGAATTACGCGTTTGAACGCGCGTCGATAATCGGGCCGATGAATTTCATGGTGAATTTTAAAATCGCATGCGAACGAATTGAACAACGCGCGCGCATTCCGGCGGGTATAAAATCGATCGTCGAGAAAATGACGCGTTATCCTGCCGATGTTGAAAAAATAATCGAAGAAGAATCCGCGCGCCGCGCGTCGATCGAACGCGCGCATAAATGCCCCGAGTGAACCCGCCAATTATGGTTTGCCGCCCGGCCGAACGGGCGGCATTTTTTTTGCGTGTTCGCTGGCGGATTTACATTAAGAACTTGAGGAACGAACGAACTAAATTCGAAAAGGAGAAACAAATTGAAAATTGAACTGAACGATTTTGATATTCCGATTAACGTTCACAAAATTACTGACGCTCTCGCCGATCGAATCGCCGTCGAAAAAGTTTTCGGTTCGGCAGGAATGCGCGAAAAAATTTTACTCGATGATAAACTTGTTGTCGTTCTTCATCGTATCGAACCCGAACTCAAAACCGGAACCGCGGTCGTTATCGATCCGCGCGACGGGAAAAAACGTCGAATGAAATTTAAACAACTCGCGGGCGGGAAATTTCAACTCGACACCGATCGGAAAAACGGTTGCGGGCGACTTTTCAATTCGCGCGCTCACGCGATAAACGCCGCGCTCGCGATGGGAATAAATAACAATCGGGAGAAAAATAAATGATGGAAATTTTAAAATGGATTTGGCGACAACTCGAGAATCGTTTCGTCGGTGCGTCGGAATCCGTGAACGCTTACAACGGAACGCCGCTCGTGATTCTTGTCGATTCGAACGGCAATGTAACCGCGTTCCGGAGTAAGTTGAACAACGAACGCGCGAATGAATCGATTCGGAAATTGACGCTCGGGTTGCGATCGACGGGCAGTAATTGGGAAATAATGCCCGGGAAAATTTCGAACCTACAAATGACGGCGGTGAAAAAATGATACTCACTCGCGAGAACGACGAACGCGTTCAAAAATTCATCCGCGATCACAAGAACCCGATCGTTTTGTATTTTACCGCGCACTGGTGTTCATCGTGTAAGGCGATCGAATCGATTCTCGAACCACTCGCGGCCGAGAACGTCGGGTTGATTCACGTTTTGAAGATTGATGTTGAGCATTGCCCGCAAACGTCGGCGCGGTTTTTAATTCGCGGGTTGCCGACGGTGATATTGTATTGGCGCGACGATGTTCAAAACGTTATCGTCGGCGCGAAACTCGCCGACAAAAATTTATATGCGGAATTGTTTACCGAAAAGGGCGACGACGTTGAAGATTAACACCGAACTCGATTCGCGTTCGCTCGCGTTCGGTATGATCGCCGCGACGGAAAGGAATTTTGAACGAATGATCGATAATTTGATTTCGGCGAAAACTTTACTCGAGGAAGTGAAAGGCCGAAAACAATTTTGCGATAAGTTGCAAAAAATGATCGAACGATTCGAAATCGAATATAAACGAATCGAGGAAATGTTGAGCGAGTTATGAGCGACGATTCGTTAATAAACAATCGCGGGAGCGAACCGCGTTTAATCGGCGATGCGCTCAATATTCCCTGCCCGTATTGCGCGCGAACGATTCCGCCGGGCGATGAACCGATTCCGTCGCTCGCGCGAAATATTTTAATGCACAGACTCGAGTGCGAACGATGTAATTTTTATTTGAGTCGATCCGAGTTACAGGAATCAACCGACGCGAATAAATTCAACGAAATTGTCAATCGCCGAATCGCGGAAATGCAAATGAAAGCGGCGAAAGAAAAAACCGGACTCGATTTGATAACAGAAATGGCGACGGAATCTTTTAATCGATTGTCGTCGAAAAAATTAAAACCCGATCCGGAGAAAGTGATTATAAAATCGAAACGCAAACGACGACGTGTCGAATTCTAAAAGGAGAAAATTATGATTGACGTTTACCTTGCTTGCCCGTATTCTTCGAGTTATCATGCATTGAAGGTTCAACGCACGCTCGCGGCCGATAAAGCGGCCGCGAAACTTATGAGCGCGGGGTTCCTTACGTTCTCGCCGATTTCGCACTCGCACGGAATCGCAACGAACGGCGGTTTACCGGGCGACTGGAATTTCTGGCAGGAATACGATGAAGAATTTATCGCGTTCGCGCGAACGCTCGTCGTTCTTACAATTCCCGGATATGAAACGAGTACGGGCGTCGCGGCCGAAAAGAAAATCGCCGACGAAATCGGGCGCCCGGTTTATTATTGGGATGGTAAAGATGAAAACTTTCTCGTCGAACTTCGCGCGACGATCGACGAAATAAAAAAACATGAACTCGAGCGATTCGAATCGCAACTCGACGCGCTCGAGGAACAAATTGACGAAATTGAAAAGGAGACTTAATAATGGAAGAGTTGATAATTTGGTTCTTCAATCGAATCGCGTTTTTAAGAAATACCGAACCGCGCGAACGAACCGACGACGGCCGGCCGAAAATACTTCCGCCGATCGATGACGATGAACCGATCGAAGAACGCGAACGCGCGTTGATGGAATTAACCGAAACGTTGAATGATCCGTCGCAACGCGAAACGTTGTCGGAACAATACGCGGCGCGTTCGAACGCGTTGACGCTGGCAACGTGGAAACTCAACGAAATCGAAAAGGTCATAAATGATTCCGACGCCGACGATGGCGAAGCGTGGGAACGCATCGGTAAAATATTGAAAACGGAACTCGACGAACTGCCCGCCATGGTTGGTTGAAATGAACGCTAATAAAAAACGAATCGAAGTATTCGAAAGCGACGAACGAAGGATAAAAATCTATTTTCCGCGGATCGACGAAATGATTGAAATTGTTTATATCGAAGAAGGAAACGACCGCATTATTCAATTTTATACGACGAACGTTGTGTCGATACTGCCGCGCGCGTCGAACTCGTTTCGGTTGCGGTTCCGCGGTTGGTTCTCGCGCCGAAAATTTCGTCGGGGCAAAACCTTAAAAATCAAAAAGGTAAAACCAATATGAGCGCGGGTTGGGCAAAGGTTCGGAACATCCGAACGGGCGAAACATTTTTCGTTCGAATCGACGACATAACCGATTCATCGGAAAAAATAAAGTGCTTTGATAAACCTTATTACACGGGTTGTCATTCGCAAGCAAACGCCGACGGAAAAATTGTTGCGATTTATTGTTTCGGTAAACCGCGCGAACCGAAATCGAGATTATTTTTGAAAAAGTTTCTCGAAGTCGTTCGCGATGAAAAGGAGTTGAAATGAACTTTTGCAGGAAATGCGGATCGTGTTGCCGCGCGATTCCTTTATCAATCGATTTAACTCGGTACTATCTCGGCGACTATGAGGAAAATTTGAAATTATTGTGCGACGGCGAGATTATGATTCCGAACTTCATTCCGATCAGTCGCGACAAAGCGGTTGAAATAAATCCGCGGTTGGCGCATTGTATCGACGGGCGAACCTCTGACGACGGTGAAGGAATTTTCTTTTATACATGTCGATTACTCGATGAACGAACGAACGAATGTATGATTCATCACTCGAGCGCGAAACCGAAATGTTGTTCGGAATTTCCATGGTACGGAAAAATTCCGTATAATTGCACAACTTGCGCCGAAGGTTGCGGGTTCCTCGAGTATTACGAATTGATAACGTCGTTCGCGCGACTCGATCCAAAAATATTTTTGAAAGGAATTTTGAACAATGGATGAGCAAGGTTACAAACGGGAACAATTAACGCCAGAAACGCAAAAAGAAATTGAACGAATGAAAGCGCGCGCGATGAATGAAGATTGCGAAACCGAATCGGAACGAATCGGCGCAAAGTTAACCGCGTTCGACGAACGGCGCGAACAACGTTCGGTTCCTACTCGCGCCGATCGAAAGTCGATCGCCAGCGCGCAACGAAATCAACGACGGCAGAACCTGCCGCATATTCGCAAAAGGGGGTAAAAATGAAAACGCATTTACAAATTATTTTCGGCGACGACATTTTCGCGATTCAGATCGTCAACGAAGTACCGCTCGAGGCGAAAGTTAAAAGGAACGCCGACAACCGCGCGTTTCAAATACTTTCGGAGTGGTTCGAACGAATGTCGATAATCGACGGCGGTTCGAAGCAACACGAGTTCGAAAAAACAATCGGGCAGGTTGTTTATGAAACCGGGCGCGTGAAAAACGTTCGCGGGTTATGGCCGCGATCTTTTTACGACATCGGGAACGACCGCGTTTTTAAATTCACTTACGATCAAGCGGAAGTCGGTTGCGTCGTTCATTATACGCGCGGCGAACTCAAAAACATTATTTCGAATGCGCGAATCGAGGGCGCGTTATATATAATGATTGTCGTGTCGATAATCGCGGGCGCGATGTTTTTAATATTCAAATAAAGGAAAAAATAAATGACGAACGAAGAAAAGAAACCATTGAATCTTCCCGGGAAAAAATCGCATCGATATCCGATTAAAGCGACGTATCAAGACGGCGGTGCGCGTTCGCCAGAACTCGACGCGTTCGTTGTGTTCGATGAAGAACAACCGAACTTTGTATTCATCGAAACATCAATCGACTCGCGGATCGCTCTCGACTTCGGAATGTTGATGGATGCAATTTCCGCGTTTTCAAAAATGTTGGCGGAAAGATTTTCGAAAGCGATCGGCGACGCAATCGGGAGCGCGGTTCGGATGATTATTCCCGCCGAATCGATCGACGCGCTCAACGCGCCGCCGGAAGTAAAAAAACGTTTACGAATGATGTTCGGGCACGGTGACGCCGACGACAATGAAAAATAAACGCGAATTCGAATCGAGCGTTCGCCGCGCGGTTTCGTTTGTTAAGTTCGCGGGCGATCAAGCGCGAATGCGCGCGTTAATCGCGGCCGTCGGGATTGAGTTCGAAAACAATACGAGTGACGACGCGTTGATTAAAAAACTCGGCGCGGCGGGATTGCACGGCAAAGTCTTCGCCGTCATTGACGCTCGCGGCGCTCGGGTTGCCGAAACGTTTGTGTTAATCGAAACGACGACGGGCGATGTAATCGCCGTCACTGAACTTTTGTCGCTCGAGGAAATTTTAGAAACTTACTACTGCAGGAATTAAAAAAAATGTTCAAAGAAGAATATAAAGAACAGGCGATTCGAATCGGCGAACTCATTCTCGAAACGATCGAGGAAGTAAAAGAGGAACTCGAGTCGAATGATCGAATGACGGATTCCGCAATTGATTTTTTTGACGGGATTGAGGAACGAACGCAATCAATAATCGATTACGCGAACGAAAACAACGGCGCGACGGAAAAACAATTACTCGCGTTGAATAATATGCGCGACGGTGTTAATAAATGGAAACGAGAAGATTAACATTCTCGCAACGTCGCGCCCTCGAGGATTTTAAACGCGCGTCGATCGAACGACACGAAAAACGATTTGTCGTTATCAACTCGATCGTTGTTATTAAGTCGGTAAATATTCGCGCGTCGAACTTTTTTCCGGCCGACGTTGAAATCGTTGTCGGGTTCGACGGGAACGATGACGCGTTGACGCGAACGCGAACGCGGGCGATGATTTCGAAACGCGGGGTTATAAATGTCACGCGATGATAAAATCAGAGACGGCAAACGAATTATAATCGCCGAACAAAGCGACGATGGTAACTGGAAAATCGAAATTTGGATCGGCGATCTGAAAATCGGAAGTGCTTTAACAACGAACTCGGAAGTTAATCAAAGTATCGCCGACAAACAAAAACGATTCAATATCGACGGCGCCGATATTAAAATGAAACATGCTCGAGGCCGCGGCGGGCAAATCGAAATTCCATTTTTTATGACGCCATCGAAAAAACCGACTAAAGAACAATTACTCAAAGAAAAAGAAATGAATAAATGAGCGACGACGAAAAGAAAAAACCGGCGCCCGCGAGTGAGGAATTCTGGAACGCGGTTATTACGTCGGGAACGTCCGGGCCGATCGAGTGCGAGCATTGCGGGTTAATTCATTATAGTTATAACGCGCTCATAAATCGTTGCGACGCGTTCGAAAATGAAACCGAACACAAAAAGTTTCTCGAGGAAGTCGAATCGAACCCCGATAAATTTATTTATCACGATTGCGACGACGTTTCGTTCGGTCACGTCGGCGGATCGGTTACGCCTTACAAGTGCCCGTGTAATGTCGCGGGTAAATACGAACGCGCGTTTTGGTCGCATCGTATTTTGATTTGTGATTATTTTTTAGAACGAACACGCACGGCGATCGACGATGCGAAACGCGAACGGGTTGTCGCCGATGATATTGAAACCGCTTTGGTATTACTCGAGGAACGACGCGCGAAACGACGCGCCGATTTTTGAAAGGAACAAACGAATGAATGAACGAAAGAAGAAATTTTCCGAACTAATCGAGGGCAGGTTGCGCCCGACGATATTGACGCGACTCGTGAATGATTGGCCCGCGCGAGTATTTACGAACGTTGCGTCGGTTTTTGATGAAATCGTCGATCCGTTTTCGGTTCCCGTCGCGAAAGAAATTCTCGCGCATCCGTCGGCGATCGATGTGATTATTATCAACCTGAACAAAACGGGCGACGAACCCGAACGAATCGTCAACGCGATTAAAGAAATGATTCGCGACATCGACGCGATGTATATTTTCGGCCACTTGAGCGACGTGTTCGTTTTATCGCAGGTTTTTAAATACGTCGAAACGAACAATGAAAAAGCGATTGTCGATTTTCGATACGCGACGAATGAAGATTTCACGATCGAAGATTTGACAAAGTTCATCGCCGGAAAGGCAGTCGCTTGGATGAAGGAACCGCCGAACGATTCATTCGACGAAAAACCGACAACGCCGCCCGGGGTTCATCGACTCGACGAAACAAAAATTGAGTGCCCGATGTGCGGCGCGAAAATACTTGTCACGATCGACGACGGCGTTGTTCGTTTGATTTGTTCGACAATATTCGGCGAGTATAAGCGATTGCGCGTTTCGTTCAACCTGCCCGACGGTTTTGACGACGGCGAGTTGACGAAAGAAAAAGTCGAATCGATTCCCGACGGATTGCGAACGGCGATCGGCGAACACGCGTTTGAACCGCTCGCGCAATTCATGAAAGAAAAGTTCAAACTAAACGCGGCGCGCGTCGCGAAAGAAATGTCGTGTTATGGTTCGCAGGAAATCGGTTGTTCGGGTTACAAACACGGACTCGGCGAATTTTATTGCCGCGGGTTTACCGATTGCGGAAATTTAACCGCGCGCAATTTACGAATCATCGGCGAACGAATAAAAGGCGGTAAATAAATCGATGGCGAAAAAAATCCGCATAACCAAACCGACGCGCGATCAAATTGATCGTTTGGTTGTACCGACGACGGGCGACTTTCAACAATCGATTGAGTACAAACGATTTATTAAGATACTCAATGAGTCGATTGTTCAAGGTAGAACGGGCGCCGAATTTTTTCGAATATTTCTAGAATGCGCTTGGGCATTGTTAAAAGGCGATCGGGAATATTTCAAAAAGACGCTCGACGTTTACACGTTCGATGAAGGTCAGATAATTGGGCGCGCGTTCAATGCTTACATCGATTGCGCCGACAAATTTATTTATGAAGATATTCTTGGCGCCGCGTTCATGGAAACCGATGCGAAGTCGGTTCGCGCTGGCCAGTTCTTCACGCCGTCGCCGCTCGCGGAAGTAATGGCGCGAACCGTTTTTAATCCTGCCGATTTCGATAAAGATGAAAAAATTACGGTTCACGATCCGGCAGTCGGATCGGGAGTAATGCTTTTAGCGTTCGCGAAAATCGTTCATCGAGAACTCGGGCCGCTCGCATTAACCAAAATTGATTTGTCGGGTCAAGATATCGATCGACGATGCGTTTTAATGACGAAAATTCAACTCCGTTTATATGGACTCGATCGACTAGGTCGACTCATTCGGTTATCGGGCGCGGCGACGCCGATGAATAAGAAAAAGAAACGTCGCGGTAAACGACGAATCAAAAAGAAGTTAAAAATACGAAAAACAAAAAAGGGAGCGGGAAAATGAAAAACGGTTACGCGGAAGCGGAAAAAATCGAACGTCAAATAAATAAATTACTCGAGGCGGACCCGATAACGAAAGAAAACGCGCTCGAGTGGTTGAAGTTCGCGCGAACGATCGAAACGACGATGACGATTATTCGCGAACACGGACGCGACTTGAAAATATTAAATCCAAAACCGGGCGACGATCCGGCGCCGACATTGAGCGCGATAAAACGCGCGGCCGAACTTCGAACGGGCGGTTGTGATAAATGCGTTTGTTCGAAGTTCGATAACCTCGATGAATGTAAACCGTGTTCGGATGAAAAATGCCCGTTTGATAAATGCCCCGAAGAAGAATAAAAGGAGAAATAAAATGAGCGATGAATATTTAGTTCATTCATGCGCCGACTGCCCGCTTGCATCGCGGTGGTGTTATGTCGGCGACAACGAACAACCCTTTTGTAATCATCCGCACGCGAATAAAAAACATATTGCGAGCGAGAATGAATCTTACCCGGAAATAATACCCGACGACTGCCCGTTAATGATGAACGGCGTGTTGATGTTGCGAACTCCGACGCGAATGATTAAAGATTTACGAGTCGACAACGTTTCGTTTGTAAATGATAACGGCGATCCTTCTCTCGGCAGGATAACCGAACGAATCGGCGGTGAATCGTACATAACGAGCGACGACGAAATGAAAAGACGGATCGAGGTTATTACAAGACGAAACGTTCGAATTGTGTTAATAAAGTTCGAACTCGTTTTCTTTACCTTTCTCGATGCGCCCGATCAATTAAACTTACTTCGGATTGAAAACGGGGATTTTAAAGAAATCGATCCGTCGATTTATAAAATGCTCACGGAAAAATTCACTTGGCGGGTTCTTGACGCGGCGACGTGCGCGCAAATCGCGCACGTAATAAAAACGGTCGAAGAACAACATTTAATGAGTCGCGACAAATGAACGAACCGGAATATAAATGTGAGAAGTGCGGCGAATTCGTTTCGATTGTTAAACGAATCGTCGGCGACGGTCGATCGATGAACGTTTGTGATTCCTGCCTTGACGAAATAACGAACGCGGGAACCGAACTCGGAAAGTATTTGGTTAAATACGAACCGCGCAATGGTTGGTACAGAATCATTCCGCGAACAAAAACGAAACGCACTTCGAAACGAAAGAAGAATAAAAGAAAAAGGAAATGACGATGGCCGAAATTATTTTTGAATTCAAGTGCCCGAACCGCGACGAAATCGGTTGCGATGGTCAACTCATCGATGCGGCGAACCCTGATCCGAAGCGATACAAATATTCACTTATTTGTGATAAGTGCGGTTGTCGTATGAATATCGGGAAAGCACTCGGGCCGTTCATGGCAACCGACGATTACGGAAATAAGTGCGCTCAGTTCAGTTGGTATATCGGGATCAAAAAACCTGTTGGTTCGATTGATCTTGAATTCATTACTAAACCGCAACGAGAAGTTGATTCAATTCGTGTTCGGCGGTTTCCTTACGAGAACCGTTATTTAATTGTGAACGTCGAAATCGATCCGCGCGATCCTGAAAACAAATTGGTACACGTCGCGGTAAACGGTTATGCGCTCGTCAAACCGCACGTCAAGGCGGAATTGAAAACAATCGTCGAACAATCGGCGCGCGGCGAAATCCCGATCGATGAAATACAATTAAACTTCGACGCGATAATCGAACGGGCCGAACGCGAACGCGCGGCAATTCCGTTCGCAACGCGACGACGGGGGTTTGTATCGCTCGAGGGTATAACGCGAATCGACGACGACGCGCCGACGATCAAAACGGTTGTTGAAACGATCGGCGGCGGTAAACCGAAAAAGAGTTGGTTTAAAAGATTTTTGAAACGCGATGAACGGAAAGGAATCGATCGATGAAAAACATTGACGTTGTAAATCAAATTCTTGGGCCGATAGCATTGGGCGCCGCGATTGTAAACAACGCGCTCGTAATCGCGAACGAAAAACCGAGTAAAGTTTCGGCCGCATTCGCGATGATAGTTTTCGGCGCGCTCGTAATCGCAACCGTCGTTCGGTTGATTCGATTACAAAAGATATTGCGACGCGCGAAACGAAACACGCCGAAAGATAATGACGACGAACGAAAAGTTCCCGAGTTGATAATCGAACCGGCAACGATTGCGAATTGTATAAAGTGCGGCCGCGACGCGACGAACGTTCGTATAACTTCGGAAGCGATGGAATTTTATTGCCGCGAGTGCAACGATAAAGAAAACGAATCGAACAACGACACAACGGAAGGATAAACAATGGCGTTTAAACCGTTAGAGTTATCAAAAAGGAGTTGCCCGAATTGTTTTTGTTATCGTTGCGCCTGGCGCGACGCGTGCGAATATTGCGCGGGCCGTCGAACTGCCGGTTGTGAATATAAAACAACCGGAACGGAACTCGGGCGAACGAAGTGCGACGCGAATAATAAACGAATCGGGGTTAATAATCGATTCGATTGTGAAAATGAAGAATGCGCGTGTTTTAATTGCGGCGTTGTTGATTGTAAAAATGACGATGCTGAAACCGATGGCGCTTGCCCGAGTTGTAATGGATCGGATGGTGGTTCGGAACTTTTATACGGTTGCGGGCGGAAAGACATATTCGATGAGGAACGCGCGATGAACGGAAAGGAAAACAAAATGAACCTGCCGATTAAATACGACGACGAAACGAAATCGATAATCAAAGAACTATTGAGCGCCGTGAGTCGAGACGTTGTTCTTTTAAATACGACGGCCGATGAAAAGGCGATTTACATGATTAAACAACGACTCGCCGAAGTAATGTCGGCGCTCGAGCGTGAGGATTATTTGTATCCGATGAAGGCGATCGACTTCGAAATCAAGATCGAGTTCGCGTTCCCGGATTGTGAATGCACGATTATTCCCGCGAACAATCGAACGTTCGAATTCTTTGACGCGTTGAAAAATTAACCGACACTACGTTAAACATTACGGAGTATTAAAATGATCAATCATCAAATTATTTGTGATGTGTGCGGATCGGTCGGAACGGAATCGCGCGGCAAGCATCGTGAGAAATTGCATATAATGCGCGCACGGTTAAAAATGATTGGTTGGGAAGTGTCCGCTCGCGGCGGTCGTGATTTTTGCCCAAACTGCCAACCGAATAAACAAATCACGATCCAAAGAATCGGAAACGATTAAATGAAAACGTTAAGTAACAAAACAACGATCGATTACTTTGGCGGGCGATTTCGATTCCTTTCAAATTTTTATCCGGTGAAAGTCGAACTCGACGGCGTTAAATACCCAACCGTTGAACACGCGTACCAGGCCGCGAAAACGAATAGTAAACCGCATCGACGAATGATCGAACGCGCAACGACACCGGCGCAAGCGAAACGAATCGGCAAAACAGTTCCGTTGCGCAAAGATTGGAACGAACGACGAATCGAAGTAATGACGAAATTGATTCGACGAAAGTTCAATCGTGACGAATTAAAAGAAAAGTTAATCCGAACCGGGAACGCGCGACTCGTTGAAGGAAATAATTGGAATGATACTTTCTGGGGTATTTGCCGCAACGTCGGGCAAAACAATCTCGGAAAAATACTGATGAAGATTCGGCAGGAATTGAAAACGAATAAAGCGAACAACGACGCAACGAAAAGGAATAAACGAATAAACGAATGAACGACGAACGTAAAAAGGAATTAAGATCGAAACCGTTCCCGATACAAGGAACGACTGGCAAACGCGACGAACCGCCGACAACAATTCCTTGGTGGTTGGCCGAGGTCGCTTATGAACATTACGTTCGTCGATTCGGAAATATACAATCGCTCGAGCGGATCGCCGAACGACCCGGATTCGGCCGCGCGGAATTGATAAGTTTAATCCGTCGCGAATAATAACCGAACAACGATCGGAATAATAAACGAAACGAACAACGAACGGCAAATAAACGCCGAACCGATCGGCGACAACGGCAACCTGCCCGCGAATGATTAACGCGGGCATTTTTTTTGAACTCGCCATTACTTCACGACGAAAAACGATTCTTGAAAAAATCCCGCTTCCGACACCGACGCACGCGGAACGTAATTGAAAACGTTCAAAATCAACTATCAAAATCAACGATTGAATCGAGGAAAAACAATTTTACCTTGCCAACCTATTAAAAGAAACCGCGAAAAACGATATAATATCGACAAAAGCGCGATAAACGAACACCGACGCAACGGTAAACAGAAATCCATTTCATTATCAAAATCAAATCGCGCAAACATTAAAACAATAAATAAGGAAAACAACGACACCGACGAACATTCAACGAAATAAACAATTCGATCAAAACGGTTAAACGACGGTAGGGAAAGGGCGGGCGACAACCGTAATCGATTGTTTATTTATAAAAACGATAACGCCGCGCAATTACAACGCGGTACAAACGAACAATGAAACTTTTTTAAACACGTCGAACAATTAACACCGGGAAAAAATACGATCGACGTTCGGCGCAAACAATAAAACGGAACGATTCGAATAATGCCAAGAAACCGCGAAATATTAAAAACGAATCGACAACGCGTAATAAATAACGAAACGCAAACAACGATCGGTTCCCCGTGTAAACGATTTATTCGTTTATCGCGCTTTAATTTATTCGTTAATACGGGAATAATCGCCCACCGGCCGAAATGCCCACTGCGAATTCTCCCCGGAAACTTTCAAAACTTTAACTCAGTAATCGCCGCGAATCAACGTTTGAACGACGAACAACGTATTCGCGACAGGTTCGACGCGCTCATAATCAACGACGATTCGTATTCAATACGTTGTGAACGTCGAAGGACGCGCGTTCTCGTTGTTGAACGACGTATTATCGACGCGGTTGAACGACGGGTTCGCGGTTCGGCGATCAATCGGCGTTTAGTGGCGAGTAGTGGCGACGCGGATCGAACCCGGCCGGGTATGATTTTACCGGGAACTGCGGGAATCATTACGATGGCCGGGCGGCCAAACGTTCCCGCGAAAAATTCCCGACAGAATCGTTTTCATAAATATCGCGCAAATACGAGCATATATAAACGACGGGTTCGACGAATCGACGCGCGACGACTCGAGGAAAGCGACGTTTTCACAAAGTTGAGCGTGGAAAACGTGGAATCGTTTGAGTCGACTCGCGAAATCGAACGAAACTCGAGGTCGCGCGTTGAAAACGTGGAATCGAACGGGTCGCCGCGGAATCGAATGAGAAAAGCGAGTCGCGGCCGTGAAAACGTGGAATCGAAAAGGTCGTTTGAGTCGCGGCGTGGAAATCGCGGTCGGCGAGTGGAAAACGTGGTCGCCCGAACGTTTGCTCGTAAAACTTCGAAAAACTCGAGGAACGCGCGGGCATTTGTGGAAACGATACGGAAAAACGACAATTCCGTGACGAACTCGAGGAATCGAATTGAATCGACGGTCGGAAATGAGAAAAGCGAGTCGCGCGGAACGATTCCGCGTTTTCAATTACGAATCGCGGCATGAACGGATTAGGGGTTTGAACGATGGGAAAAATCGGATCGGGCAGTTTATCGAACGGAAAGAAATCCGTTGCGCGTTTGAGCGGATCGGGTTTGCAGGCGACGCCGAAACGAACCGGAACGAAATCGATTTTGAGGAAAAAAGGATCGGCGCCGAAAAAGAAATGAAGTTCGTTAATAAAAGGGGCGAACGATGGCCGATTGCGTTTATGACAAAAGAACGTTGTTCGAATCGACGATCGGCGGTTTAACGATTATCGAATTGATGAAAAGAATGAAAACGTTTGAAGGCAGGAAAGGATTAACGACGCAACAACAGAGAATCGCCGAAGCGATTCGGCGCGATGAATTTTTATTTGAAATGATTAAAGATGAATTGAACAGAAACGAAAGCGAAAACGAAAAGGAGAAATAACAATGCCAAGTTCAGCAAAAAAGAACCGATCGCCGATCGCCGATATTCAATTTGAAATTGACGGTAAACCGATTCGATTTGATAGCGCGGGCGATCCATTCGTCGAGCGCAGCGTCGCGAATCAAAACCCGGTTAAGCGAACCGCCGTTGCGACTTTCGACATAAATAAATCGAAAACAAATCAAAAAGGAATTCCGATCAATGACGGACCTCGAAAAAATC
>Ga0180438_10006692_pt1 | contig 15504 bp, 15 predicted proteins | sample SS_ome_12_FD_132455 | JGI IMG/M metagenome (GOLD analysis project Ga0180438, IMG submission 132455) | Hypersaline lake sediment archaeal communities from the Salton Sea, California, USA - SS_3_D_2 metaG | ecosystem: Environmental > Aquatic > Non-marine Saline and Alkaline > Hypersaline >...
GCGTTAGCCGTCCACCTAAATTGATAAATTCTACAACCGTAGACACTATCAATATAAACAGTGCAGCTTCCAATATATGCTGAGTCATATCATAGTACCACAGACCACCAACGTACACCAGAAACACCAGAAATAGAAGACCGTGTATTGACATCCCCATTTTTTGTCGGGTGTCTATATCCAAGTTCAATTCAACCATAGACAATCACTCCTTTCCTTATTTTATTTATTCTTTTACGGGGATTCTATAGACTACATTCTTGCGACTGATTGTTTCTTTTTCCACAAGACCGAACTGTAAAAGACGGTTTAACACTTTCCATAAATGCTGTTTACTTTTAAGACCTACTCTTTCAAAGTCTGATACTCGGATTTCACCTGCTTCATTGATATAATCAAGGACTCGTTCTTGTGAAGGTATCAATTGAATTTTGGTTGGTGGTCTAGTCTTTAGTTGTTCTATTCTATTCCTGTATTCAAGAATGTATATACGGTTTTGTGGTCTTATCCCATGTTCATTAAGTTTTTTTGGTGGAATGACATTGTGTTTTTCATAGTCTTCTAAAGTTGGTGGTACATTTATACCGTCTTCTTTCATCATTTCAATGATTTCTTCGTTTCCAATGGTTTCCTTGTATTTACTCATAGAAATCCCCTATAGTAAACCTATAAGTTTACCATTATTTCTTACTAAGGGAACGTCCTGCTTATTAATATTATGGTAAACCATCAGAGTTTACTATTATTATATAAATTCTTTAAGAGTAAAGTAAGTTGGAGTAGTCCCCTATCCCCGTTTTTAGTTTTAAGTGGATAGACTGATAAGACCACCTTCTTAAGGTCTCTTAGAATTAACATAGAATATAATTAGTTAGTCACTACAATTTTTCACTATGTTATTAAGAAATACTATCTTAATTTTCTGTTAAGTTCTCTTAAGTTCCGTTAATTTCAATGAGCATAGTAGTTAGTCACTACATTACTGATATGGTTAAGAATTAACTTAACAGAAATTTCTCATAACTAAGAATTGAGATTATTAGACTTTAAGTGAAAAATAAAGCGCATTTACTATTTTTGAAAGAACTAAGAAAAAGATACGATACATAAGGGAAATAGAGACAGGGGAAACACTTCCCCCCGTCTTTAAGTCAGTGTAGTATGGTTCTATTGTGGGTGAAAACTGGTCAGGCTTCACACTACAAGGCTGGTCTATCACCCTGTTTTTATAGGGTTAGTTGCTATATACCCGTCTTTTCCTTAAATGTTTTATGGTAAACTCCATTAGTTTACTATTTATCTAAAACTGCATGTGCACCTGTAACATTAAGAAGTCAGAACTGCATATGCACCTGTAACTTTTGGTTTCTTACCCCAAGCATAGTTATTATGCTCATGTGTGTATAAGGTTTGTATAAGGTTTATTCTCACAACCTAAAGACGTATAAGGTGAAAGATAGAATTTTATTATAATAATATTGGAATTAAAGGTGAATAAAATGGTGGGTCGTTCTAAAAGAAGGATAGTTAAAATAGGAACTTCTAAAGGCGTTACCTTGCCTGTAGAATGGTTAGACAAACTAGATACTGACGAAGTTCATGTAGTTTTCGATAAATTGCTTATAATCTTTGATGACGAGCATAAAGCCGAAAAATTTGCAGAAGCATACATTTCAAAGGTTACGGGTGTGGATATATCGCGCTTAACAAAAAAATGAAAGGGATACAATGTCTAACGTCATCTTTTTGCCTAAAAAAGGTATCGTTCAACTGAAAAAAGCAGAAAATCTTATTATTGGTCTTTTAAACAATCCTAAAACACGGTGGCAGTGGGATACCCTTACTAAAGTTCTTGATTTGATTAGGGAAGTAGGGGCACTCAGTAAAGAGACTAATAGGTGATTTTATGACTGAAGAACTTGATTTAACACCATATAAAGAACATTTATACAATAGAATTGTTTCTATGCATGCAGAAGGAAAATCACAGAGAGAAATTGCAAAAGAAGTTAAACTAAATAAGACTTCAATAGGTAGACTCACTAAGAAATACGATAATGGAAAACTTGAAGTAAATAGCATATCTGATAAGTTGGTAAAACGCTATATAGAAGAACACTCTGACCTGAAACTTGATAAAGATAAAAAAACCCCAGTGATTGAAGAAGCACTACAAATCGAAGAAATATCAGAATTTGAAGAAGAAAAGGAAGAACAACCACAAGAAATAGAAGAACAAGAAAAATTAACACCTATAGAAGAACCTATAGAAGAACCTGTAGAAACCATAAAAGAAGACATTGAAAAATATCTCTATCTGGAAGAATATACTGATTTCTTAAAGAAGCACTACTATGAAGACATTCAGGAACTTATTCTTAACGATAAACGGTCTTTAGTGATTGATTTCAATGATTTATTAACTGACTTTCCTGATTTAGCATATTTATTGATAGAAGAACCTAATCATCATTTTGATTCTTTGAACACAGCACTAAAAGACGCATTGAAACCAATAGACCCTGAATTTTATAAAAATGTTAATAAAGTCAATGTTAGAATCAAAAACCTTCCTGACTCTCAGAATATCCCCTTAAAAGACGGATTGCGCCATAAGTATAGAAACCAGTTAGTTAGTATTCAGGGGAGAATCACCCAGTTCACCCCGAACTATCCAATCTTAAGAGAAGTTATGTATCTCTGTGTTCATTGCGGTTATTTATATCTAATTCAACAGGAAAATTCTTTAGAAAAAGAACAAAGACCCCCTAAAACCTGTGAAAATCCTTCATGTAGAAAACGGGGAAATTATACACTAGTAGAAGAAGAGTCAGAGTTTAGTGATTGTAAAATATATACACTTTCAGAAGGAATTACTGAATTGGATGTTATTTTTTTAGATGACCTTGTTGATATGGATGTTCGATATGGTGAGCGTGTTATTATTAACGGCATCTTAAAAATGACATCAACTAAAAAAAGCGGCAAAACACCGCAATATAACTTTTATCTCATTGCAAACTACTTTGAGAATTTAGGGAAAACGGAATGCACAAGAGTAAATGAAGACCAGATAACTGAGTTTATCGAAGAAAACTACACTAATTTTGAAGAAATCATTCATTCAATACACCCTACAAGCGAACTTGAGTCCTTCTTACTCCAAAAAATGTTTCCTGTTATGTCTTATTGTTCTGGTGGTGCATGGGATAAAACACTCAATAAAAGACTCACAATTAATTCCCTGATTGTGGGTGAAGTCGGGTGGTTTAAAACTTCAATTATGGAACAAATAACAAAAATTGTCGGTGTGAATAATATAGGAAAAGCAAGTGGGCAAAGAACCACAAAAGGGGGACTTGTCCCTATTGCTGTGAAAGATAATGAAGGAAAAATACGGGTGTTTATTGGTTTATTAGCCGAATTTGACGGCAAAGTTGTATGGATTGACGAAGGGCAAGGTTTAGATATTGACTCAAAAAACGGGATTGCAGATATGGAACACGGAAGTATTCCCCTTGTCTCATTTGGACAGAATTTAGTTCTTCCTGCCACTGGTTCACTTATTATGACTCAAAACTGGATAGGTATAGAATACGATCCAGAAAAAACTTTTCTTGAAAATATAGGATTGCCTAGAAACGTCTTTGATAGATTCGATCTAGTGTTTGAAGTGAATGCACCTACCCCTGACGAAGCAGAGTTTATTGTAGACAATTTAAAGACACTACCTAAATGGACGGATGACGAAATATATACTTACTTAGAAATGGTGAAAGAAATCTATTGCAGTGGAAAAATTGAATTTCCAGAAGACATAGAAGACGAATTTAAGGGATATTGGAAGGATATATACCGTCTAAGCAAAGATAAATCACTAAAGAATGAATCACTAAATATTCGTAGTTTAAACACAATTTTTAAAGTTCTACACTGGCTTAGTGCTTCTCATTTACGTTATAAGATAACATGGGACGATTCAGAATACATAAAGGATAAAATCATACCACACATTATTCAATTTATGAAAACTAAAGCAGTGGATAGTGTTAAAATTCATGGTGTTGATTCTGCTTTTAGTATTATAAAAGAACTATTATTAGAGCAACCAATTGTTACTTTAGATATGTTTGTACCGAGATATAGAGCATATTTGTTTAAAATAACAAACAACTCTGAATATGTAGACCGTAAAATGTCAGAAGAAACCACTTTGGATAAGAATAAACCACTTCGCACATTACTCAAAAAAATGGAATATGTGCAAGAAAAACACGGTTGTGTAATTGACAGAACACAAAAATTGGGCACTGTTATTTATTATAGACATGACCCTGAGACTGGTGAAGGGGCGGAAATTGATGAAAAAAACACAATTTTTCCAAAATTTGAAACAGGGTCAGATAGGTCAGATAGGTCAGATTTCACCAATATGACCAATATGACCAATATGACCGAAAAATCTCTAAGAGAAAAAAATGAAAAAAGTGACCCTACACCTGTCAGCACTGATATAAGTAAAACCAGTTTAAAAGACTTTCATAAAGAAATTGTTGATTTTATAGGAACTGGTGCTTTGCACAGTTTGTGCGTAACTCATTTTAACTTAAAAGGATACACCAAAGAAGAAATCGTTAAGAGTATTGATTTTCTCAAAAATTATGGTGTGCTCATTGAAAGGAAAAAAGGATATTTAGAATGTATTGATAAAATCTAAGGTGAATAAGAAATGAAAGATTCTGAGTTTGAAGACATTGATTTCGACCTGAAGGATGAAGACTGGCTAGAAGACGAAGACGAAATTGAAGGCACAGAAGAAAAACCGACCTATGACCTGTCCAAGATAGACCGTGACCTGCTATCTAAGTCTGTGTTAATTGAGTATATTCGTGAAAGGATAAAACAGAAACACCAAAAACGTATATCTGTGTCAGGAGAAAGTGAAAAAGCACTGTTAAGACTTACTGAAGACCAACTAAAGAAATTCATAGATTTACTGATAGACGAACTTATTCCTATAGTTGAAGTATCACTCAAGAAGACAATTTTTCCCCGTCATGTAAGTTATGCTAAAAGTGTGTTGTCACGGTTAAGATTGCAATTTCAGGGGCTATGAAACTGTGAAATTAAAAGATTGTAAATTGTTGAGAAAAAGGCATCCTCAGAAAATCAAGCATGGTTTCAGGATTCTAAACATGCACATGCACAAGGATAAACCTTCAAGGTGGTGAAGAACTGGAATGATAGAAGAAGAAGTTCGTAACAAAATGTTAAAAAAAGTTGAAGAAATTAAAAAAATAGTGGATAGGATAGAAGGTAGAAGAAAAAAACCTTCTTTAGTTGAAATTTAGTTTATTTTGTTTTTGCTAATGCTTTTATCATTGATTCAAGTTCATTTATCTTTAGTTTTAAGGTTTCTATGTCTTCTTCGTGATCTTTAGTTGTTTCTTCAAGTTCTCTTGTATCAACACTTATTGAAAGGTGAGGTTCTGCAAGTTTAAAATTTCTAATTAGTTCATGTTCCTTATATTCGTCATAAGCACTGTCAAATGGTAGTTTATGCCCCATACTCATTTCTGCTTGTTCAAAAGGAATACCGTTCTGTTTTGCAACACTGGAAAAAGCCTTCCTTATAGCATGAAAACCTACAGGGTTTTGTTTTCCATATTTTTCAAGTTCTTCAAAAGTGATCAAACCTGCTTTAACTACAGTGTGTCTCATTATATATTGAGCTGTCCTATTGCTCAAACGATTTTGAATTTCATGTTCTTTTATTCCAGTAAATAAGGGGGAATCATCTTTAATCACATTTCCCAGTTGTGTGCGCCAATTAATATATTGTTTCAACAGACTGATTGAATCCCTACCTATGACAGCTGTTGATTCGACCCCTTCTTTACCCCTAATGTATTCAATGACATGATAATCTTTATTGTCTTCAATTGCTTCCTTTACGTCCGAATAGTCAAGGTTTAACAGGTCACTTATACCCATACCTGTTTGAAATGCTACAACGATTAATGCTTTATCTCGTAAATTAGGAGCTGCATTAACAATGTCTTTTATTTGTTCTTTGCGTAATGCCTTTCGTTTGTATTTTTTAGCACGTTTACGTTTTGGAGTCTGAATCTTAATCTCATAGTATTTCAAGAATGATTTTATGCTTGCTTCTGACACTGCGCTATAGTTTAATGTCTTCTTTTGTCTTCTAAGGTGATTATACCATTTATTTAGTTTTGTTTTGGCACTAATTATGTCTGACTGTGCTTCTTCTAAAAATTCTTCAGGTGTTATGTCAAAAAACTCACAAAAATGCTTCATTTTAGGTCTATATTGTTTTTGTGTTGATTCAGGAAAACTTGTAAGCCAATTTTCAACAACAGAGTGTTTTTGACTCCATTCCTTTAAGGTTTCTTTTGTTGTAGTTGCCATAACAATACACCTGAGTATAGATAGGACGTAGTGGTATATATATTTTTTTCATGCAAAAAGTAGAAGTAATACTATATTTTCACGCAATTCACCTTGTTTTCTGGTGAAAAAGAAAAAAAGAGAAAAGAGGATTGCAGTTTCAAACAATGATAGTATATTATTAGGGCTAACCTTCCTGGGTAGGCCACTTCCATGCATGCCAGACAATTAGTGCAAGAAGCACAACTTCTACAATAGAACCAAATATATAATAAGCCCAAGACTCTCCGATAAATAATGAACTGAGCTGAACAATAATATAGGCTATGCCTACGATGATGTTTGCCCAGCGATTCACTTTAGCTGGTAATATCAGGGACAGGAAAACCATAAGACTCGGAATCGTCATTAATATCAAAGCTGACAATATCCATACTTGAGTAATTTGAAAACCTGCTACTTCTCCGGCTATTATATCCTCTATATGCCCCGGCTCGTACCTTCCTAAAATATCCACATATGCAAACAAAAACATTACAGTTACCCATAATGCTGAAAGCTTTAGCTTCACATTTAGCTTCACATCTTCCAAACGGTTTGTCATTTCAATTCCTCCTGAAGTGTATAACAGTTGAGTTAACCTGTATTTTGAGTAGATAGTTGAACTCAACAATTCAGTTTAAAATGACTCTGTCATGTTTTTATATAAAATAATAACTATTCTTTTTTAAAATAGAAAGAAACTTAGAAATCTCTAAACAACCTCAATAACATCTGCTCTACACTGTTTACAGTGTCGGAATTGAGGAATTATTCTTTCGCAGGTATTCCTAGCATCTATTATTTCGCTACATGTCGGTTTTCTAATATCCTTAAAAGAAGCTACAGGGATTAACGGAGTTATATTCTGGAGGTGTGCACCTCTTCTTTTCACTTCAGCAGCAATCTCTGCTATGTGCATATCATTTATTCCTGGGATCAGAACGGTGTTTATTTTGGTAACTATCCCTTGTTTAACAATTTCACTTAACCCTTTCAGTTGTTTTTCTATCAAGAGCTGGGCTCCCTCAAATCCTTCATATCTATTACCTTTGTATGTCACATAGGAGTATATCTTAGTTCCAATATTTTCATCTACGCAGTTAATAGTTATTGTGCAAGCTTTAACACCTAAGTCTTTCAACATTTCAGCATAGTCTTCTAATAGAAGACCATTTGTGCTCAGACACAGTATCAACTCTGGAAAGGCAGTATGAATTTTCTCTAGTGTTTTGAATGTATTTTCATTGTAAAGCGGTTCACCCGGGCCTGCAATACCCACGACTCTCAACCGTTCATTGTGTGCGTATTTTCTGACTAACTCAACAGCTTCATCAGGCGAAAGAATTTTCGTAGCCACTGAGGGTCTAAACGCATGATAACTGCAGCCTATTTTTTGGTCACAGTAGTTACATTTTATATTGCATTTTGGAGCCACAGGAAGGTGAATTCGCCCGTATCTCGAATGCCCGTTGCTATAGCAAGGATGATTCTGCATGATGTACTGTACACTTTCCACTCTTGTCCCTCAATCATATCAATTTGATCCTTCAGTTTAATTCGTAACTATTAAGGTAATAAAGCCTTTTTTGTTAAGCGTTTAATTGAAGTACTTTGTGCTGTTTGTTATCGTAAGTGCCTAAAAATCGGAAAGAATATGCCGATGGGGAAAGTTTTAACAGTAACAATTAAGTATTAGATCTTTATATGAGGCTGATGATGTAGTGCAAGAACTTTGAGGAGGTGGGCGCTAATTTCCACTGTTGAACGAATGATAGTAGAGTCACGAATGCTTTGCTCTAAATGAATCACGGAAGCGGATCTGATGGGGCTTGACATCGCACGAATCACATATGTTGATGACACTGGTGAACACAGATTATTGGATAACCCGCTAAAGAGAGTAAATGGTCTCTGGATAAAATGCGACATGAATGATTCTCGGAAGATCATAAAAAGTTGCGATTATTGGGAGGTCGTTGACACGACTGCTTCATTTGCAGAAATTAGTGGTCACAGAATTCGATACCGAGAAACTTTTCTGCAATACGATCCCTTGAGGAATATACCCTTATCTCTTAACATCTGTGTGTATTTTCCAAAGCAACCGTTCTTTATGATTGATTACACGATAAAAAACACTTCCAAAAACTCATCACTTGCTGATGTTTCTCTTTATTGGCTCATAGACCTTGATATCGAGGGTAAGGAGAGTTACAAAGATAATTTTGCAAGGTACGATGATGACATAGTCTACCAATACCATTCGCGATCTAATGTTCATGCGGGCTTCTGTAGTACAATTAAATCATCCCGGTATGAATGTAACAGTCCTTATGCACTCAGAATCAAATCACATCACCTTAACTTAGGAAACATCAATTCTAGAGGTCCTGATGATTGTTCAATTGGCTTACAATGGGATTTTGGACAGTTATCGCCTCAAAAAACGATCAACTTACCAGTGGTTTTTGCAGCAGGTATGGATAAAACACATTTCCACTCGAACATGGAGCAAGGTATCGCGCTATTAAATAAAATAAAAAATACAAATGATTCCACCTCTTAAAACCTCTTGAGGTGGGAGATGGGCGATGAACGCGACCGCCAGGAGATTTATACATTATATTTAGGAGAAGTAAAAATGGAAATAGAAGGTTATGTATTCCCTGATGATCTCTATTATTCCGACCAGTTTTTATGGATTCACATAGAAAGTGACAATTTGGCGATAATTGGACTCAATGAACTTGCTGTAAAAGCGGTTAAAGAGTTTGCGCTCATCGAAATCTTCTATCCAGTTGGGTATGAAATAACTGCGGGGAAGCCAGTAGGGGCATCGGATTCGTGGAAGGGCTCTTTAACTCTTTACAACCCAATTTCTGGTAAAATAGTAGAAGTGAATCAAGATGTAGAATATGATCCTCATTTGGTTATAACGGATCCGTATGGAGCAGGATGGTTTTTTAAAATCTCACCTATTAATTTGCTTGCAGAAAAAGAAGCGTTAATGAAGGGAGGAAGCCCAGAACTCGTTAAATGGGTGAAGGCTACTATAAAAAAGTTAGTTTAACATTGCTTTTCCTGGAGGCTATAACAAATTTCCTTTCATCTAACCTCCGCAAGAAGACTCCATCCGTCAGGGTGGGGTAATTGACCGCTGTTTATGAGAGAGGATGTTTACTGAGAAGTTCATCTAATCGTTTTACAGTTGTGTTAATATCTGTTTTCTCTACTCCAATAGCAGCATTAATTGTAAGATATTGGGTTGGATATGTGTTATAGCATGTTCCAAAAGTAGAGTCTGCCTTAGGTAACCCGCGTGGTCCTGTTACTCGTGAAGTGTATAATTGCTCACCTATTTTATGCGCGATTCTTGGTTCTGTAATTGTCATTGCTACAGCGATAGTACTATCTATTTCAAGTAAACGCTCTCCATATTTTTCTGCCGTCTCTTCAAGTCTTGTTTTCAATAAATTATAGCATTCATTTTGTCGCTGTATTAATTCTCTATATCCGTTCTCTCCTAATGATAGAATTGCTGCCAGAAATTGTACAACTGGTGCAGCAGTTGCACGTCCAGCGTATGAATGCGCTACTCTTTTAAGAAATTCCTCATCAGGTCCGGCTATAATAGATCCGCCAACAGGGCACAGAAAATTCTTGTCAGTAGATTGGATTATTGCATCTACACGTCCTTTAAAAATCGCGCTTCTTATCATCTTCATTATCACAGGTGATTGCACGCCATAAGCATTATTTATTACATGTGGAATCCTCTTTTCTTTTGCTATTTTTGCTATTGAAATTACGTCATCAGGCTGTCGTGGTGGGAAAAAGGTAGTTGTTGTCAAAATTGCAGAAGTGTGTTCATTTACTGCTGCTTCAACATCATTTGGATCAGAAATAACAGCATCACCGTCTAATTTACATTGTATAATTTTCGGTTGCAAATCAACAAGTGAAATACCGTTTAACGGTGATTTATGATCTATTCGAGGATAAACGACCTCTTGTCCTCCTGTAAGATCCCGTGCAACTTTTAATGCCAGACCAATGCTCATACCAGTAGCTAGAGGGATAACATACGCCCCTGAAATATTTTCAATTCCAAATTTTTTGAGTAAGTCTGTCGCAAGTCTGTTAGCGATCTGATACATTAAAGATCCGCCTGCTGCCTTTGGTTGAGGATCTATTAATACACCACTTCTTCCAACTCCATGATTAAATCCCGCAGCTAATTCTGAAACTAAAGGCGATGCAATTCTCGCTTCCCGTTCGCCGATTCGCGCCGCCTTAGGATCCTTATCTGTATCCATAGATGACAAAACCTTGAGCAATAATCTAATTGACTCATCAGACCATCCCTCTTTTGGAAGTGTTCTTTGTTCAAAAAGCCTTTTTATTGGTTTTATTAGCGTTTCTTCCAAAACAATAAGACCACGATCCAGCATGTGAGGTGGTATTAATCCTAAAAGAAGTTCTTTTGGTAACTTCATAGGAATCCCCTATTATATGTTATATGGTACTATTAGATAGTTTTCTTGCTCTTCAAATCAAGATATAGTTCATTATAGTTCATTGTAGTTTATAAGATAAACCTTTTAAACCCTAAACTGTAGAATCCACTCGAACAACTAAAATAATCATTAATCATTAGTAGAAAGAAATTTAAAATGCTAGGCTTTGTCGTTTGAGGATATTGTTTTGATGTTCAATGAACATTTTACTATAAGTAGATGATAAGAGAGTGAGCTGAAATGACTTTAGAAGTTGAACTTAAACTAGGCCCATTTACAGATTTAAAGGCTGATGTTATTGATAAAGGAACGTGTACTGGTTGTGGTAGTTGCGTTGCTGTCTGCCCAACTCAAGTTATAAAATTTATTGACGACATTCCAACTCTTCAAGAAGTTCCTGGGGAGATTCCTGAGGGGGAACCACCCGTTGGCAAATGTATTGAGTGTAAACTTTGTTATTTTGTGTGCCCTGTCACAGAATCACTTGAGTCGCGTATGCAAGAATTATTTGGTACAGAAGATGTTTTTGGTACTTATCTAAATCTCTACAAAGCTAAGACTGAAGTACCTGAGATCGCCGAAGTCGCTCAAGATGGAGGTATAGTTTCCACGATCCTAGCATTTGCATTTCAAAAAGGACTCATAGATGGAGCTATAGTCTCTGAAGTAAGTGAGGAGAACCCATGGGTTCCAAAACCAAAGATCATTACTTCATATGAGGAATTAATGAAATCTGCCGGCACGCGTTATTCACTCAGTCCTAATATTATTTCCCTTGCCCAATATAGGGAAGTTGTTGAGGAGTTATTAGCGAAACATCCGGTAGGCGAAGATTGGCTACGATTGGCTTTTGTTGGAACGCCTTGTCAAGCACTTGGCATAAGAAAGATGCACAATGCCTTGGAAGGTGCGGATATCCGCCCAGCAAATTTAGTTGTTTTAAATATTGGGCTATTTTGTATGGAAAACTTCGATGCGAAAAAGTTGCATCAACTTATCCTAGATAAGACAGGCGTGACCATCGATCAGATACGCAAAATGGATATTAAAAAAGGCGCTTTGCACATCTTTCCAAAAGATGGAGGAGAAACAAAAACTATACCCCTAGAGGAGACTACAGAGGCTGTAAGAAGTGGCTGTCATTCATGCGAAGATCTTACTGCTTGGTATGCAGATATAAGTGTTGGAAGTATAGGCACGCCCGGTGGCTGGTCAACGGTCTTCGTCCGTACACAAAAAGGTAAAGATATCTTTGAAGGCGCCGTTAGAGCGAACATGATCAAAAAAGAGTCTCTTACGGAGAAAGGGGAGAGTTTATTACGCCGATTAACAAGTAAAAAACAAGAAACAGGCAAAAAATACAAAGAAACCCATGCCTGATTAATTTCATCATTTAATTTAATGTTTTAGTGGAGTGACGGTACATGAGTGAAGAAGAACTTCAAAAAAGCAAAGATGAAGAACCCCGAATTGGCGTTTACATTTGTCATTGTGGAAAGAACATAGCAGGTACCGTAAATAGCGAATCAGTTGCTGAATATGCAGCAAAATTACCAAATGTTGTAACTGCTAAGGATTATTTGTATACGTGTTCTGAGCCTGGACAAAATATGATTCGGGATGATATCAAAGAACTTGGATTAAACCGCGTTGTTGTTGCGGCTTGTAGTCCCAAAATGCATGAAAATACCTTTAGAAAAACGATTACTGATTCTGGTCTAAATCCTTATGTTCTTGAGGTTGCAAATATTCGGGAGCAATGTAGCTGGTGTCATATGAATGAAAAAGAAAAAGCTACCGATAAAGCAAAGGACCTAGTACGTATGGCTGTTTTTAGAGCAAGCGACCTTGAACCACTAGAAAAGATGACTATACCTGTGGATAAATCAAGTTTAGTTATTGGCGGTGGAATTGCAGGAATCGAAGCTGCGTTAGATATGGCTGATGCAGGCCTAAAGGTCTACTTAGTTGAGAGGGAGGCCAGCATTGGAGGAAAAATGGCGCAGTTAGACAAGACATTCCCAACACTCGACTGTTCTGCTTGTATTCTAACGCCAAAAATGGTTTCAGCATCTCGACATCCTAATATTACGCTTCTCACCTATTCTGAGGTAAAGCATGTAGATGGATATGTCGGAAATTTCAAGGTAACTGTTGAGAAAAAACCTCGCTATGTTGACATAGACGCTTGTACTGGGTGTGGTGAATGCGCCATTGTATGCCCAGTGAGAATTCCTAACGAATTTGATATGCACCGCGGCAAGAGAGCGGCAATTGACGTTCCATTTCCTCAAGCAGTCCCGCTAAAATACGCGATTGATTCTGAGCACTGTCTTTACTTTAAAAACAAACTATGCACCACATGCAAACAGTTATGTCCTAAAAATGCCATAGATTACGATCAAGAGCCAGAAATAGTTGAATTAACTGTTGGTTCAATAGTAGTCGCCACGGGTTGCGATACATTTGATGCTTCTAAGATCCCAGAACTAGGATATGAACGATATCCCAACGTCATTACGAATATGGACTTTGAACGGATAGTTAATGCAGGCGGTCCGACGGAGGGCCACATCCTTAGACCTTCGGACAACAAGGAACCTAAGTCGGTAGCCTTTATTCAATGTGTAGGCGCACGAGACGAAGAAAACGAATTGTACTGTTGCAGATATGGATGCATGGCTGCAATGAAGCAAGCGTACTTGTTAAAGGAGAAACTCGGACCTGACACAGATGTTTACATCTGTTACATTGATCTCCGCTCCTTTGGTAAAGGATACGAAGAATTTTATCGAAAAGTAAGGAACATGGGTGTCAAATTCATCAGAGGACAGCCATCTGAGATCTTACAAAACCCAGACGGATCACTAGTCTTCAATGTATACGATTCTAATATAGCTCGTCATATGGAAATAACTGTTGATATGGCTGTTCTTACCCTCGCATTAACACCACCTAAAGGAATTGATGAACTCCAACAAATCTTACGAATCTCAAGAGGAGCCGATGGTTACTTCCTAGAGGCCCACGTCAAATTACAGCCAGCAGAAACGCATACAAGAGGAATTATGCTTGCTGGAACTTGTATGGCACCTAGAGATATCACTGATACGGTATCACACGCAGCTAATGCTGCTGCCAAGGCAATTGATCTATTAGCTGCAGGTGAAGTTGAAATTGAACCGATTACTGCATGGGTTGATAAAGATATATGCAGTGGTTGTGGTGTGTGCCTTGATGTATGTCCTTACTCTGCTATTAAAGGTGTTGATGTCGAAGGACACAGACGTGCGGAAGTAATTGATGCCCTGTGTACAGGTTGCGGCACATGTGGAGCTGCTTGTCCATCAAATGCAATAACAAATAGACATTATACTAGAAAACAACTGATGGATCAGGTAATAGCGGCTTTGGAGACTTAAAGGAGGAAAATGTCATGACAGAAGCTGTTATGGTAAAAAAGGAAAAAATCGTAGAAAACTTTGAACCCAAGATCGTAGGTTTCCTTTGTAACTGGTGTTGCTATGGTGGCGCTGATATGGCTGGTCTTGGTAGAATGCAGTATCCGACTAACATTAGAATCATAAGAGTCATGTGCTCTGGACGCGTTGACCCTGAGTTTATTCTCGAAGCATTTCGAAGAGGAGCCGATGGTGTGTTCATCGGAGGATGCCACCTAGGAGATTGCCACTACGTCGAGGGCAACTATAGGACTCAAAGACGAGTTATTTTGCTCAAGGAGTACTTACGTTCAATGAATATTAATCCAGAGCGCCTTCGTTTGGAGTGGGTTTCTGCTTCTGAGGGTGAGAAATTCACGAGAGTAGTAAAGGATTTCGTTAAAGTAATGAAGGAGTTAGGGCCCTTTGATGGCTCCGATAAAGAATAAAGAATACACAAATTATCTGTAATGAACAATAATGATGAATGATGATATTTAGGCGAATGTAATTAACAATAATGAAGATTTAAATAAACAAAACATGTTAATGAAAGGAAAAGAATGTGAAAAGGAAACATAATAATGAATGGAAGAGGTTGATTTTTATGCCATTGAAAGTAGCTTTTTTGCAGCTTGCGAGCTGCTGGGGTTGTCATCAGAGTCTTGTGGACATGCATGAGAAACTTCTTGATGTAGTGCCCCACTTGGAAATTGTTCATTGGGCGGCTGTTGTCGACTATAAATATAAAGACCTTGAAGCTCTACCTGATGGAGAAATTGACATCGGTTTTGTCGAGGGCTGTAGCAGAACAGAAGAAGACGTGCATCATCTAAAAGTCCTGCGGAAGAAATCAAAAGCGGTAATTGCATTCGGAACTTGCTCTTGTTTCGGTGGAGTTTATGGCATGGCAAACTCATATTCAATTGAAGCATGCAAAGAACGAAAATTCCTCACCGCTGATACAGTTGTTGAGGGAACAATCCCTACGCACGATGTACCTGATTTCGAACCATTCATCATTCCTAACGACGAGATAGTTCCAATGGATCTTCATATCTGGGGATGCCCGCCCGAGACTGAAGTCATCCTCA
>Ga0180438_10006693_pt1 | contig 15503 bp, 16 predicted proteins | sample SS_ome_12_FD_132455 | JGI IMG/M metagenome (GOLD analysis project Ga0180438, IMG submission 132455) | Hypersaline lake sediment archaeal communities from the Salton Sea, California, USA - SS_3_D_2 metaG | ecosystem: Environmental > Aquatic > Non-marine Saline and Alkaline > Hypersaline >...
CATTTTCAGCATTTTCAGCATTTTCAGCATTTTTTACACCTATTTTTTTCAAATGATTTTCCAATGTCTTTCTCCCTAATGGAATACCCAATTTTCTATCTAAATATTTACAAGATCTAGTTTTACCAGCTCCTTTTTTGAGGACCACTAATAATTCTCCATTTCCATTTCTTCTCACCACTGTAATAAACGTATCCAGCAGTTGCTCCATTTTTGAGAACTCTCTTTTGTTTGACTTTCATTCTATAAAATAATGTGATAAAAAAAATCAACTAGTAATTTTAATTAAATAATCCAATATTTGTGAATCATCATACAGACCACTCTCAATCGCTATTATTCCAAAACAGAATGCCATGTGTTGCCATTTATTTTTATCAAATATATTTCCACGATTTTTGCAACAAAAATCATATACCATTCGTGCTTTGTCTCTCTCGCCAGGTAATTGTCTTGAATAAGATATATATAAATATATTTTTGATACTACTATCGATATAATTCGCTCTCTTCATTTCTCTTTCCATGGATAGCACAACTTAAGAACAAGTTGTCTTCCACGAGTTAATGACAATTCAAATGGTATAACCTTTCCATTTTCATCATCATAATATTTGTTTGATCTGCAAATTAATCCATAATTTTTCATATATATTTTATGTTTTTGTAGAATTATATCACATATTGGAATTATTTTGTTGTCCCAACTCTTCAAATTTTTAATTAACATATTCTTGTCTTCTTCATAAGTTTCATGTTTGGAGTATACCTCTCTAAAATTGGTATCAGGTTAAATTTTAACATATGGTAATGTAATCAATTCTTCTTCTTTTTTCATATAGCTTATATCATTGATATATTTTTAAGAAGTAAACTTTTCAATTTTAACTTTTTTACCATTTATTATACAATATTCTTTGCCATTTTTATAATGTCGAACCAATCTTTTACCGTATTTTTTAAAGAAAACGTATCTCTTTTTTATTCCACCTTTTTGAGGTTCATCAAACATTTTTAAAATACTTTTTAATGCGTTATATTCAACAATTTCAATATCATTATACTTCTGTTCAATGTATTTTAACATATTACTAGCTGTTTTTTTTCTATCATCATTAATATCTATAATTTTTCTCAATTTTGATACTAATTCAAGATAACAATTCCCATTATGTTTATATGTTGAGGATAAGTTTTGTAATCTTTGAATTCCCAAATTTTCATTTCTTTGTATAACCGGTATCAAATCTTGAAAACATTCAAGTTTTCTTGATAAATTTGTATAAACAGGACTCACTTGTTTAACAATTCTTAAAGCATTGAAATCTTGACAAGATGTTAAAATAATCAAATAATGTCCATGTCTATTTCTGAATTTTTTAATAACACTTACAAGATCAGATTCATAACTGTTTTCTGTTATTTCTCCCCAAGATAGATCTCCATTTTTTATGTGAAGGTTGAGTTTTGCTTTACCATTTATAGGTCTACTACTTTTAGAATCTATATCAATATATCTTATTATACCACCATTATGAACATTATTATTGTTGTTTTTAGGATATTCCATTTTGAAATTTAATAAAATATTGTTTATAATATCTCCAGATTTAAAGAATCTTAATTGATTCTTTTTTTTGCGACCTTTACCATAACTTATTCCAGGAAGAAGATAATTAAGGTACATCTTAGTAGATAAACTCAATAGAGAGTTTTCAGAATATAGATATGAAGAGTATCCAGGAGTTGTTAATGTTATAATTGATAAATTATCTGGAATAAATATGTATTTTTCAGGTTTTATTCTACCATGGGCATTTATAACATACACATTCTCTACATGATTTTTTAATGTATCATCAATTTGTGGATATAATTGTTTTTGATGATGATATATTGTATCACTTATTCTTTTTATTATATCAACCGCTTCTTCATTTGTTGGATCATTTGTTAATTCTTTAACTTTTTTTATAAGTTTTCTAACTTTATTTATAACTTTTATTGTAAATATATCTGTAATTTTACCAGTAAATATATACATCTCAATAAGTTCTTTTACAGAATTATACTCCTTATAGTTCATCAAATTTTGTAAATGATATTTTTTAATGTTCCTTAAACTGTAATTTCTCAAAGATAGTTTATCAAACATATTTCCATAAAAATCGAACTCAGTAAGATTCTTCAATTTTTGTACTTCCATTGGAATTGTTCCAGTAAGTCTGTTATTCTCTATAAAAAGCTCTTGTAATTCTACTAACAGTCCAATACTTTTTGGTACTGTTCCACTTAGTTTATTATCTGACAGAGACAGTTTTTCTAAATTTAGAAGTTGTCCAACACTATTTGGTATAGTTCCTGTTAGTTTATTATTACTCAAATAGAGTTCTTGTAAATTATGTAAGTTTCCAATCTCTATTGGTATAGTTCCTGTTAGTTTATTATTACTCAAACAGAGTTCTTGTAAATTATGTAAGTTTCCAATCTCTATTGGTATTTTTCCAGTGAGATTGTTATTATTAATATATATCTCTTGTAATGTTGATATTTTACAGAGATCTTTTGGAATTGAACCAGTCAAATTATTTCCTGACATATGGATATTCACTAAATTCTTAAAACGTGTAATAAATGTTGGAATTTGACCAGTTTTATTTTCTGTATCAATTGTTTCAGTATCACTATAATCCAATGTTCTCAAATATGTAGAAAAATTACTCTCCATTATATATGTTTATATAATATATTATATATCATCGAAATTTTAATTCTCTTGCGACATCATCAGGAACACTTTTAATCCAATCATAACAGTATCGCCCTTCAACAATATCTGGTCGAGTTTCATAGAATATCAAACAGAAATCTTTCGTCTTAAACTTATCAGGTAGATAATTTAATATTCCATGAGGATACCCACACTTTTCAAAAAGTTTATCAACAATATCTTGTGTAAAGTACTTTTCTACTATCGCAGTGTCATAATACAAACATGAGTACAAAAGTTCATAATCAACTACATCACAACCATTTAACGCTCTATTAAAAGTTTTCATAAATTGCTCTTCCGTCAAATAATCTCTCAGAATATTAACAACACTTGTGGTTATACATTGTGTATCAACATACTCTCTCAAAAGCTTATCCTTAAACTTATCAGGAACATAATCGATATTTTGATTGAGATACTTCAAACATTTTCTACAAATCTTTTCGGTTCTGTGAACTTCCGGAACATCTTTCAAAAAACATGGTAATTTTCCTTCAGATGCAATCTTACAAATCTTGTAAGTTCTCTTATCTTCCGGAATCTTTCCCAATGATGAACTATATTTACGTATGTAATAGATAATCAATTCATCTGTCAAATGTTCTGTAGGAATATATTTAATACCTTGATATCCACATAGATCTATAATCTCTTTACATTTATCAATATCTCCATCAGCTATATATGCGAATAGGTCACCAATCTCCATCAATCTCTCACGATTTTGTCTCCATGTATCAACATGCGTTTTAGCAGGACCTAGTTCGTCAAGAATCTGCATTCGCATTCTCAATGGAACATGACTAATAGCATCTCGATACTTTTCAATCACTTTTTTACACAATTCATATGTTTTGAACTCATCATAAATATATGCCAATCCATTATTCTGTTTCATAGCAATCTTCTCTGCCATTTCAGCATCCATAAGCTCTTTCGGCATGTGAACAACTTTTGTTATATCATCTAACACATATTTGTGCCACTCATTCTTATTTGCAGGTTTGTACTCATCTGGAACATTCTTGATATCGTATTGACGGTACATCAAACAGTGCATATAGAACTTTTTCTTGAACTGTTCAGGAATATATTCCATTAACTCTCTATCTTGATCTTTTCCTTCTTTTTTGGAGAAGAGACGAACACATACATCGAGGGTTTTCTCATCATCTTGTAAAAACTTGAAAAACTCTCTATAGTTCCCAATGATGCTTAACAATGTGTCTTTACTTCTTTCTGTTTCTGGGATAACACCATTCTCAATACTTTTGAGAAACTCTTCAGGAAAATACGATTTTATATTCTCAAACGATCTAGCTCTCTGAGCATAGGCAAATGAACACATTTTGAAATCTTTGTGTTTATCAGGAACGTATTTAAAATTTACGATATTCATTTCAACCAGTTCTTCACAAATATCGTAAACTCTCAATCTCTCTGGAATCATAGACAATGTATTCACATTTCGATATACAGGATATCCACAATCATCAACTCTTTCATACTCATCTATAACCCAAAAGCATAGTTCACTGATCTCTTCATCAGATAATTTATGATCTTCTGGAATATAGTTAATGTTCTCATAATCATCTTTCAAAAAAATTTCACAAACTTTGAAAGTTCTTTCAGAAATGGGAACATCATTCAATGTTAAATCACTATTTTTTTCAATCTCTTTTTTCCAATCTGTCATAGTTATCAATATGATGTACAAATATATGTATACTTTTAAATATGCTTTTTTTAGAAAAATACTTAAATATGCTTTCACAAAACATACAATGTCACGTAGGTTATCAAATGAATACGAAGTGGTCTTTCAATTTCTGGGTATACAAGAACAGTTCAATTTCGGTGTGTGTTGCAAGTATTTCAACAGAATATATAAACTTTACAAATCAAAAAAGAGAACATTAAAGTTGTACTGTCATGGATCTAGTTGTAAGCCCTTTAAAACATACAAAGATGTCATAGAAATTATCAAAAAACACGGTAATAAATATAACTACAACATTGATTTTCTTGTATACGACATTAATCCTGATCAATCGGAAAAAGAAGAATTGAATAAAATATCTAAGTTATTAGACATCTTACCTACTGGGTCTATAGTTATGGCAAATTTAATATTATATTGTGGACAAGATACAGGTCAAACTTTGGTAGATAAGATATACAGAAGTCCAATATTGTTCAAATATGATATTAACATGGTTTCTTATGGAAAAGACCTTGTTATTAGGAACAATGTACATATAATGACGGTTCGTGGTAGTTGTGATACATTAACAATTAATGGTGATGTGATGATACTATTTTTGTGTTTAAATATTACACACAAAGTTGTAATAAACAGTGTAATAGGTTGTTTGCAAATCTTTCGCAAAGTTGCACATCGTATCGAAATAAATGGAAGAGTGAAAAAGTTGGAATGTAATTGGGTAAAAGAAAATGAAAAAGAACTCGAGGATATTCACAATATAAACGGTTTACACAATGTTGATGGGATAGTTTATAGGGATCCATGGGCACGGTACAAAGATCAAGAAAAATATGTAAAAGAGAGTGATGCAGTTATAACTACCACATTATTCGATGATGCATGGTGATGTTTTATACAAGTATTGTCAGAAGAAGTTGTCAAAAAACAAGTATATTTTTATTCAATGCATAAAGAGATTGTATGTATTAGATGTTAATGTCAATGGTAAAAATTCCGAGAGAAACAGTTTACAGTTTGAAAAAAGAACATTTAGAAAACATTAAAGATGTTATTCAAAATCTACCTCTGATCCTATATCTTAATGAAGATCACAGTAAGTTTATAATGATTATTTCACAAACATCAACACCATATGTTATGTTCAATTATGGAACGACCAGTCAGACTATTGAACCTTACAAATGTTTAGGTGTGTCTCATACGAATTCTGTTAGTGATCCCGATTTTTGTAATTTAGAGAATGGAAGTTACTTTGATTTGAACACTCTTCAGAAACTTATTGATAAAACAACAAAGTGTATAATTCACAAGACTTATGTGGATAGAAATTCGATTGAGATATACGAAGATTTATTCGATAAAGCGGATGGAACGATAGATTGGTCAACTATTGTTAATAGACTTGATGAGAAGGGGGTGATCAAGTTGAAGATGTCTGAGAGAGACAATGTTGACATATATGATGGTAGAAAAATTATAGAGATTAATGGAAAGGATGTACGTATAACAGTGGATACATTGTATGATTTAGGTGATAGAGAGACAGAGAGTAGCAAAATGTTGTTAGATCTGTATAGAAAAACTTAAGGAATCTGATGATGATAATGGCAATTATTGTGTTATAAGTTAGAAAAATTTTATTTTGCATATAGTAATAATGAAAGTATTAGTATATGGTTCAAAAGGTTGGATTGGTCAACAGTTTATAAAAATACTGCAAGAGAGAGATGTACAATATATTGTAGGTGAGAGTCGCGTTGATAATGAGAAGACTTTAATTGAAGAGATAAATCTCATCAAACCAACAAACATTGTGTCTTTCATCGGAAGAACTCACGGAAGAATTGGGGATAAGGCTTACACAACAATAGACTACCTTGAACAGAAGGGTAAACTGGTTGAGAATGTTAGAGACAATTTATATTCTCCAATTGCTTTAGCAATGATATGCAGAGATAGAAACATACATTACACATATTTGGGAACTGGTTGTATTTACAAATATGATGAGGAACATCCGTATGAAGAGGAGAAGAATGGGTTCGGTGAAAGTTCCAATCCCAACTTTTTTGGTTCTGGTTACTCAACTGTTAAGGGATTTACAGATAGAATTATGAGACAGTTTACTAACACAGTCTTAAACCTGCGTATTCGAATGCCGATAACAGGAGAGATGAATCCAAGAAACTTTATAACGAAGATAACAAGATATGAGAAGATATGCTCTATCAAGAACTCCATGACAGTTTTACCATCACTCTTACCAAAAGTTGTTGATTGGATGTTACTGAATCTTACTGGAACAATAAATCTCACAAATCCCGGATTGATATCCCACAACGAGATACTGGACATGTTCAAAGAGATAGTTGATCCAGATTTCACATATCAGAACTTCTCAATAGAAGAACAAAGCAAAATATTGGCTGCAGATAGATCCAATAACTATTTAGACACAACCAAATTAGAACTTTTATATCCAGATGTTCCACACATAAAAGATGCTGTAAGAGAATGCCTAGTTGAATACAAAAAAACATATGTGCCTAGCGTCAGACCACCTTTAGGTAGGTCACCTAGCGTCAGACCACCTTTAGGTAGGTCACCTAGCGTCAGACCACCTTTAGGTAGGTCACCTAGCGTCAGACCACCTTTAGGTAGGTCACCTAGCGTCAGACCAGAGAAGAACGATATTGACACACTGTTTATAACAGGTGGTGCGGGGTTTATTGGATCTAACTTTGTTAATTATTTCTGCAAGAAGTATCCAGATATTAATGTTATAAACTTTGATGCTCTCTATTACTGTGCTGATAGGAACAATATAGATGAAGATATTCAGAACTCTGACAATTACGAGTTCATACATGGTAACCTAGGGTCATATGGTTTTTTGAAGTACATTTTTGAGACTAACAATATAACTCATGTTATTCATTTCGCTGCCCAATCACATGTTGACAACTCATTTAACAACTCTCTACAATACACAAAGGATAACATTATGGGAACTCACAATCTCTTGGAAGTTTCTAGGTTATATTGTCCAAATTTGAAGAAGTTTATTCATGTATCAACTGATGAAGTTTATGGTGAATCTGAATTGGATATAGACGAGAGTCACAAAACAGAACAGTCTTTGAGATGTCCAACAAATCCATACGCGGCGTCAAAAGTTGGTGCGGAGGCTTATGCACAATCGTATCATCATAGTTTTGGAATGCCGATTATTATAACAAGAGGTAATAATGTTTATGGACCAAATCAGTATCCAGAGAAACTAATACCGAAATTTATTAAATTGCTTCGCGAAGGCAAAAAAGTAACAATACATGGTTCAGGAGAAACAGTGAGAGCTTTCCTACATGTTGATGATACATCACGTGCTTTCGAAACTGTTTTGCACAAAGGTGTTATTGGTGAGATATATAATATCGGATGTGATGATGGTATGGAATATACTGTAAACGACATCGCGAAGATATTAATTGAGAAGATTAAGGGAATAACCGATTATGACGAATGGATCGAACATGTTGAAGATAGACCGTTTAATGATAAGAGATACTATATTAGTAATAGTAAATTGAGACAATTAGGATGGAGTGTATCAATTAAGTTAGAAGATGGTATCAAAAATTTATTAGAAATAATATAAATGGAAGTGTATGTTATTGGAGATTTGGGAAAAAAATAAAATTCGAACTGATCAGTTTTCTTTAATTCTTGCTAAAACATTACCGAGTGATTCTTGTATAGGTGTAATTTTGTAACTCAGCTCTACAAGAGATACATCAAATGTTGCATTACTTTCATGATCTCTCTTACATGTTTTCCATTCAAGTTCCGGATCAACAGTTTTCTTGTACATTTCGAGAATGTCATCATCACTAAGTTTTCCTGGATTTGTAAAATTGAATGTACCTCTAACTTGACTATCAATCATATCCAATGATATTGGTATAAGTTCATCAAGAACACTATATGAGTTTGGTATAGTTGATACTTTATTTTTATTCTTTAATAATTTTGCAATATGATTATCTTCTTCATTGATATTGTCTGTAATAGGTCTTCTTATTCTTAGATTCAGACTATCTGTTACTTTGATGAGTCGATCTGTTTGTCCTTTAACAAGATGATATATAGTTCTAATGTAGTTGGGATCATCTTCCTCATTGAAGTCTCTATCGCCACCAGGAGTAATATCATCATCGTAATCGTAAATATCACCTGTTCCTATATATGTGAAGTGTATATTGTATCTGTGACAGAACATCGCTATATGAACAGGACCATATAGATTCTTCTTAACATTCTGTGTGAGATTGAATCCGTAATCTACAACTGATTGGTATCCTAAACAGTAAATAACATGTGTTACTTTCTCTTCCGCAATATTTGAAACAATATCATTAGAATCAACTTCATAATCACTTGTCACATACTCTATATTCTTGTTTTTGAACTCATTTATGTACTTCTGTCCTAACCATGTATTGTGACCAATAACATAAATTCTCATTTTATACTAGATACCTCTTTTTTTTTTTATATCAATTAAATCCAATGTTTTAATTTTCCAATATCTAGCATCGAATATTTTATACTTAGTAAAAATATAAACATTGTAATTATCATCATCAATTGCATTTCTTTTAATCAATTTATTCAATACATCGCGATATGTTGGACGTTTTTTGAACCATAAAATATGTGTTTCATCTGTTTCATTGATAGTCGCACTTATACATAAACCCATATTTCATATTATTTTGTTTGTTTTTATACTTTTTTCGACGATAAGTTCTAACTTAAATAATTATATGTATCAATTGTAATATAGATGGTACAAATTATAGGAGAGATTGGAATAAATCACAATGGTTCAATAGAAAAGTGCAAACAATTGATGTTGATATCTAAAGGTGCTGGTTTGGACTATGTGAAAATTCAGAAGAGAGATCCAGATGTTTGTGTTCCCGAGTCACAGAAGAGTAAGAGAAGAATGACACCATGGGGAGAGATGAGTTATTTGGAGTACAAACATAGAATCGAGTTCAGTGAGGAACAGATTGTTGAGTTGATGGAGTATGCTGATCAGATTGGAATAAAGTTGTTTGCATCTGTTTGGGATGTAAACTCTGCTAAGTTGATGGCTAAGTACACTAATATTGCGAAAATTGGAAGTGCATGTATTACAGATTTGGAATTGTGCAAGGTTACGAGAGAGTTGTTCGATTTCTTGATCATTAGTACGGGAATGAGTACAGAGGAGGAGATTAATAGATGTGTTGAGTGTTGTAATCCAGATGTTATTATGCACACAAACTCCACATATCCATGTCCAACCAATGAACTGAATTTGAGATACATTGAGTGGTTGAAGCAGAAGTATCCGGATAAGGAGATTGGTTATAGTGGTCATGAGTTCGGATTGATCACAACATATGTTGCTGTTGGATTGGGTGCAACATGGGTTGAGAGACACATAACATTGGATAGAAGAATGTGGGGAAGTGATCAAATGTCATCTGTAGAACCATCCGGTATCTACAAATTGGTAAAAGGTATAAGAGATATTGAAGGTGCAACACAGTATCCACCTGCTGAGAGAATGTTATTTGAGGGTGAGAATAAGAAGAGAGAGTCTCTAAGAAAGGTTGTTTAGGCAGTTGATTGCTGTGCTAGATAGTTGTTTAAGATCTTCTTGCTTCTTAAAACTATCTCTTGACATTCTTGTCTGAGTTCCATTGTCTTATCTTTTAAATTCTCTATAAATGATTCATCATTATTTATAGTGTATCTGGGTTGTCCACCTAAATTCAAACAGAAATGTTTATTGAGTGCATATAGATATTTGGGATAGTAAACAAAGTTGATCCAATCATCACAACACCAGTTTATTATCTCTTCTGGGAAATACTGTCCAAATATCTCCATATGCTTTCTTGACACAAACGATTGTGTCAATATCCTATTGTTATTATTTATAGGACCAGCCATTCCTATGTCTCCATGTTGTTGTAATCTATTAACACACTCATCTACCCAACCTTTTGTTAAGAACTGAATATCATCTCCACATTGAAAGAAATAGTCATAACTATCATTGTAAGCCTTCTGGAACAATATGTTCCACATCTTTGTACAATGTCCTTTTGTTACATTGAATCTCATAAACTCGATATCGATATTCTTCATGACTGAACAGAATCTTTCAAACTTGGCAATATTTTCATCATTGTAAAACTCGTCATCATCATCAACCCCTATATAGAATTTATACGTATAATTCAATGTGTATGTTGACAAGAACGATCTTAATGTTAATGAGTACAAGTAAGAATCTTTTATAGTACACCAATCTCTATTTTTGGATGTTGATGGAATAAGTATAGCAATTTTAAGCATATAGTTATAAATTCTGTACTGTTTTTATATTATAAATTATAATGAAGAAAATAGGATTTCTTTTTTTGATTAAAGACAGATTTTTTAATAAGAAATTTTATAAGAACTATTTCAAGAATATTGACAAAGATAAATTCAGAGTTTATGTCCACTATAAAGTAAAACCAGTTCTAGATTTTCCCAATTTAACATTTGTGAAATCGATTCCGACTGCATGGGGAGATATATCTCTTGTTAAGGCAATATTGATATTGTTGAGACATGCTTACAATGATGGGTGTGATATGTTCTATATTTTGAGTTCTGATTCGCTTCCACTTAAGAATTTTCATGAAATTTATGAGATTGATAAAACTATATTCAGTGAACAGATTAAACAGTTTGGAAGGAAACATCTCTTGAAGAATTTTAATTGTTTGAAGATTAATCATCCACTACGTAGAAAATTCAGTATAGAAAAATGGAGAAAACAGAATATGTTCTTCTGTATAAGTAGAACAGATTATGAGAAGATAAAATTTAAGAAGTATGTTTCATTATTTAGTAATTTGGGAATCCCAGATGAATACTTTTTCATAAACATATTCATCGCAGAAGGAGTACCATATGTGAATGGAAAATATATGTTTGTTGATCCAAAAGAACTCAGGACATCATCGAGGTACTTGACAACTACCGATTTCATAAAGTATAATTCTGTAATGAGTAAGTATCTGTTTTGTCGAAAAGCTATATTGGGATAATCTGTTTGTAACCGAATATTTCAAAATCCATTTTGTACACTCTATTTATCAATCTTATAGAATCTTTATTTAGAAATTTAAAGTAATTTATACTTTTTCTGTGACTGGTATTGTATTTCTTCATATTCTTGAAATTTCTGAAACCTAACTTCTCCATATCCTCATTCAATGTCTCATTCTTAATAATATGCACATTCTTCATAGGAATTAGTCCATCAACTAAGTAAAATTTCCATTGAGGAACGTTATGATGTTGAACACCGCCTTTTTTTGCAATGAACTCTTTTAAAATTCTGAAAACAGCCTTTGGAGGTGTATTGAGATCTATCTTATTTCTATAGAAGAGTGCACTTATCATTCTTGTATAAGGATTTCTAACACTTATGATAATTTTTAGATTTTCCTGTGTAATCTTAAACAGTTTGGCATATCTCAATATACCGTCTAAATATAGATGTTGTAGGGGTGCACCACTATATGGATATTCTGGTATCTGTTTGTGTGGTCCAAAAAGACTGTGTTTATTTAATGGAGTTTTTGTAAGTTTTGAGAAATACTCTTCTATGGATGAACCTCCAGTTTTTGGGACATGAATATATAGAATATTGTATTTACCATTTTTGAAATACGGCATAAATAATCTATTCTATATAGACATTATTTTAATCAAAAAAATAACTGATGAGTCGTGTAAAGAGATTCTTTGTTGGGGGTTCTGTCAAAATGGATATATCTCTTGATAATTCTACAAAATTAAATCGCTCATTTTTATCAGAATAATAATCTCTTGGATCTATTTCAGATAGATCTTCTTTCATGTTAGTGAGCTTCTTAATTGTCTGTCTGGTCTTATAATTCACATACCAATTCACCAATCTATTCGATGCAAGATTCTGAATATGTTTATAGAAAGCTTCGGTATTCCTATTCTCAATATGAACAAAGAAAATAGTTGAGAAATTGTTGTTTTTAAGAAACTTTTTGTGCTTCTTAACCAAATCTATTATCTCTTTGTCATAGTACTCCATAATACATATTATTTGAGCTTCATAAGTGGTCAATGTTGGAAACATTATACTCTAAAGAATATATTTTTTCCGGAGGTACTTAAAAAATATTTGGTGATTATTAAGTATTGTAATAATGATTTTGTATGCAAGTGAAGTGGCAATAATTACTAGAGAGAACACGTTTGAGAAGATGAGTGATTTCGTTTTGAAACTATGGCAAAGGTATAATCCAACAGATTTTCAGCAAACAGTAGAAAAACTTAACATGAAAGTTGTTCCTATTAAGACTGACAGAGAGACATTGAATGCAATTGCGAATTCTCGGAATGTGAATTTGAAGAGAGATTTGGACAGTTGTTTGAAATCTTCAACAGTTGCTGAACTCAGTGTTAATAAGACAAAGGTGATGAAGAAGTTCAATAAGAAGACGGAGGATGATAAGAAGAGTATTGATAATTTCTTAGAGAAGATTAAGAAGACGACAGATAATAAGGTGATAGAGAAGAGTAAACAGGATATTCTCAAGAAGTTTGTTAATGAGGAAACAAAGAAAGAGGTGGAGAAGATTTTGGAAAAAGTCAAGAAAGGGGAAGTTGTTGAAGCAAAGAAGGTTGTACTGAAGAAGTTCACAGAGGTTGCAAAGAAGGAGAAGGAGGAAGTGAAGAAGAGTTTGGATAATTTTGGAAATAGAAATTTTGGAATAAGAAGTGAGAGTGATGCGGTGAAATATTTTGAGGATATTAGGAAGGAAAAGGTGATATTGGATAATGGGTTTTATAAGAAGGTATTATTCAATAATGATGGAACAAAGTGGTATATTGGTGGAAGAGTTGATGGAAAGTTGGAGGATGGAACAATTGTTGAGATTAAGAACAGGGTTTATAGGTTGTTTTATAGGTTGAGAAATTATGAGAGGACTCAGATTCAATCATACATGTACATTTTCGATGTGGAGAATGCGGTTCTTGTGGAGTTTTTGAAGAAGGGTAAAGGAATTGTTAATATTATTGATGTGGAGTTTAATGATGAGAAGTTTGAGGCGATGAGAGAGAAGATTAGGAGTTTCTCCGATCTGTTTATGAAGATTATGAGAACTGATAAGATGAAGGCTGTTCTTGTGAAAGGTTCAGAGAATGATAGAGAGGCTTTGTGTAATGCCTACTAGATATATAAAAGCTTAAAGAATTGTAGGATGAATATATCAGAATGTCGTGTGAAGAGAATAACGATTTTTGTATGGCAAGAAGCGAAATTAAATTCTATGATAAAATATTATGAATAGTGCAATACTTTTGTGTATAGCCGTAATATTATTTATAATATTGGGAATTTTATTGAAAATCCATAGGCAACAGATGGAGTTTTTCGAGAACAAAGATGGTAAAGTTTATGTTCCGAAGATAATTCATCAGACTGCACCAGCTAATAAGAAGATGTGGCCGGAGACATGGAACATTTGTCAGAAATCGTGGAAGAAGCATTTTCCTGAACCAGAGTACAAACACATAATGTGGAATGACACCGACTTGAAGGATTTTGTTAGAAAAAACTTTCCAGGATTCTATAAAACTTACAGAGGTTATAAGAAGAATATAAAGAGGATAGATATGGCGAGATATTTGATATTATATAAGATGGGTGGTATATATGCAGATATGGATTTTTATTGTAACAAGAATTTTTATAACAAAGTAAATGTTCCACAAGTGAGTATTGTTGAGAGTCCATATAAGTATAATGAGGACATTCAGAACTCTTTGATGGCTTCACCAGTTGGACCGTCTTATTGGATGGATGTTTTGAAGGAAGCGAAGAAGAGAAGGAGAGTGAGAAATGTTCTGTCAGCGACTGGTCCGAGATTAATAAGTGATGTTTACAAAAAGAATAGAAAGGCTGTTAATGTGTTGCCTTTCAAATATTACAATCCGAAAATTGAATCAAAGGATTTCAAATCAAAGGACAATGTCACAAGACACTATCTTACATCAGTCTGGACAAGAAATGGATATGGAAAGAGTAAGAGGGATTTGCTCTTTAAGAAAAAGGAATGATGATGTATGCCTTTTTTTCTAAAAAGGCACATTTTTTTATCTATGTACTATTATTATATATGTGGACACTTATTGTATCTTTAGTATTGATTTTAATGATAGCCTTTAGAAATAGCACAGATTGCAATTATTCTCATATAGCTTCGTTTGTTTTAATTTGGATTATAGCGAGTAGTTATATGAAGAATTTGGTTATCTCATTTGTGTGCTCTGTTGTGGTTTGGGGTTTATTGTATGTTATTTTGAAAAATTACCGTGCAGTAACACATAGAGAACACTTTGAGAATGAGGAGAAGAAGGGAGATATTGACAAAGAGACAAAGAAGAGAGTTTCTCATTTACAGGGTTTAATAAAGAAGTTGGAAGGTGGTATAGCATTGAATAGTGATGATTTGAACGAGAAGAATGAGATAGCTGATTACGATTTCAACAAAAGTAAGATTTCAGAGAAAGAGGCAAGAGATGCAAAGAGTAAAAGCACAGATGATATGAAACCACATGAGGCTCAAAAAGAGACATTTGAACTCATCAATGCTGTGAAACAATTAAAGGGTACTATAAACGAACTTGCACCAGTTCTTAAAGAGGGTAAAAGTATATTAAGTAGTTTAAGTGCTTTGAAGGTTTAAACAAGGGGAGATTGCATCTCCCCTTAAGACCCCTACGCAACCTACAACTAGTAGACAGGGGGTTTACGGGGGCAGTCATGCCCCCGTCCTACGCAACCTACAACTAGTAGACAGGGGGTTTACGGGGGCAGTCATGCCCCCGTCCTACGCAACC
>Ga0180438_10006694_pt1 | contig 15503 bp, 20 predicted proteins | sample SS_ome_12_FD_132455 | JGI IMG/M metagenome (GOLD analysis project Ga0180438, IMG submission 132455) | Hypersaline lake sediment archaeal communities from the Salton Sea, California, USA - SS_3_D_2 metaG | ecosystem: Environmental > Aquatic > Non-marine Saline and Alkaline > Hypersaline >...
GAACGAGACCACATTCGCACTTTTCAGGGTATGCTTGCTGAAGCCGATAAATACCGATTTCCCGAGACCCCTGCCGGGGAATACACCGGTTATCTTCAGGCACTCGTCGACAGCGCTGTTTTCACCGATGACCTGGTCACCAGCGAAATGGCGACCAGGTTAAGCAGTGACATCGAGGCAATGGAGCTTGCTATTGGGGCGGAAAAGGACTCCATACTATTTTACTACGAGATGAAAGACCTGATGCCCAAACAAGCCCAGCCGACGGTAACCAAGATAATAGCAGAGGAAAAATCGCACCTGAGGCAGCTCTCCGAGCTGAAAAGAAAGCTAGCTGCCATTTAGTACTTAGTGATAAGGAGAAAACTTGCGGTAAGAAGCAGGGCAGTAAATAGTCTATGGAGTCTCGGCTATTCTGCTTCTGACCCTCAGGGAGGATGAGTATGGAAACCGAACAGGACAAAACCATGAAAGCACTTAAAATTGCTATCCAGATGGAAGTTGATGGCAAGAAATACTATCGGAAAGCCAGTCAGGAAAGCAGTAGTGAACTGGGTAAGAAGCTGCTGCTATCGCTGGCCGCTGAAGAAGACAATCACCAGCAGAAGTTCAAGGAGATATATGATGCTATTCGGACTAAAAAAACCTGGCCCGAGACTCATTTTCAACCTGATGGGGGCAAAAATCTGAGAACCATATTTGCCAATGCGACTGAGGAGATGGACTCGAATATAAAGACCCTCGCCACTGAGCTTGATGTCATACAAACCGCCATGGATATGGAAAACAAGAGTTATGATTTCTATAAAAGCCAGGGAGAGAATGCTAACCATACTGCGGAGAGAGACTTCTATGAGACCATAGCTGCTGAAGAGAGGGAACACCACCTGATTCTGCTCGACTACTATGAATATCTTAAAGACCCGGCAGGTTGGTTTGTGAGCAAGGAGCGTCCGTCTCTGGATGGTGGCTAAATAGGACTAGAAATCCTGGAGGTGGGAAATGAGAAAGGTTTACCTGGACCATGTCGCCACCACTCCCATATCGCACGAAGTGCTGGAGGCTATGCTGCCTTATCTCAAGGATGCTTATGGCAATCCCCAATCTCTGCATGGTTGGGGAGACGAAGCCAGAGAAGCAATAGAGGATGCCCGGGGCAGGGTAGCCACCCTTATCAGCGCTCAGCCGGAAGAGATTATCTTTACCTCAAGCGGCACCGAGGCTAATAACTTCGCTATCAAGGGGCTGGCTCTGGCTCATCAATCCAAGGGCAAGCATATAGTTGTTTCCGCCATCGAGCACTTCTCGCTATTGCACTCCGCCAGAACCCTGGAGAAATGGGGCTTCGAGCTTACCCCGGTCCCGGTGGACAAGTACGGGGTGGTGAACCCCAAAGACGTAGCCAAAAGCATAAGAGAGGATACCATTCTGGTCTCGGTGATGCACGCCAACAGTGAAGTGGGCACCATTCAGCCCATCAAAGAGATAGCGAGGCTAGCAAAAGAAGCGGGGGCGATTTTTCACACTGATGCCGTGGCCACCACCGGCACCATCCCCGTGGATGTAAAGGAACTGGCAGTGGATGCTTTAAGCCTGGCTGGCAATCAGTTCTACGGTCCCAAAGGAGCCGGTGCCCTATGGGTCAGGAAAGGGGTACGCATTATCCCCTTCCTCGATGGTGGGGTACAGGTGGGAAGTGGGAGGGCCGGCACCGAGAATGTGCCTGCCATCGTGGGCTTGGGGAAGGCGGCTGAACTGGCTAAAACGGAGATGGAGTCGAGGACTGACCGTCTCTTAGCCCAGCGCAATCGATTAATCGAGGGCTTACCATCCCGAATTGAGCATGTGCTCCTCACCGGGCATCCCACCCAGCGCCTCCCCGGAAATGCCAGCTTCTGTATCGAGTTCATTGAAGGAGAAGCGATGCTGATGCTTCTGGCGAGCAAGGGGGTCGCCGCCTCCAGTGGCTCAGCCTGCACCTCAAAGGTGCTCAAGGCATCCCATGTTATCACCGCTATGGGGATTCCCCCTGAGATAGCACAGGGCTCGCTACTCTTCAGCTTCGGCCTGGAGAATACCGAGGAGGATGTTGACTATGTATTAGAAGTTCTGCCGCCTATCGTTGATAGGCTGCGGCAGATGTCACCACTATACGCCAAATTCTTGAAAGGCGAGAGGGGAGGGAAATAAAATGCCTGTTTACAACGAAAAAGTGATGGATCACTTTATGAACCCCCGCAATGTGGGTGAAATTGAGAACCCCGATGGCATTGGTGAGGTGGGAAACCCTGTTTGCGGGGATATGATGACCTTCTACATCAAGGTCGATGATAACCGTCTCAGCGATGTTAAATTCAAGACCTTCGGCTGCGGGGCAGCCATCGCCGTTTCCAGTATGGTGAGCGAGATGTCTATGGGAAAGACACTGGATGAGGTGAGGAAGATAACCCCGGCGCTGGTAGCCCAGGAGCTGGAAGGGCTGCCCAAGAATAAGTATCATTGCTCCAACCTCGGTGCTCAAGCCCTGAACAAGGCTATTGATAACTACCTGGAGAAGCAGGGCAAAGGGGGGGAAAGCAAAAGGAGGAGGAAAGATGAAAAAGAATGAAGAGCCAGAGAGCAAAAGGACAAAGTGTTTTTGTCCCTACTGTGATGAGGAGTTGGTTCTACCCCTTCCACCTTACTGCCAGCCCTGCCGGGTGACCCTGCGCTACTGTATGAGTTGCCATATAGCAGTGAAAAGGGAAGCAACAGTCTGTCCCCAGTGTGGGGGCAAGCTGGAATGGAAATAAGTGAGACTGCCATGGCAGAGAAGGTTACCCTGGTGATATTCAGCGGGGAGATGGACAAAGCCCTGGCGGCGTTCAACATAGCTATCGGGGCTGCCTCTATGGGAATGGAGGTGAGCATATTTTTTACCTTCTGGGGGCTCAACATCATCAAGCGGAATGAGGGCAGCATCCACAGTAAAGGGATAATGAGAAGGATGCTCAATTCCATGAACCGGGGTGGCTCCAAGAGAGCACCATTATCCAAATTTCACATGCTCGGGCTGGGCAAGTGGATGATGAAGCGATTGATGAAGGATGTCAAATCCCCCCAGCTTGAGCAGCAGATAGCCATGGCTAAAGAGATGGGGGTTAAATTTATAGCCTGCACCACCTCTATAGGGATTATGGGACTCTCCAAGGAGGCTTTCATCCCCGAGGTGGACAGCTTTGCCGGTGTGGCTACCTATCTGGCTGAGGCTAAAGAGGGAAAGGTAAACCTGTTTATTTGAGGAGGCAGGGCGATGAAGGCAGATGCCACCTTAGACTGCGTCGGATTATACTGTCCCATGCCCGTTTATCATACGGCAAACAAACTCAAAGAGCTGGAGGCAGGGCAGGTGCTGGAAATTTTAGCCGACGACGAGGGTGTCAAGGAGGACATGCCTAACTGGTGCCGCACCACGGGAAATGAGCTGCTAGGGATTGAGGAAGAAGGCGGGGAATACAAGGTTTACATCAAGAAATCCGGTTAGGAGGTGAATAATGAATCTCAAAGCTTTATATAAGCTGGGCTACGGTCTGTATGTAGTATGCTCCAAAAAGGGAGATAAGCTCAACGGGCAAATCGCCAACACCGTGTTTCAGATAACCTCGGAACCACCAGCTATTGCCGTGAGCATCAACAAAACTAATCTAACCCACGAGTTTATCAAGGAGAGCAGGGTGCTGACGGCTTCAGTCCTCTCCCAGGATACACCCCTCTCTTTCATCGGCCACTTCGGCTTCAAGTCAGGCAGAGACATAGACAAGTTTGAGGGCATTAATTATAAAATAGGTGAGACACAAGCCCCGGTGGTTACCGACAATACCCTGGCTTATCTGGAAGCTAGGGTGATTCAAGAATTAGATGCCGGCACCCACACTATTTTTCTAGGTGAGCTCGTAGGAGCGGATGTTCTCAAAGAAGGCGAGCCTATGACCTATGCCTATTACCATCAGGTCAAGCGGGGCACCACTCCCAAGACGGCTGCGGTTCATATTGCGGAGAAAGAGGTAGCAGTTACCAGAGCACCAAAATACAAGTGTAGCGTTTGCGGCTATATCTATGACCCCGAGCTGGGGGACCCTGACGGCGGTATAAAACCGGGCACGCCTTTTGAGGAAATACCCGATGACTGGGTGTGTCCTGTATGTGGGGCGGCTAAAAGCCAGTTTGAAAAGATAGAATAAAGGAGGCGATATAAAATGAAGCTGGATGACAAGACAGCCATTGTGACTGGAGCCAGAAGAGGAATAGGTCGTGCCATAGTCCTAGCTCTGGCCAAAGTAGGAGCTAATGTTGTAGTAAGCGACATCAGCGAGGAGGAATGCCAGACAGTAGTTACTGAAATTGAAAGCCTCGGCAGAAAAGGACTGGCACTAAAATGCAATGTAGCTTCCAAGACCGAAGTAGAAGAGATGGTAAGAAAAACAGTGGCCGAATTTGGCAAAGTGGATATCCTGGTAAATAATGCCGGGATTATAAACTTTAAGCCTTTCCTGGAACTGACAGATGAGGATTGGGATAATACTCTGAACGTAAATCTTAAGGGTCAGTTTCTCTGTGCCCGGGCTGCAGCCAGAGAGATGGTTAAGAATAAGTGGGGCCGCATTATCAACATTGCCTCGATTTCTTCGGGAGGGTGTGGCATCGCCTTTCCTTTAATAGCTCACTATACCGCATCAAAAGGTGGCATTATCGCTCTTACTGAAGCACTAGCCTTAGAACTCACACCACAGGGAATAAATGTCAATGCTATTTGCCCCGGGGCGATAGACACCGATATGGCTAAAGGAGTTAAAGAGGGCGGTCAGCTGCAGCAGATATTGGTCAGAATTCCCAAGGGCAGACTGGGACAACCTGAAGACATTGCCAACCTGGCAGTGTTTCTGGCATCTGACGAATCCGACTATATAAGTGGTGCTGCCATAGTCATTGATGGCGGTTGGCTAACCACATAATAAGCTATTATCAGTAAGTAAACCCAAGTAAGGAGGTAAAAACATGACCATACAAAAGCAGGTCTATAGGTGCAATGTCTGTGGTAACATGGTGGAAGTATTACACACGGGAAAGGGGGAACTGGTCTGTTGCGGACAGCCGATGGAGCTACTCCAGGAGAAAACAGCAGATGTCGGCCTGGAAAAGCATGTACCGGTGATTGAGACAACAGATAGAGGAATAAAGGTCAAGGTAGGCGAGGTTCCTCACCCCATGGAGGAAAAGCACTACATAGAGTGGATAGAGGTAATTACCGAGGGCGGTAGTTGCCGAAAGTTCCTCAAGCCGGGAGATAAGCCGGAGGCGGAGTTTGAAATTAAGCCGCAAAAGGTAACCGCCAGAGAGTACTGCAATATTCACAGCCTGTGGAAATCCGGCTAAAAATTTTACCGACATCAAGAACACAATAAAGGAGGTGAAAAATGGACTTCAGCAATCCTTTTGGGACTATTGTGCCCCGAAAGATGAAAACCGCTGAGCTAGCCCGGGCTATAATGCAGGATATAGCTGCTGAGCTGGATGCCGTGGCTCTGTACCAAGCTCATATTGACGCTACTGATGATGAGCGGGCTAAGAAAGTACTGGCTCACGCCCGAGATGATGAAAAGGAGCATGTAGGGGAATTTCTGGCGCTACTAGAGATTCTCGACCCCAAGCAGGCAGACTACATCAAGAAGGGGAAGGTGGATATTGCTAAATTACTAGAGGAAAAGTACTCCTATTAAATATAATACCAGGATTGAGCCCACCGAGATTGAACCAGTAAACCAGGATGGCTTACATTAAGGTTGAGAAGGAAGCAGTATATGTCAAACTTATCGTTGCCTTTTGAGTCAAGATACTGGCCGTTAAAGAAGCTCTTTGATGTCCACGAGAGGTCAATAACAGAGCCAGAGGAATTCTGGGCGGAACAGGCACGCCAGCTGGACTGGTTCAAAACCTGGGACAAGGTGCTGGAGTGGGAGCCCCCCTTTGCCCGGTGGTTTATCGGGGGACAACTCAATGCTTCATATATATGTGTTGACCGTCATACCAAGACCTGGCGCCGAAGTAAGGTAGCCATATATTGGGAAGGTGAACCAGGAGATGTCAGAGTCCTCAGCTATTCAACTCTCTACAGTGAGGTCAATAAGTTTGCTTCCATCCTGAGAAGTGCCGGCGTGACCAAAGGGGATAGGGTAGCCCTGTACCTTCCCATGATACCTGAACTCCCCATATTTATGCTTGCCTGTGCCAGGCTCGGTGCCATACACACCGTTATTTTTTCCGGCTTCAGTGCTCAGGCTGTAGCCGATAGGCTCAATGACATAGAAGCCAAATTGCTGGTAACCGCCGACGGCGGATTCAGAAGGGGAAAAACCATACCGCTTAAGGAGATAGCGGACGATGCTGTTGCCATGAGCCCGTCGGTGGAAAAGACTATTGTAGTGAAAAGAACAGGCGAGCCGGTAGCCATGAAGCAGTCAAGAGACTTCTGGCTTTATGACCTGTTGAAAACGGCTGAAGCCTGGGTTGAACCCGAGCCAGTAGAGTCGAACCACCCCCTCTACATACTTTACACCTCAGGTACCACCGGTAAGCCCAAGGGGATAATTCATAGCACCGGCGGTTACCTAGTCCAGAACTACTGCACCTACAAGTGGGCTTTCGACTTGAAAGAGGAATCGGTCTACTGGTGTACCGCTGATGTGGGTTGGGTCACCGGACATAGTTCAATAGTCTATGCCCCCCTAGCCCACGGCGCTGCCATTGTCCTCTACGAAGGAGCACCAGATTACCCCACGCTTGACCGGTGGTGGAACATAATCGAGAAATACGGGGTTACAATATTCTATACCTCCCCCACCGCCGTCAGGATGTTTATGAGATATGGCGAGGAGTGGCCAAATAAGCATAACCTGAGCAGCCTGGAGCTACTGGGGAGCGTCGGTGAGCCTATCAACCCCGAAGCCTGGCTGTGGTATTACAAGCATATAGGGGGTGAGAGGTGCCCTATAGTTGATACCTGGTGGCAGACCGAGACCGGTGGCATTATGATATCGCCCGCCCCGGGAATAGAAGATATTCCATTAAAGCCCGGCTCAGCAACCTTCCCTTTACCAGGAGTAGACGCCGCGGTAGTCAATGAAAAGGGTGAGCCGGTTGCCCCTGAGGAGCGAGGACTCTTAGTGATAAGGAAACCATGGCCCGGTATGCTTCTTGGTATCTACAGCAACCCGGAGCGGTATAAAGAGGCTTATTGGTCAAAATTTCCAGGGATGTTCTACACCGGCGACTACGCGATAAGGGATAAAGATGGATACTTCTGGATTCTGGGGAGGGCCGATGAGATACTGAAAATTGCGGGGCACAGAATAGGTACCGCTGAGCTGGAAGATGCCGTCGTCTCCCATCCCCAGGTGGCTGAGGCAGCAGTGGTGAGCCAGCCTGACCCGGTGAAAGGTGAGAACATCATCGTCTTTGCCACACCTATCGAGAAAAGCACTCCCTCTGAGAGCCTGAAGAAGGAGCTGGCTGACCACATGCGGCGTATGGTAGGGCCAATCGCCACCCCACATGAGATATATTTCGTGTCCAAGCTTCCCAAGACGAGGAGCGGTAAGATAATGCGGCGAGTGCTGAAGGCAATAGCCAGCAACTCACCGATTGGCGATATAACCACTCTAGAGGATGAAGCCTCCGTGGAGGAGGTAATTAAGAGCTACCAAGAACTCAACAAAGCGAAGGAGACCAAATAGAACGCTGCAGGGTCAAATAGTGGCGCGCCTAGAGGGATTCGAACCCACGACCCTCGGTTCCGAAGACCGATGCTCTATCCGCTGAGCTATAGGCGCCCGTATAGATGGGGTGAGTGGAGGGATTCGAACCCTCGTTCTCCAGGGCCACAACCTGGCGCCTTAAACCACTAGGCGACACTCACCATAAGTACCGATATTATAGCTAAAAACCCTCGTCCTTTCAATGAGTCGAGCCCACCCCTACTTATGGGCTAGCTCTACTATAGTAACCCCGGCACCCCCCTCCCCATACTCACCAAGTCGGTATGACCTGACCAGAGGGTGGCTGGTGAGCTGTTCGGTGATTACCCGGCGCAGGGTTCCTGTCCCCTTACCATGAACCACCCTAACCCGGTATAACCCAGCCATAAAGGCATCATTCAAGTACTGATTAAGCTTCAGCAACGCTTCATCTACAGTAAGCCGGCGGAGGTACAGTTCATCTCCTACTGATTTCGCCCTACCGCGATATATACTTTTACCCACGATAGCTGATACTCCCTAATGATTTTAGCACTATAAATCAGGATAAGACAAACGACTATCAGCAGGTAGTTTAAGAAGGGCAGGGTGCAAGCCAAGTTTCTAAGGACAATTTATTAAAAACATGGACAATTAAGTGAAACTGAAGGCGGCTGCACTCTCCGGGTGAAACGGGAATGGGTTAACTCTTTGTTTCATACGAAATAACTAATGTTAAGAACGAGACCCGCCAAGCAACCCTTTTAATTCCTCAACATTTACACTCCGAGCCATTGCCTCTTCTTGGCTTATAATTCCGTTACGGCAAAGGGTAAGGAGTGCCTGGTCCAGGGTTTGCATGCCGAATTGAGCGCCCGTCTGTATAATGTTCAGCAGCTGGTAGGTCTTCCCCTCCCGGATAAGGTTCCTGATAGCCCCGGTAGCCAGCATCACCTCCACGGCAGCGATACGTCCTGAGCCATCATTCTTGGGTACCAGACTCTGGTAGAGTACTCCCTGCAGTGCCGTAGAGAGCTGGGTGCGTACCTGCTGCTGCTGGTGAGGGGGAAAGACATCAATAAACCGGTCAATAGCCTGGGGAGCACTGGGAGTATGGAGGGTAGTGAGGACAAGGTGACCTGTTTCCGCAGCAGTCAATGCCGCCGCCATCGTCTCCAGGTCCCGCATCTCTCCCACCAGTATAACATCGGGGTCTTGTCGGAGGGCATGCTTCAGGGCATTGGCAAAAGACCTAGTATCGATACCAAGCTCTCGTTGGGAAAATACACACTTCTTATCCTGATGCACAAACTCTATAGGGTCCTCGATGGTAACCACCTTGCGCCTCTCTCTCTCATTGAGATAGTCCATCATGGCGGCAAGGGTAGTTGATTTACCACATCCGGTGGGACCGGTGACCACAATCAGCCCACTGGATTTTAAGGCCAGGCTCTTACACACCTCCGGCAGCCCCAGTGCCTCTATAGTCGGAATCTGCGTTCGAACCGGGCGACAGGCAAGACTAATCATGCCCCCCTGAAGGTAGGCATTAATACGGAACCGGCCGATGTCACCGACCTGGTAAGCAAAATCCAGCTCCAGTTCATCGTCAAAGACCCTTCTTTGCTCATCAGTAGTTACTTCCTCAAAGACCTGTTTCATATCCTGCGATGTCATCGCCGACACCTCATCTTGAGGAACAAGCTGACCATTAATACGGAGAACGGGGACTCCTCCCACCTTGAGATGCAAATCCGAGGCGCCTTTGTCCACAGTCATCCGAAGCAGGTCATCAATATGCATCTTGTTATCCCCCTAAGTATAGTCTCAGGATTTCTTCACCATAGAACATGGTCGTTATTAATCCAGCGGTCAAAAAGGGGGCCAGAGGAACGGGGTCCTTTCGCCCCCTCAATTTAGCCAGGAGCAGCCCGCCGGCAACGGCTCCACCCAAGACAAAACAGATGAGGAGAGCAATAAGCACCTGAGGGAAGCCAACCAGCAGCCCGATGAGAGCGGCAAGTTTGACATCACCCATCCCCATGCCGCCGGGGAAAATAAGCGCCAGCAGCAGCAAAATCCCGGCACCAGTCACACCCCCGATAACCGCTGATATGATTCCGTAGTTAGGAATCAAGATTATAACCAGAAAGGCAAGGGCAATTGCAGGATAAACCACGCGGTTTAGAATCAAGTGATGCTCTATATCAATAACAAGGATAACGATAAAAAGGCAGGCAAAAAGTATCGCCAGTGGTAGCTCAATAGAAAAGCCATACTGATACCAAAGGAGGACGAAGATAAGCCCGGTCATTGCTTCAACCAGCGGCAGCCGGTAGTGAATTTTTGCTCCACAATAACGACACCTGCCCTTTAAATACAGGTAGCTCAGCAGGGGAACCAGGTCCAGGGGTCGAAGTTTGTGCTGGCAGACATCGCAGTGCGACGGAGGGCTTAGAATGGACTCCCGTTCTGGCAGCCGGTCAATACAGAGATTCAGAAAGCTTCCGGTGGCAAGTCCCAGCAAGAAAAGCAGTACGCTCATATTTTAGCCTTACTTAAAGATAATAATGGTGAAGGACAGCTCAGTGCCCTCACCTTCACCAATCTCGGCAATACGAACCTCGGACAACTCCTCCCGTGCCTCCAGAGACATGGCGTAGGTAATGACGGTGAAAGAACTATCTGCCTCACCCTCCACCAGGATTTGGTTGGTGCCTATCACTATAGAGGTGACATATGCCTTAGAGGGGAGAACATTGGTAACCACTCTCAAATAATTGGTGAAATCGCCCCCCTTGTCCATAATATCTCGATACTCCTGTTGCAGAGCATCTATGGTGGCATTTATTTCATCTATAGCATCCTGGATTTGCTGTGCCTCATTAAAAAGAAGGCGCGCTTGACTGAGTTCCTGGCTAATCCCATCCAGTTCGGTCTGCAAACTTACAATGTCAGCAGCAGCCTCATTCTTTAAATAGTAGAGAGGAAACAGAAGACCAATAGCGATTACCATAGCTAGAGAGAAAAGTTTGTATCGCATTGGCATCCGGGGAGCCCTAATCCGGTACTTACCGGACAATATGTCAATATTTATATCCTGGAAACGGACAGCCTCTCCTTCGGGAACTGTCTGCTGCGGCATCACTTTGAGAGCAAGACCCATATTGCCGGTGTATAAAGCGACCGGCAGGTCGGGCGGAAATTCCATTGGTGGGACTAAAGGTTCGACGGGATACTCCATCTGGGCCTGGAGAAGTTGACCTGCGGCAGCCTCAGCCGATAGTTCTCCAGCCAGCAACAGGGGTGTGGTTAGACTAAGGGGAGCTTCCGGATGGCTGTTGTTATAGAAGTTTACCGTTTTTGATATCCCATCGGTCAGGCGCAGAATGTTATCCTCCAGACTCGCTCCTTCCTCTCTTGGAGTTACAGTGTGCATAATAGTAGGGATACCATTGGCTACTAGAACGATATTAAAACAGCTAGGCTCCAAATCTACTACTATGGCATCTCCACGATTAGCGGCTCGAGCCAATGCCAACGGCTTCAGGTCGATGAGGGAAGGCTTCACTCCAATCTCAGCCAGTGTTTGAACCACGGCATCAATAAGATTTCGCGGCACACCCAAAACAAAGAAACTCAGCTCTTCATGTCCACCACCAATAGCTTGCCAGGAAAGGTATAGTTCCTCCAGGGGCAGTGGTATTTCCTTCCTTGCCCCCCGCAGGATAGCCTCCTCTAGAAGGGCAGGCTTCATCCGGGGCAGGTTCAGAATGCAGTAAGTAAAGGACATACCAGTCAGGCTAGTAATGACCTGCCCTTTAGCTACTTTCACTGATTTAAACAGGGCATCAATGGCTTCCCCAACTGCTTTCGACTGTAAAATGAGCCCATCCTTGACCAGTCCCGGCTCCAGATGCATATCTCCCCACTTCTCTACTCGCATTCCCTTTGTAGAGAGGAGTCTTACACTGGTGTCACTGATATTTAGCGTAACCGACATCTGGTATACAAACTCCTTAATCAGAGCTCAGAGACTGAGCATAGATAGCCAAGTCGAAGCTAGCAATGAATATCACAGCTCCCCCCGATACCCCTTCTTCTTCAACCAGGGGAGTGACCCTGGTGAGAGTCAGGTTCTCCACAACAAGGGTCTGATATTCCCCATTTTCCAATCTACTAACGAAATTAACCATCTGACCGAAGGTCCCCTCAGCGGCTACAGTCACCCGCAAAACATCATACTTATTCTCTCCCACTACCTCTGTCAACCACGATTGGGTCACCAGGGGAATAGCATTTACCCCCAGGGTATCGGCCAGTTCCAGAATGGAACTGATGACCGCGGTGCTGTTCAACCGGCTAGGAAACATGCTTTGCTCTTCAGCCAACCTTTCCTCAGCCGCCTCCAACCACTGCTCCATGTTCTCCAGGTTATAAGTAGAGTCAGACATCTGGTCAAGTGCCTGGGTAGCCGTATCAATCTGGAAAGCCAGCGCGTCGAGCTCCCGGCGCTGATTTATATAGTCCATGCCCAGGATGTAATAGACCGCCAATAAGGTTATTATTAAGACCGCGATGAGTAGCTTACCCCTCAGCGAAATCTCTCCGCCGCCGGTGCCCTCATACCTGAATTGCCTCAACAGGGAAGTTATTATTCTACCTGCCACGAGATTACTCCTACTCCCAGATAGCTGGCTTCAGCTCTCGCCGTAATACTGGTATCATCCTTCTGCGCTCTAATATCATAAATGGCAGCAGGATAAACGGTGGTAATAGTCATGGTAACTAACACCCCATCAGATGGGGTTTGCACCTGGATGAAATCGTAGTCATCAGGATCTACCAGCAACACTAGCTCCTCGTAGGGAGGGCCGTGTTTATTATACACTTGTGTTTGGTCCAACCAAACTTTCACATGGCTAGCCTGAGTTTCAAACGCCAGAGTTATGGTACCTGATCCTGGCATCTCCAGCCAATACACATACTTCCAACCTGGGTCGCTTATCCACTCCAGTGTTTTCGTCTTGCTAACTTCACTGTCTATAACAAATTTTATTTCGGTGGTAGGGAAAGAGGAGCCGTTTATCTCGCTGGGAATGGGTTCAAGGGGAGTGCTATCATAATCAGGACTGGTGGTAAGCAGTGGTTCCTCCATGAGCCTCCACAGCGCCCACTCAATCCCGGCGTCGCAGGAGTACTGCTCGGTCATAGCCTGCCCGTAGATTCTGGAACCGGTAAGTACGCTGCTGGCATGGCCGAGGAAAGGGGATATAACCAGCGAGCCCACCGCCAGGGCGATTAAAGCCAGAGGAAAAGTCTGCCCCTTTTCGCTATTCATGATTCTCCCTCTGCTGGCCGAAGGTAAACCTTGTATGTTCCCTCCTCACTTATATTCGCCCACCCCTGAGGAGACGAGGTTATGGTCATGGTGATAAGCCGGTCTTCCACGGAGAAAGCAATACCACTAATATTTTGGGCTAGTACCATTTGAGATCCATCAGCAGTGCGGAGAAGCTGGGTATCCTCTACCTCATAGGTAATTGAGGTAATTGGGGAATCGTCGGGCATGGTCAGTGCCAGCCCATCACCAGCGCTGGCCGTGCTTGCCATCTGCCCATCAAGGCTGAGCCAGTGACCAGCGTTTTGAAGCTCATGTATGGCTATCATCCTCGCATTGCCCGAGTTGGTAATGGTGATAATCTGATAGATAGCCCCAGCCACAGAAACGGCGATAAGTCCGGTGATAGCCACCGTTATCAGCATCTCAGGTAATGTAAACCCTCTCTGACCCTTAATCATCGATTCACCTTGTAGTCCTCAACAGTCAGAATATCCTCATCCCCAAGGGAAATAGTTACCGTTATCTTTTGGATGTCTTCATCAGTAGCAGGTTCAGTAATAGAGTCAACTTCAACAGAAATAGTATAGCCTCCCGGCGTACCCACAGTATTATAGCTAGCGTCAGGGTTATCGGGGTCATAATCTGCTGTCGGTATATAATCCTGAGGTTTGATATATTCCAGCTGAGTTCGCGCCAAGCTCTGGGCTACAACCTGCTGGTTACCCTCACGCACCGCCAGCGCTCCTGAGGAAAGTGCCATTACAAAAGCGACGATGGCAATCCCAAGGATAGCCACCGCTACCAAAGACTCGACCAATCCCACTCCTCTCTGGTCTTGAACCCAGCCCTTTGCCTTTCTAATCCACCTCATTACACCGACCCCAGAATGGAATAAAGTGGTGTTATCATGGAGAGGGCGATGAAACCAACCAACAGCCCGATAGCCAGCGTCAAGGCAGGCTCTATCATTGCCACCAGGGTGTCGAGCCTCTGGTCAACCCTCTGTTCATAATACTTAGCCAGGGTAGCCAGGGTAGAGTCCAGATTACCCGTTTTCTCCCCCACCACTACCATCTCAACCAGAAGGCGAGGGAAGAGGTCAATCTCAGCCATTGGCTGAGACAAACCCTGTCCCTGAACCAGCTTTTCTCGGATATCCATTAAAGCCCGGCGGACAACCCTGTTCCTCATAGCTCGCATGACGATATCCATTATCTGGGGTAATGGTAAGCCCGCTTTCAACAGCATTGATATTGTTTCACAAAACTGGCACATATTGCGCTGTACATTGATAGAGCCGATCACCGGCATCTTCAACATTAACCTGTCCATGTGGATTCTTCCCGTCGGCAGCCTCGAATAGAAAACAATTAAAACAACCAGAGCAACTACGCCCACTAGAAGATAGAGCTTATAGTCGATAAAGAAGGTGGCAGTAGCAATAAGTGCCCTCGTTGTCAAGGGTAATTCAGCTCCCAGCATACCAAACAGTCCCACCAGCGGCGGCAGGACCACCGTAATCAGGAGAGCGAACACGGCGATGGCGATAACCAATACCAGAACCGGATATGCCGCCGCCCGGGTTATCTTTTTCACCATCGCCATCCGTTTCTCCATGTAGTCAGCCACCTGCCTCAGACCGACTTCAAGGTTTCCTGCCTGTTCGCTGGCTTTAATCACCGAGCAGTAGGTATAAGAAAATACCTGCGGGTACTTGCTGAGTGCCAGGGAAAAAGAGCTACCTCCACGAAGCCCGTCAACCAGCCCCCCGATAACCTTTCTGAAGACAGCCCGAGACGCCTGTCCCTCGAGTAGTTGCAGAGCGGTAAGGATACTAACACCGGACTCAATCAGGGTAGCCAGCTGGCGCGAGAAGTCAATCACATCCTGAGTCTTAACCCCAAAGAGGGTGGGCAGCAATTTTTCCAAACTTAGCCCGGGGCGCACCTCTTTCAGGCTGAGGATACGATGATACCCTGCCCGATACAGGGCTTCCTCGGCAAGCCTCTCGGAAGCAGCATCAATCGTGCCTTTGGTAACCCGTTTATCCAGGGTATAGGCTACATACTGATATGCCATGGTTTCCTCTAAGATGAGTTGGGATACCCATCATCATCCAATGGAGAACACGCTACGCATTACCTCACTCACTGAGGTAATGCCCTCCTTCACCTTTAGCATCCCATCACGTTTCATGGTTACCATTCCCTCACTGAGTGCCTGCGCCTTGATATCCCCGGCACTGGCACTACCGAGTAATATCCTCCTAATCTCCTCAGTCATAATCAGGAGCTCAAAAATCCCGGTTCGTCCCTCGTAGCCGGTGTTGGCGCAAAGGTTACACCCCACCCCCCTATAAAAGGTTGCCGACTGCTCTTTCATTTCGTCAC
>Ga0180438_10006697_pt1 | contig 15501 bp, 14 predicted proteins | sample SS_ome_12_FD_132455 | JGI IMG/M metagenome (GOLD analysis project Ga0180438, IMG submission 132455) | Hypersaline lake sediment archaeal communities from the Salton Sea, California, USA - SS_3_D_2 metaG | ecosystem: Environmental > Aquatic > Non-marine Saline and Alkaline > Hypersaline >...
TAGTTGCACGCTAATAGGGCTGCAATGTCTAAATTGAGATAGTCTTAAAAGGCGTAGGGATCATTCCTTACGCCTTTTTTTTGTGCTTGTTTATTTTTTAGAGGAATTTTGTTGGGGTTTAGAGGTGGAGGAAGGAGGATGTAAGGCCAAGATAAGATTCGTGGAGGGCTTCTGAGATGGTTGGATGGGCAAAACAGGTGTTTGCGAGGGTATCTAGGGTGATATTTGCTTGAATGGCGAGTGTGGGCTGAGCGATGAGCTCTGAGGCGTTGGGCGCAATGATATGACAACCTAGGAGATGATTTGTAGTTTTATGAGAGAGGGTCTTTATAAAACAGGGGTCTTTTCCTCCAATTGCTTGATAACGGGAATTACCTATTAGGGGGAAATTGGAAAGGTTGTAAGGGATGTTTTTTTCATCGAGCTGACTTTGGGTAAACCCTACTGAGGCTACTTCTGGAGAGGTATAGATAACGTTGGGGATCGCTGCGTAGTTTATTTTGGTATTATGGCCAAAAAGCGTTTCAATGAGACAAATGGCTTCTTCTGAACCTTTGTGGGCTAACATGGGTTGACCTGCACAGTCGCCTATTGCATAGACATTTGGGAGATTTGTTCTAAAATTTCGGTCAATTTTGATAAACCCTTGATTGTCTTTTTCTACTCCTAAATTTTCCAGGTTGAGTCCTTCTGTATAGGGTCGACGTCCAATGGAAACTAACGTGACATCAGAATCAAAACTTTGCCCTTCTTCTACTTTTGTTTTAAGATGAAAGGTAAACCCTTGAGATTCTAGAATTTTTTGAAAAGCTTTGGAAAGATCTAAATCAAATTCAGGGATAATTCGGTCTAAAAGCTCAACGACTTCAATTTTAGTCCCTAATCTTGCATATACACTACCAAGCTCAAGACCTATGACTCCCCCTCCAATGACTGTCATTTTTTTTGGGATCTCTTTTAAGTTAAGCGCTCCTGTCGAGGAGAGAATTTTAGTCTCATCGAAAGGGAGGAAGGGCAATGGTATCGGTTCTGAACCTGTGGCTAAGATGATGTGTTTAGCTTTAATCGTTTTGCCATTTACTTCCACTGTAGATCCATCAAGGAGCTTACCCACCCCCCTAATGTGATCGACTTTATTTTTCTTAAATAAATAGGTGATCCCTGCTGTTAGCTTCTTAATACTTTGTTCTTTAAAGACCATCATCTGCTGAAAATCGATCTTTCGCATAGTCGCATCTATCCCCATATCCAAACCATGATGATCGATGGCTGCTACTAGCTCACTTGCGTGTAAGAGGGCTTTTGAGGGTATACATCCCACATTTAGACAGGTTCCCCCTAGGGCTGAGTGTTTTTCAATGCAAGCGACTTTAAGTCCAAGTTGCCCAGCCTTGATTGCCCCTACATACCCCGCTGGCCCACTTCCTATTATTACTACATCATATTCTCCACTCATAGTTTATTTCCTATCATGGTAACCAAACCAATTTCAAGAAAAAAATATAGCACTAGCCGATGTATTGAATTAACTTGTATAAGTATTTACTTTAATCAATCACTTATACTATAATTATCTAAACAAACTAAATAAGTATATTTAATTATGGAAGTTTCACTCCTTAGAGCCCAAGTTGACCCTATTGATTCAGATATCTCATTGGACTCCCAAGGGCGCGAAATTTGGACCTCTGATAACTACGATTGGGCATGGTGCGACCCCTTTGCCTCTGCCTTTACTCAAGGTAACGACTTCGTCACAGAACAATGGTCTGTAGAATTTGCTGTCGCCTCTAAAAAAAATGCTGGATTAACAGGGGCTTCTTTTAGAAATTTTGCCTCTTCCATGTATTATGGCCAAGGCTCAGATGCTAGCAAACATTTAGCTAATGGACTTATGCTTTTAGGGATGGGATTTGTTAATATTGAAATTGCAAATTTTATCAAGGGCGTTATTGGCACCTTAATTTCCACAGTGAAGCTTCCCGTTCATATGGTTGCTTCTGTAGCTTATTTCCTAGGGACTCTTGCTTGTGCATTAAATTCAAATCCAGATGAGGCAACTGAGTATCTAAACGAGGCTCTTTCTAATTTGGGATTTTCAGCTAAAGATATTATTAGCATTATCTCATGTCTTGGACACTCAATCCCCTCATGGCTACCCACCCTTATCCTGTACACATCTCCTCCTACAGGGACAACTCTCAGTATTGTAAAATTTTTATCTAAATTTACAGGAATTCCAGATGTTGCAGGTTATGGCGGAGGAGCCCTACTTTTATATGCAAAAACTAAAATCGCCCAATGGGATCTTGCTCATAGCAGCTCGCCTCAATTAAAAAGAGAAGCTACAAAAACAATAGAAGCCTGGAATCATATGAAAGCTGAACTTAACCCAATGCAATCTTATGAAGGGGCTTTACTTTCTCTTTCAAGTGTTCATATCATTTGCGAAGTAGGAACTTCTCTACTGAAGGCTTTCATACCAAGCCTAGATTCAACGATAAAATACACTGCCTATGCTGTCCAAACCTTAGCAGCTATCATTTTAACATCTATGGTATACAAAAATAAAACAGCAGAAAGTCCGCCTATTGTCCCATTAAATCAAGTAAGACTCAGAAAACCACATCGCATAATCAATTGGGCTAAAAATTTCGATTTATCTGAAAATCCGCCTATTTGGGAATTACGAGGTCATATCAAGCGCTATATAATGAATAAGAACCTTAACTTAAATAAGAGTGCAGAAAAATGCCTCATTTTCAACCTCCTAAATTACTTTCTTATCAAAAAGAAGCAAAATCAAAACTCTGAACTAACCCAAAGGGATCTTAATTTTCTAACCCAAGTAGAATCCGCTTCCTTTCATTGGTTAACTGGTTCTCACTCTTTTGAAAATCCTGTGCAATACGATGAACCTTCTTATTACGATGAACCTTCTTATTTAGACATGCTTAGCAATTTAGAAAGTGATGACGAAATTCATCTCCCATAAGCTAAATCACTATACTATTCGTGAAGGAGAAATCGTGTAGGATCTTCTAGCATGTTTTTTAGATGGACCAGAAAGGTAACAGAGTCCTTGCCGTCTATGATGCGATGGTCATAACTTAAGGCTAAGTACATGATGGGGCGAATCTCTATTTTTCCATCGATAACTACTGCCCTTTCAACAATATTGTGCATACCCAAGATAGCACTTTGGGGTGGATTTAAGATAGGTGTTGAGAGCATTGATCCAAAAACCCCTCCATTGGTAATAGTAAAAGTCCCCCCTGACATATCAGAAATAGAGAGCTTTCTATCACGCGCTTTGGTGGCAAGTTCGACTAAATTTTGTGTCATCTGAGGAAATGTCATTTGATCTGCGTTTTTCATTACAGGAACTACAAGACCACTTGGGGTACTTACTGCAATTCCAATATGCGTCCCCTCATTATACACAATATCTTCACCATCAATAAATGCATTTACATCGGGATATTCTTTCAAAGCTGAGATACAAGCTTTAATGAAAAAAGGCATAAATGTGAGCTTTGCACCATACTTTTTCAAAAAAGCTTCTTTTTCTCGGCTGCGAATGGCCATGACCGCAGACATATCAACTTCATTAAACGTTGTAAGCATTGCGGTTTCATTTTTCACTTGAACAAGACGCTTGGCTATGGTTTTCCGCAAACGTGTCATTGGTTCTCTTCTTTGCTCTACTATTTTTTCTTCAGCCACTTGTATTTTTTTAGGTTCTTTAACAGAGGGCTTTTCCCGAGTGAGACTTTCTAAATGTTCATCAGGGCTAATACGAGCACCAGTTGAATCCTCGTCTATTTTGTCTTTAGGAGCTTCTTGTACGGATTTTACTTTCTCTACAGGCTTTGAAACTGATTCTTCTCTTTTTTCCTCAGGTGCAGGAGGTGCTTTTTCTTCTTTTTTAGCGTCTGTATCAATGTGCGCTATTACATCATCTACTTTTAGGGTATCGCCAACATTTGCAGAGTAAGAAATAACACCTGATGCAACAGCTGGAACCTCAACTGATGCTTTTTCAGAGCCTAGTTCTACTATAGGGTCATCTTCATTGACATAACTCCCTTCTGGGGCAATAATTTTTTCAAAGGTTGCCTCAGAAACAGATTCTCCTAGAGCTGGAATTAAAACTTCTTTTTTCGGCATTTTTCTATCCCTTTATAGAACTCTCAATGATTTCTTCTTGTTGTTTTTTAAATAATGCAACAAATCCCGTATCGGGTATTGAATTTCTTATTCTCCCCTTATACTTGATTTGTACACTTTGTCCAAGAATTTCTATTAGATAAGGTTTTAAATAAGTATAAGCACCTTGATTTTGAGGCTCTTCTTGCACATAGAGAAATTCTTCTACATCTTTATAACTTTCTAATATGGACGTAAGCTTTTCTATGTTGAGTGGATAGAGTTGCTCTATCCGAATAATTGCAACTTTTTCTTCTTTTTCAGCTAAGCGTTTGCGAATGAGTTCTTGGCCAATTTTCCCTGAACAAATGATCAGTTTTTTAGACTTTTTATAAATTTTTTCATCATCTAAAATCTCTTCAAATTGCCCATTTGCCAATTCTGATAGCTTTGAAAACGTATCTACTTGACGCAACATACTTTTCGGTGTTGCTATAATGAGGGGCTTTTTTATTGCTTTTAGTGCCTGGCTACACAATAAATGAAACATCTGAGCAGGTGTCGAGGGGTGGCAAACACGCCAATTTTGCAAGCCGGCCAATTGTAAAAAACGCTCAATGCGACATGAGCTATGCTCTGATCCCATCCCTTCATATCCATGAGGCAAAAACAAGGTTAAAGGGCAATGCATCCCCCACTTTGTCTCACACCCTGATAAATATTGATCAATAATCACTTGCGCACCATTGGCAAAGTCTCCAAATTGCCCCTCCCAGATAACCAAACTATTTGGATAGGAGATGCTATAGCCAAATTCAAATCCCATTACAGCAAACTCTGATAGTGCCGAGTTATATGCTGTAAATGAGGCTTGATCTTGGCTAATATGCTCTAAAGGTGTGTAGGTAGATTCACATTGTTGATCAATAATTCGTGCATGTCTATGAGAAAAAGTTCCTCTAATAGAATCCTGACCTGAAATTCTAATATGAATTTTTTGCTCTAATAAATATGCATAAGCCAATAATTCAGCTGAGGCCCAATCAACTATATTTTTATCCTCTTCATTGATTAAATTTTGCCTCCTCTCCTCAAATAGCTTAACAATTTTTGGATGGGCATTAAAATCTTTAGGGATCGAAGAAATTTTTTCAGCTAACTGTTTTAATGATTCCATCGAAGGGAGTTTGATTTCACTTTTAAATTCTTCTACTTCTGCTTTTTCCAAATCAGTGCTGGATGAAATAATACCATCATAATCCTCATTGACATATTTTTGTGCTTCTTCATAGGCCTGATTTAATTCATCTGAGAAGCTTTTTTCCATTTGATTGATAAATTCTTGCGTAACAAACCCTTTCTCTAATAGATTTTTTGAGTAACTTTTATAGATGTGGTCTTTTTCTTTAATTTTTTTATAAAGCTCTGGATTTGTATACATTGGTTCATCTGCTTCATTATGCCCCCAAAATCTATGACATTGTAAATCGATGAAAACGTCTTGGCCAAATTGATCCCGCACTTGAAAAGCCAATTGCATCGCTCTGAGACACTCTGTGGGGTTTTCTCCATTCACATGAATTACAGGAGATCCGAAAGCTTTTGCAATATCTGTACAATACATCGTTGAACGGGATTGCTCAGATGTGGCCGTAAATCCCACTTGGTTATTTATGACTATGTGTATAATCCCCCCCACCTCATAGCCTTTAATTTTACAAAGTTGCATTGTTTCATACACTACACCTTGACCCGCTAATGAAGCATCTCCATGAACCAATACTGGTAAAATTTTTCCATTACTTGCTAACTGCTCAAAGGCTTTTGTCATCCCCATCACCACTGGATCAACTGATTCTAAATGACTAGGGTTTGAAGCTAAAATAAGAGAAATCGAATCTCCAAATCTACTTTTCAGTTCTGATTTAAACCCTTTATGATATTTAACATCCCCCATTCCTTCTTGTTCTGAAGGAAACGATTTGGTATTAAACTCGTGAATGAGCTGGGCATAAGGCTTTGCCAAAAGATTCGTTAAAACATTAATGCGTCCCCTATGGGCCATTCCAATAACACCTTTTTGGTATTTATTTTTAGCTGCAAGGGTAAAGAGCTCTTTGAGCATTGGCATGAAAGTCTCAGCCCCCTCAATGGAAAACCGTTTGGCTCCTAAAAATTTTTTCTGAAGAAAATTTTCTAGCTCTTTTGCTCGGTATAGTTCTGAAATGATAAATTCGTAGTCTTTGGGAGAAAAATTCTCTTGAGGTTTCATAATTTGACTGTGAAACCACTTTTCAAGCTCTTGATTTTCTATAGAAAAGCATTCATAACTTATTTGACCGCAATAGATTTCCTTTAATCTTTCGATAATCACTTTAAGTGGCGCTGTTTCTTCTTTTAAAAGACCTAAGGTGGGGTAAACCTTCTCTAAATCACTGTTGTTAAAACCAAAATGTGAAAGCTCCAGCGCTTTTAGATCTTTTAAAGGAGCGATCATGGGATTTGTATCGGCTATCAGGTGACCATATTTTTTATAAGCTTCAATTAAAAATTTGATTTGAAGGTCAGGTGATTTCCCCTCACTTTGAATATCTTGTGCACTAAACTCCATCCCTTGAAAAAAAGCTAGCCACTCTTTATCAAGATCTTGAGGATTATTTTGATAAATAGCATGCATTTTAAGAACATAATTTTGATTGGAAAAGTTAATTGCAGGAGAGTGTTTTTCTTTCATAAATTTGATCCTACATAGGGAAATTTAAATTGCTAGGAGATTTTCTACTTGCCACAATTTGAGTAATTAAGATAAGATCCTTCAAATTCGTGAAAAAAATCTTTCAAAAAAATGGCATGTTTCGTAAAAGACAGCAATCAGTCATAACAAAAGGGCAGTAAGTATATGAAGAGTGAAAGATTGAAGAAATTGGAAAATGAACTTCGAGATCTTCAAAAATGGCACAACTTAGGACTTGTTCCTAAAAAAGATATTGAAAAACATAAAATGGAAATGGAAGGATTATCAGCTAAAATCGATGAAGAAAAACAAAGGCTGATTTTTCTTAAAGAAAATGGTGATGTAGAGGATTTTTCCCTTCCAAAAAAATCTACCCAAAAACAACTCTACGAACACCAATCTATGCCTGAAGTCAATACAAATGAAAGTAATAGTGAGATGACAGAAGCCAGCTTTGAAATGGAAACAGGTTCATTTGAAGCTGATCACACTACCTTGTTTGATATTGAGATGGCAGGAGAAGAAAAGGCTACTTCAGAATATGAAAGTGAAGATGACCCCTACTCAGATAAAAACCGATGGAAGCGCTCCATGGAAATCACCGACCCAGAAAGCGACAACTGGTAGTATTTACATCCACATTCCTTTCTGCAAGAAAAAGTGTCCCTATTGCCACTTTTTTGTAATGCCACATGAGGAAAACGGTGTTGCTTCTTTTCTAGAAGGGATCGAACTCGAGTGGGATTTAAAAAAACATCTACTCGATGAACATGAGATTGTTTCAATCTATCTCGGTGGTGGAACCCCTTCCCTCCTTACCCCTCTACAAATTGAATCTATCCTCTCCTTTTTTCCCAAAGCAGATGAAATTACACTCGAAGCAAATCCAGAAGACGTCTCTTTTCAAAAAATGCTAGAGTATCGGAAACTCGGTATTAATCGAGTGAGCATTGGAGTTCAATCTTTAGATGAGTCAACTTTATACACCATAGGACGCAATCACAGCTCAAATAAGGCTGTAAAAGCTATTGAAGATACATTTCGTGCAGGAATTGAAAATATTTCAATAGATCTCATGTATGACCTTCCAAATCAAACATTTTTCTGCTGGAAAAAAACAATCGATAAAGCAATTCAATTACCCATTACCCATCTCTCCTTATATAATATGACTTTAGAAATTGGATCTTTATACTACAAGGATAGAGATCAGATAGCTCCACTTATGCCAAAGGATGAACTAAGTATCGAGATGCTTAATTACGCTGTAAAAACACTACAAACAAGTGGATTTGATCGCTATGAAATTTCCGCTTTTTGTAAAAATGGACAAATTTCCCAGCACAACATTGGCTACTGGACAGCACGACCTTTTGTTGGGCTAGGACCTAGTGCCTTTAGCTATTATCAACAAAGCCGCCTCCGCAATATCTGTCATCTAAATAAATGGAAAAAATCAGTTGAAATGGGTCTCTTACCAATCGATTTTCAAGAAACTCTCCCCCATCCAGATAATATCCATGAACTCATTGCCGTTGGCCTTCGAGTTGCCAAAGGAATAGATATTAATGACTTTCCCTCTCTGCCAAAAGACACTCTCAATACATTAAATACCCTTGTAAAAAAAGGTTTTTTAGCCACCTTTAAATCAAAATATTTTTTAACAGAAACAGGTAAACTTTTTTATGATGACGTAGCTTCTGAGATCATTTGACAAAATCACACTTTTGCGTTAAACTCCCTCCTTTATTTAGAGTAAAAGATGAAAAAAATGAAAATAAAATCTGTTTTACCAAGTCTTACCCTATTACTATGCAGTCTTTCTCTTTTTGCAAATGAGCAAAATCCTGACGCCTCTAAAAAAGAAGAGAAAAAATCATCAGTAACAGAACAAATTAAAGAAAAGAATATCAACACTTGTTGCCCTGAGCGGACAATTGAATTAGAACCCTCAAGTGATCCTCCCGTATCTGCCTATTTAGCCGGAGTCACCTATAACCCCGATCGCCACTTTGAAGAAGAAGAAAAACCTCCTCTTTTAGAAGACCTATCGCTATCTATGAATCTTATCCTCGTGAAAAAACAACTTCGTTTCAGAGCTTCTAAAAGCTTCTAAATGACTATATATACTAAAGATCTCCTAGTTTTTTAATCATAAACGTACCCACTGTCACTGGAAAACTAATTGCGGGCCTTTGCTGTATCGTGAGTGGTATACCTATTCCTGAAATGTTAACCAGTCGAATATTATGATAAGTAGAGGCATCTACTATATCACCAATTCTTAAAACAACTGAACGGGTCGTACTTTGATTATTCACCCCTTCTGCTATAGAAGATCCATCTATCAAGCCCAAAGGCGGCACGCCTAACTGGTCATCGTGTAATGCCAAAGCCCGATCTGTCTCCTGATCTGTGATACTATAAGAAATTTGATAGTAACCATTTTCTTGTATTTGTACACCTGTCACAAATAAGCTATTCCCTCCTAAATAATCAGATGGGAGGCTTGCTGTTGTGAATGTATATGAGCTTCCTTGTGCTGTATAAGGTGGAAAGGCAGGATTTGTATTTTGTACACGAAAATTTACTTGTTGCCACTGCGTCCCTGCTGCTACATCTGTATAATCAACAACTACTTGAGTGTCTGTTGAATTGGGAAATTCTAAATAGACATATCCAAAATCTGATAACCCCCCTGCGGGGCCTTGAGCTCCCTCTACACCTTGTTGGCCCACTGCACCTTGATCTCCTATAGAACCTTGTGCTCCTGTATCTCCTTGTGGACCCTGAATGCCTGCCGCTCCTTGATCACCTGTCGCCCCCAAATCCCCTGTTAACCCCTGCGGTCCCGTTGCCCCTACAGCCCCTTGAGCACCTGTCGCACCTGGATCACCCGTTAAACCTTGCGGGCCCGCAGCTCCATCTGCTCCTCTTGACCCCGGCGGACCCGGCGGACCTATTTTTGGAGGACAACAAGAAAATTTTTCACATGATCGACAAGGAGATTTAGCAACTAAAGATAGAGATTGTATTGACAGGAATATGCTTAGAATAAGTATACTACAGCAGCGTATGTTTTTCATAAACTCTCTTACTAACCCAAAATAGATAGACGATTATAGCTAAAGTTCTCCTAATTTTTTTACCATGATAGAAGCTACCTCTACAGCAGGTATTGAACCTCCAAATTTTTGCTGTATGGAAAAAATAACGCCAGTTCCTGAAATATTAACTAATCGGATGTTGTGGTAATCAGAAGCGCTTACTATATCATTTATTCTAAAAATAACAGTGCGGGTCATACTTTGATTACTCGATGCTGACACTATTGAAGAACCATCTATTAATCCCGCAGGTGGAGTACCTATCTGATCATCATGTAATGCCACTGCTCTATCTGTAAATTCAGAAGATACAGTATATGTAATTTGATAATAACCATTTTCCTGTATTTGCACTGTAGTTGCAAATTCTTTGTTACCCACTAAATAATCACATGGAAGGCTCGCAGTAATAAATTCAAAAGCATCGCCCTGTTCAGTATAAGGTGGGTATGCTGGAGATGTATCTTGTACACGAAAATTTACTTGCTGCCATTGGCTCCCCGCTGCCACATCTGTATAATCAACAACTGCCTGAGTATCTGATGCATTAGGAAACTTTAAATATTCATAGCCAAAATCACCTAATCCTTCTGCTGGCCCTTCAGGCCCTGTTGGGCCATCTGCTCCTGTTAAACCTTGAGGACCTGTATCTCCCTGAGGCCCAGTTGCTCCTGTTGGACCTTGGGGACCCGCATTACCTTGGGGACCTGTCGCACCTTGCGGCCCCGTTGCCCCTGCTAGACCTTGTGGACCTGTATCCCCTTGAGGGCCTGTTGCTCCCTGAGGACCTGTCAAACCCTGCGGCCCTGTTGAACCTGGATCCCCCGCAGGGCCTGGGGGGCCTGCAGGGCCTTGCTCAGGAACACAACATGCAGATTTTCCACAAACTGAACATGCAGATTTAGCAAATACAGGTAGTATCAAAAAAATACATACACCTAAAACAATTCCTGCTCGATATTGCTTTTTCATAAAAATTCCCCTTAAAAATTACTACTCCATCTGCTGTATTGATCTAGCGGTATAATCTCACGCCTACGCACCCTTTGTGTCATAAGTCCCTGTTTACATCTCCGAAATGGAAATGTAATACCCACTTGTAAATTTGTTCTCGCTCTAAAGAGCTTATCGTAACTAGCATTCCCTTCAAATGTAATCCATCCACAAAAAGTGGCTTCAAATCCTACATTAAAACCAAAAGTATCCTCACATTGTCTATCATAGTAATAAGGCCCAAAATAAAGATATGCGTAGCTACATCTATTAAAGCAGATGGGGATTCCCAATTGTAAATTCCCCCCTGTGAGGGCTGATTCATAATGGTGTTCAATGAAATAATAATTACCTATATAATCATCAAAACAACATCGTTGAAGTAATCTGCTTCTATCAATGGGAAAATATCCATTTAAAGTAAGATCAAAACATCTCGTGATAAACTCAATACCAGCGCCTATTTGATTAAAATACAATGACTGAAAATGCTTCATTCTAAAATCATAATAGAGATTAGCACCAAAGACAAATTGTAAACCTTCTACAAACCAACGAGATCCAAGCCCCAGATTAGCCGCCTGTTGGCTATTTGTAAATTGATGGGCTCTCAGATCTACAAACGGCCACACATTTCCCCTTTGGTAAGGAAAAGCCAAAAACTCTAAAGTTGTATATCCCGTATTAAATCCAATTCCCCTATTTCCAAGATATCGCAATGTTACAAATAATGAGTTTTCCCCCATCAAAGTACATCTATCTATATCATTAAACATCCAAGGACAACACAGAAAATCCCCTGCTCCACAAACAGTTTTTTGGGCAGATGTAGTTTTTTGGGCAGATGTAGTTTTTTGAGTAGGTGTAGTTTTTTCATATACATCTTGCCTCTCTACAAGACCTGTTTCCTCATCTGCTAAAATTACACTTGGAAAATTTTGCAAAACAAAACAAATTATCAGTAGATAAAAAAACAAACTATTTTTTACGGAATACTCGTATTTCAATCCAATCCTAACTTTAATCTTTTGATTAAAAATTTAATTTTAAAGTGTTTTAAAAAAAACACAACCTTTTTATCCGCTAAATCTCACCGATTTTTTTAATACTTAAATTAGCTACTGTTATTACCGGTGTACCTACTGTATCTTGACGTATCCGCAAATTATTTCCTGACATATTAACTAATCTAATATTATGATAATCAGCAGGGTCTACTATGTCATCAATTCTATAAATAACCGAGCGCGAAACTGTCTCATCAGGACCTGATGATTTCGTTGAAGAACCACCTATTATTCCTGCAGGTGGTACACCTAACTGATCATCATGCAATGCACAAGAATCACCTGTGTCTTTAAGACTAAGAGCATACCCAATTTCATAATAACCATTTTCTTGGATTTGCACAGTTGTTACAAATGTGTTATCCCCAACAAGATAACTACTTGGAACGTCCTCTGTAATAAATATAAAAGCCCCATCATTTTCATCTGTAAAAGGGGGATAAGTCGGATCAGTATCTTGAACACGAAAATTTATTTGCTGCCATTGCGTTCCTGTTGCTACTGCTTGAAAATCTGCAACAACTTGACTTGTATTATTTAAAAGAAATTCTAAATAAACGTATCCAAAAGACAATATTTGCCCCGTATCTCCCTGAGGTCCCTGAGGCCCTTCAGGCCCCGTTGGACCTGTTGCTCCCTGCGGCCCATCTGCACCTGTCAGACCCTGAGAACCGGTTGCTCCTTGCGGTCCTGTTGCCCCCTGCGGCCCATCTGCACCTGTAAGCCCCTGAGGACCGGTTGCTCCTTGCGGCCCTGTATCACCTTGTGGTCCTGTGGCCCCAGTTGAGCCCTGAGGGCCTTCAGGACCCGCTGGCCCAGGAGGACCTTGTTCCGGAGGACAACATGAAGTTTTTTTACATGAATCACATGAAGATTTTGCACATAAATCTGCATTTTCTATCAAACAAAAACAAACAGATATCGTAAATATTAAACGAAATAATTTTCTCATCGACTACTTTCTTCCATTCTATTTATTTTATTCAATTTAATAAAATAAAATAAAATAAACAACGTTTTTCTATAAAGTAATTTTGAGTAAAAAAATAGCAGGGCGTTTATGGAAATTGTTTTGCTGCATCGCGCTATGCCATTTACTCATCGATTGGGTAATAACTTCTTGGGTAGATAAAGTCAGATCACAAGCAACACAAAGGATATCTTTTTTATCCAAAACCTCTAATAGCTTTGATAGAGTTTTTTGGTTATTATAAGGCGTTTCAATAAAAACTTGTGTTCTATTTTCATTACGAATCGTTCGATCTATTTGGCGGGGAAAATATCCCTGAAAAACAAACTGCTGGGAATTTAAACCCGATAACATCAACGCCAAGATGATTGAAGATGGTCCTGGATAAGCCATTACATTTATTTTAGCTTTTTGCGCGTGTGAAACTAGATCAGAACCAGGATCTGCAATACATGGCAGTCCAGCATCTGTGATAACTCCCCAACTTTCCCCTCTTTTTATAGGCTCAAGTAATAAATTAAAATCTCGTGTTCTCTTATCTAAAATTTCCATTGGCTTATCTCGAAGTTTTGCAAAATCAAAATGCTTAAGATATTTTCGAGCTTCTTTTGGATGTTCTACTAAAAAACCATCTAGATTATTGACTATTTCTGGAAGTGCCTTGATAAAATTAAAATCAGGGCTGGCACTTTCTCCCAAAAGATTAGGTAACAGATGCAACGTCATGAGGATGATTTTACCACAAGTAAATCCCAAAGTACAGAAGGATTTATGCTATGTGTTTTTGCCATGAGTTCTAATTCAAAGAGGGTCCTTAGTTTATGAATAAAATAAGGAGAACCTAACTTTCTAGCCTGAGTGGTAAACTTTTCCACCTGTTTCGGACGAAGATTTTTAACATTAACCGCTTCCCCCTTTGCTAGTTTATCACAAATCTCTATTCCTACGTAAAGATGATAACGAATTTGTCCCACTATCCCTAAAAAAGCTGAAAGATCTTTAAAACTGGGCGTTTGAGAATTTCTCTTCCAAACAAATTCTTCAGCGATTGTCCAAAAATTTTGCTCTTTTGAATAGCTCCCTAATTTTCGAATATGTGAAAGTGTTATTAGAGTCTCATTACCTATATAACAACAAATTTTTTCTATTTCATTTTTAAGTGCTGCAAAATCCAGACCACATTGTTCTATTAAAAAATTAGCCCCCTCAGAATCAAGTGTCTTTTGCATTTGCCTCGCAATTTTAATCAACTCTTGGATAATTCTAGTTTTCCTATCCCAGGGTTTTTCAAACTTTAAATCCAAACAAACCAGATCTCTTTTCGCCTTAGAATAAATAGCTTCTGGCAAAACACTTCCCGTTAAAATCACCTTTACTTGAGAGTCTAGATTTAGTAATTCACTAGATAATTGCTCAAGTTCACTTTTTTTCATTTTGTCTATTTGATCAATTACTATAAGACGACTTTCCGCAAAAAGTGATCCCTGAGAAAGGGAAATAGCCCCCTCTTTCTTAAAATTTTCATATTTTAACTGAGGCTCAAAATGAGAAAATAACTGAAATAGCTTTTTACTATAGTAGCCTCTCTCATAATCGTCTGACAAAATCAAAGCATACATCTGAGAGAAATGATCAGGTGCTGATTGCTTCAAATGTTTCTGAAAAGCTAGTACGTTATTAAATTTCAAACCTAATCTCCTAACAGATTATTCAGTACCTTAGTTTACCCTTGATTCGAAAAAAACACAACACAGGCACATTAAAAAATAGAGTTTTTTAGAAACAAGTTAAATCACTATATGATACTTCATCATTCAGTATCATTCCCAATGGTTTCTACTATGGGCCTGTTTAGAAAGTCGCTACTTTGTAAAAAATTGCAGGCTTTTTCGAAAAGCACTTTTGATTCTAAGTTCACATATTAGTAAATATGAGGGACTTAGAGAAAGTGTGTTTTTCGAAAAAAGATGCTGTTTTTTACCAGTATGGACTTTTTCAACAGGCCCACTATATGTTGTAAAAAAAAATTTATTATCTTGTTTGATATGAGGAGGATCGGGTATAGTCATATAGTGATTTAACCTTAGAATTTCATATTTTGCAAAGAAATTAAATGGAGGGTGTTATGCAAAAAAAGAGTTTAATAAATAAACGAGCCTTTATTGCAGGTGTTGGCGATGATCATGGCTATGGCTGGGCTATTGCAAAAGCATTAGCAGAAGAAGGCGCAACTATTATTTTTGGCACATGGACCCCCGTTTTAAAAATTTTTACACATGCATTAAAAAATGGTAAATTTGATGAATCACGCAAATTATCTGATGGATCATTAATGGCTGTGGAAAAAGTCTATCCCCTCGATGCAATGTTTGATTTTGCCAGCCAAGTACCCGACGAAATTAAAAACAACAAGCGCTATGTAAACACTTCTGGCTATACCATTTCAGAAGTAGCAGAGCAAATAAAAAATGATTTTGGTCA
>Ga0180438_10006698_pt1 | contig 15494 bp, 15 predicted proteins | sample SS_ome_12_FD_132455 | JGI IMG/M metagenome (GOLD analysis project Ga0180438, IMG submission 132455) | Hypersaline lake sediment archaeal communities from the Salton Sea, California, USA - SS_3_D_2 metaG | ecosystem: Environmental > Aquatic > Non-marine Saline and Alkaline > Hypersaline >...
TACTCTTCATTATAACTTACTTTATGGGATTTAGAATCATACTTCAATCCTACTTCTTTTGCAAAGAACGCCCAGACAATCGCATCCCTGATACTGCCCTCTCCCACACCAAGCCTCAGCTCTTCCAGCACAGTCTTGATTATGTATTTTGCTTCCAACGGTTTTGCAGCACTCAACAGTTCTGCAATCAGCTTAAGTTTCCTATCCACACTTCCTGCACCGCCCATCTCGACCAATTTCTGCAAGTTCTCAAACACCTTCTTCACAGTAAGGCTTGTACTGGACAATAGCGTGCGTTGTTTCTTTTTCTTTACCAATTCTTCTGCAACAAGGCCGAGATCTCCTTTCTTTTTCCATTCTTTCACCACTGCATCTTTTGATATGCCTGTTGCTATCGTGAGCGCTTTTATCGCCATCTGGGATGCCACACCAATCTTTCTTTCATCAGACGCAGGAAACAACCTTCCTTGAAGAAGCAATGCGATCATGCCCAGATCATCTGCAGAAGTTTTTTTGAACAGGTCTGCTATGAGTTTGGTTATCTGCAGCCGTTTAGAGGTCTTCTCAATGTCTTCGTATACCTCTACTAATTTTTCATATTTCATGCTCAAAACTAAACGTCAGAGCTATTTAAACCTTTCTTTCAAAAAGTTTATATAGAACACGATAATAGCTCAGGACAGGGGTAAGAAATGGGTTTATTTGACGGCATGCTGAAAGACGACGAATCATTGTTCATGAATGAGATTGCATTAGAATATGATTTCATGCCTAAAATTCTTAAATACAGGGAGAACGAGCAGCAACGTATCGCTACTTGCATCAAGCCCTTGTTCCAGAAACGGAATGGAAGCAATATCATAGTGCACGGAAGTCCTGGAATTGGAAAGACTGTCGCCACCAGAAAAGTTCTTGAAGAACTTGAAGAACAGACAGACGAGATTATACCCATCTTCATCAATTGCTGGCAGAATAACAGTACTTATAAGATAGTTCTTGACATCTGCGATAAATTAAATTACAAACTGACTATGAACAAGAACACTGTCGAGTTGATGAAAATAATCATAGGATTGTTGAACAAGAAGTCCTGCATCCTGGTCTTTGACGAAATAGACAAGACAGACGATCTAGATTTCCTTTACACTTTTTTGGAACAATTGTATCGGAAGACAATCATCTTGATAACGAATTATAAAAAAGACGTGCTGAAGATAGATGACAGGATAAAATCTAGACTTACACCAGAAACACTTGAATTCAGACCATACAATAGTGCAGAAGTAGAAGGCATCATTAGGCAAAGGGCAGACTGGGCGTTTGTGAACGGCGTATGGGACGAAGATGCATTCCAATTAGTTGTCGCAAAAACTTTAGAATTAGAAGACATGAGAAAAGGTCTTTACTTATTGAAGGAAAGCGGTAATGCTGCAGAGATGAAGGCTAGCAAGAAGATAACAACAGAGCATGTAAAGACAGCAATAGAAAAACTTGAATCGTTCAGTGCAAAAGACCTTTCACAACTGTCTGCGAACGAAAAAAAGATTCTTAAATTGATAAAATCTAATCCTAATACAAAGATGGGAGATTTGTTCAAGCAGCTGCAGGAAAAAGAAAATATTGATATGAGTTACAAGACCTTCCAACGAACAATAGAAAAATTGACAAAACTAAAACTGATCACTGCCAAAAAGATAACAGGCGGCGCAGAAGGCAGTACCAAAATCATCAATCCCCAAGAAAAGAAACTGACAGAATTCTAGAAGAATATATAATAAATTTATTTCCTAGGCACATACCTGTGAATGTCCGGCATTGTCTTTCCATAATCTATCGTAAATACAGGATAGACATCCCATTTCTTGCTCTTGACATTGTATTCAACATATAAGTCTAATGGAAATTTCCTCAAGCCCGGTATTATTCCTAACGGAGATACTTGTCCTCCTACTGCAACGCCTTTTGTTCCATGACTGCTGACAAAGAATGCAGGATTTATTCCTCTCACCACACCTTCTAATCCATCGTCACTCTGAAGATTAAAGATATTCGCAGGATATAATACAACACCCATCTCGCCCTGATCCAGAGCTCCTTCTCTTGCACCCATCCTCAATGTGGCATAGATTGTTCTGTTCCTGTTAGGGATTATTCCTGTCATCTCCATGAATCTTAATGCCTTGTTTGTCGCTCTTTTTGCTGCAGGATTATCTGCATTGACAAAAGACAATTCGACCTTTCCGCCCAGATTCCTTCTGAAATCAATACCGTAAGTCAACGCCATGTCATCTCCCACTTGTATCCTTACAATCTTGGCGCCGAATCTTGGATCATCTGCACCATGATATCTATAACTAACTTCTCTTATATCAGAACTGTCAGTGTCTGAAGTAATAGAAGATAAAGCGATCTTTCCTTTTCCATCTTTCTTGTCTTCTTCATCTTCATATTCAAACCAATCTTTTGATATTTGCAATGAAACTTCTCTTGTTGTTTCTTTATCCTTTTCATTGCTGAAGTCAAGATTTAAAGTATAGAAAGGTCTTCCTTTGTAATCCACTCCTCCGTACGCAGCCACGGCAATACTGCCGTTCGGAAGTATGTAACCATAATTCGCTCCGCCAAAACCCCTGTTGCTTCCTGCGCCCAAGAACAGGCCATTGAACCGTCCTCTCTGGTGTATTGCTGCATTACCTTTGTCAGCTTCAGCTCTCATCAATTCTATTTCAATGTTCCTAGCAAGTGCACGAATCCTTTGCGCCCTTCCTGGCCTTAATGGGAACTCTTCTACAACAGTCTCGTACTCTCCTGCAGCACCGAATGGTTCTGCAACATATCGGGTAAGGAAAGAACGACCTTCTTTCTTATAGAACCTTATCCTTGCAAGATCTTGCATCCCTATCACTATTCTTTCCAGTTCTTTATTGTCTGGATTATTGTCCATCAATGCAGGATCTATGCCAAGAATAGAAGCAAACGCAGGATACTGCTCCAGATCCTTCTTCTTCAGCTCCAATATCGCATTTGAAAATATTTGCGGATCATTGAACCTTGCAAGATATTCCCTGAAAACAGGAGGTATCTTCTTCTCTCTAAGCAACTGTATGAACCTATCTTTTGGAATTGAATATCTATGAGTTTTGCCGTCTGCGAATCTTGCATCAAGATGGAAAGTCCTTCTGACTATGACTGCATCTCTTGCATCTGCGATCTCTCCGTTCTCATGATCTCCATCTACATACTCTGTTTTCATGTTGAAACCGCGCTCACCGAGCAATCTCGGGAACTCTCTTACTTCTGCCCCGCTGAACCTGAACACCTCGTTCAATCTGATTCTTTCTTCTAATAATTTCTTTCTTTCTTCTGCACTCTGTTTTCTTTTCGCTCTTGCGTCTGCAAAACTTTCCTGCAACCTTGCAATAGCAATGCTTGCTTCTTCATTTCCGTACAATCTTGCCTGCCTGTAATGCATCAATGCTCTTGTAAAATCTTTTTTCCTTTCAAATTCAGAAGCCAAACTGTAATTTACTTCTGCCCGTCTCTCCCTGCTAAGATTATGATCCTGCAAGGTATGCAGACCTTCGTTTATCTTTTCAGTATTGTCTACTGCATCTCCTGCAACAGCCCCTGGAAACCTGAACCCGACAGACAATAGATAACCAACACCCAGACTCTTCAGACCATCTATGCCTTGCGCAGCAACGTGAGTTGCAAGACAGATCGGTTCTTTCAGGCTTCTCCAATCTGCAGTACCGTCATCAATACCGAAAACATAACCTATTCTTCTCCAGCTAAGATCTGACCTTGCATCTGAGAAAGAACCGTACGGATTGTATTTTCTGTCATCCAATAATCTGCGCGCATGCCTTCCATACATGCTTTCAAGCTCACTGTCAGCAGAAACTATCTGTTCAAGAGAAGAAATAAACTTTTTCTGGTTTCCCATCATGTAATGTGCGTTTGCTATCGCGCTCATCACTGCCAGCCTGTACTGGCTGTCTGGATGTGTTTCCAAAAACTGCCTGCTTGCTTGCAATAATTGATCTCCTTTCCTATCATTGATTTGCAACAACAAGATGTTGTGATAATCAGTCTTTTCTTGTCCGCTGCTGAACTGCGCGATTTCTGTTGATGTTTTCACAATATTCCCGTCATTCACTCCAAACCTGCTTGCTCTTCTATGAACTTCTTCCAATAAATCTTCCCTGTCACTCTCCCAGCTAGTTCCGCGCAATAAATCATGAGCTCTGTTAAGATATCCTAAAGACGCAATATAACCGTCATGGGTATTGTGTTCCATATTCCGTCTTGCATCATCCATCAATTGAAGACCGTCATAGACATTCTGTTTCTTTTTCAGATATTCTATCCTGCTCCTGATAGATTCTGCATCCTTATTCTTTGGATTCTGTGCAATGAATTCCTGCAGTTTCCTTAATTCTTTCATCTCTCGCGGAGTTATCTTATACCATTCCCTGTCAAATATCTTGAAAACAAAATCAGTGACAGCATCAACGCCCGCAGTTATCCAGCTTCCCTCCACAAGATTCCTCAGGCTTGCTTGTCTCAGAAAACTGTTGCATAAGTCTGCAGCACTGTTCAAGGTATGCTCATTACGGAGCAGACTCGCCTGGTTATAACTGTCGTCAGCGAGCATCTGCAAAATCCGTTGCCTCAATGGCGCATCTATCTTGTAATAATAATCTTCTCCTTCACTATCTGTCCAGCTTCCTTTTGACGTGCTCACAGAAGGTATCAGCCAGTCAATGCACCAATCCTCGAGCCATTCTGTCCTGTCAAAAATATTTCTCAATGCTTCTATTCTTTTGCCCCTGTTTTCTTCTGTGACTGCGAGCATGAAACGCGCATAGGCAGTATATCCTGTCTCTTCCAATCCACTGTCAATCAATTCTTTGTCTTTTTTCTTGAACCAGTCATAATCCTGCTCCAGACCCTTCTTGTCTCTTGTGATTATATTGATGTAATTCTGATATATTCTCATGAAAACTTCACAATTAGTCGCGTCATGCTGCACTTGTTTCTTTAATTCAGGATCAAGTCCTGTGTTCTGCAGCAATTGCTCAAGATGCGCTTTCCTAAGATCAAGTTCTGTCACACTGCACGCCCTTGCATACTGTGCATTCTGTCTCAATAATCGTGCAAAACGTTTCTTGCCTGTCTTTTCTGCAGAAGCAATGTCTTGTTCTATTGCATCATGAACCTTTTTTCTTACTTCCTTTCTCTCTCCTTCAAATTCTTCTCCTCTCAAATGCCTTTCATACTGTTGTATCAATTTATCCAAACTGCTGTCTTCTTCAATATCCAAAGTTTCTCTCACATAATCAAGATGCCTTGTTATTGCCTCATAATCTCTTGCAGAAACATAATGTCTTTTTACAGAAGAGAACGGACTGTAACTGTGTTCTGTCTTTTCCTGTTCTTCATTACCCGTGACTCTGAATGAACTTTCTCCTTCTCTTTCTACTCTATCTTTACCTTCTCCTGCAGCAGGCGCAGGATTTTCCCTTCTTACTTCTCTATCCTTTCTTTGAGGGCTCTCTTCTCTTCCTACATCCTTTTCCTTGCTGAAGAAATCAAACAAATCCTTTTCCTTCCCTTTAAGATCATAAAACTTCTGGTCTCCATCTGCAAGATACGCAACGATCTTGTAATCAGTACCATCTTCTGACCTGAAAAATATATAACCTCTTACATTGTTCTGCAGGCTCTGCTCCAGGAATGTAGAATCAGGAGCAATATTATCCATTATCTCTTGAAGAGTCAATATCCCGTCATCCAGAACACCACTGCCTTTTGCTCTGACATAACCTCTTCCGAGCAAACTTTCTTCTAGATCATGTTTGACATGCTCAGGTCTAAACGGTCTAGATGGTGCAGGTGGAGCGTAACGCGTAGGCTGTACTGGTCTGCTCACATCAACCCTTCTTGTTTGTTTCTTTTTTGTTCTCTTTGGAATGATTATCGGTTCTTTTCTTCCTTCAAGATAAATGATGTGATTGTTTTCATCTTCTGTGACTGTGACTTCTTTCTCTTTTCTTTCAGGCGCTGTTGTTGTTCTTTCTCTCGCTCTTGATACTGTTCCTGCATAATGTGCAGTTGTACTTGTTCTTGTTGGTTGTCCAGGAGCATTGACTCTTATCTGCGTTTTCTTTCTTGTCTCTCTTTCTGTTCTTCTTTCCCCTCCTGTTGCAAACAATGCACTGCTTTCACCGCCAAGGCCTGCATATAGTCCGTTGTAATCTATTTGCGGTCTTTCACTTCTCGTCTCTGCAATCCTTTCTTCTAATCTCTGCTCTCTTGCTCTTTGCCTCATCCTTTGCTTATAGTTATGGAAGATTTCCCTCTGCCTGAAATAATCAAAATAAGAATCATAATGGCTCATTGTCCTGTAGCGCGATTGAGAATATGTTTGTCCATAGCCGCCATTGGCATACAAACCGCCTGCTTCTGCTGTTCCGCTGAACAAAGTCAAGGCTGCAACAGTTCCAAGCCCGCCTAGAAACAGTCCCCTGCCTAGTGTTTTCAATCTAGATTCAAGACTTCCAGTAATTAATTGCCGAATCCCCATTTATTCAGCTCTCTCTAGTTTTTCCTGCACTCTCAGATATGATCTGTGCGCAGCATTAAAACCATCTCTTCCCCTGCTTTTCTTTTCTGCAACATGATACCATACAAGAGCCTGCTCTAGCAAACCTCTGTATTGATGCTCTGAATAATTTCCATGGAACCTGAACTTCCTCTTGTATATGTCTGCAAGCCTTTCATACAATTCTCCTTGTTTGCACAAAAGTTCTTCCAAGAACTGCGAATCTTTTGGCTTGCCGTCAACAAAATGACATCCTACATCAGGAATAGAATCAACTTTATCACTGATCGAACTTATTCTGTCCGCACCTTTCAATGCTTCTATGAAACGTTCCCCGCCATGATTCTTTATCATGTAATGCACCAATGCCTGCGCATAAGCAGCCATTGCATCGTAAACATTCACATTATCTGGCAGATTCTCTCCTGTGAACCATTGGAACTGGTTCCTGTTTATCTGGTCAATATTATCATAGATTGCCTGAAGATGATCCATCTGCTTCTGCGCCAATAACTCCAGGGCGCGGCTGTTCCAGTCAGGATTCTGTTTTGCAACCTCTGCTGCAACTTCTTCTGCTGCAATTGCTGCTTTTTTTGTTGTATACAGTTCTGCAAGATTGCCTGTGACATACAAATTATCTTTATTATCAAGCACAAAACCTCCCACATGAAGCAATAATGGCTGTTTCAGTTTATCCTCGATATTGATTCTTGTGTGCTGAGGATTAGAAGAATTTATTTGCATCACTTGCAGGAACATCTCGCAGCTTCTCCTGTAAAGGTCCACTCTTTCCTTGAACTTTTCCACCTGCGGTCTTAGAGAAGCATCAAACTTTGCCTCTGACAAATCTTCGTATAATTTCTTAAGTATGCTTCGTGCTCTTGCATAATCTCTTTTTGTACCTTCAAGATGTGATAATGCATATGCAAATTCTCTTACACCAAAGAATTCACCAGGTTGTATAAGCATACTTCCGCTTATCTGCTCTCTTTCTACTTCATAAGCAGCTTCATTCCTACCAGGTGTTGTTCTTGTTTCTTGTGTAAAATGGTTTCTCCTATCACCAAATACGATTGCATCTGTAGTTTGGGAACCGATGACATGATTAGAAGGCCTGTCAATCAATTCAGGCGAACTGCAGTTTATACCTGTCACTACAATAACTCCAAGTCCTGCGATAAAAACTATTCTTTCTAATCCCATTTGTATGCCCCTGAAACATCTCTAAAGAACCTCTTTTATCACCAAACAGTAAGTATGAGTTATATATAAACCTTTCGCAGGAATCTCGACCATTGGACAACGTCTGAAACCCTTGAATTCGAAGAATATAGGCTATATACCCCCATTTCAAAACCCACTGGTCAGTGGACAGCTGTTCGAACAGAACTTAAATAGCGATCTACATAACCTTAGTATGAAAAAGGAGGTGCTAAAATGTACACATACAGATCCGGAGACCCAGAAAACATCAAACAGCTGTTCTATGAACAGATCAAGAAGCAGACCCTTAGGACTGCAAGAGCAAAATCCAGGACATTCGATATTCAGTTCAGTGATAAATGGTCAAAGAGGTGATTAAAATGCTATATGATGAAGGAACATATTTTGATGATGACATTGTTGAAGTTTTCAACGATGACATATACAGCAGAGATGCGCTTGACCGCATTTCAGACAATGAAAACCTAGATTGTGTGGGAGAGGGTTTTATGAGAGGCTATATAGACGCAGGTTATCCAGAATGAAACTTACAAGATTCCTAAAGACGAGACAATTAGACTGGAATGATTTTCAGCCGGATTGTCTAAGTCCTCCTTTGAAATAAAAACCGACAAGGAATGGAGGTGAAATAAAATGAACAGACCAGAAAAACAAATCAGCACTGGAGCTATCCAAGCAAGTATATGGAACAATGTAAAAGGAAATATCAGTTTCAAGACGATTTCCTTGAACAGAAGATATAAAGACCAGAACGGCAAATGGCAGTCGAGCAATAATCTTCGAGTTGCAGACCTTCCAAAAGCTCAGCTGGTTCTTTCAAAAGCATACGAATATCTGATGCTTAAGGAAGGATATGGAGATGCGATAGAAGAAGAGACTGTGCTTTGATTGTTATAGCTGATATGCGTAAGGTTTAAATATTAATCAGGAAAAGTCTTGATTATGAAGATAATCAATAAAGACGAGTTCAGGATAAATAAAGTTGAATTCTTCAATGCTATTGTGGATGGCGCGGTTTTTGTCTATCCAACAGATACGATCTATGGTCTTGGCTGCAATGCAGAGTCAAAGGAAGCAGTTACAAGATTAAGGAAGATCAAGGAAAAGATGGAACAGCCATTCAGTGTCATTGCTCCATCAAAGGAATGGATTTTGGCGAACTGCAAGGCAAAACAAGAAGATCTTAGTGAACTGCCTGGACCTGTAACTTTGGTTCTTGACCTTCAAAATGAGAATTGTGTGGCTCCAAATGTAAATCCTAAAGGAAAGACCTTGGGTGTAAGGCTTCCTTTCCATTGGATAAGCGGAGTTGTCAGCATTTTGGGCATTCCTATAGTGACTACTAGTGTAAATAAGGGAGGAGGAGGCTATATGAAGTCTCTTGACGATATTAACCCTGAATTAAAGAAAGAAGTTGATTTTATAGTATACGACGACGTAATAAACGGAAAACCAAGCAAAATCATTAATCTGAGCAGTAAGAAGTAGAAACCTTTATAAACAAATCCTAGTTTCTGCAGACTATAATCTAATGGGGCTGTGGGGTAGCTTGGTCTATCCTTCGAGGTTTGGGACCTTGGGACCCCGGTTCGAAAACCATTAGGTCGAAAGTCCGGGCAGCCCCATTTACGATGAGAAATTTATCAGGTTACTAAAATGGCAAAAGCAGCAGGAAAGTTTGGTGTTCGATACGGCAGAACCATAAGGAAAAAATACCAGCTTATAGAAAATCTACAAAGAAAGGCGCAGAAATGCCCTTATTGTGAAAAAGTCAAAGTTAAACGAATAGCCAAGGGCATATATGAATGCCAAAAATGTAACTCAAAATTCACAGGAAAAGCATATCATTCAGGAGAATAAAATGACAAAATACAAATGTTTTGAATGCGGAAAAGAAATCAATGAAGACTATCTCAGAAAAAAGATAAGATGCCCGTACTGCGGAGGCAGGATTTTGTTCAAACCACGGGTCGTGACGACTCGTATAAAAGCACGATGAGCTACAAATGCGTTATCGAGCTTGATGACAGTAAAAAAAGAGATGTTTTAAAGTCAGAATTCAAGGATCTGGAAACAAACAGGTTCCAGATCAAGATAAAAGATGAAGTTATTGTCACTGCAGAAGATGCAGTTGCATTGCGCGCAGCATTGAATTCAATCTGCAAGGCGCTGTACATCTTTGACAAAGCAAAGGAGATAAAATAAAATGGCAAGTCCAGACGCAGACACACAAGCAAAAATCCAACAATTGCAAGTTCTAGAACAAAGCGTTCAAAATCTTAATGTTCAAAAACAACAATTCCAGATGCAGCTTACAGAGATAGAGAGTGCATTGGAAGAAATAAAAGGCAAGGATTCTGCCTATAAGATTGTAGGCAATGTTATGGTCAGCAAACCTACAAAAGAGATCGAAGACGATCTGAACAACAAAAGGGAACTGATAAATGTGAGGATAAAAAGCCTTGAGAACCAGGAGAACAAGATCAAGGAAAAAATAAGCGCGACACAGAAAGAAGTCATGTCTGTGCTTAAGAAATAAAAGGGAAAAATTATGATTCAAGGAGCGCTAAAAATGAACGAACAGTTACTGGAAATCATAGAGGTATTGCAGGATGTTCTTTCTGATGATACAGTGCCAAAGAATGTCAAAGCAAGGATTGAGAGCGCAATCGGCGAACTTAAGAACAACGACGATCATAACGTAGCAGTCCATAAGGCCTTGAATGAATTGGATGAACTTGCAGATAATTGCAATATAGAGCCTTATACAAGAAGCCAGATCTGGAACATTGTCAGTCTTTTAGAAAGCAGCACAATCTGATGTTATTTCTTCTTCAACTTCTTTAACTTTTTAATCTTGCTTTTAGCAACTACGCAATTAGGCACGGAAATTGTTTCCCCGCCAGAAGTCTCGAGTCTTGTCTCCAGAAGATTCACTGATAATACCCTTCCTTCTGCAGTATCAACCTTTATCAGATCGCCGACTGCAAATTCTCCCTTCCGATATATAGAGATGCCTGCGAAAAAATTAGGAAAGAAATCCTTGATCGCCAATAGAACAGACAGTATTGCCAGGACTACAAGCACAATGACGACAGTATAAAGCACATAAGTTGTCAGTTTGAACTGGTTCAATGCCATGATCACTGCACTCAGATAAATAACATAGCTCGCAATGGTTCCTAATGGACGTTCAAGCGGAATCTTGATTCCAGCATTCTTCAATATCTTGTTCAGTTCTATCTCATGCAAGAATTTCGTCAGCAAGATACCAAGGAATCTTCCAAGAAGAAAACCAAACAGAAGTATCATGATAGCAACGAACAGGTTCAACACTATACCTTCTGTGAACCATTTGTCATAAAAATTCACTACCACATCAACGAATCCCATACTGACAGAATGAGGATGATTAGTTTAAATAGCTTTCTATAATAAACTGGACAAGTACTCTTTCTTAAGTTTGAATCCCTTTTTTCTTTTCAATCGATCTATCAGTTTTACAGACTTGCTTCCATACTGCGCGCCTTGTTTTCTTCTCCAGGCAAATTCGTGTTTCAAACCAAGTTCTTCTGCAATCTCTCTCAAGATTATTTTCTTATGCTCGTTGTTTATTTTTCTATCAATATGGATTTTCATCGCTGTCTTAATGACATTTTTGTCTAGGAAAGGCGTGGCAATATTAATATTGAAATGTTCTGCAATCTTTGTATCTCTAATAAGATCTCTCCCCCACATCTTCCTCAAGCCCGACCAGCATTCCTCGTGCTTGTCTTCTGCCTCTTCATGTCTCAGGTAACCAGCAAATATCTCTTCACTCCCAAGACCGCTGAAGAATGTTTTCTCATCACCTTTTTCTTTTGCAAGCTTAAGCGCAAGATAAATGACAGCTGCAACTCCGACATTAACCACATATTGGATATCAACAATTTCAGGTTTGGGCAGGATCTTAACAACTTCTTTAATTATCTCTTCTGCTTCTTCAATATCTGCTTCTTTTTCAAAGAGCTTCAATTTTAATTCTTCTGCAATCTTCCTCGCAACAATCGGATCTTTAGGACTTTCCATCTGCCCTGTCCTGAATCCAGAACAATAACAGCTGAACTTCTTATCTAATTGCTTGCAAATGAGCGCGATTATCGCACTGTCAACACCGCCTGAGAAAAATACTGCAAACTTTTCGTCTGTCCTGTTTTCAATAGCATTGATAATATCTTTCTTCAACTGTTCTTTCAATTGTTCTTCACTTAATGTAGTTTCTTTCTGTTCTTGTTCAATTTCCTTTCTAATACCATCTATGTAGGTTTCCCATTCTTTCTGTTCTATTAGCTTTCCATCTTTCATGAATGCTTCTTCCATATCCAAGAACTAAGAAGGAGAGTATAAAAAGATTATTCTTTTTCTTCCAGTCTGATTTTCTTGACAATGAAATTTCCAGTGTTCTCGTTCTCCATAACAATCTGAGAATCTTCAATAACTATCTTTTTCTTGAACATAGGACAGTCCACCACCAAGGTCTCGTATTCACCGCCTTCTCCAGCGACATTAATCCCTATCTCCTTGTTCAAAGAACTTAGTTTTTGTATCATATCAGTGTCTATCTTTTTACCGAGAAAGTCTTTTGTAAGACCGTCGCATGCAATAGAACTTATTATCACATTAAATTTGTTTGAAATAAGATCGCGCAATAATTGCTCTTGGTCATGATGCCACAATGGACTCTGACACACCAAGTTCAGATCTCCGCAAATCTTGTCCACCCTGGTCCACTGATACCTGCTATATACTGCGCCAGTAATCACGCCATCAATAGGATACTTTTCCCTTGCCTCGCTTATGGCTCCTTTCAGATCTATAAGTTCTTTCTCTTTCTCTCCCTTTGTCTTTCTCATAACGAGCGGCAAATCAAGACATTTTGCTTGCTCCTTTACCAGCTGCACATTGGGCGTATGAAACATCCAGCTGTACGGATTCTCGCTCTCCAAACTTATCAGGCAAACAATTTGATGCCCTTGCTCTTTTGCAATATGCATTGCAAGGCAACTGTCTTTTCCAGAACTAAACAATACTCCTAACTTCATTTTACCTCTTTTTTATTTTTCAATATAATGATGTAGTATCCAGCATCTCTTTATATTCTTTACTGAACATATATTGCCGATCATCCTGTTTACTGCATCTATATCGATCTTCTCTGCCAATTTTATAGTGCCTTCATCATTCGCGATTCTTTCAGTCTCTTTATTGTTTCTTATCTTTAAAAAACTCGCATATTCGTGCGGATTGTAGAGAAAATTCACTTCATCACTTATAGTGTATTTCCCATCGATGTAGATGATCATGCCTTTCTTGCACAGATTGTCAACAATGTTTCTTGTCATTATATCTCCCAAATCACCGCTTAACTGTTCAAGGTCAAAAGTGTCCATCTCAAGCGCCCGGTTAAGGACAATTGCTTCGTGCATGTTCAGGTCATTAAGATTGATCAATTTAATAAGATAATTCTCTTCTGGCTTATACACTATATAGCCTTTGACCAGTTCTATGAGAAGATTGAACTGCTTGTTCTTGAATATGACATCAAGCATAACAGCTGGCACCATATAGGTCTTGATCTTCTTTGTAGGATTCAGCACTCTAAGCTCGTCTGCAGACTGTCTAGGAAAAATAAGCGGTACCCCCATACCGCCCTATATGTTCTATGAATTTATATCCTTTTGGCATAAGGTTTTTAAATGAAGGCCCTTCTCAAAAAGACAATGGAACTACCAAAGCACTACGATGCAAAGGAAGCAGAGCCTAAATGGCAGAGATTCTGGGAAGAAAATAAATTGTTCAAGTTCAATCCCAAGAGCAAAGCAGCAGTCTTCAGCATAGACACTCCGCCACCATATGCAAGCTCCGGTCACCTGCACGTAGGTCATGCTTTGCATTACACGCAATTCGAGATGATTGCCCGTTACAAACGTATGCAAGGGTTCAATGTTTATTTTCCACCGTGCTTTGACAACAATGGTTTGCCTACTGAAAAATATGTAGAAGAAAAATTCAAGATTTCTAAAGCACAGACTACAAGGGCAGAGTTCAGGAAACTATGCACAGAAGAAAGCACAAAAGTCGAGAAAGCTTACGCAGACCGTTTCTTTAAAGCTCTAGGCCATAGTTATGACTGGGACTTGCTTTACACAACCATAAATCCAGAAGCACAGAAAGTATCCCAGACTTCTTTCATAGAACTGTTCAAGCAGGGAGATTGTTATCAAGCAGAAGAACCAACAATCTGGTGCACAAAACATCAGACCGCTCTTGCGCAGGCAGAAGTCGAAGACATAAAAAGAAGCACAAAGATAAATCACATCTATTTTGACATGGAAGACGGAAGTAAAATAGAGATCGCAACCACAAGACCAGAGTTCCTGCCAGCTTGTGTCGGCATATTTGTACATCCAGAAGATGAAAGATACAAGCATCTGATAGGAAAGAATGCTATTGTTCCATTATTTGAACATAAAGTTATGATAAGCACTGATGAAAATGTTGAAAAAGAGTTCGGTTCAGGAATCTTGATGGTCTGTACTTTTGGAGATACTGCAGACATTGACAAATGGAAGCGACATAAATTACCATTGAAATTGATTGTTACTAACGACGGAAAATTGAATGCAGTATGCGGAAAATACAGAGGCATGACATTGACAGAAGGAAGAAAAGCCATCATTGAAGATCTGAAAGACAAAGGTTATTTCATCAAGGAAGAAGCATTAGAACAGACAGTAGGCGGTTGCTGGAGATGCCACACACCTGTCGAGTTCGTGGTGACAAAGCAATGGTTCATAAAGGCACTTCCGTACAAGAAAGAATTAATTGAACTGGGAAGAAAGATCAAATGGCATCCGGAATTTTATAGAACAAGGTTCGAGGACTGGACAAACAATCTTGCATGGGATTGGTGCATCTCTCGTCAAAGATTCTACGGCGTTCCAATACCTGTTTGGTACTGCAAGAACTGCAATGGTATAGTTTTGCCTGACAAAGAAGATCTTCCAGTAGACCCCACATCACAATCGCCAAAAAAGAAATGCGAATGCGGCAGTTCTGAATTCATTCCAGAAGATGATGTATTCGATACTTGGATGACTTCATCCATGTCGCCAGAGATAGCTGTGCGATGGCTGGAGAATCCAGACAAGTTCGACCGGATGTTTCCTGTTTCATTGCGTCCGCAATCTCACGACATAATCAGGACTTGGGCATTCTATACAATCTTGAAAGCTTACTTGCATTTCAAACAGATTCCGTGGGAAAATGTCGCGATCGGCACTTATGTTTTGGATCCAAAAGGAAAGGGCATGCACAAATCTGTAGGAAATGTTGTTTGGGCTGACGAATTATTAAAGAAATACAATGTAGATACTTTACGATCATGGGTAGGCACTGCAACCTTTGGTGAAGACCTGCCATTCCAGGAAAAGGAATTGGTCGCCGGCCACAGATTTTTGACTAAATTATGGAACGCATCTAAATTTGGCATCATGCATTTGCAGGACTTCGAGAAAAAGCCAGACAATATAGAGCTTATAGATAAATGGATACTTACAAAATTAAGCAAAGCTACTGAAAAAATCACAAAATATTGGGACGAATACAAGACAGGAAAAGCAAA
>Ga0180438_10006699_pt1 | contig 15494 bp, 11 predicted proteins | sample SS_ome_12_FD_132455 | JGI IMG/M metagenome (GOLD analysis project Ga0180438, IMG submission 132455) | Hypersaline lake sediment archaeal communities from the Salton Sea, California, USA - SS_3_D_2 metaG | ecosystem: Environmental > Aquatic > Non-marine Saline and Alkaline > Hypersaline >...
CGGCGTCGCAGGCAAGATGGAAGCCCCCCAAGCCTTTCACGGCAACAATTGCCCCGTTCCCGAGCAGGTCCGTGCACGCCGCGACGGCGTCGGCGAGCTTGAGTTCTTCCCCGGACGGTTCGGCCATCCACACGCGCGGGCCGCAAACCGGGCAGCACGTGGGTTCGGCGTGAAACCGGCGGTTTCGAGGGTCTTCGTACTCGGCGCGACAATCGGCGCACATCGCGAACGCGGCCATGGTCGTTCGGGCGCGGTCATAGGGCAGGTCGCGGATAATCGTGTATCGCGGGCCGCAGTTCGTGCAGTTAATAAAGGGGTAGCGGAATCGCCGATCTGCCGGATCGCGCAATTCGCGCAGACAATCCTCGCAGGTGGCGTAGTCCGGCGAGACGAGTACGGTGCGCTCGAGCGTGTTTTGGCTTGCGCGGATCTCGAAATGAGCCGCGCCGCGCGGCGCGACCGCCTGGGCCTTCGTCCCGTTAACAACGGCCAACGGGGGCGGACAGTCCCGCAACGCGGTGATGAATTCGTCGATTGGGGCCTGTTCCCCCTCGAGTTCGATCACGAGGCCTTGCGCGGTGTTCACCACAAACCCGCCCAAATTCAGTTTGGTCGCCAGACTGTACACGTAGGGTCTGAACCCGACGCCTTGGACAACGCCGGACAACTCGATTCGGACACGGTTGCTCATCGTGACCTGGCGGCCTCCTCGATCCAATCAAGAAAGGTCTCGATTCCCTCGCCGGTCTTCGCACACACCCGGAAGCATTCGAGGCTCGGGTTCGCCGCCGCCGCGTACGCCTCCATACGGCCGACATCGCACTCGACGTGGGGCAGCAGGTCGAGCTTCGTGACGACCATTGCGCGGGACTTCGCGATCGCCGACGGATACTTGGCCGGTTTGTCCTCGCCCTCGGTCACAGACACCACCGCGACTTTGATATCCTCGCCGATCTCGAAGCCGGCCGGGCATACCAAATTGCCCACGTTCTCGATAAAGACTAGGCTTACGCCGTCCAAGGACAACTCGTTGACCGCCTTACGCACCATCGCCGCGTCGAGGTGGCACGCGCCTAGGGTGTTAATTTGGCAGGCGCAAAGGCCGCTCTGCTCGATGCGCTGGCGATCGTGGTCCGTCTGAATATCGCCCTCGATCACCGCCGCCCGGCCGTGCAGCCGCGGCGCCATCGCCTCGAGCAGACTTGTCTTGCCGGCGCCCGGCGAGCCAATCAGATTGACTGCAAATATGCCCTTCTCACGAAAGAATCGGTTCAGCTCGTCCGCGATTTCCTTGCTTTTCCCTTTGACCTTTTCCGCGAGTACAATCTTTTTCGACATGTTTCTTTGATACCTCGACCTGACTGCTTCCTACAACGTAACACCCGTCAGCGCAATTTTCTTCGGGCTAAGCGGCCGCCGATGCCCGCACGGAAACGCATCGACCTCGTCTCGGATTCTGGGGAATGGTACCAGCCAAGACGACCTCGGCGCAAAGGGCCGGATTCATGCCTTGCCCTTATTTACCTCCGGCGACGCGGACGTTTTGTATGCGGATGGTGGGCATGACGGTGCCGGGTTCTTCGCGGTAATCGGAGGAGATCGCGTCGAGATTACGGAGAAACTCGAGCATGTTTCCGGCGATCATGGTGTTTTTGACAGGGTAAGCGATCGCGCCGTTCTCTATCTTGAACCCGAAATCGACGGAACTGGAGACATCTCCCGAGACTTCGTTGGCCGAGAGCGAGCCGCTGGGCACATAGAGGCCCTCTTTGGTGTCGCGTATGATCTGTTCGGCGGTCAGGTCGCCGAGTTTCGGATTGACATTTGTCGGGCGGATGCCGCCCCGTGTCGAGTGGCCGGTATTGGGTTCGTTGGCCTTGTTGGCCGTATAGGAGTCGTGCAGCCAGGACATGAGCACGCCGTTCTCGACGACGGTGAGCGGCTTGCGCGGGAAGCCCTCGCCGTCGAAGGCGCTCGAGTTGCAGCCTTGCGGTATAAGGGGATCGTCCACCAAGGTGAGCAATTCCGAGGCGACCTGACGGCCCTTTTTGCCGGCGAGCCAGGAACGGTTCCGTTGCACTTCCTCTGCATTGGCGGACCAGCACACCATTCCGAGTGTGCTGTGTGCGGCCAGCGGCCCCAAGACCACGGGCATATGGCTCGTCTCGATCTTGCGTGCGCCAAGGAATCTGCGGGCTTCCTGGGCGGCCTTGGCGCCGAGGCCTGCCGGGTCGAAATCGTCCAGAACACGTCCTACATCGTAATCGAAATAGGAGCCCACGTCGTCGCCGTGCTTGACGAGGGCCATGACGTACATATTGACATAGGTCATGTGGCTGGCGGCCTCGACGCCCAGGTTGTTGGCCAACGCGCCTTCGCTCCATCCCGTTCTCACGGCGCCGCTGACAAGCACTTCCGGATCGACCTCCCGCGCAGCATCGATGTTTCCGCCTGCCCACTGCACCAATTCATCGGCTTCCAGTTCCGCCAGGCGCGAATCGTACAGGCCCTCGACGGTGGGATATGCGGCCTTTTCGGGGAGACTAGCGAAGTCGGGGTCCGGTTCGGCAACCGTGGCCAGTTTTGTCGCGTTTCGCGCCGCATTGAGGGCTTCCGTTTCATCGAGGCCGCTCGCACTGGCCCAGCCTCGGGCGCCGCGCACAAAGGCCCGAACTGAGACGCCAGCGTTCCAATGGGCGTCACACGATTTGACGGCGCATTTTTCGAGCGCGACGCTCAGGCTGCGGCCTCGATACGCTGACACGTCGACGAATTCCGCGCCTGCCTTTACGGCAGCGTCACAGGCCTTTTGTGCAAGCAGCAACAGGTCGTCCATGATCGGCCTCCTCTAGATGTCAAATAGCACCGGCGTGCGGCTTTAAGCGCGTCTCACTTCTTTGTAAGAACACGGACAAACACGAACAGGGCGCCGCGTCCCCTGCCTCCCTACTCCCCGCTCCCTTTTTCATTCTTGTCCGCCGACGACCACGTCGCGGACGCGGACGTGCGGCCCGCCGCCGCTCACATGCATTCCCTGGCCGAACTTGCCGCACATGCCAGCCATTTTCATCTCGAACGCGTTACTTACGGCGTCGGCGTTCATGAGGGTTTCGAGCGTCATGCCGGAGATGCAGACGTCGCGAAGGTGTTCCTCGAGTTGACCGTTGCGAATCATGTAGCCCTCGCCAGCGCTACAGGTGTACTGTCCGCGCTCGCAGAAAACATAGCCCCATTGCCCCGCCGTGAGGTAGACCCCCTGGTCGACGTCTTTGATCAGTTCTCGAAACCCATGGCGCCTGCTTCGATGAAGGTGTTGCTCATCCGCACGATGGGGCGATTGGCGTATCCCTGCGCCCTAGCGCTGCCGTTGGGCGCGACGTCCATCTGCGCGGCCGTCTCGAGACTGTGCATCAATCCTTTGAGCACGCCATTTTCGATGAGCACGTGCCGTTGCGACGGGGTTCCTTCCGAATCGTAGGGAAACGAGCCCCACGAGCCTGGAATTGTGCCGTCGTCGATGATGGTTATGCAATCGGCTGCGATTCGCGTCCCCAATTTCCCATCAAGGATTGACTGCCCCGTAAGGACAAGATCGGCTTCCGCGTTGTGGCCTAAAGCTTCATGGGTGAGCAAACCGGTGATCGATGGGTGGAACACAACAGTGAATTTGCCGGCGGGAGCGCGTCGGGCGTCGAGCAGAGACACGGCGCGTTTGGCCGCTTTCACGCTCACGTCATCGGGGGTCAGCCGGTCAATTAGTTCATAGCCGCATTGTTCCGCTCGGTGTTCACCGCCTTTTTGGCGAACTTCGCCGTCCCGGGCGGCCATGTAAGCCCCCAGGTTGGTGCGCACAGACTCCATGTCGAGAAACGTTCCGCGCGTATTGCATAACGCCACGCGTTCCACACTGTCCCCGTAGTATATCCTTGTATTGACGAGTTTTCCTTGTCCGGCCGCGACGGCTGCCTGCTCGTATTGCGTCAGCAGTTTCATTTTCTCGTCGAGCGAGATCGAGCGCGGATCTTTCTCGAAAACTGCCAGCACGGTGTCCTCGACGGGCGCCGCTTCCGCGACGACGCCCTGGTCGCCAATCCGTTCTTGGGAGGCTTTGGCCATAGCGACGGCGGTTTCGAGACAATCGAACGCCCGTTCGCGGTCATAGCCGTCGGTCGAGGCAAATCCCCACGCGCGGTTCAACAGCACGCGAACGCCGAGTCCGCGCTGTCGGTACTGGCTGACCTTGTCCGCCTTGCCGTCCTGGAGTTGAACGCTGGTGCCCTCGTCTTCGACCGCCCGGACGTCCATGAAATCCACGCCGATTTGTTGCGCCTTATCGCGCAGGGCCTCGAGCATGTCCCGCATCACCCATTCCCTCCGTTTTCGTCCACCGGCGAGTCCATGATCTCGTCTCGGGTTCCCGGGAATGCTACCAGCCAAGACGGGCTCGGCGCAAAGGTCCCCGGCCGCTTGGGAAACGGCGCCAGGAGGCCCTTGCTTAGTTCAGCGCGCTTCGAAAAGTAGCAGTTCGGAGAAGAACTGTCTCTCGAGGGGTATCCGCAATCCCTCATTCACCAACTGCCAGCCGTTCAATACGACGCGTTCGCCGGTGCTGTCGAAAGTGACTCGGTAGCTCTTGCTGCGATCAAGGCCTTTGGGTTGGAAGAGATAGCTGTCCGATGCCGTTTCGGGGAGGAGTCTGACCAGGGTCGCCCAGCCCCGACTGCCGGTTGGGTCGGTGAATTCCATGGCGAACCACGGGCTGGACTCGACGCCTCCGGAAGCGGAAACCGGGGCATGATGGTACACTCGCGAAGTCGGCAATATCGGCCGCATAAATTCCTTATAGATACCCGCATAGCGGAGGAACCGTTCCTGGAGGTTAGGACTCAATTCGCCGAGCGTGACCGGGGCGCAGGATGGGAAGAACATGGGCGTGCCCAACGAAAATATGATGCGCAGCCGCGTATCGAGGCCGGCGCCGTCGCCTTGGGCGCCGTTGGCTAAGACGAACCGTTCGGGCGGCAACGCGACGCTCGCCCCGCTCATGATCTGCAGGACGCGCGGGATGTAGCCCATATCGGACGGGAAATCTTCGTGAAATCGACCCGCGATGCCCAAATCCAGCCGCGCACCCCCAGCGGCCGCCTGCTGCAAGATCAGATCGGGATACTTCTCGTGGACACGCTCGTACATGCCGTAGACGGCTTCGTAGTACCGCCAATAGTTGTTCTCGAGGAACGGGCCCTGCTGGGTCGAAGGCCCCTCGAAGGTGAAGACCGGATTGTAGTCGACCCGAAACATATCCAGATCGTACTGTTCGATCATGGCCGTTAGCTGCGCCTCGGCCCAAGCGGCGGCGTCGGGCTTCGTCATGTCCAAAACATTCTTGGGTAGGATCCAGTCGGGATGCGCCTGGGCGGCCTCGCTTTGCATGCCGTAGAGACGCTCGATCTCGCCGTAAAGACCGACCAGCAAGCCTTTCTTGTGGGCATGTTCCACCACCGGTCTCAGGCCGTCTGGAAAACGCTCGCGCGCCGGTTTAAGCCAGTCGCCTTGCCGGCATTCCTGCGCGGTGCTTTCCCACCACATGGCGTCGATAAGAAACAGTTCCGCACCAACGGCTGCGGCAACATCGATGCTCTTGATGATGTTCTCGGCCGTAAAGTCCGCGAATTTGTAGTGCGCCAACGGCGTATCGCCGGGCATGATGTATTGAATCCGAAACGCGCGCTCGGGCGGACACTGCGGCTTCACGAAATGCCGTATATGATCGTGCATGGCCTGAACGGCGGCGTCGAAACCCCTCTGCACAAAACCCACATGCACGGCAGGCGTAATGATGGTTTCGCCAGGCGCCAACACCCGCTGCGGATTCACCGCTTTCGGCCCGACCTTGACGAACAGGCCGTCGCTGTTCTGGAACTGCATTTCCCAGTTCGCCGACCACGCCAAGTGGCCGATGACATATTCCTGGTTCGTCTCATTGCGGACGACGAAGAAGGGGTCGTCGAACCCTTGCCCTTTGTCACACGCAATCGATGTGATCTCGCCGGCTGGTAGTGGCTTCCAGTCAAACCAACCTTCATAAGTGATATCATCCCGGCTCATATATCCAAGCGTGAAGGCACTTGGTTGCGGCCAGGGGCGCCCACACCATGGACTGACGCCGGTCAGGGCAACGCGATCGTCGGAAGTGTTGGCGATCGCGAGCCATCGGGTCAGCACAGCGGTTCCGTCCAACAACGTGTGCACATCGACAGTAACCGGATAATTCATGTTCGACAGTTTCACGACGTGGTGGCGGGCGCCGCGATCGGTACGTTCAAGCTCCTCGGCGCCAACCCACCGCCAGCCGCAATCGAGCATCACGCGCGTCTGGGCGTCCGCTTCGAACGCCGTCTCAATCTCGAATGCCGGCGCAGTCCATCGCGCGTAAAACGGCATCCGGCCGTCTTCCGGCGACCAATAGCAACCCACCCACTGGTCGCCGCGCAACGTCTCGATATAGACGGCCTCACCGGACGTAAACCGGACTTCCGGGATTGCATCGTTGCTGACCGCAATATTCGTTCTACCCGTCTGCCGCGTCAGCGTAATCCACTTGCCCGGATCGGGTTTCGCCTGCGGCTGCGACCAGACCTCGAGCACCTCGATGGCCATGTTGCATCCCACCAAGTCCGCCGGCGATGAAATCGGCTCGCTGCCAATAAACAGCCCCACCGGCTGACCCGCGGCAACATTAAACTCGTGAGCAAATGCGACGGGATTGCTGCGCGTGTGGGTTGCGTCCAGAAGGCCAACCTGGTGCCGACCCCCAGGCATGGTGGCCACCCACCCCCCGTTCTCGAAAACCCACACATCGCTTTTCCCGTCGGGATCGACGTCCTTCGCACACCAGACACTTCCACTGCACCGGATACGCCCATACACTGGACTCGCCCAGCGGGCCATCGACCAGCCAACGGTGAATACGTCGCCTTTCCCGAGCGACACCCCGGCCGTCGCCGGCGGCTCGGCTACACATCGTGCCCATCCCGGCAATTCGTTTTCGCCAAACACCCAAGCCGGTTGGTCGCCGTCGAATTCCGTTGCATACGGTTGCCAACTCGTGATTTTCTTGCCTGTCGGCCCGCCCCAATCGCCGCAACCTTGCGAGACGGTCCGCCCCATTTCCCACACGCCGTCCGGGTTTGCTGCGTCGCTCCAGTCAGCCGCTAGATCCCACTTGTGCCCAATCCATTTGGTATCCCACGGATTACGCGTATCCAATGGATTACGCGTATCCAACGCATGAACCAAAGGGTTTAAGACAGCCGCCATACACAAGAACATGACCGTCCCTTTCATCCCGTTTCCCCTGCATGCGCCAACCCGAGCGACTCAGACAGCCAGGTAACGGGTGACTCGCGCGGCTCCTTCCACGCGTCGAGCCGGCCCGCGGCAATCGTCTCATTGGCCCACGTCAACCAACGCCAGTATTCGGGGTGCTGTTTCTCGTAGTCCAGTTGTTCGTAGAAAACCCAATACCCGTGGCCCGTTTCTGAGAGAACTACAGCATTCTTCCCGCAGAACTCCGGGTCGGCCCCACGCACGATGGGGTCAATGCCGCCCGCGTAGAGATACGCTATCCCGGCTTCCTCAGGCGCCCTCATGTTGTCGAGCAACTTTCGTCTGTTCGCTTTCAACGCCTCTTCCTGCTGCATGAAACGCGAGGGACGTCCATAGGTGCTTGGGTCGCCCAGGATCAGGGGCGCCGACGCGGTGGCCCATTCCTGGTAGATGGCCTGCACCATAAACGGCGTGCCTGGCGCTGGATAGATGCAAAAGCGGAACCCAGGGGCGTACTCGTCAACCGCGGCGCGAAGTCCCCGGCATTTCGCACGCCAGAAAGCGATCTGGAAATCTTCAAAATCATCGTGCAGGCGTTGTTCTTCGAGCCACTGCTTGCGTGCTCCGTTGGGCAAGTCCGGCAAGAGCAGTTCACGACTCTCTGCAAAACGCTTCAGAATTACGTCATCGTAGGAGATTGAATACAGATTGCCTTGATTCCCCGGAGCGTAATTCTCGAAGTCCAAGAAGACCCCAACGAGGTGCGGGTCTTTCGAGGCTATTCGGGCATAGGCAAGAACATACCGCGTGAGCCATTCCCAGAACTCGTCCGAGTTCGGACTCCACAACGGTTGTTCGGCGCCGTTGCCCCACGTGACGCGTTTGCCGTCCGCCGCCGGTTCGTCCGGTGCGGGCAAGCTTCCCCGCATCCAAGGCATGTGGAAGATGCCGTGCGTTGCGCACCTCCGGGCTACGCATTTCACTTCATCAAGCCGGTCATGTTTGATACGTGGCGAGTATACGTTGAACCCGGCTGCGGCGGATGTCTCGACCATCCACTCTTCGGTTACCCAATCGTTCGTGGGCTGCATCACCTTATCCACAACGATGCGGAGTTTCACGGACTTTCCCAACATGTCCGGCGTAACGGGCTGGGCTTCGCCGGCGTACGCGAAGCGAATCAAGAGAAAGAATACGACAAGAACAGTCAAGACCAGGTTCCGCAGAACGCACATTCTCGCTTTCCTTCTCTTGACCGGACCGAAAGGAGTAGGCGTGCATGCTTTTCACAGAGATTTACGGCCGCCGTCGACCTCATCCACAGCACGCCAGTATACGGGACTTGGTTCAACACTTCAACGGCGACTCCGGGATACGATCGTGCGTCCGTTGCGCTAGGAGCCGCACCGCTGCGGACCACAAAGCCACCCTCTTTCTATCGCACTTCCGAACAGGTTCGGGTATACCCGACTCAATTCATTGAGATCCGCGGCATATTGGACGAAGGGCGGTTCGCCCCGGATTTGGTCGACGATTTCGAGGGCCTTTTCGACTTGCTTTTCCGCGTTGCGGCAGATGAGGCGGACGGCGCCTTCTGCGTCGGCGGCGCGCAGATCGGAGAAGGCAAAACCCGCTGAATTGGGTGCCCCGCAATCATGGCAATTACACCAATGACGCAATTGAGATCGAGCGTGTGTCAGAAACATGCGCCGTTGCTCGCCGCCATGGCCCGCTCCACTCGGCCAAGCAACATCTCCGCCTGCTTCATGGTCCGGCGGCGGGCGGTTAGAACCGCTGCGGCGAACTTGAGCGCCCCGCCGCGGCCGCCGACGCGCAGTATGCGAGCAGTGGCCTTGCGGTCCATCCGATTCAACTCGCGCGTGAGGGTCAGCGTCGCGTGCTGAAGTTGCATCGGGCTGAAGTGGCTGTGTTTTAAGTGGACGCGCAGGTGGCCGGGAAGGAAATGGTTGGTCGCCACCGGTTCATTGCCCAACCACCACGTGTCCGCCACCTCGCCCTGGGAGAGCATTCGCCCGTACAGCGGCGAGCCCGGGTAGATGCGTAGAATGCGCAGGTCGTAAAGACAGCACGGGACCTCTTTCAGGTAGCGTTGCGTCCGCACAAGCCTTTCCGGCGAGTCGTGAGGAAGCCCTACCATCAGCAGGGGGCCCACCTGGATTCCCTTCTCGTTCACCTGCCGCACGGCGTCTGAAAAACATCGGCCCACGTTCTGGCGCTTGCCTACGGACACGCAGTTGTCGTCGTCGACCGATTCGACCCCGACCGCCACCCCGAGGCACCCCGAGCACGCCATCTCCTCCATGAGCGCGTCGTCACACAACTGTTCAAGCGTCACCATGGTGACAAACCGCCGTTTCTTCCGGCGCAGCAAAGCGAGCAATTCGGCGCTGTGACTCCGATCCCCAAGGAGGTTGTCGTCCGTGAACAACAGAATGGCTTTCGGGTAGAGGCCCTGGAGTTGGTCAATCTCCTGTTCAAGCACGTCCAGCGGCTTGGTGCGGAACGGCCCCATGTAGCGTGAGCTGACGCAGAACGAGCACCCATGATTGCAGCCGCGTGTGGCGAATAGCGCCGCGGGCGTCTGGTAAGGCCTGTCCCCGAAGAAGCGGTAGTCAATCGGCGCCATTCGCGAAGAGGGGGTCGGCGAGCCGGTGTATCGCTCCTTCAACTTTCCGGCCAGAAGGTCCTCGCAAACGGTTGGCCAGAGGGTCTCGGCTTCACCGGTCACAATGGCGTCCGCGTGGCGCGTCGCCTCCTCCGGACAAACGGTGACATGAATGCCGCCCAAAATGACCTTCTTCCCGGCCGCGCGTAAATCGTCCGCGTGACGGTACACCTTTCCTGCGAACTGGGTCGCCACAGTGAATGCGAATACGTCGCCATCGAATCGGACCTGGTCCGTCTGCTCGTCCACCAGGGCCGTCTCAATGGCTTTTGGCGTGACCCCATTCAGAACGGCCAGCGGCACCGGCGGCTGCGAGATCGTGGCGGTCGAATCGAGTTTGTACAGATCGTGCATGATGTTGACAAATACAAGTTTCATCGTGGGACCTTCCCTCCGGTTGACGCGCCCCCTATGTGATTCTATCGGCTGATTGGTTTTCCTGTCGTCGCTCATCATGCTTCCCAACGGAGCGCCGGTGAGCGGCACGAAACATCCGGCTCGATGTGCCAGCTATGTCTTCCCGTTTGCTAAATGGCCAAGTACCAGTCGCATGAAAAGAAGCAAGAAAAACGAGGCCGCGAAAAGAACTGTTCCTAAGAAGATGAGCCAACTGGATCGCCCTACGATGAGCATTCGAAGAAGACCAGCGAAGAACATGGCGTTGATTGGCCAAAGTAGAATCCAAATTTCATCTGCCAAGGACGAGGGCAATTCAGCGAGGTCACTGAGTCTCATCACGCCATTCGTTTGGTTTCACGGCCTTGTTAGCTCTGGCTATGCTTATACTCCGGGCAGTTCCAGGTACGCTTTGCTTAATCAATGGCCATCTATGGCCTATTCGACGAAGGGCGGTTCGCCCTGGATCTCGCTAACGATTTCGAGGGCCTTTTCGACTTGTTTTCTCGAGCCGCGGCAAATGAGGCGGACGGCCCCTTCTGCGCCGCCGATCCCGCCCGAGGCCGCCTGGAAAACGGCGACACTGGCGAGCGTCTCAAGCGCCTCGATCTCGGTGACAACGTGGCCGGTAAGAAGAAACATCGAGGGGACCTGGTTAAGGCTCTCAACGGGTTCTCGCATCTTCTTGGCGATTTCGAGTACGGACCCGGCCGTCTGTTTTTCGAGTCCAATGGGAATAACGAGATGCGCTTTTCTCGCGACGACGTAGGGCATAATCGCGCCGGTGGTACCGCCTGTTGGACTGCCAATGAGAACGCCCGCGGTCTTGCTGTCGTAATCGAGTGCGTTGGCGCCTTTGATCACAACGTCGCCCGGCTCGAGGCGCTTGACGGCCTCGGCGAGCGAGAGGTCCCCCTGGATCTCGCCGTTAACGAGCACGATCTCGTCCATCCGCTGCACTGGTTGCAGGTCTTTCCCACCTTTCGCCGGCAACGTTCTGCCGTATACATAGGCGCCATGCGGGACCTTCTTGCCCATAATCTCTTCCGCGACGTACGTATTCGTAGTGCCCTTGGCAATGATGACCGTGCCGCCCCGGAGCGCTTCCTTGACCATGGGCATTTGGGCGACGGCCTTGGCGATGAGGCGCTTGCTTTCGGAAACCGTGAGGACGACCTGCGCCTGGACAATGTTCTCGTGAGTGCCTTTTGGCGCCGTTTCGGCGGCCGCGCCCAACGACGCGCAAGCCCACCCGATAAGCAAAGGGAGTACAGTTCGTCTGATGCGCATTGTAACCTCTCCTACGCCCCCTCAGAACGCATTGGAGGGCAACGGTTGGAACCGCCGGACGAGACCTGACGATTCTACGTAATCCTAAAATACGCGCAAACGGCTGCTCTTGCAACCCGTCAATTGGGGGCTGTATTATTTGCAGCAACGCACCGCGCGAAAATGGGCGCTCGGGGCAAGCCGGAAGGGCACTCGTGCAAGTCTTTGTCTCACCGGAGGTAAACAACATAATCGACAACGCGGTCGCTATCAGTACGCGTCGCGGCCGCTGCTACGTCGGCGTCGAGCACTTATTCGAGGCCCTTACGGCACAGGGTTCGCTGCTGCCGAGGTCGGTTCACGACCGCTATCGCAACGTGCTCCACACGCTTGGCCGGGAGATCGATCGGGAAGCGTGGCGCGGCACGATGCCGACGGTGTCGGGTGAGATCTTCTACACGCCCCGTTGCGCCGCGGTTACGAATGAGGCGACGCGGCTGGCCAATCGCCTTGGATCCCGCGAGCCCAGTGCGGGCCACCTGTTGCTGGCCATCCTCAGCGACGCGCACGCGCTGCCGAGCCGGGTCATGGATCGCCTTGGCCTCGATCGGGGCGAGCTAGTGGCCGCCCTTACGGAAGGGCTCCGAGCGCCCCGTGCGCCTGATCAGGCGTCCCCTCAAGAAAGGGCGGGGCTTGCTCCCGCGCCGCATACACAGGGGAAGGCGGCGCCAGCAGGCGCCGCGGCCGCAGCCGGCGCCCCGGGGCCGAGGACGGCCGAGGCCGCCACTGCTAAAACGGCAGAAGCGGCCCCGGACCAGGCGAAACTGGCCTTTTCGCTCGAGTCCGTCACCCGCGACCTCACCCAAGCCGCCCAGGACGGCAAGCTCGAGCCCGCGGTGGGCCGCGACGACACGATATTCGAGCTGTTGCAGATCCTCGCCCGGCAGACGAAGAACAACGCGATTCTTGTCGGCGAGGCGGGCGTAGGCAAGACGAAAATTGTAGAAGGGCTGGCGCTGCTGGCGGCCGGTGAAACCGGCAGCGGACTGCTTTCCGGGAGTCGCATTCTCGAACTCGATATCGGCGCATTCATGTCGGACACGAAGTATCGCGGGGTTTTTGAGGAGAAGCTTCGGGCTCTCGTCGAGGAACTCAAAAAGTCCAAGGACGCCATCCTTTTCATCGACGAAATCCATCTCATCATGGGCGCGGGCGCTACAGACGGCGACGGCATGGACATGGCAAACCTTCTGAAACCGGCCTTGGCGCGGGGGGAAATTCGATGTATCGGCGCCACGACCATTCAGGAATACCGGAAATTCATCGAGAAAGACCCGGCGCTCGAGCGGCGGTTTCAAATGGTGCGGGTCGAGGAACTCAGCGAAACGGCCACGTACGAGGTGCTCAGGGCGCTGCGGCCGTCCCTCGAGCGGCACCATCGGGTGCACATCGGGCGTAAGGCGCTTCACGCGGCCGTCAAATTGACCCAGCGCTACATGCCGAACCGGCAGTTGCCCGACAAGGCCATCGATGTGCTCGATCAGGCGTGCGCACGCTACCGGCTCAAGGCCATCGCTGCGCAGAAGAATCCGAAACTGCTCGAGAACACCATTGTCCCCACCGCCGCCGACAAGGTAACGCCGCACGACGTACGAAAGGTCGTCAGCCAGATCACGGCTATCCCGATGGAGGAGATCTCTGCCGAGGAACGCATCCTTCTCGGGGACCTCGAGCGCCGACTGCGCGAACGCATCATTGGCCAGGACGAGGCCGTGTCCCGAGTGGTCGCCGCCGTTAGGAAGTCGCGGGTCGGCCTGGCCGACCCGAAGCGGCCCGACGCCGTGATGCTTTTCCTCGGGCCGAGCGGCGTAGGCAAAACCGAACTGGCCAAGGCTCTCGCGGACATCGTGTTCGGGTCGCTCAACCATCTGGCTACGTTTGACATGTCCGAGTACGTCGAGGAGCACTCAGTGGCCCGGTTGTTGGGGGCGCCGCCGGGCTATGTCGGCAGCGAAGAGGAGGGCCGGCTGACGGGCGCGGTGCGTAAATCGCCGTTTTCGGTGCTGCTGTTTGATGAGATCGAGAAGGCACATCGGCGGGTGTTCGACGTTCTTCTGCCCGTATTTGACGAAGGCCAGATCAAGGACTCGCGGGGCCGCGTCGTCAGTTTCAGGAACTGCATCATCATCCTTACGTCGAACATCGCGGCGGATTTGCTCCGTCGCGGCGATCGTGACGAGGTATCGAGCGAGCTGCTCGATGTGCTGCGGGCGCATTTCCGGCCCGAGTTCATCAACCGGATCGATGAGATCGTGCCGTTCTACCCGCTTCTGTTCGAGGATGTGCGGGCGATCCTGCGGTTGTCCATCCACGAGCTTCGTTCCCGGCTCCATGATCGCGGCATCAAAGTCCGGATGTATCAACGCGCCTACGAGCATCTCGCGCAGCAAGGATACAGCGAGGAGTTCGGTGCACGCGAGCTGCGGCGATGCGTCGAGCGGCTCGTGACCAATCCGGCAAGCGACCTCCTAACGCGCGAAGACTTCAAGCGCGGCGACGTCATCGAAGTGCTGATGCATGAGGGCGAACTCGTCATCCGAAAAGGGGCGCCCGCGAACCACGCCGAGGCAACACCGTGAGAGGCGGCGCGGGATACCCGGACTGCTTTGTCGTCGTCAACGGCCCGGAAGACGGCACCGAATTTCCCATTGCGCGTGCGCCGTTTTTCATCGGTAAAGACCCCGCCTGCGCCGTCAACGTCCGTCTTGACACGGCAGTGCAGCCCATACACGCCCGATGCACCGTTGTCTCGGACGGCTATCGCATCCGAAGCAAAGACGGCTCGACCGTACTCGCGAACGGCAAGCCCGCCGGCGCCGTCCGTTCCCGAATCGTGCGATCAGGCGGCTGGGTCCAAGTCGGCCACACGCTCCTCGTGCTCGAATGCTCGCCGGACGGCCTCGCCAGCCGGAGCCGCGGCATCGACACACAGAACGATTTCGCCTGGGCGGCCCGCGAGGCCGCGCGGAAACTGGCGAGCGTTGGCCGTGGATTGTTCCGGATTGTGGTGCGGGCCGCAGGCCGGTTGCTCGGCAGTTGGCTGGGCATCCTGGCAGTCCTGATCCTGCTCTACATGTTCTGGCCCTGGTTCCGGATGTGGATCAACTACCTTCTCTTGTGGGCGTATAGCAATATTGTCGGGGCCGTGCTGCGGAGAATCCTCTCCGGCTAACCCAGTGTTGCTCCGAGCTCTCGCGCCTCCCACTCCTACTCCCACTCTTACTCTTACTCCCAGCCCTTTCTCAGGCTCGTACCCGCGCCGCGCTTGCGGGCGTGCCGCAAAGAGGAAGAGCGGCATGAGGCCGCTTGACATTCAGCGGGCGGTTGCGTAGAAGAGACGCTCAGACCTTGGTGAGAATACAGGGTTTCGACCACAGGGGCTCTGGCTTGACGAAAGGGATCTTCATCGATGAAAAATGGCGGGGAACTTCGGATCGGCGTCATCGGCGCGGGCGGGCGCGGCGCGCTTGCCGCGCACGCCCATAAACCTGACGACGGCGTGCGGCTCGTGGCCGGCGCGGACGTCCGGCCCGAGCCGCTCGAACGGTTCAAAGAAGCCTACGGTGCCGGCGTCTTTGTCACCACGGATTATCGAGAACTCCTGAACCGAGACGCCATCGAGGCCGTGTTTGTGACCTCGCCGGACTATCACCACGAGGAACAAGCCGAAACCGCGCAAAAGACCGGAAAGAAAATAAAAAATGAAAAACACAAAAAAAACAAAAACAAAGACAAAAAAAGAAAACACAAAACA
>Ga0180438_10006701_pt1 | contig 15491 bp, 13 predicted proteins | sample SS_ome_12_FD_132455 | JGI IMG/M metagenome (GOLD analysis project Ga0180438, IMG submission 132455) | Hypersaline lake sediment archaeal communities from the Salton Sea, California, USA - SS_3_D_2 metaG | ecosystem: Environmental > Aquatic > Non-marine Saline and Alkaline > Hypersaline >...
CACAATAAACGAAAAACTCTTTCCGGCATCATGCCTCCTCATATACCTTACTTGGCGGCGCTTGTCGCCACCGGCCAGGAGTATAATCAACTTTGGTCCTCCAGCTACATCGTACACACCTGCGTCACTGGGCATCGTAAGTGAGCACCGTCGTGCTCATCAAGGACGAAACGGTTTCAAGTTTGCTTCAGAAATCATTCTGTAGTGTTTCGCGTTGCCCGAGAACAACTGGGTTTCGTTCTCAACCGCTGTCGCAGCGATGAGCGCGCCGGGCATCCCGAGACTGGATTTCAGGGTGTACTCTTCCAGGTAGATGCTGGCGCGATGTCCGATATTCTCCAAAAGCCGGAGGATGGAAAAGCCCAAATCCACCAGGTATGCTCGGGTCATCCGGAAGTCTTTCTTGTCTTTAGCGCCCTGAGTAAGTTCCATGTAGCTTACGACAGAAAGGGCGAGCGAATCTGCTTTGTCAATGGCGGACGCAGCGCGCCGGTTGCCACGAAGCGCCCAGATCACCACATCCGGGTACGTATCGAAGAGGATGCGATCCACGCGGAGTGTTCCCTCGACGGCAGTCTATGGACCCCGCTTCGCGCCATCGAACGTACGCCTTACGTCGGCAACCCATGCACAGTGCGCATCGGGAAGATGGCCCAAGATGGTACGGCAACGGACGCCCCCGAACCCGACAAGATCGGCCAATGCCGAATCACGGACCTGCGCGCCCTGGGTTAGCCCACGTCGCTCACCGGAACGTGGATGAAGCGTGGTAAAATATTGGACGCGGAGTAGCCTGCATTTCTGGACCCGCGGAGGAGCTTCTACAATGAAACTATTTTTGATGCTCACACTGCTTGGCCTGCCGGCTGTCGCCGAAGGATTTGAGCCTGTGAAGCTGCCTGACGGCACTCTATTTGAGACGTGGGAACAGCCTTGCGTCTACTCGCAAACGTATCACGTGGCACAAAAGCACCGGAAAGCGTCGGATGACAATCCCGGCACGCAAGACCTCCCGTGGAAAACCCTATCGAAAGCCGCCGCGACACTTCAGCCGGGCGAGCGTGTGATCGTCCACGAGGGCGTCTACCGCGAATGGGTGAGCCCGGAACGCGGCGGTGACGGCCCAGACAAGATGATCGCATACGAAACCGCAGCCGGCGACGACGTAATCGTCAAAGGCTCGGATATCTGGCAACCTGACTGGAAAAAGGAACAGGGCGAGACGGTTACCTGGAAAGCTACGCTTGACCCCGAAATGTTTGATGGTCCAAACGTGTTCGCACTCGAGAACTTCCCTGAACAAGATGACCCGGACATATGGAAACGGTTTCCGACAAACAGACTGTACCGTGGACAATTGTTTGCGGACGGGCTTCCGCTGGTCCAGGTGCCGACATTCGAGCAATTGGCCGAAAAGCCGGGACGGTTCTGGGTTGAGGACGACAACCTGACAGTACACGTCCGTCTGCACAAGGACGCAAAACCTAGACGCCGCAAAATCGAGGTTACGACGCGCGAGCAAGTCTTTGCGCCGGCCAAACACTATCTCAACTACATCCGCGTCTCGGGTTTCAGAATGTTTCATGCGGCAAACGGCGTACCGATCCCAATTCCCCAACACGGCCTGCTGAGCGCGTCCGCAGGGCATCACTGGATAATCGAAGACTGCGAGATCGGATACGCCAACACGCTCGGAATGGACGTCGGCAGTCAATGGTACACGTTTTGCGACGCGGAAATGTACGGCCACCAAATCGTCCGCAGAAACTACATCCACAACTGCGGCGTCTGCGGCGCGTGCGCATGGTTCATCAACCACGACAACCCCACAAACCTCAACGACGGCCTGTTGGTCGAAGACAACCTGTTCGCGGATAACTCATGGATGCCCATCACCCTACACTGCGAATCAGGCAGCCTGAAAATGCACTATGTACAGAACTCGCTGTTCCGGCGCAACGTGTTCCTCCGCACAGGCCATTCGGCGTCGCTTTGGCTCGACGGATACATCCACAACACCCGCATCACGCAGAACTTCTTCTACGACGCGCAACATCCGCGCGGTTTAGGCTCGGTATTTATCGAGATAAGCGAAGGGCCCACCCTAGTTGACAACAACATCGTCGTACAGAGTGGCGACAATGGATTTCATCAGCATGACGCAGAACGAATCGCCGTGTTGCAGAACTTGTTCGCACACGGCAACGGCTACGGAATGCACCTCGTCAAAGGCGCCCCGGAACGCGTCGATCCACCCTATGAAAACCACCACCGCCTCTTCGGAAACGTCGTGGCAGGATTCAAGCGCTGGATCATGCGCGCAAATAATACTACCCATTCCGGATCAAACGTCTTTGCCCCAAAAGGCGCGAAACTCGACCGCACGTTTTGCACACACCATGACGGCGAGGCCAACGAGATCGGATTCGAGGCATGGCGCGCACTCGGCCAAGGCGAAAATTCGGTGGTCGCTGATGTCGAAGTCGAGTTTGACCTCAAACACATGACGCTCGATATCGATGCCGACCCATTTCCCGAGTACCAGACATTCCCCGAACTCATACCCGAGATGGCGCCTGCGAACGAACTGCTGACCGAAGACTACTTCGGACGCGCCAGGCCTACGGGCCGCTTCGATGTAGGACCTATCCTCGAGCCTGTGCTGGATGGCAAACCGCTTTTCATAGACAGCCGTACCGAGTCCGCACGCAAACGGTTCCGAATACCAACAGAACCCAAGATCGACTTGATCGATGCCTACGCCTCGGTGTGTATGCCGCCCCAACCGTTTTTCGAGGACTACGAAGGCCAAGCCGTCGGCGATCCCCCGAGGAACGCCGACCGCTACGGCTGCGAGAACGGGGCATCAATCGCCGTGACAGATGAAACCGCCGCAACGGGGACACACGGCCTCAAGTTTACCGACGTCGGCAAACCAAACCACCCCTGTCAACCCGAGATGTGCTATCACCCGAACCTTTTCCATGGCATCGCGGTCAGCCGTTTCGATGTCCGCCTCGAAGCCGGGGCCATCTTCTGGCATGTCCTTCGAGCCGGAGGGCACGACGGCCCACTGCTCATCTTCACCGAAACCGCCGAGATCCTCGTTGACGACAAACCCCTGACCAAGTTCCCTCGCGGCCAATGGTTGCACATCGAGATCGAATGTCCGCTCGGAGACCAAGCCAACGGAAAATTCTCGCTGCGCGTTTTGATGCCCGACGGCGAACCAAAACGATTCGACAACTTACCCTGCAGTTTCAAAGAGTTCCGCTCAATCGAGTCCAGTTTTTACCTGTCGTTCACCGATGGAAAGTCAGTATTCTATCTCGATAACGTTGGTGTTGAAACCAAAGACTGAGCGCCAGTGCCCGTATGGTCGAAAAACTCGACCGATGTTCTAATCACCTTTCAATACATGACTTAATCAAAAACAGCTTGTCCAGGCTCAGTCGATTGATTCCGGCGTTTTCTCATGAGACGACCGGGCATGTTTTGGCTGACGGCTTCGCAGCAGTTCCACGTGATGACCGGCGTGTCGGGTTTCATAAAGAGAAGCGCGTCACGCCAATCGCCCCAAGTTCTGGCCAGTCGCCCCCAAAGCTGATGATCAACAAACTGTATCTTCGGCCTCTTGATGATCCGCTGGTAGACGCAGAGTTGATGGCATAGCACAAGATGCTCTGCTTGAAGGGCTGCCCGGGACTTGAAGACCGACGGCAATAGCCTGAGGCAAAGCCTGATGAATTCCAGCGTGCCCACTCTTATGATATGGCTAGTGAGGTCGTGTGATAGGTAGTATAGCCCACAAGATGGCCACAGAATGTGACGAGTCGAGCAAACGACCCCCCCGCCGTAAGTCCTTGCCAACAAACGAGGACGAGTTTTGGGAATCACGGGATCCCTGGCCCGTCTTCAGGAGCCGGAATTAGGCCTCTCTCCCAAGTGTTATTTTCACAGTTAGCAGTTTAGGCGGTGCCAGGTACTCGACCAGCCGAGAACCAACGAACTGGTTGGTTTGGGGGAGGTGCGACGCCAGCCAGTCCTAGGCCAACAGCAGGTGTTTACGTCGTGCCCGGAGTGGACACTATGAGTGCGGTGTTTGTTGCCGGACTTTCGATGATTATGGCGGCAGGCACAGAACCTGGTCTCGCGAATTCTGTTGAGGACATTCGTCCGCTGCCTATAGGCGTGGAGGCGCCGGATGTGACCCTTCGTGATTTGGCGTCTGCCAAACTCAGATTGCGGGATATCTTCGCGAAAAACCGACAGTGCTGATTGTCTGCTATTGAGGATGGTGTCCGTGCCAGTGTTGGCCCTGCAGAGTATAGGGACTGGGTGATTTTGTCGGCAAGCGAAACGACTTGAGTGCCCGAGAAGGGGGACCAATGATGAAGCGAAACGTCTTGGTCGTCATGAGTCTGGTCATGTTGACCCTCATTGCGATTTGCGCTGTGTGGGGGTCAGCCGCTTACGCGGCGGGGTCGTCCGACGTCCACGCGGAAGCGACCGATGCTCCCGCCTTCTCATACGAGCAACATGCCTCGGTGCTTGACAAGTATGTGAACGACCAGGGCATGGTGAACTACGCGGCATTGAAGAAGAACCGCGCAAGTCTGGATTCTTTTGTCGCTTCGCTGGGCGCTCTGAGCGCCACTACGTATGAAAGTTGGGACGAACAGGCGAAGATCTCCTTCTGGTGCAACGCCTATAACGCGATAACGCTGAAGCGAATCATTGACCACTACCCGATTCAGAAGGGTTCGTGGCTGAATGCTCTTCGCTTTCCAGCCAACAGCATTCGGCAGATATCTGGCGTGTGGGACACGCTCACGACTCCTGTTTTGGGCAAGGACATGACGCTGGACGCCATCGAGCATGACGTGCTCCGTAAGCGGTTCCAAGAACCGCGTATCCACATGGCCCTTGTCTGTGCCGCCATGGGATGTCCTCCGTTGCGTAACGAAGTATACTTGGGCGACCGGCTCGACGAGCAGTTGGACGACCAATCAAAGCGTTTTATGAGCAATCCCAAGAAGTTCCGGATCGACCGGGAGGAGAACACGGTTTATGTTTCGCCGATTTTCGATTGGTTTGGTGAAGACTTCAAGGCCGGCTACGTACCTGACTCCGGATTCGGAAAGTTTGGGGACACGGAACGCGCCGTTCTGAATTTCGCTAGCCAATACGTAAGCGCAGAGGCCAGGAGCTATCTTGCGTCCGGCGATTATTCGATTGAATACCTGGAATACGATTGGTCTCTGAATCAGGAGAAGTGACAAAACGCTTACTGGGAATTCCCGGCGACCGTGACGACCGGAAGGGAATGGAGTATTCACCGTGAATTTGTTCGACGAGAAAGTCTTGAACTCAACGGGCAAGGGACTTCACAGCATGGGTATCGAGACGATTCAGGTCAACGTTGGTCTCAGGTGCAATCAATGCTGTACGCATTGCCATGTCGGCGCATCTCCAAAACGAACCGAGGCCATGGACTGGGGGACGATGGCCAAGGTTGTGGCCATCGCCCGGAAGATTGCATGCCGTCAAGTCGACATCACGGGGGGCGCCCCTGAACTGAACCCGAATCTGCCCCGCTTCATCACCGATTTGAGGCAATCGGACATCGGCGTGCAGGTGCGCACCAACTTCACGGTGCTCTTAGAGCCGGGCTACGAGGGGTTTCCGGAATTTTTCCGAGATCATCAGGTGCAGATAGTCGGTTCTCTGCCGTGCTATCTTGAGCAGAATGTGGACGCGCAACGCGGCGTAGGTACCTATCGAAAGACCATCGAAGCCATCAAACGGCTCAATGCTTTGGGCTACGGCCGCGAGAGTCAGTTGCCCCTGAACCTGGTCTACAATCCGCTTGGCCCTCAGCTCCCTCCCGAGCAGCAGTCTCTGGAGGCGGACTACCGGCGCGAGTTGCGGGAGCGTTTTGGCATCAAGTTCACGCATCTTCTGACCCTCACAAATCTTCCGATTGGGCGCTTTATTAGAAGGTTGGAGAAGATCAATCAGGCTCAGCAGTATTGGGGCCTTCTCGAGAAGAATTTCAATCCAGCCACGCTTCCGGGCCTTATGTGCAGGCGTCAGCTCAGTATCCGCTGGGATGGCACTCTGTATGATTGCGACTTCAACCTCGCCCTGGATCTGCCCGTGAACCACGGAAGCTCCAGCAAGTTGGACGATTTTGACCTTGCGGCTCTTGCCGAGCGCAGAATTGTCACCGAGAGGCACTGTTTTGGCTGTACCGCCGGCTGCGGCTCGTCTTGCGGCGGGTCACTTGTGAAGTAACCACGAGGGCCCGAAGTGAAGTGGCGGAAGGAGACGGCACATATGGCGGATGAAACATCGAAACGTGGTTCTAGAAAAGTTCTTCTCCTTGTGGTTCTCGTGGTCGTTCTTGCCGCGGGACTGACGTTTTTTCCAGTCAATCACTATCTGGCGCGTGTGCTGGAGTGGGCACGCGGTCTTGGCTCGTGGGGCCCCATTGTTGTCGGGGCGCTCTATGTGCCGGCCTGCATACTGATGCTTCCCGGTATGATTATCAGTCTCGGGGCGGGATTCCTGTTTGGTGTTGTCGCCGGCACAATCGCCGTCTCCCTGGGAAGCACCTTGGGCGCTTGCGCGGCATTTCTCGTGGGGCGCACCGTGGCGCGAGATTGGATAAGCCAGAAGGTACGAGACAACGCCAAGTTTGCGGCGGTTTCGGACGCGGTGGCTCGCGAAGGTTTCAGGATCGTTCTTCTGACACGGCTCAGCCCAGCCTTTCCGTTTAACCTTCTCAATTACGCATACGGCCTTACCGAAGTCCCCTTCTGGAAATATGCCTTGGCCTCGTGGATAGGAATGCTTCCCGGCACTGTTCTTTATGTGTATATCGGTTCCACGATTGGCTCAATGGCGGAACTGGCCGCGGGAGACGTGCACGGTGGAACGGCCCAGACGGTTCTGAAGTGGGTCGGATTCGCCGTGACCGTCGTTGTGACCGTGCTGATTACGCGGATAGCGAGGAAGGCCCTCAAGAACGTGTCGTCCCGCGTGGAAAGCGAGGTCGAAGCATGAATGAGCAGACCGGAACCGTTGCACCGATGGATGCGCATAACCAGGTGCTGCTTGGCAACGTTCGCCCCACCGAGTGGAGGAATCCTGGCCCGCGGGCACGGTACAATCTGGTCGTCGTCGGCGCGGGCCCAGCGGGGCTCGTCGCCGCGGCGGGGGCCGCGGGTGTCGGCGCCAAAGTAGCGTTGATAGAGCGCCATCTGATGGGGGGCGACTGTCTGAACGTAGGGTGCGTGCCGTCCAAGTCGCTTATCAAGTCGGCTCGTATTGCGGAGCATAGCCGAAGGACAACGCCTTTCGGAGTGAAAATAGAAGGCAGCGTCTCGGTAGACTTCGGCGCCGTAATGGAACGTGTGCGCCGCATTCGAGCGAGCCTCAGCCGGGCCGATTCGGCGGACCGCTACCAGGACGAGCTTGGCGTAGACGTCTTCCTCGGAGATGCCCGCTTCACCGCACCGGACACGGTGGAGGTCGGCGGTGCGGCACTGCGGTTCAGCCGCGCTGTTATTGCGACGGGAGCACGTGCTGCCGCTCCGGACATCCCCGGATTGGCGGAAGCAGGCTATTTGACGAATGAGACTGTATTTAACCTGACGGAGCTTCCCCGTCGTATTGCTGTCGTCGGGGGAGGACCCATCGGCTGCGAACTGGCCCAAGCCTTCCGGCGATTAGGCAGCGAGGTATTCCTCTTTCAGCGAGGAGCCCAGATCCTCAACCGGGAAGATCCGGATGCCGCGTCGATCCTCCGGAAGGTTTTCGTCGGCGAAGGTATTCATTTGTATGAGGACTGCGACCTTGTGCGAGTCGAGACATCAGCCGGCGGCCGCCTTGTGCATCTCCAGTGCGCCGGCACAGAGCAACCAGTGGAGGTGGACGAGATTCTGGTAGGCGTAGGGCGCGTACCCAACGTCGAAGGACTCGGCCTCGAAAACGCCGGCGTCGAATACGAAACGCGAACCGGAGTCAAGGTGGATGAGCGGTTGCGCACCTCGAATTACCGGATATTCGCGGCGGGCGACTGCTGCATGAAGTACAAGTTCACGCACGCCGCCGATGCCGCCGCCCGTATCGTCATTCAGAATGCGCTGTTTTGGGGGCGCAAGAAACTCAGCGCCCTCACTATACCTTGGTGCACCTATACCGACCCCGAGATCGCGCACGTTGGCACGTCGGAAAAGGAAGCAGCCGACCAGGGAGTCTATGTGGACGTCTATCGCCGCGATGTGAAGGAGACCGACCGCGGCGCTGCCGATGGTGTGGACGAAGGATTCGTCAAAATCCTCACCGCCAAGGGCTCGGACAAGATACTTGGCGCGACGATTGTAGCCGAAGACGCCGGAAACATCCTAAACGTGATTACTTTGGCCATGACACGCAATATCGGACTGGGGGGCCTAGCCAATGTGATCCACCCCTATCCGACCCAGGCCGAGGCCGTAAAACAGGCGGCGGACGCCTATTACCGAACCCGCTTGACGTCTTTCGTGCAGGGACTCTTCCGATGGATCCTTGCGCGCAAGCGATGATGGCAAGACGCTGGATCTTGGGAGTGACAAACGGCATGAAGTACAGACGGTTATTGACACGCCAATGGAGGATTGAATATGCCCGCTCAATCGCTCGACCAGAGAGTCATACGGGAATACTACGGCACCGTCCTGCAAGGTACCGCCGACCTGAAGACGAGTGCCTGTTGCTGTGTGGGCGAAAACCTTGCGCCAAACGTCAAGGCGGCGTTGGCCGAGGTTAATGATGAGGTACTCAATCGGTTTTACGGCTGCGGGTCTCCGTTGCCGCCGCTGCTCGAAGGCTGCACGGTGCTTGACTTGGGGTGCGGGACCGGTCGGGACGCCTATGCTGCGGCGCGGCTGGCGGGACCATCGGGGCAGGTGATCGGCGTAGACATGACCGAACAACAACTGGAGGTTGCCCGCCGGAATCTGCCGTCGCAAATGGCCCGTTTCGGCTTCGAAAAGCCGAATGTGGAGTTCCGGCAAGGCTACATCGAGGACTTGAAACCCCTTGGCATCGCGGACAACTCCGTCGATGTGGTCATGTCCAATTGCGTGATTAACCTCTCACCCGACAAACGGGCCGTATTCTCCGAGATACTGCGCGTTCTGAAACCGGGCGGCGAGTTGATCTTCTCAGACGTCTTTTCGGGACGCCGGGTTCCCGAGCGGCTGCATAATGACCCCGTCCTCCGTGGCGAATGTCTGGCCGGGGCCATGTATACGGAGGACTTCCGCCGGCTCCTGCGCAATCTGGGGTGCCTTGACCACCGTATCCTGTCCAGTCGGCGCATTACCCTGGGTTCACCCGAAATCGAAGCCGTCATCGGTATGGTGGACTTCTACTCGCTCACGGTGCGTGTCTTCAAACTCGACTGCCTGGAGGACCTTTGTGAAGACTATGGGCAGGTGGCGGTCTACCGCGGAGCCATTCCCGGCTGGCGGCACTTCTTCAATTTGGATGTCCATCACCGCTTGCTCGCAGGAAAACCCATGTTGGTATGTGGCAACACCGCGGCCATGCTGCAGGAAACGCGGTACGGAGCGCACTTTGAGGTGCAAGGAAACCGGGCCGTCCATTACGGCCCATTTGATTGTTCCCCTGCAGCCGCAAAGGCAGCCGAACACGGCGGCAGCGGCGGCGCTTGCTGCTAGGTGTTGTATCTCAGGCACGCCCTAGGGATGTGTGTGTGTTCAAGGTGTCTGCAGGCCTGGCATCTCGCTTAACACGGGGCCATGCTCTATCGGCATGGAATGGAGATTATGTGAACAAACCGGCGATGCACGCACATCGGCTTTCGTGGATTGCGACGGGGATTCTTCTGCTCGCACTTAATACGTTTATCGTGCTCATTTCCTCCCGGTTCGGATACGAGGGCGACAACGCCGCACGGCCCATCCCGCTGTGTGTTGTACTCTTGGTTGCCTCGGCCTCGGTTCATCTGTTTATTCTCACACGCCTTCGCCATACTCGGGTGGAATCGTGGCTCGTCGCCTGGATGGTCGTAGTCGGCGTTATCCTACGGGGCAGCGCACTGCTTTCCGAACCCATTCTGGAAGATGACTTCTACCGGTATCTGTGGGACGGCGGCGTTCTGGCCCACGGATTCGATCCTTTCACTACCATTCCGGAGCAGGCGGCTGAGGGGGGTGCCGAAGTGCCGGAAGACCTGCGCCGGCTTGCTGTTGACTCCGGCGCGGTCGTGCAGCGGGTGAATCACCCCTGGCTGACAACCTGCTATCCACCCGTGGCACAGTTGGTGTTCGCTGTTGCACATTTTGTCGGCCCGTGGAGTCTGAGCGCCTGGCGGTTTGTCCTTTTCGCATTCGATATCGTGACGCTGGTGCTTCTGTTTGCTATCCTGCGACACGTGGGTCGTTCGCCGCTTTACGCGGTTGTCTACTGGTGGTGTCCTTTGGTCATAAAGGAAGGGTTCAACTCGGCGCACATGGACATCGCGATCCTGCCTTTTGTACTGGGCGCGGTGTGGTTGAGTTTGCGTTCCGAACGTACGTGTCGCCGCGTCATGGCACTGGGACTGCTGGGTCTGGCGGCGGGATTCAAGTTTTGGCCCATTATTCTGGCACCACTCCTGCTACGACCGGCCGCCAGAAAACCGTCGCTTCTGATTCCCCCCCTTGCTGCTTTTCTTGTCGTTTTGGGCTTTGTCGCGCTTGCGCTGGCGCCGTCATTCCGAATGGGCGCTGCATCCGGGATTCTTGCATACGGGCAAAGATGGCAAATGAATGATGCCTTGTTCATGGCAATTGTGTGGGTGGTGCGCCGTTTGCCCTGGCTGGCCGCTCACGCGGGCCTCACGGCCCGCGGCGTTGCGGCGGCCTTTTTGGCCGTGGTAATCGCCCTGGCAATACGCCGTGAGCTCAGGATGCCCGAAGACATGCTCAGACGTGCGCTGTGGATCGTCGCCGCGTTGTTCCTTCTCAGCCCAACCCAGTTTCCATGGTATTATCTCTGGGTCCTGCCCTTTATCGTGTTTACGCCGCGCCCTTCTCTTCTGCTGCTCACGGCCCTGCTCCCGCTTTATTACCTGCGGTTTCACTTCGTAGCGGCCGGCCACGTGGCATACTTCGATTATGGCATCGTATGGCTTGAATATGTTCCCGTATGGCTTCTCCTTGTCGTCGAGGCCACCGTTGCCTTTGGACGTCGAAAACCACCTCCTGAGAAGGAGCTTCGATGCGAAACGGCCTGACTGTCAGCGTAATCATTCCTGCCTTGAATGAGGAATGTTCGATCGGACGCGTTCTAGATGCAGTTCCGGGCTGGGTTGACGAGGTCGTCGTGGCCGACAATGGCTCGTCAGACCGGACGAGCGAGGTCGCTAAGGAACATGGTGCACGCGTGCTGTTTGAGCCGCGCCGAGGGTACGGCTCGGCATGCCTGGCCGCAATCAGGGCGTTGAAGTCGGCGGATGTTGTAGTTTTTCTCGATGGAGATTTCAGTGATCATCCGGAACAGATGGGCCGGCTCGTCGACCCTATTGCGGCGGGCGATGCCGACTTTGTCGTCGGCTCTCGTGTTCTTGGAAGCCACGAGCCGGGGGCGCTGACCACTCAGGCCCGTTTCGGGAATTGGCTCGCGACGCGGCTGATCCGGTTGTTCTGGAAAGTGGCCTATACGGACCTCGGGCCGTTCCGGGCTATACGCCATTCCGCGCTCGAGTCACTCGAGATGGCGGACCCCGATTACGGCTGGACAGTGGAAATGCAGATCAAAGCAGCGGCCCGAGGCATCCGGGCGCAAGAGGTGCCGGTGGATTACAGAAGACGTGTCGGCAGGTCCAAAGTATCAGGTACCTTTCGCGGGGTCTTTGGCGCAGGCTACAAGATCCTCGGGACGATATTCGTTGCGGCATTTAACATGCGTCGCACCACCCTCCCTCCGCCAACCGCGTTGAGACGCCTCATTATGTTTACACGCTATCCGCAACCAGGCTCCACAAAGACGCGTCTTATTCCCGCACTCGGTGAGGAAGGCGCCGCGAGTCTTCAACGCAAGATGACGGAATTCACCATGGACACGGTCAAGCGCCTTCAACGGGAACTCATTTGTGGCGTGGAAGTGCGCTTTGAAGGCGCCGATGCGGACAAGATGGCGGATTGGTTTGGCGATGACGTCACATATGTGCCACAAGGCACGGGGGACTTGGGTGAGAGAATGGCCCGTGCGTTCTCCGAGGCTTTTGCGGCGGAGGCGAAGGAGGCAGTTATCATCGGAACCGACTGCCCGGACCTTTCCAAAAACACGCTTCGGGAAGCATTTAAGGCACTCGACGACAGCGACCTGGTCGTCGGCCCGGCCTATGACGGCGGCTACTATCTGATTGGACTGAACGCGTCTGCCCGAGACCGCGCGCTGCCGAAACTGTTCTCAGGACCGACCTGGGGCACAGGCACAGTGCTGGAAACGACGCTGTCGCTCGCTGAACGGTTAGGACTATCCGTGAAGCAACTACCCCAACTTCGCGACGTGGACTATCCCGAAGATCTCGCCGTTTGGAAGAGAGTCTGCGGAATCTGTCAGATGGGGCGTCAATCACCCTCCATATCGGTCATTATGCCGGCCATAAATGAGGCCGCCTACATCGGGGCAGCGGTGCGTGCGGCGCAACCATCCCCGGATGTGGAAGTCATCGTCGTAGACGGCGGAAGTTTTGACGCAACAGCCGACATTGCGTCGTCCCTCGGGGCAAAGGTGGTGTCGTGTGAAGCGGGTCGCGCTCGCCAGGCTAACGCAGGCGCCCAATCCGCTCACGGCGAGATTCTCCTGTTCCTTCACGCGGACACGATCTTGCCTCTAGGCTGGGAAGGCCGTGTGAAGAAAACCTTGGCCTATGACGATCCCATTGCCGGTGCGTTCGCTTTCGCGGTGGACATGCAGGGATTCTCAATGCGTCTGTTCACCAAGGTCGCCCATTTTCGCGCAAGGAGGCTGCAAATGCCGTACGGCGACCAAGGACTCTTTCTCCGGAGAAGTACCTTCGAGGAAGTCGGCGGATTCCCCGATCTACCTATCATGGACGATTTTGAAATGGTGCGCCGGCTGAGGCGCTTAGGCCACATTCAGATCCTCGAGACAGCCGCAGTGACTTCCGGGAGGCGCTGGCGCAGGATTGGGGTCTGGCGCACCATGCTTACAAATCAGCTCTGCGTGATAGGCTATCTGTGCGGCGTCCCGCCGCAGCGAATTGCCAAATGGTACGACCGCCGGCGCGGTCTGGCTTAGCGGCTGCGGCTGGTAGGCATCGCCCGAAGGGTGGGTTGCGTCCCAAGCGAACCAGAACGTATACGCCCGCGCAATTTGAAAAGAATTCTGGGCGGGATGGCCCTGAGCATCTATAGGCGCCACATTCACGGCGCCTGCTTGCTTTGGAAACAGCAAAGTTTGATCAAGCATTTCCCCCCAATGCAGAATATGCGACAGAGAATCGGGCTGTAAGCTCAACCAGTCGGCGTTTATTCCGGCGGCAAACGAAAAGACGGGTTCTCATGAAAAAGCACATGTCTGCGGCACTCTTTCTGACGATAGGGACGGCAGTCGCAAGTTGCGTTTTTGTCTCGTGCGACGGCCCTCCGGTGCAGAGGCATGATTCACCGGACATGACGGATGCAGAGAAGCGGGCCGCCATCGACCGCATGACCGCGGAGTATCGCAAGGAATATGAGGACGTGCCCGAGCTATCCGTCTCCGAACTGGTCTCGCGTATGGAAACGGAGGACGTCATTGTGGTGGACGTGCGTACACGGCCCGAGCAAGCCGTATCCATGATTCCGGGGGCGATCCCGCAAAGCGAGTTCGAGTCGCACAAGGAGAAGTACAAGGACAAGACGGTTATCACCTACTGCACCATCGGTTCGCGAAGTGGTAGGTACGCACATCTCTTGAGAAGCGAAGGTTTCATTGCCCATAACCTTTCAGGCAGCATTCTGGCCTGGGCGCACGCGGGCCGTTTACTGGTCGGGCCCGGAGGTGCCGAGACGCGGCGGGTACACGTCTATGGTCCCAAATGGAATCTTCTGCCGCGAGGATACATCCCGGTGTGGTAAGAGTCTTCCTGGAATAGCATGAAGCCTGTGTAAAACAGCGGAGTATGATGAATGGAGATTCTTGTGCGCCTTGGCAGTTTCGCCGGCGTATTCGCTCTGTTGGCGTTTCTCGAGTATATTGCCCCCCGGCGAAAACGTCCGATAGGAAGGAAGCCCCGGTGGTTTGGTAATCTGGCGATTGTGGCGATCAACACGGCGGTTATCCGGCTGGCATTTCCGCTGGTCGCCGTCGGCGTAGCGCTCGTATCGCGCCAACGGGAATGGGGGCTCTTCAACAACGTGAATGTCCCCGGCCCTGTCGCCTTCGTACTGTCCGTTGTCCTGTTAGATTTCGTGGTCTACCTGCAGCACGTCATGTTTCATGCCGTGCCGCTGCTATGGCGCATCCACCGCATGCACCACGCCGACCGCGACCTCGACGTAACCTCCGGGCTGAGGTTCCATCCCCTCGAGATCGTCCTTTCCATGCTGCTCAAGATGGTGGCCGTCCTGCTGATAGGCCCCTCGCTGGCCGCTGTGGTCACCTTCGAAGTGCTGCTCAACGCCACCAGCATGTTCAACCACAGCAACTTCTACATCCCGCTTGGTTTTGACCGGATTCTGCGCTGGTTTGTGGTGACGCCCGACATGCATCGCGTCCACCACTCCGTTCGCCGCGACGAAACGGACAGCAACTTCGGGTTTAACCTGCCGTGGTGGGACCGACTGCTTGGCACGTACCGGGCGCAACCTCGCGAGGGCCATGACGGTATGACCATCGGTCTGAGCGAGTACCTGGAACAGGACACCATGAAGCTGCGATGGATGCTGCTGGTTCCTTTCCGTTGATCCGTTCCCGAGCGCGTCATGTGCCAACCCCAGCGGGGGGAGAATTCGAACCTCCGACCTTTGGGTTATGTGCCATCAAAGGCGATTTTTGTAATCCCTTAAGAAATCAATAACTTACTCAGATGCAGTGAGACAGACTCACTGGTCGCACCCCTCCTAACGAAGAAACCTACACCGCGATCGTTCCAAAGGCACCTGTGAACGCCCACGCAGTCCGAAGGATTCCGGCCAGTGAATCCGAAGGAAGGCGGCCGGTAGTTACGAGTGAAGCGGGCCAGTGAATCCGAAGGATTGGGGCCGCTTGTCGGAACGTAGCGACGCGGGTGTTTCAATTGCCTTTTCTCTTCTTACCGGATGGCTTGGCGGCAGTCAAGTCTTTTGTTTTTCGTTTTCGCATGGATTCCCCCTTTAAGGTGATGGTGTAGGCGTTGTGGATGAGTCTGTCAAGGATGGCATCGGCCAGTGTGGGGTCACCGATGATGTCGTGCCAGTGTTTGACGGGGACCTGCGCGGCAATCA
>Ga0180438_10006703_pt1 | contig 15490 bp, 16 predicted proteins | sample SS_ome_12_FD_132455 | JGI IMG/M metagenome (GOLD analysis project Ga0180438, IMG submission 132455) | Hypersaline lake sediment archaeal communities from the Salton Sea, California, USA - SS_3_D_2 metaG | ecosystem: Environmental > Aquatic > Non-marine Saline and Alkaline > Hypersaline >...
CCGTCTTTGCCAAAACCTCGTCAAGTACGGCGAAAATAGGATTTTGCTCCACAACCCCGACCTCACTCTTGGCAATACTCAAGGCTACAGCCAGGAGCCATAATTACAAATTCATACTTTGCACGCAAAATCCGCCAAGCCCCTGCTTTTATTTTCCCAAAAACTAATACAATATGTCAATCGTGCTAAAAAAGGATATAAAAAAACCCCAAGAAAAAACTTTCCTTGGGGCCTTTATTTACTGCTAACTAAAAAGGCAGATCGTCTTCAAACGGAGGTTCGTCCTTAAAAGCAACATCTCCTGCAGGTTTTTCTTCAGCTACCGGAGCTTTTTCTACAGGAGTAGCTTTTTTGGCGGGCTTGACCTCTTTTTCAGGAGCCGATGCGCGCTCTTTGATCTGATCAATTTGATCGAGAAGTTCTTTTTCTAACTTCGCGTCTACCTCGCTTTTTGGTTTTGCTTGAGGCTCAGAAATAGTGTTTGGAAGTTCTGATTGTGCTGCAGACAAAAAGAGTACACGATCAGCAACAATTGAATGCTTGCTACGATTTTGTCCGTTATTATCTTGCCAAGTATCAAATTTTAGACGCCCTTCTATCAAAACAGCTCTACCTTTTTGTAGGTACTGACGACAACTTTCAGCTTGTGGACCCCAAACATCGATATCAATAAAGCAAACCTCCTGAATCATAGAGTCTGTTTGTCTATTTTTAAACTGTCTATTACAAGCAAGGCCAAGCTTGCAAATTGCCTGCCCAGAAGGAAGCTGCTTGTATTCAGGATCTCGAGTGAGATTTCCCACCATAATAACTTTGTTGTAATTTGCCATGTTTTTTGGTCCTTTATGGAAAAAAGAAAAATAATGCTTTTTCTGATTATAATGAAAAACAAAATAAGTAAAAGATCCGTCTTGGCAAAAGCTTCGCCCATCTACGCCTTCCAGCTTCAAACCGACACGACCGAACAAGTACAGAAGTGCAAAACCCTAGAATCCAGTAAAAAAACTGATAAACTGTGATTTATGGAAGAAAAAAAAACAATTTCACCCCCTTCTGGTTTTCTACTGGTCAATAAGCCAAAAGGCGCCAACTCATTTCGAGCTGTTGCGCAAATTCGTAGAATCTTACAAAACAGAAAACTAAAAGCTGGTTATGCCGGCACACTAGATCCTTTTGCAACGGGGCTTTTAGTGATCGGTTTACAGCGAGAAGCAACTCGCCTGCTGCATGTTATCACACGATGGGATAAAAAATATATCGCCCGTGCAAAATTGGGAGAACGCACAGACACCCTCGATAACACCGGACAAATTATAGAAATTGGCCAGAAAAAATTAAAAGAAGAACAACTATTTGCAGCCTTAAAACGTCTTGGCAAACAATACTGCCAAACGCCACCAATTTATTCTGCACTCAAACACAACGGGGTTCCACTTTACAAACTTGCGAGACATAAAAAAAAATCTGTTGATGTGCTACACGCAGCAGCAGAAACAAAAAAACGAATAATTCAATTACATGAATTGGTTCTAAAAGACTTTTCTCCACCCTTTTTTACTGTGCAAGCACACGTTTCACACGGCACCTATATCAGAACACTGATTAACGATATTGCACGCAATGCACATTCGCTTGCAACAACACACGAACTAGAACGGACAGCGGTTGGCCAAATCACTCTCGACAAAGCAATCTGCTTGGACTCAATTAAAACACCAGAAGATATTCTGGACAATATAATCGAAATTGAGGAATTTTCTAATCGATACCTATAAAAATACGAATACTAACCTAAGTCAATTTTTGACGTTCTTGGATACGCCATCAACACACTAATTATTCTTACCTTTTGCAATAACGGTTATAAAGTGTTTAACTTTAAACCAATCAAACCTCCAGCGCTTATTGTTACCATGGTAATTTATTATCTATAGAAGGTTTATATGTTATGGATGGAATAAAATTACTCCTTTGGGCAGCAACAGGATTATCAGGAACATCAATGAATGAACCTGCCCCAAAAAAGATTGAACATAAACCACAAACTGTATTGACCACACAAAACTACCAATAGACTGCAAGATACCACAAAGATATCAACTTTATATGGGGAGTAGCTACGCACAAAGACTTTGAGATAGTCCTTGTAAAAAACAGAGTAACACAAGAATACATGGTAAACTCTTCCTACAAAAAAATTTATAAGGCAAAATCAGATCCATATATTACGAGACAATTAGAAGCAAAAATTAAAGAAATTGAATACATTGAAAAATTTTATAAAAACAATTAAAGAAAATAATTTCTTCTTAAAATCTACAAAAAAAAAACTCCTTTTTTGAAGCTCTCTTTTTATGCTATTTTATTGTTTGACACCTATAAAAAATCACTTTACGCTTGTCTACGTTATTTAAAGATTATTTAGCAAAAACTATCGTCTTTTTCTTTAACTTTTTCACCTCACGAAAGGTCTTGAACATGCAGCCGGTCAAAAAGTCATTCGGGCTAGGAATTGTTCTTATAATGTTATTATCCACATTACCTGCTACCCAAGCACGCGCAGATGGCTGGCTCGGAATGCTTCTTAAGATGAGTTCCAAATCCCCAAACCATGAAAAAACCTCTCCAATAAAAGATAAAATTCTTATAACAAGTGGCGCAATCAGCATTCCAATTTTAGCATACTACGCACGCAAAGCCCCCGCTAAAGTATTCTGGGTTCTCTGTGGACTTATAGCATCTCCATATTTTATAGATTACATGATACGCAAACCACTCAAAGAAGGACGCTTTGACAGCGAAATTCTTATAAACGGAACATGGCGCGAAAAACTCCTACAAATTGAATACTTCATTTCTGATGTTCTTCTCGGTTGGCCATACAAACCTAAAAAGTATGTACCAAAAATAATCAACGGAAAAAACGTCATGGTAATTCAAGACGAACAATATCCGTCAGGCTACTTGGGCAACATCCAAGCATGGGGACTTGTTGGAGCCAAAACAGGTCTAGGCCTTCCTATTACACTTGTAAAACAAGCAAAAGACCTAAAAGATACAGTAGAGTTTTGGACCGATCCATGGGGCAAAAGTAAGGAAATATTTTTCCCTCTCCCGTCTACAGAAAACTAAACTACAAAAATAATTACTAAAAAAAGGTCGGTTTAACCCGGCCTTTTTTTTTGACAAATAGCATGCTTCAGGGCCCTTGCAAGTCAAAAAAAAGCGGTTACAATAGGGTTTGTGGTAGAAAAAACTGCTTATAAACCCTTTTTACTGAAAGGAAACGATATGAGAAAGTTAATGATCGCACCGTTGTTGTTAACGTTACTATTAGCGCCACAACAAAAAATTAGGGCTGAAGATTGTGAAAATTTTTGGGGAGCAGTAGCAACCGTTGGCGCAGTCGCGTTAGGTGTAGGAGCAATCGGAGCAGCAGTAAACTATGCATGCAAGCCATATCCACACTCAGAAGAGATTGCGCGAGGAGAAAAAGTAGAACGTGAAGCACGCAATTGCTACAACAGCAATACACACTGGTACCACGAACAACCACGAGCGGCTCAGTGCTCAAATATAAAAAGATCTATTGAAACAATTGAAAGTAAAGAAGCTAAAATCAGCAACAAGGTAAAAGATCTTGAAAAACGTCAAGCTGGTGTTTTCAGAGAAAGAAAACTCACAGAACACGAAAAACGTCGATATGATCAACAGTACACATGTCTTTGTCAAAGCCTTCGCAAATTGGCACTCGACTTAACAGATGTACGATCTCACTTAAATAACCTATACATCGTAGCTAAAACAGAACTGATGAAACAAAAAATAAAAAGCTGCTACGACGAATACAAAAAAGAATACAGCAGGGAGCTCAATCTTTTAGGTGGAACAACGTCATATCACCTGACAACTTACCAAAGCAACACTCTCAGCAAAATGATTTGCAGTTGGTACAGCGATCTTCCACACACTTCATACCACGCAGACATAACACGAGACATCATATGGATTAAAAACAAACGAATTGAAACAACAAATGAGATAAACCGCTTGGGAAGACCAAACGTACACTTCTCGAGGTATGGACAATTGCGTTATGACCTTGAACAAGAAATCGCATCATTAAAAACATTGTACTCTAATCTTTGTAACATTCGTGCCGCAGTAAAAACTCTTTCAGGCTATCGCTTTGATCAGCAAGAAAAACGCAGGCGCGAGGAAGAACAACGCCGAAGAGAAGAAGAGCGCAGACGTATAGAAGAGCAACGCAAAAGAGAAGAGCGCAGACGCGCAGAAGAACGACGCAAAGAAGCTGAACGCAGACAAATGCAAGATAAAATCAGAAGACTTGAGCGTAAAATTGATGACTTGCGCTGGCAGCTGAATCATCGTCCAACAAACTGCACAGAATGTTACATCGAAGATTTGCATCAGCAAATTAAAAATCTGCTTGATGAGCGAGATCGTATTTCTGTTTCGTTTAGCTGGTAAAAAAATAAAAAAAGAGAAAATGAAGCAACTTCATATTTTTGTCATTCACGACGGAATTGAAAATTCGGTTTTTCCTGGACAAGTTTTACAGCCTCTGCGCAATAAACTGTCCAGGAATCCCGAACTGAAAATTATTCTTATCTCATTTGAATCAACCCAAACCCCACTTGAAAACCTCAATCTTCCTGACCGCCTACGACTAATAATTCTGAAAAAAAATATATTCTTAGGACGATTAAGCTTATACCCCGCTATCTGGCAACTAAAAAAGGTTTTTCAAAAGCACAGAAATTTCACCGTCACAGCACGAGGACCTATCGCAGGGTACGTGTGTCTAAAAGCGCTCAAACCCTGCCCTGCGCGTTCTTTAATGGTGCAAGCACGCGGTTTGCTGGAACAAGAGTATGCATTTGCACACCCAAAAACAAAAAATATTCTAAAAAACCTAGCTCACGCCCTCCGTACCCTCCAATATAAAAACGTAGAAAAAAAGGTGTATGGAAAAAAAAACATACAAATAGAAGCGGTTAGCCCTGCGCTTAGTACCTTTTTGCAAAACGAGTTCGGCGCAAAATCACAACAAATAACAATCGCACAAAAGGACATTCCAAAAAAAATTCAGCCAGCTCAGATTGCATTGTGGAAAAAAGAGATAAGAAAAAAATTAAACATTCCAACACATAGCTGCACCTATTGTTTTAATGGCTCCGTTAAACCGTGGCAATGTCCGCAAAAGGTTATTTCTTTTTTTAAACAGAAGCTGGCAGAAAAACCAAACGTTTTTTTACTTGTGCTTACGCAACAAAAAAAAGAATTTGAGCAACTACTAAACAAAAACAATATTTCAGAAAAAAATTATGTGGTGCTCACCGTTACGCACAAAGAAATTTATAAATATTTAGCGGCGTGTGACATTGGCCTAATTTTTAGAGAACCACATGTTGTTAACTGGGTTTCTCGACCAACAAAAATTTTAGAATACCAAGCGGTTGGCCTGGAAGTTATACACAACGGAACGGTACAGTGGATTACAGACACGCCTTTAAAAAGCCACAAAACAACGGAGAAGGACTTTCTAAACGACTTTTAAACTCCGGATGCGCTTGGGTAGCAACAAAAAATTTATGCTCTGGAAGCTCAATAAATTCCATTAACTGCGTACCATCACCTCGCACGTACTTGCCAGAAAAAACAAGACCTTTTTGTTCTAGTTTTTCTATAAATTCTGGATTTAATTCATATCGATGACGATGCCGTTCGATAACCACTGGCAATTTTTGTTTTAGCGCATCAATCACAGACGGAGTTAGTCGAACATCTTTTTTGCGCAAAAGACGCTGAAAAATTTTTGCGTCCTCTTTCAAACGTCCATTTTCTTTGTATAACTGCAAAATTTTCGACCCATCTTTTAACACGGCCGGATAACCACCAAGACGCATGGTCCCACCATACCCTTCTTGCTCAAGCGTTGCTTTTTGCTCTGGTAAAAAATCAACAATAGGGAACTTCGTTTTTGGGTCAACCTCTGTAGAATGAGCACCCTTCATACCGCATACATTACGCGCAAACTCAACGCACGCAAGCTGCATACCGTAACACAATCCTAGATATGGAATATTGTTTTTGCGCGCAAAATTAATAACGTTTATTTTTCCTTCAATACCCTGTACTCCAAAACCACCTGGCACAATTATGCCATCAAACTTTTTTAGCCGATCAAGTTCATCTGCAGATTGAAATTCTTTAGCTCGAAGCCAAGAAATATCAACTCCAACATCAATCTCTGCACCAGCATGAATTAGAGCTTCTCTAACACTCACATAACTGTCGGATAAATCATAATCACCGGTCGCAACATATTTTCCACAAATTGCAACATGAATTTTTTGTTTTGGTTTTTTAATTCGTCCAACTTTTTTCTTCCAAGAAAAAAGATCTGCCTCTTTTTTTGGTTCAAGCTGCAAGCGCTTCATTAACTTTTTGCCAAAATTTTGTTTATGCAAATACAATGGTACTTCGTAAATAGTTTCAAGATTTGGTGCAGACAAAATATTTTTTGACGTTATGTGCACCAGTACATCAATTTTTTTCTTTCGCTCCTCATCAACAGAACGTTCCGCTCTGCAAATAATAAAATCTGGAAAAATACCTTCCTGGCGCAGCATACGGATCGCGCGACGTGTTGGACGGGTTTTCATCTCTCCAATGTGCTCCGGAATTGGTAGATAAGTAACCAAAATGTGAGCAACATTGTCAAAGCCAAGCTCTCGCTCTAATGCTTTTGAAGCAAATAAAAATGGCACGTTCTCGTAATCACCAACCATACCGCCAATTTCTATAATTGTTATTTCATTTTTTTTCGCAACAGACTTTATCCTATGCGCGATCTCTTGCGGAATGTGAGGAAAAAACTGAACTGTTTTACCAAGATATTGCCCTGCTCGCTCACGATCAATGACAGCCTTATATATCTGCCCACTCGTCATATTATTTTTTTGTGGAATATTTTTATTTAAGAATCTCTCATAGTTTCCCAAATCTTGATCAATCTCTCCCCCATCATCGGTTACCCATACTTCTCCATGTTCTGTTGGCCGTAATGTGCCCGCATCAAAATTAAAATAGGGGTCGGCTTTCATAATCGTTACATTATATCCATATTCGGATAAAATCTTCCCAAGTGACGCACTTACAATCCCTTTTCCAACTCCAGAAATAACACCACCAGATACAAACACAATCTTTTGCACAACAGACCTTTCTCAAAAAAAACTAAGTAAAACCCTCGGCTTTTTTAAAACCGAGGGAAGTAAATCGTCCCTAATGAGAAAGGATGACATCAGATGAGCAAACTTGCAACCATTGCAGAAAGAAGATTCGCTAATGCTCCACCAAGGACTGCTGTCAATCCGTATTGAGCAAGCCATTTTCTTTTGCTTGCAACCAAGGCACCAATACCACCAAGCTGAATACCAATACAGGAAAAATTAGAAAAACCACATAGGGCATACGTGATAACCGAAGTTGTTCGCGGTGAAAGATTTGCTTTGACTAAATCACCATAGGCAACCAACTCGTTAACCGCAACTTTTGTGCCAAGCAATTGCCCTGCTTCAAGCGCTTCTGTACCGGTAAACCCAAGCAGATACCCAAACGGAGAAAATAAGTACGCAAAAAAAAGATTTACACTCAAAGCCGGAATCTGCAAAGAAAAACCCATGCTTGCAAGTAAACTATTAAAAAGACTGGAACCATACGCAAGTCCAGAATCTAACAATGCAAGCAATGCCAAAAAAGAAATTAACATTGCGCCAACATTTAACGCTAGCATCAGGCCGTCAGATGTTCCTTCAAAAATTGCATCAAACATATTTGATGTTTTTCGCTCCATACTAACCGTTGCGTTATCTGTTTTTGATTTTTCTGTTTCTGGCAATAAAATTTTTGCAATCAAAATAGAAGCAGGTATACCCATCACACTTGCAGCCAACAGATGTGTAATCGGAACACCCATCGCGGCAAACACAACCAAAATTGAACCACTAATAGTTCCCATACCACTAACCATTACCAACAAAAATTCTGAACGAGTCATGTCCTTTAAATATTCACGTACTAAAAGCGGTGCTTCTGTTTGTCCTAAAAAACTATTAGAAATTGCACACAATGTTTCTGCGCCAGTTGTTCCAAGCACAGGACGAAGCAAAAAACTAACGGCTGCAACAACACGTTGCACAATCCCAAAATGAAACAACAACGCCATAAAGGCACCAAAAAAAATAATGACTGGTAAAATTTTTACCGCAAATAAAAATGCCCATGGCCCTGTTGGATCTGTTAAGTTACCAAACACAAAAGAAATACCAGCTTCTGCAGAATTATACAGCTGGCTTACACCATGTGCGATAGCTTGCACCACCTCTTGCCCAAAACGAAATTTGAGCATAAGAGCCGCAATAAAAAAGTGAAGTCCCAGCGCTTTAAATACAAGCTTGAAATCCACCTTGTCCCGCTTTCTTGAACACAGCCAAGCAATCAAAAGAATTACAGCAATGCCAAGAATATTCATGTACCGATTGTGCTGGAGAAAATAATTAAGCAAAAACATGGAGGGCTCCTGAAAAGAAATGTATTAAAATTTATGCTCTTCGAGCAAGTATAACGGAACAAACAGATAAACCTGAGAGAAATTTTCAAAAGCGTTGCAAAACATCAAGAATGTAAAAAATTTCACAAAACTGTTGAGATTTTTTTCAATAAAAAACTAGCCTATGATGACCGAACAGCAACTAACAACAAAAAGAGAGACAGATGAAGAAAATGCATTTTCTGTTTTTGGTACTCTCAGCTTCTTCATTCCGCTTTAGCTTTAGCAGCAAAGCGCCAGAGACAACAACAAAAAAAATAAAAGATCTGCTTATATCCATAAGCAAGGACATAAAAAAAGAGTTTGAAAAAGAAGAATATGAAAAACTTGAAAAATCACTATCAGATCATTTCAACCACGATGAAAAAAAAAAAACAACCGAACAAAATCAACCCCTCCCCCCCCTTTATCCCCGTAAAAATAAAGCCTTCGAAAAGATGCCAGCCTGTGTTTTTTTTAAACAAACACCACCAATAAAAACCTCAACTGAGAAAAAAGATATAAATCCACTTAGCTTAAGCTTCGATCGGCTGATAAGCATAAACGACCTTCAAGGTGCCGATAAGGAAAAAGAAGAAAAAAAACTTTTTGACGAAGAGTTGGACAAATTTCAAAAAAAAGAAAAGGAACTTGAAGAATTAAATAGAAAAAGAGCTTTCCATAACACTCCACGGGCTAAAGCCCGTGGTATCCAGAAAAAGGATTTGGCCTATTCATCCCCAGGCTTAAAAGCAATGAGGCATTCTCTGCAAGATTATAAAAAACCCGACAAAGAACTTTTCTCGTCCTGGATCATTTTAGAAAAAAAACAGTAAATTAACTTGGTGATAACCGATCAAGAATTGAGCTACCTTTACGAGCCTGTCGATCTTTTTCTCGCAAAGCCTGCACAATTTCGTCCAACATACCTTCGATGACAACATCCAATTTTTTTAGCGTTAAGTTGACTTGATGATCTGTTACACGATTTTGCGGAAAATTATAAGTTCGAACTTTTTCTGCTCGCCCACCAGAGCCAACCTGGCTTTTTCGCATTTTACTCATCGCAGCTTGCTGACGCTCAATCTGCGCAACAAGCAAACGAGAACGAAGGTGCTTCATCGCTTTGGCTTTATTTTTGTGCTGAGAACGTTCATCTTGACAAGAAACCACAACACCGGTTGGAACGTGTGTAATTCTCACGGCAGAATCAGTTGTATTAACATGCTGGCCACCAGCACCACTGGCACGAAACACATCAATGCGCAAATCTGACGGCTTTATTTCTACATCAACCTCTTTTGCTTCAGGCAATACTGCAACAGTAGCAGTTGACGTATGAATACGGCCAGAAGATTCTGTTTCCGGAACACGCTGCACCCTGTGCACACCAGACTCATGTTTTAAATGCCCGTACACATCTCTACCTTTGATGTATAAAACAACTTCTCGATATCCACCTAAATCTGTTGTACTAGAACTATCAACATGCGCCTTCCAACCTTTAGACAACGCATAGTTTGTGTACATCTTTAACAAATCTCCAGCAAACAACGCAGCTTCTTGCCCACCAGTACCTGCACGAATTTCTAGATAAACAGAACGATTATCATGCTCATTTGGAGGAAACAAAAGATCTTCAAGCTCATTTTCAGCTTGCTTAAGCTCTCCTGCAAGCATCGTAATCTCTTGCTCATACAGCTCTGCCATCTCTGGATCAGAATCTGCTTCAAGTTGTTGCTGTGCTTCCTGATATTTTTTTTGGATAGTTTCGACCGCTTCTTGTTTGGTCAGAAGATTAGAAATCACAGAGAGCTCCTTTTGCAAATCTCTTCTCTTGGAGCCCTCTAAGCCAGAATCCGTTAATGCTTTGGTCAGCTGTTCATGTCGAGCACGAAGCTCTTGCCATTGATCAAACATGTTTCAGATGCCTGCCATTTCTACTTTTTCTCTTTTTTATCAAACTTTTTATATTTCGCTTTAAACTTCTCAATTCGTCCCGCAGTGTCCACAAATTTTTGATCACCGGTATAATATGGATGACACTGAGAGCACAACGTTGACTTAATTGCTTTTGCCGTGGAACGAGTCGCAAACGTCGCTCCACAAGTGCACGTAGCGGTTACTTCGAAAAGTTCTGGATGAATACCCTTCTTCACAGCTGTCCTCATAATTATTATTTATATTCGATACTTAACTGGCCATTTACCCCTCTAGTATCGTTAAAAAAGCTACTTTTGTAAAGAAGATCATCCCAAAAAAGCCCCTCAAGAGGCTCAAAAGCTACCTTTTGACTCGATTATTGATCCACAAGCCCTTCTGCTTCGGACTGGACAGACTTTTTAACCGCCTGTAGAATCTGGTCAATTTTCCGTTTATTCCCCTCAAAAAAAATACCCTCTCCAGGAGAGAGGATAACCTTAACATTCTGGCCTTCAACGTTAACGATCTTACGACCTTCACTTATAACAATGTTAGTACATTTAAACGACGGGAAAGACTCAATTCTGCGTATAATAATATTGAACATCTGATTTGAACCAATAATTTTAAACAACCCTATATTGAGGCTATACTCACCATCTTTTGCCTTTTCTTTTACTTCCAGCGACGCATCAAAAATAGTAAAACCTATGCCCATCATAATTGGAGACATAACAGTAGTCAGTACAATAACCACAACTGCCATCACATACATATCTTGCGGCAAAATATGAGCACCATGCAAAATAGTAGCAACAACAAGGCCAACTTCTCCCCGGGCGACCATAGATGAGCCAAACAAAAATCCTTCTAGCAAAGACCACTTATCCCGCCTGCGACGACCAGAAATATTACTCACCCAGGTAGCAATGTAACAAGGAAGCAATTTGGAAAAAATCGCAAGAAGCAAAAGAACAAAAACAATAAGCCATTGAAATCTATTTAAAACACTTACATCTACCTGCAAGCCAATTGAACCTAAAAATAGCGGAAGCAATACAGCATTGAGAAATGGAGAAATCACCTTCACAGCATGGTGTCGATCATCCCCCTTTTTATGAAATAACCCTGCAAAATAGGCTCCCGTTATTCCCGAGAGCCCACCAACTAATTCCGCAAATGAAAAGTATAAAAACATGCTACCATTTGCCACAGAGGCAATCAGGTGTGATAATCGAGATCGCTTGAGCAGTCGCAACACCGGCGGAATAATAAAATAGCCAGTGAAAAATATCACAGCAAAAGAAACAATCATATAAACAAAAGCCCAAATCACACCATCAGCGTGATGTACAGCAACAGCATCTTGCGCAACAGCACCAAACATACCGTTGTTGTAACAAATAAAAAATACCGACAATGCAACAACAGCAGCAATATCATCAATAATTGCAGCACCAAGCGTCGCCTTAGAAGTTTTTAAATGCATACGATTTTGCGCAAAAAACATCGCGATCGGAATCGAAACACTGGTTGCAGAAAGCACAAGCCCAAAACCAAATGCTTGAACAAAGGTAAATTCTCCAGCAAAACCATAATACGCACCAATGACCGTAATAAAAATCGGAATAACAGCCCCTAAAGTGCCAGCAAAAACTGCAGTCACGCCAACCTTTAAAATATCTTTCACATCGGTTTCATGCCCAGCAATCCACAATAAATAGGGAACAGTGAAAACTGCCGCAAGCAATAAAACAAACATCACAAAAAAATCGGAAGACGGAAGAGTGTACACCTGATTCGTTGCCCAATCAAAAGCAAAAACTGGCTCAGAAAAAAAATTCAAACTTTTAATGTCCAAAAAAGAGGGGCCAAGTAAAATACCAGCAACAATCTGACCCGCAATAACCGGCAAACGAAACACCAGCTTTAAAAATTTGCTAATAAACACGGTCCACAAAAGAACAAATGCAAGAAAAAGTGCGCACAAAGCAACAAAACGAGGATTTAAGCCTGAAGAAATAAGAGCACCTTCAGGAATCTCAAATGACGGTTGCGTCGCAGTCTTACCAAGCACTGGCATAACAGAACACAAAAAACCAACAGCGACCCAAAGCTTCGCTAAAAACGTAGATTTAGATTTAGATAAAGACATGTTCACCCTTCACGCTCAACATGAAAACACCCTTCCCTGCTTCATTTTACGCCTGCATCAGATAAAAACAAGCATAAAAAAGGGTTGTTCGCCAAAGCAAGACAAATAAATATACTTTTTTATTGTCCCCGACAGCACCTCTTTCGCATACCAAACATAACTAAATCCGCTTATCATAAAACAATTTATTGATTTTCCTCAAACCAAACAAATAGACTAAAAACAAGTAATAAACATTTAACCGGAGAATTAAATGAAGAAAAAAATAGCTATAGTTGTAACAACACTCATATGTTTTGCAGCGACAACCATCTCTCACTCAACCAACCTTCAAGACCAAATTGATAAAGTCATTGCTTCTAACTTTACCCAAATAGCGATTAATAAAGCGCAACTTAGCAAAGCTAAAGTCACAGACCTTATCAAGCAATACATGACAGCCAAACACAACCTAAAAGCCCTAGGAATCAAAATTGACATGCTAAAATGGTGGCAATACGCAGAAAAAAGAAAAGTAAAAAAAGCAGCCACAAAGAATATCAAAAAAATCAAAAAACTCGAAAAAAAATATCCCTGGCTTAAGCAACTGATGCAAAATGCAAAAAATCATCTCGGCGTAGCTATATAACCCCGCAAAAGCCACCGATAGCTCGCCCCCCACAAACCAAAAAGTCCCCCATAACCATAAAAAATCGGCAAAAAAACGGCCTAAATCTCCCTTTGTAAAGATGCTCCCTAAGCCCTTATTGCATTTCAAATAGAAAAACTATTGCTTTTATGGCCTGCAATAAGCGAAAATTATAGTAGAAGGAAAGTTTACAAAAGAAAAGGAGAAGAAATGAAAAAAAGACTATTATCAGCCATTTTGGTTGCAGGGATCGCGGTTGCCCCGATGGTACAAGCGGATACACTAAAAGGCGCTCCTAAGGTAAAAAAAGATCTTCCTGCAAAGCTGGCGGTATTGAAAGACGTTTTCGATATTATCAAAGAGTTTAAAGGCGTTTTGAGCGTTATCCTTGAGGGTCTTGGCCTAAAAAACACAGCTGAAGGTTTTGAAGAACTCAATGATGCAATTAAAATGGTTCTAGAAGAACTGGAAAAGCCTACAGATGAAATTGATTTTTCTAAACTTCTCGTAATTGTAGCAGAAACAAACGAAATCGCACTTGCCATGAATGAAGACTTAAAAAAAATAATGCTCATTCTTGTAAAACCATTAAAAAAAATCCTTCCAGCCAAAGAAATCAAATTCGGGAAAAAAACTGTTATGCTTGACGATGTTCCAGCCATTTTAACTGAAAAAGCTATTGATGTACTCGGCTTGTATTACAAACTCGTTGCTAAACTTATGAATACTATTGTTAAAGTCAAAGAAACAGTCAAGCCAAAAGAGGATGAAGAAATTCCTGCAATGGCACCTGGTCAAATAATAATGGAAGAAGAGACTGTTGAAGAAACATCTGAGCCAAAAAAAATCGACATGGACTAAGCAAACTAACAAGCTTCCTAAAAAATTAAAGAGCTCGGAATTTTCCGGGCTCTTTTTTTATACTGATTTTTTGCAACAAATATCTTCTGCCACCAATGCAGAAGTTACACAAACTATATCGTTGACAATGAGCTCCTGCCATCAGTAAGTTAAAATTCGTAAAAAAACAACTCTTAAAAAAGGAAATTCCATGAAGGCATTGATCACCATTCTTTCTATACTCGCAATCGGATTTATTGGCTGGCAACTTTGGTTTGCTCTCCTGATTGGCATTAAAAAGCCAGGCTACAAAGTACTGCAAAAAAAAGAAGGGTACGAAATAAGAAAATACGACCCGTACATTATTGCTCAAACAGAAGTTGTTGGCACTCCAGAAACAGGGACAAACGAAGGATTCAAAATATTAGCAAGTTATATTTTCGGTAAAAACAGAGAAAAAATAAAAATACCAATGACTTCTCCTGTACTCATTGAAACTGATGACGATGACCAAAATGAGCAAGAAATCTCTTTCTTTATGCCACACAATTATACAATCAAAACATTACCAAAACCAGAAGATGAGCGCATAAAAATTAAAGAAAAAAAAGGAAAAATATTTGCAGTTTACCGTTTTAGCTTGTACCCAAGCGACAAGCGACTAGAAAGAAAAAAAGAAAAGTTCAAAGCGATGCTCAAACGTGACAACATAAAACCAAAATCTGAAATAATTCTCGCTCGCTACAACCCACCATTTATTCTACCTTTTTTAATGCGAAATGAACTATTGGTTGAAGTAAAAAAACCTGGTAAACAGTAATGCAAAAAAATAATAAAATCACCTTAAACATTTTGTTGCTTGGCATCGTTAGCTTCTTGAACGATTTAAGTAGTGAGATGATCACGCCAATTTTACCTTTTTTTATTGCCTCACTTGGCGGCGCTGGCATTGCAACCGGTTTAGTTGGCGGCATACGAGACAGCATCACCAGCCTGCTCAAAGTTGTTTCTGGGTACATTTCAGATAAAACAGGAAAAAGAAAACAGCTAGTCTTTTCTGGATACCTTATGTCTTCTATTTTTAAAACCTTACTTGCTCTTTCGAAAATTTGGCAACACGTGTTGATTTTTGTTGGACTTGAACGTGTCGGCAAGGGAATGCGAGATGCACCACGAGATGCAATCATCGCACAATCGATGCCACACAAAAAAGGAAAAGCTTTTGGCTTTCATCGCTCACTCGACACGGCCGGCGCAATTTTAGGTTCCATCTTTGCTGTTATTTTATTTTCTCTGTTAGGCCTCAGCTTTAAAACAATTATTTTTA